>OKOG01000005.1_pt1 | contig 316084 bp, 262 predicted proteins | sample 1610191 | NCBI WGS metagenome assembly OKOG01 (sample SAMN04436628, study PRJEB24849) | human gut metagenome | biome: human gut; feature: NICU; material: stool | host: Homo sapiens | place: USA: Saint Louis, MO | collected 2012-04-22
GGGCCGAACCGAGCAGCCAGGCGGCGCTGACCGGGGAGAACCGGGCCAGCAGGGCCGTCGTCCCGATGATGGCAAGCGATGCCGCACAGGCCGGCACCAGTACTCGCACGACGACGTCCAGGATCGCCTCGACGTCGGCAGTGACGCGTACCAACAGGTCGCCGCGTCGTCGCCCCACCAAGGTGGTGCCGGACAACTTGTCGTAGCTGCGCATCCGCAGCACTCCCTGCATCCGCAGGGCCAGGTCGTGGACGACGAGTCGTTCGGCGTAGCGGAACACGCCGCGGGAGATACCGAAGAATCGCACCCCGACGGCAGCAGCCTCCAGGTAGAGCACCGGAGGCATCTCGGCGGCCCGCGAGAGCAGCCAGGCCGACACGCCCATGAGTGCCACCGAGGCACCTGAGGCGCAGGCGGCCAGCAGGGTGGACAGTACGAGCAGCCAACGGCCGTGCCTGACGTCGGCCAGCAGGATCCTCAGAAGATTGCGTGGGGTGCGTACCGGGCCGGTCCCGGCCAGCTCGACGCCGGGGGAGGGGTGGCTCATGAGCTGCCCTGTGCGCTTGACCTGCCCCGTGTGTTGCTTGCCCTGGTGCATCTCGGTCTGCCAACGAGACCCAGCGTCCGTGGACTTCGTCATGGGTCCTGCCCCCACTCTGTTCGTGTTCCCCCGTCTCGTGCTCGGATGCTGTGTGTCATGGGGCTCCATGTCGACGGGTCGCTCGCTGACGGCACCGGTGCTGCTGGGCGTAGTGGATGTCGTGGGCCTCGCGCCCTCAGTGTGTCTGTTGGTCATGCCGCCACCTCCGTCACGGTGACGACGCGGTCGGCCTGGTCGAGCACCTGGGGCCGGTGGCTCACGACGAGCACCGAGGCACCGCTGGCTCGTACCGCGTCCAGGACGGTCTGCTCGGTGTCGGCGTCCAACCCGGCGGTGGGCTCGTCGAGCACGAGCAGCCCGGCCCCGCCCAGCTCCACCCGGGCCAGGGCTCGGGCCAGGGCCACGCGGCGTCGCTCCCCGGCAGACAGCCCTTCGGCGTCGTCCGAGACCTGCTTGGCAAGAGCCAACGACTGACCCCCGCAGCGGTCCAGCAACTCCCTAGCCTGCGCGTCGCTGAGTTCGGCATGCCCCAGTCGCACATTGTCGGCGACGGTGCCGTGGATGAGGCCAGGAGTCTGTGGGACGTAGGCGATCTGTTCCCGCCACGCCTGCAGGGTGGCTGCACTGGCCTGGCACAGGTCGACGTCGCCAATCCTGATCGATCCGGCCTGCGGTGCCAGGAAACCCAGCAGACAGTTCATCGCCGTCGTCTTGCCGCCACCGGAATGGCCAGCCAGGGCGACGAGCTCGCCGGGTTCGATGCGCAGGCTCACACCATCCACGGCAGGGGTCTGCGCGTCGGGGTAGGTGTAGGTCAGCTCGTCGACGACGAGCGGGGAGGTGCGAGCCGAGGGCACGGTCTGGGCAACACCGGCCGTGAGCTGGCCGTGCTCGATGAGGCTGAAGGCCTCCTCGGCAGCTGCCATGCCGTCCGCCGCGTCGTGGTAGAGGGTTCCCACCTGGCGCAGGGGCAGGTACACCTCGGGGGCCAGAATGAGAATGAACAGTGAGGTGCGCAGATCCATGCCGCCGGCGTCGACCCGGAAACCGATGGTCACGGCCATCAATGCCACCGACAAGGTGGCGAGCAGTTCCAGGGCGAAGCTGGAGAGGAAGGCGATGCGCAAGGTGCCCATGGTTCCGGCTCGTGAGGCGTCCTCGGTGCGCTTGAGTCCGGCGAGCTGGGCACGAGCCCGTCCGAAGACCTGCAGGGTGGGCAACCCGGCGACGAGGTCGGCGAAGTGATTGGCCAGTCTCGACTGGGTCTGCCAGCGTCTCTTCATCGCCGCCTCGGTGCGCCAGCCGATGAGGGCCATGAACACCGGGATGAGTGGCACGGTGATGATGACGATGACGAGGCTTCGGACGTCCTGCAGACCGATGGCAATGGCGAGCACCACCGGCACGATCGAGGCGAGCACCAACTGGGGCAGATACTTGGAGTAGTAGCCGTCCAGGGCATCCAGGCCGGTCGTCACCAAGGTGATGAGCGTGCTTGACGAGGTGCGTGCGTCGGTGGGACGGGCCAGCCGAGCGGCCAGGACGTCCCGGCGCAGCTGCGACTTCACTGCTGCGCAGGCGCGATGGGCCAGCGACTCCTGGGCCCAGGCCAGCAGTGCTCGCCCGGCGAACACTGCGGCGAGCAGTCCGGCCCAGCGCGCCAGACCGGTCGTCGTGTGGGTGTCGAAGACCGAGGAGATCGACTCAGCCAGCAACCAAGCCTGGGCGAGGATGAGCAGCGCGGTGCCCACCCCGACCACGCACAGGGCGACGAGGAACGGCAGGGTCGCTCGGGCGCGACGCACGAGCCGGGGATCAAGCGGGGCAGCCATGTGCACCTTCCGTAGTACATGTCTTGACCCCCAGGAGGGTATCCCGGGGGTCAAGGTGATGGGTGGTCGAGCAACCTCAGGCTGCCACGGCGTTGTCCGAGATGGCCTCTCGCGAGAGCCGCTTGCTGAACACCCAGTAGCTCCACGCCTGGTAGGCCAGCACGATCGGTACGAAGACGCATGCGGCGATCGTCATGATCTTCAGCGTCATCGGGCTGGACGAGGCGATCCACATGTCGAACTCGATGCCCTCGGGCACGAATCCGATGTTGATCCACATCTTGATGAACATCGTCACCATCATGACGGCGATGGCCAGACCGTTGAGGACGAAGGCCAGGCCGTCACTGCCCTTCTTCTGCGACGTGGCGGCCACGGCCACCAGGATGGCGGCCAGCAGGCCGAGGATCCAGGTGAGGGTGTGGCGCACACTCGTCTCGGGGGCGTACATGGTGTTGAGCATGATCGCCCAGGCAGCCATGAGTACGGCGGCAATCCAGCCCAGCCGCACGGCCTTCCGCGAGGCCCGCTCGTGGATCGGTCCACGGGTCTTCAGGGCGATGAACCCGGCGCCGTGGGCGCAGAACAGGATGACGAAGAGCACACCACCCACGAGGGCGAACGGGGTGAACAGTCCCCAGAAGGAGGTCGTCACCAGCGGGGCGGTACCGCCGCCGGGCACGTCATGGGGACCGACGGCCAGACCACGCACGAAGTTCGCGAACCCGACGCCGAGCACCAGGGACGGCAGGAAGGAGCCGATGGCGGCCATCCAGTCGAAGGTGTTGCGCCAGGAGCTGGACGGGTGCTTGGAGCGGTACTCGAACGACACACCACGAACGATGAGACCGAGCAGCACGAGCAGCAGCGGCAGGTACAGCCCGGAGAACATCGTCGCGTACCAGCCGGGGAATGCGGCGAAGGTGGCACCGCCAGCGGTGAGCAGCCACACCTCGTTGCCGTCCCAGGTCGGTCCGATGGCACGAACCATGATGTCGCGGTCCTCGTCCTCCTTGCCCAGGGAGGGCAGGAGCATGGCCACGCCGAAGTCGAATCCCTCGAGGAAGAAGAATCCGATCCACAGGACGGCGATGAGGATGAACCACACCGGCGTCAGTGCAGAATGAGCAACTTCAAGAAGCGGGAACACAGTGCTCATCTCCTCAGTATGCGAAGGACAGGGGGGCGTCCCCGTCCGCGGCGTTGTCGGTGGTGCTGACGTCGGGCAGGCCAGCTCGCATCGTCTTCAGGAACAGGAAGAGCTCGACCACGGCCAAGGCTCCGTAGACCACCGTGTAGGCGATCGTGGAGAACAGGACCGATCCGGCCGACACCCCCGGTGAGACGGCGGAGGCGGTGGGCAGCACGCCGGTGACGATCCATGGCTGACGGCCCATCTCGGTGAAGATCCACCCGAACGAGATGCCGATGAGTGGCAGGAACGGCGTGACGAAGGTCCAGAAGTTGTGCCATCCGGTCTGCCGGGGGTTGCGTCCCCCGCGTAGCTCGATGAGCATGATGAGTCCGATGAGGGCACCGGCCATGCCCAGCCCGATCATGAGACGGAAGCTCCAGTAGGACAGTCCGATGCTCGGGGCCAGGTCGATGTTGTTGGCGTCGACCTTCTCACGCAGCACGGAGGCGTAGGAGGCCTGCAGCTCGGTCTGGGAACCGTCGTTGTGGGTGTAGGTGTAGGCGTTGACGTCGTGCTTCTTGAGGTCGTTGACGCCCTGGATCTGCGAACCCCACTCGTTGTTGGCGAGGAAACCGAGCATGCCGGGGATCTTGATGCCGCCGATCTCCTCGGTGCCGTCGCCGGTGTCGAAGGTGATGACGGAGAAATCGCTGGTGGACTCCCAGGCGGCCTCGGCCGCAGCCATCTTCATGGGCTGGAGCTTGGTCATCTCCTTGCCCTGGATGTCGCCGCTGACAGCTGTGATCGCGGCAGCAGCGATGAGCACCCAGGCGCCGAACTTCGTTGCCCAGCGCCAGGTGGAGACGTCCTCGACCTCACTGGCGTCGGAGATCTCGGAGGTGTGACGTCCACGGGCCACCTTGGACAGGTGCCAGAACGAGATGCCGGCAATGAGGGCCCCGCCGACCATGTACGACGCGGCGATCGTGTGCAGGAAGGTGGTGAGGAACACCGGGTTGCCCAGCACGGCGCCGAAGTCGGTGAGCTCGGCACGGCCGGTCTGCGGGTTGAAGGTGGCTCCGACCGGGTTCTGCATCCAGGAGTTGGCGGCCAGGATGAACACGGCGGAGACCATCGTGCCGATGGCGGTGAGGTAGATCGTGGCCAGGTGCACGCCCTTGGACAATCTGTCCCAGCCGAAGATCCACAGGCCGATGAAGGTCGACTCCATGAAGAACGCGAGCAGCGCCTCCAGAGCCAGGGGAGCGCCGAAGATGTCGCCGACGAATCGAGAGTATTCCGACCAGTTCATGCCGAACTGGAACTCCTGCACGATTCCGGTGACGACACCCAGTGCAAAGTTGATGAGGAAGAGCTTGCCGAAGAACTTGGTGAGCCGAAGGTACCTGTCGCGGTCGGTCTTGTACCACGCCGTCTGCATCACAGCGACAAGCATCGACAGAGCGATGGTGATCGGGACGAAGAAGAAGTGGTAGACCGTCGTGATCCCGAACTGCCATCGGGCGATCGTTGTCTGGTCCATGAGACGAAAACTACTACGACTGAGGGTAGGAGTCTACAAGGATGGCCCGGATATTGTACTTTCTGTCGAAAGTTACAAAAGAGGAGGGGGTGTCCATTTCCTGACGGGGGGATGGTGTATAGGGGCACGACGCGCTGGACGGCCTTTCCCCACGCTGCTACTACGATGCGTCGTACTTGTGGTTAGACTGATGACATGGCCGTACTGGGAGAGTTGGAGCATCGCGTCATGGACGTGTTGTGGGCATCGCAGGAGGAACAGTCCGTTCGAGATGTCCACACCCAACTGCTCGCCGACGCCAGGATTGCCTACACCACCGTCATGACGGTGCTCGGCCGGCTGGCCAAGAAGCACGTCGTCGTGCGCCAGCAGCACCAACGGGCCTGGTGGTACCGGCCGGCCAGCTCCAAGGCACAGTTCCTGGCCGGCGAGATGGCCCAGGTGCTCGGCGAGGCCGGTGCAGCACGCTCGGACACCCTCGTCGAACTGGTCAGGCTGCTCGCCGAGTCGGACCGGCGGGTCCTGCGTCACGTCTTGGCAGCACGTGCCGAGGTCGCAGGTGAGCCCCCGCGGTCTCGGCACGGGAAGCGGACGATCATGCCTCCGGGGGCACGCTCGCGCTGAACTGCGACTGGTAGAGGTCGTAGTAGTGCCCCTGCGCCGCGAGCAGCTCGTCGTGGGAACCCTGCTCGACGATGTCGCCGTGCTCCATGACGAGGATGAGGTCCGCATCGCGGATGGTCGACAGCCGGTGGGCGATGACGAAACTCGTGCGTCCCCGCCGCAGCCTGTTCATGGCCTCCTGGACGAGCATCTCGGTGCGGGTGTCCACCGAGCTGGTGGCCTCGTCGAGGATGAGCAGGTCGGGGCGTGCCAGGAAGGCCCGCGCAATGGTGATGAGCTGCTTCTCACCCACCGAGATGTTCGATCCCTCCTCGTCGATGACGGTGTCGTAGCCCTCGGGCAGGGAGTGGACGAATCGGTCGACGTAGGCGGCCTTGGCGGCGGCGAGGATCTCGTCCTCGGTGGCCTCGGGGCGGCCGTAGGCGATGTTGTCGTGGATCGTGCCACTGAACAGCCAGGTGTCCTGCAGCACCATGCCGACGTGGGAGCGCAGCTCCGCGCGCGGCACCGTGCGGGTGTCGATCCCGTCCAGGGTGATACGTCCCTCGTCGATCTCGTAGAACCGCATGAGCAGGTTGACCAGGGTCGTCTTGCCAGCCCCGGTCGGTCCAACGATGGCGACCGTCTGGCCCGGTTTGGCGATCAGGCTGAGGTCGGTGATGAGCGGCTTGTCGGGGGAGTACGAGAAGCGGACGTGCTCGAACTCGACGTGGCCGCGTGTCGGGGCCAGACGGCCCTGCCCCTCCGCAGAGAGCTCCTCGGCGTCCAACACCTCGAAGACGCGTTCTGCCGAGGCCACCCCCGACTGCAGCAGATTCGTCATGGACGCGATCTGCGTCATCGGCTGGGTGAACATCCGGGAGTACTGGATGAATGCCTGGACGTCACCCAGGGGCATGCGTCCGGCAACCACGCGCAGCGCACCGATGAGCACGATGAGCACGTAGTTGATGTTGCCGATGAGGAACATCACCGGCTGGATCGTCGCCGAGACGAACTGCGCCTTGAACGAGGCCTGGTAGAGCTCCTCGTTGCGCTCGTGGAAGCTCTCGGCCACCTCCTGACGTCGTCCGAAGACCTTGACCAGGGAGTGACCGGTGTAGCTCTCCTCGACCTCGGCATTGAGCATGCCGGTGGCCTTCCACATGTGGGCGAACTGCACCTGGGCACGTTTGCCGATGCGTGCGGCGACGAATCCGGCAGTCGGGATGACGACGAGGCTCACCACGGCCAGCAGCGGTGACACCCAGAACATCATGATGAGCACACCGATGACCGTGAGGATGGCGTTGAGCAGCTGCTGCATGGTCTGGGTGAGGGTCTGGGCGACGTTGTCGATGTCGTTGGTCACTCGGCTCATGAGCTCACCGCGCGGCTGCTTGTCGAAGTAGCTCAGCGGAAGCTTGTCGAGCTTGGCGCTCACCTGGCGGCGCATGTCGTACATCGCACGCTGCACCGCGGTGTTGAGCAGCACCCCCTGCAGGTACATGAGGATCGCCGAGACGGTGAACAGGCACAGGGCCAGCAGCACGATCATGCCCAGACGGTGGAAGTCCACTCCCGCACCGATGCGCAGGCCGGGGTACTGGCCGAGCATGTCGATGAGTTTGCCATCGGCCCTGCCGCTGGACCTGAGCTGGTCGATGAACTGCTCGGTCGTCAGCCCCTTGGCCTGGGGCATGCGTTCACCGATCTTTCGTGTCATGATGCCGCCGAAGATGACGTCGGTGGCACGTCCCAGGATCTTCGGTCCGATGACGTTCATCGTCACGGCGATGGCGGCGATGGCGACGACGATGCTCAACACGCCCCGGTAGGGCTTGAGAGTGCCCAGCAGACGTCTGAGTGAGGGACCGAAGTTGACGGCCTTCTCGGCCACCCGGCTGCCGCCACCGTGGCCGCCACCTCGGCGGATGGTGCGGGACGACTGACGTGCGATCTCGGCCTGTTCCTCGGCCGTGAGGGTGGTCGACTTCTTCGTGGTGGCCTTCGTGGACGTGGGCTTCGAACTCATGCTGCCGCCTCCTGGGCCGAGAGCTGGGAGTTGACGATCTCCTGGTAGGTGGGGCACGTGTCGAGCAGGGTCTCGTGGTTCCCGGCACCGACAATGCGACCTTCGTCGATGACGAGGATCTGATCGGCGTCGCGAATGGTCGAGACACGCTGGGCGACGATGAGCACCGCGGCCTGGGCAGTGTGCCGGCCCAGCGCTTGGCGCAATTTCGCGTCGGTCGTGACGTCGAGGGCGGAGAAGGAGTCGTCGAAGATGTAGATGTCGGGCTTCTTGACCAGGGCCCGGGCGATGGACAGCCGCTGACGTTGACCACCCGAGACGTTCGTGCCGCCCTGGGAGATGCTCGCCTCGAGCTCACCGTCCATGGTGTGGACGAAGTCGTCGGACTGGGCGATGCGCAGTGCCTCCCACAGCTGTTCATCGCTGGCCTCGGAGTTGCCGTGACGCAGGTTGCTGGCCACGGTACCGCTGAACAGGTAGGGCTTCTGCGGCACCAGGCCGATCGTGCTCCACAGGGTCTCCGGGTCCAGGTCACGCACGTCTGCCCCGTTGACGAGCACCTGCCCGCCGGTGGCGTCGAAGAGCCGGGGGATGAGGTTGACCAGGGTCGTCTTGCCGGCACCGGTCGAGCCGATGATCGCCGTCGTCGTTCCCGGCTCCATGCGCAACGAGATGTCGGAGAGCACCGGGGACTGCGCACCGGGGTAGCTGAACTCCACGTGACGCAACTCGACGGTGCCGCGTTCGGGCATCCGGGTGAGGGGCCGGGCGGGTTCCGACACGCTCGTCTCGGTGTCGAGCACCTCGGTGATGCGTTCGGCACACACGGCGGCACGGGGCCAGATGACCACCATCATGGCCGCCATCATCACGGAGATGAGGATCTGGATGAGGTAGGTCGTGAACGATGCCAGGGCGCCGACCTCCAGATGTCCGGAGTCCATGCGGGGGGCGGCGAACCAGAACACTCCCACCTGGGAGAGGTTCATGACGAACATGACGACGGGGAACATCGCTGCCATGAGTCGGGCGACGCGGATCTGCACGTCGCGCAGCTGGGAGTTCGTCCGGTCGAATCGCTGTGACTCGTAGGGTTCGCGCACGAAGGCCCGCACGACGCGGATGCCGGTGATCTGCTCGCGCACGACGCGGTTGAGGTCGTCGATGCGCTGCTGCATGGTGCGGTACAGCGGGCCCATCCGGGCGACGATGACTCCGACGATGCTGCCCAGCAGGACGACGGCGGCGACGATGATCCACGACAACTCGACGTCGGCGCGCAGCGCCATGACGACGCCGACGACCATCATGATCGGGGCACCGACGATCATCGCCAGGGTGAGGAAGACGAGCATCTGTACCTGCTGGACGTCATTGGTGGTACGGGTGATGAGCGAGGGGGCGCCGAACTGGTTGAGCTCGCGCGCCGAGAAGCTCAGGGCCCGGTCGAAGACGGCGTCGCGCACGTCGCGGCCGAATCCCATGGCAGTTCGGGCGGCAAGGTACACCGCGACGATCTGGCACAGGGCCTGGACTGCGGCGACGCCGAGCATGACGGCCGAGTGGGTCTTGACGTAGTGGGTGTCCAGGGTGACGACACCGTTGTTGATGATGTTGGCGTTGATGGTGGGCAGGGTGAGCGCAGCCACCTGTGCGCCGGCCTGCAGGATGACGATGAGCACCAGCTGCGGCCAGTACGGCTTGATGTGGCGGTTGATGAGTCCTATGAGCACGACGGCTCCTGTTCCATCGGTTCGGGGTGACGCACGACGCCGTGCAGCACGACGTCGGTCAGTTGGGTTGCCGAGAAGGTGACGGTGGTGGGATCGAAACGGTGCAGGCCGATGTGGCTCACCGCGAGGACGAGCTGGGCCGCCACGTCGAGGTCGACGCACAGTCGCTCCTCGTCGGGTTCCAGCAGACGCACGATCTGGGTGGTGATCTCGCGAGTCCAGGTGGCCATCATGTCGTGATTGGGATGGCTGAACCCCTCCTTGTCCTGCCCGCGCATCACGCAGGTGTGCTGAGGACGGGTCTTGAGGGCTGCGGTGAGTTCATGGATCGAGGTGAAGCTGCTCCGTAGTACGGTCATGGCCTCGGCGACCCGATCGGTGAGGGGCAGCTCGAGGTCAATGGCACGCAGGTCCGCACTCAGGGAATCGACGTCGAGACTGTCGGCGATCACGGCGGAGATGAGCTCGTCCTTGGACGCGAAGTGACGGAAGATCGTCCCCTCGGCGATGCCGGTGGCCTCGGCGACCTGTCTGGTGGTGAGGTCCAGCCCGTGCTCGGCCAGCAGGGGGCGGGTCGCGGCAATGATGGATGCTCGCCGTTGGTCGGCGGGCATGGGGTTGGCTCGGGGTGTCACGGGGTCAGGCTATGTGAGTGAGCACTCACTCGCAAGCGGGTACCGCCCCCTCTCGCTCACGGACGAACACGTACGTATCAAGAATACGATGGCCACGCGATCGGCCGACCGGACGATCCTGCGCACCGAGGAACCCCACGCGTTAGGGTTCTGGTGTCGATGCCGCAGGGGCATCGAGACGAGACGAACGAGCCATCGTGGGGCTGGAAGGCAGGCAATGACATGGCGCAGCCAGGGCGACGGACGGTGTTGTCCCTGCTGGCGGCATCCGCTGCAGCGACGGCCTGCGCTCCCCGTGCCCGGGACCGTTCCGCCTCCGGTGAGGATCACCGCGTACGGGTGTGGCACGAGCTGCCACCCAACGAGCAGGCACGATCCATGACACAGATGGCGTTCGACTTCGGACGCCGCCGCCCGGCCTCGGCCATCACCATCCATGAATCGATGGTCGGACCGGGGTACCTTGCCCAGCTCCGCAAGGCGATCGACACCGCCAATGCCCCCAGCCTGGCCCAACTTCCCGACATCCTCGTCCCCCAGTTCGCCCAGGAGGGCATCCTGGGCGATGTCACCGGTTTTGCCGAGCAGTACCGCGACATCTTCGACCGTGGCCCGATGTCCCACATCACCTACCTAGATCGCATCCAGGGACTGCCCCTGGACTCCTCGCCCCTGGTGCTGTTCTACGACGTCGAGGCCTGGGACAGTGCCGGGGTTGCCGTGCCGACGACGTGGGACGATCTGCTCAAGGTGGGCACGACACTTGCCAGACGGGGCAGGTACATCACCGACTTCCCGGTCAACGACATCGCCTGGTTCGCCGCGATCTGTGATGCCACCGGTACCCCGTGGTTCCGGGTCGCCGATGACGGTGACTGGCAGATCAACATCGACTCCGCGCAGGTTGCTGCGCTGGCACTGACGTGGCAGAAACTCGTACGTGACGCAGGCCTGCCGCTCAGCCACGGATTCACCTCCCCACAGATCGCTCAGCTGTTGGGTTCCGGGGCACTCGTCGGGCACATCGGTGCCCCACGCGACATACCGGCACTCGTGTCCGGGCTGTCCCGGCGCCCCAGCTCGCGGCAACACGACTGGGCGGTGGCCCAGCTGCCCAACCCCACCGGGCAGTCCGAACGCATCGTCTCCTACGGCGGCAGCTCGTGGGCCGTCTTCAAGGACTGTCCGAGCGTCACCGACGCGTTGGCCTTCGCTGCCACGTGCAGCAGGAATGCCGAGCTGCTCGTGCCCCGCGGACTCATGCCGGCTGCCAATGTCGACAAGCTCGTCACCCCGCAGGCCTGGCAGTTCGTCGGGTCCGACGTCGTTGCCCAGTTGTCCGACCTGGGGGCCAGAATCACCCGTGACTCGGCGAGATCACCGGCCTGGCAGGCCACCTGTGAGGCCTTCGCCCCGATCACTCGCGCCTGGACCGGGAACGTTCCCGTCTCGACGATGCTGCCGGCCGTTGCCGACGCAGCAGCTCGTCAGACCGAACGGTACGGACTGCGGGTTCGGTAAGCTGGGGGCATGTCTGCCGCAGATCTGGCCCAGTGGGTGTCGCGTCGATTCCAGGCCGTCCTGTTCGACTTCGACGGCACCCTCGTCAACTCGACCAGTGCGGTGGAGCGTTCCTGGCGACAGTGGGTGCACGAGTTCGGGGTCGAGGCTGCTGCCCTGCGACACGGTGTGCCCGTCATCGAGACCGTCAACGCCGTCATCGGCCCCGATCGACGCCCCGAGGCCCTGGCGCGCATCCGTGAGCTCGAGCTGGGCGCCACCGACGGTATCGTCCTGGCCCCCGGTGGGCGGGACGCCCTGGCGGGGCTGGACGATCACACGTGTGCCATCGTCACCTCCTGTGACCGCGATCTCTTCGAGAAACGCTGTGACCTGTTCGAGGGGCTGACCGTTCCCTCGGTGACGATCACCCGTACCGACGTCGAGCACGGCAAGCCGGATCCCGAGCCGTGGCTTGCTGCGGCCGAGCGGTTGCACGTCGATCCGCGAGAATGCCTCGTCGTGGAGGACTCCGAGGCTGGTCTCGTCTCGGGCAAGGCGGCTGGATGTGCCACCTTGGGGCTCCTCACGACCCTGCCCATCGAGCGGATCCACGCCGACGTCGTCGTGCCAGACCTCTCCCAGGTGCAGTTCGTACGTGACGAGACGGGGGTCATGGTGCGTCCGAGGTGACGTCGGGGCGCCTCGCCCGAGGCGTGGCCGTGACCGGCTGGCTGGTTGACCGACTCGCTGGGTAGTCTTGTCTGGTGACTGACGATCAGCAGACTGGTGAAAACACTCCACAGACGTCCCCTGAGGTCTCCGAGCAGATGCAGGTGCGTCTCGACAAGCGCGCTCGCATCATCGACGAGGGTGGGCAGGCCTACCCGGTCGACCTGTTGCGCGATCACACCCTCAAACAGATCCGTGAGAAGTACACCGACGAGGCTGGTGAGCTCACCCTCGAGGTCGGTGAGGAGGTTCCCGACGACGTCGTCACCATCGGTGGACGTGTCATGTTCCTGCGCAACACCGGCAAGCTCTGCTTCACCAGCCTGCAGGACGGCTTCACCGAGTCGTCCAACGGGGAACGCCTCCAGGTGATGCTGTCCAAGGCCCTCGTCGGTGAGCAGGCCCTGGCCGCCTGGAAGTCCGACGTGGACCTGGGCGACTTCGTGTGGGTCAAGGGATTCGTCGCCCGATCTCGCCGCGGGGAACTCTCGGTGATGGCCACCGAGTGGAAGATGGCCTCCAAGGCACTGCGTCCCCTGCCCACCCTGCACAAGGAGCTCGGTGAGGAGACCCGTGTACGGCGTCGCTACGCCGACCTGGTGGCCCGTGAGGAGGCTCGTCAGATGGTGCGGGTGCGTGCCGCCATCACCCGGGCCATCCGTACCACCTTGGACGAGCTGGGCTTTCTGGAGATCGAGACACCGATCCTGCAGCTGGTGCATGGTGGCGCGGCTGCCCGCCCGTTCAACACGCACCTCAACGCCTTCGACATCGGCATGAGCCTGCGCATCGCCCTGGAGCTCTACCTCAAGCGGGCAATGGTCGGTGGCATGGATCGCGTCTACGAGATGGGGCGGGTGTTCCGCAACGAGGGCATCGACTCCAACCACTCCGCCGAGTTCACCATGCTCGAGGCCTACATGAGCTGGGGCAACCAGTTCACCATCGCCGAGGTGATCCAGCAGATCATCGTGCGTGCTGCCGATGCGCTGGGCGGGCGTCAGATCCAGACCGAGCAGGGCGTCATCAATCTGGACGGGCAGTGGGAGTGGGTGCACGTCCATCCCGAGCTGTCCAGGCGTCTGGGACGTGAGATCACCCTGGACACTCCCGTCGAGGAGCTGCGTGCCATCGCCGCCGAGCACGACGTCGAGATCGATCCGGCATGGGAGGCCGGCAAGATCGTCATGGAACTCTTCGGCGAGATCGTCGAGCCGACCCTCATCCAGCCGACCTTCGTGTGTGACTACCCGGCCATCGCCCAGCCGCTGGCTCGCCCGCACCGCGACGACCCGCGCATGGTGGAGGCCTGGGACCTCATCATTGGTGGCATGGAGCGGGGCACCGGATTCTCCGAGCTCGTCGACCCGGTGATCCAGCGCAAGGTGCTCACCGAACAGTCCCTGGCAGCAGCTGCCGGCGACCCGGAGGCCATGGAGCTCGACGAGGACTTCCTCGAGGCCCTGGAGTTCGGCTGCCCACCCATGGGTGGGCTGGGGCTTGGTGTGGACCGGCTCGTCATGCTCTTCACCGACGCCGGTATCCGCGAGACGATCCTGTTCCCCCTGCTCAAACGAGAACGGTGAGCTGCTGCGGTGGCGTCGTGGTACGCCACCGCACGCGAACCCGTGGCGTGCGAGCACTGTGCCCGGACGTCACGGGCAACTGGGGACCAGGCGCAGGGCTGGTCACATCCACGTGGCCAGCCCTGGTCCGATTACTTCCAGAACGTTGCAACGACGAACGATGCGGCCATGCAACCGATGCCGACCAGCATGTTCCAGTTGCCCATGGCCTTCATGAACGGGATGTACGCGCCGCCGATGTAGTAGACGACGAGCCACAGCACCCCGAACAGGCCCAGCGGCACGAAGACCCACGGCACCCAGGAGCGATCGACGGGAGCCGCCTTCTTCCTGGCTTCGGCCTCACGCTCCTTGTCGTGCTGCTTGGCCTGGGCCTTCTTCTTGGCAGAGGGACGAACCTTCGATTCCGGCACGGCACTGCTCCTAGAATGTGAGATCGACGTTGTGGTAGGGATAGCCTAGTTGACGGTCCGACGGCGCAGGTAATCGTCCACGCCCATCAGACACTGCAGACGACACAGCACAGCTGCTGACAGACCGGCAACTACAGTTGAGTCGTTGGCGCACGGCGGTTGGTTGGGGCCGCGCCCTAAGGAACTGATGGACTGATGGAAGGCAAGATCATGGCTGACGACCATGACGAGCATCCCGGGACTGAGCGTCCTGCTTCTCGAAGTTCACGACCAGAGACGGTTGCCTCGAGTTCCAGGGCTGTTCCGCGGCCGGGGCGCAACGTTGACGAGGACCCAGATGCCGATCCCTCCTCGGACCATGCCAACCCACGCACCAAGCGTGGACGTCGCGGCGCGTCGATTCTCGTCGTGTGCCTGGCTGGATTCATGATGACGACGGCCGCCATCAACTCCCGTGGCCAGGATCTGCGCCCCGACACCAACTCCTCGATGACCGACATCGTGCGCAAACAGGCACAGCGCAACTCCGATCTGCAGACCGAGGCCAATGGCCTGCGCAGCGAGGTGGAGAAACTGTCGCGGGAGAAACAGGGAGCCCCTTCTGCCGATCCCACTGCCAGCGCCGTGGCAGCACCGGCAGGTCTGCAACCCGTCAAGGGTCCTGCGATCGAGGTCGTCCTCTCCGATGCACCACTGTCCGTCGAGGCCGATGGGGTCGATGCAAACATGCTCGTCGTGCACCAGCAGGACATCCAGGCCGTGGTCAATGCGTTGTGGTCCGGTGGTGCCGAGGCGATGACCATCCAGGGTCAGCGCGTCACCGCCATGACTGCGGTGAAGTGCGTGGGCAACACCGTCGTCCTGCACGGGGTGCCCTACGCCCCGCCGTACCACATCCAGGCGATCGGCGATCTGGAGTCGCTGCACCAAGCCTTGGACGAGTCGGAGTCGGTGCGCATCTACCAGCAGTACGTTGACGCCTACCAGCTGGGGTGGAAGGTCAGGGACAAGCCCTCGGTGATCATGCCGCCCTTCGCGGGCCAGGCCACCACAGGTGTGGTCACCCCGCAACCCACGAGGTGAGCCGGCCGACATGACGTGAGGACCGGCTGCGGCCAAGGCCGACGAGTCAGATCCCCTCCCACCGTCACGGGACGAGGTGCCCGGGCACCCGGGCACCCATGAGCCCCTGCTCTTGTCAGGTTTGCCGGGAAAAGGGTAGGGCCACCGCCCTTGCCTCAGCGCTCGGTTGGATCACCTTCCTCGCTGGGATCGACGGGTGGTTCACTCGGCTGGTCGGTCTGGGTGGGTTGATCGGGCGTGGTGGGTTCGGGATTCCTGCTGGGGACGCTTGGCCGTTCCTTCGGTCGGGGATTGTCAGTCTGAGGCTTCGGGAAGTTCAACGTGACCGTTTCCCCACGGTCCAGGACGCTGTCGGCAGACGGTGACTGCGATTCCACCTTGTCGCCCGGTAAGGCATTTCCCGGGCTCGCCGCGACGGCGAACCCAGCTTTCGTGAGTTTCCGCTCAGCCTTTGACCTGCTCAGATGCGTGACATCGGGAACGGTGGATTTTCCGGTGGCCAGGGTGAGCGTCACGGTCGTACCATCGTCGACCTTGCTGCCCTGCGAGGGCCAGACCTGGGTGACCGTTCCCGGCCGGGCCTTCGAGTCCTCACTGTCGGGACTGTCGGTCTGCACCTGGATCTCGCCATCACCGAACCCAGCATCCTTGAGGGCCTGGCGAGCTTCGCTCTCCTTGAGACCGATGAGATTTTTAGGGACTGTGTGCTGACCAGGCCCGTCGTTGACGGTGATGGTCACCGTCGTCCCCATCGGGACCGACTTGCCAGCTTCCGGATTCTGCTTGAGCACCTGATTGGCGGTGTCCTCGTCGGAGTTGGTGTGTTTCACCTCTGTGGTGAGCCCGGCATTCTTCAGGGTCGAGATGGCACCGTCCTTGCTCAGTCCCTTGACGGCGGGAACCTTCACCATCTTCACCTGCGGTGTGGGGCTGGGAGCAGGGGGCTCGGAGCGATGTGCGTGCCACAGGGCGAAGGCGGTACCGGCTGCGGCCAGCACCAGCACGATGGCCAGGATGATGGGCCACTTCTTGCGCGGCTTCTTCGCGTCCTCATCTGCCACATCATCACCGACGGGCTTGCCAGGGGCCGCGTGGGCCGGCGTCGAGGTGAGGGCTCGGGTCGGCGACTCCTCGGCGGTGACGGCTGGAACCAGCAGGGTGGCCTGGTCGTCGGGAGAGGCGTCCTCATTGCTCTCGAGGAGAGCCTGCGGAGTCGCTCCGGTGAGGACCCGTTCCAAGTCCTCACGCATCTGTGTGGCGGTGGGGTAGCGGTGCTCCGGATCCTTCGCCAAGGCCTTGAGCGTGACGGCGTCCATGGCAGGCGTCACCTCTGGGTCCAGGGTGGACGGCGGTGAGGGGACCTCACGGACGTGCTGGTAGGCCACCGACACGGGCGAGTCGCCGACGAAGGGTGGACGGCCCACCAGCAGCTCGTAGAGCAGACACCCGGTGGCGTAGATGTCGGCGCGATTGTCGACGGTCTCACCACGAGCCTGCTCCGGGGAAAGGTACTGGGCGGTGCCGATGACAGCTGCCGTCTGGGTCATCGTCGCCGAGGTGTCTGCCACCGCTCGAGCGATACCGAAGTCCATGACCTTGATCGACCCGTTGCGGGTGAGCATGACGTTGGCAGGTTTGATGTCGCGGTGGACGATGCCGGCTGCATGGGAGTACGCCAAGGCGTTGAGCACCCCCACGCAGAACTCCAAGGCACGTTCGGGCAGGATCTTGCGACCGTCCCGCAGCACCTCACGCAGGGTGTGGCCCTCCACCAGCTCCATGACGATGTAGGGCACCGGCATGTGGGTGGTCGGATCGGTGGTCTCGCCGGTGTCGTAGACGGCCACGATGTTCGGATGGTTCAACCCGGCCGCCGACTGTGCCTCACGCTGGAACCTGGCCTGGAAGGTGGAATCACTGGCCAGATCGACGCGCAGGCGCTTGACGGCGACCAGACGCCCCAGCCGGTGGTCACGGGCCTGCCACACCTCGGCCATGCCGCCGCGACCAATGATGTCGAGTAGCTCGTAGCGATCACCGAGCCATGTCGTTGAATCACTCATGGGAGTACTCCTTCGCAGGGTTCACAGCAGGACGTCGCGTTCGTGCGGACGGGACTGCTGGTGAGGATGTGCCACCTGTTGGTGATGGTTGGCATGTTCGTCCTGGCATTCGCCCCAGTACTTCCGGGCGTCCTGCCAGTGCCGATCACCGTGGTGAGGAACGGTGCCGCGTCGATCATCTGAGGGCCTCGATCACGTCGCGAGCAATGGGGGCACCGAGACGTCCGCCGGCAATCTCGGAGCGCTCCGTGTTGGACGACTCGACGAACACCGCCACGGCAACCTTCGGTTTGTCGGACCAACCGACGAACCAGGCGTAGGGCGGCTTGTCCGGGGAGGTCTGTGCCGTACCGGTCTTGCCACCCACCGTGACGCCGTCGATCCGGGCATTCCGGCCCGTGCCGTTGTTGACGACCGAGACCATCATCTGCTGCAGCTGTTTCGCGGACTCGCGCGTCATCGGGGTCGACATCGGGGTGTCCTTGTGGGTCCACACCGTCTGCAGGTTCGCTGCTCGCACGGACTTGGTGAGGTAGGGCTCCATGAGCACCCCGTCGTTGGCGATTCCTGCGGCCACCATTGCCATCTGCAGCGGGGAGGCGGCGACGTCGTACTGTCCGATGGAGCTCAGCGCGAGCTGGGCGTCGTTGAGCTTGGTGGGGAACTTCGAGGTGGCCATCGAGATGTCGGAGTCGGGCTTGGAACCGAAACCAAATTTGCTGGCCTGGTCGGCGAGGGTGCGCTCGGAGAGCCCCACACCGAGCTTGGCGAAGGCGGTGTTGCACGAGATCTCCAGGGCATGGGTGAGGGTGATGTTCTCACCGCCACAGTTGATCTCGTTGGTCAGGGAATTGGTGGTGCTCGGCAGGGTGTACGCCCGGGGAGAGCTCACCTTGGAGTCTGGTCGGTAACCGTGCTGCAGGGCAGCGGCGGCCGTGACGAGCTTGAAGGTGGACCCCGGCGGGTAGATCTCACGGCTGGCCCGGTTGGCCATCGGGTTGTCGGGATCCTCCAACAGCCGCTTCCAACTCTGCTGGGAGGCCTTGAGGTCGTGGGTCGCCAGCAGGTTCGGGTCGAAGGACGGGTTGGAGGCCATCGCCAGCACGGCGCCGGTGGAGTAGTCGAGGGCGACGACGGCACCCTTCTTGCCGCGCAGACCTTCCCATGCGGCGTCCTGGGCACTGGCATTGACGGTCGTCAACAAGGAGCCGCCTTGCGGCTTGTGCCCGCCCAGGGTGCCGGTGAGGCGCGAGAGCCACTGGGCGTCCGAGGTGCCGGTCAGCTGTGGATTCTGGGTCTGCTCGAGCATGGTGCGCCCGTAGTAGTACGAGTAGTACCCGGTGATGGGGGCGTACTTCCTGCCGTGCGCGTAGGTGCGCTGGTAGTGGAACTTCCCGTCGGAGGCGACGGTACGAGCCACGGCCGTCGACCCGACGAGGATGTCACCGCGGTTCTGTGAGAACTCGGCGTCCCGCACTCGGGTGTTGCGGGAGTCGTTGTTGAGGTCGGACTGCCGGAACAGCGCAGCATAGGTGACGTTGACGGACAGCGCGAGGAACATCAGCGCCGTGAACACGGCGACGGCGCGAATCGGACGGTTCATGCCTGCTCGCCCCCTCGTGGAGTCGGAATCATGATCTGGTCGACGGGACGACGTGCCTGGTGGCTGATGGTCATGAAGATCCCGATGATCACCCAGTTGGCTATGAGTGACGACCCGCCCTGGCTCATGAATGGGGTCGTCAGGCCGGTGAGGGGCAGCAACCTGGTCACACCACCGATGATGGCGAAGACCTGCAGGGCGAAGACGAAGGCCAGCCCCGCGGCGAGCAGCGTCCCGAAACCGTCCCGGGAGGCCAGGGCGGCTCGCAGGCCACGAAAGACGAGCAGGGCGTACAGCACGATGATGGCGAGCAGCCCGGTGACGCCCAGTTCCTCGCCGATGGAGGACGAGATGAAGTCGCTCCACGAGAAGGTCACCAGGCCGGGACGTCCCAGCCCCCATCCGCGCCCAGCCAGACCTCCCCAGGCCATGCCGTACTGGGCCTCGATGACCTGACGGTTCTTGTCGAAGTCGTCGAACGGGTGCAGCCAGGCATTGACACGAGTACCGACGTGCGGGGTGAGGGCGATGGCTCCCCACGCCCCGACGATCGCGGCGATGCCACCGAGCACCACCCAACCAGTCCTGCCGGTGGCCATGTAGAGCATGACGACGAACATGCCGAAGAACAGCATGCCGGTGCCGAGATCCCGCTCGAAGACGATGACGAGCATGGATGCGAGCCACACCACGGAGATGGGGCCGATGTCGCGCAGTCGCGGCAACTGGATTCCCAGCACCTTCCTGCCGGCCACCGAGAGCACGTCGCTTTTCTCCACGAGATACCCCGCGAATGCGACGGCCAGGACGACCTTTGCGATCTCGGCGGGCTGCAACGAGAACGGTCCGAGGTGCACCCAGATGCGCGATCCGTTGATCTCCGTGCCGATCACCGGGACGATGGGCAGCAGGAGCAGCACGAGACCGACGAGGAACAGCACGTAGGGGATCTGCTGCAACTTCCGGTAGTCGCGCAGGACGGTCACCGTCAACGCCCACAGGATCATGCCGGCCAGGGTCCAGACGAGCTGGGCCTCGAAGCGATGCCGGGGTGGGGCCGCGATGAGGTCGATGCGGTGGATCATCGCCAGACCGAGCCCGTTGAGGGTGACGACGACCGGCAGGATGACTGGGTCGGCGTAGGGAATGGCGAACCTCGTGACGAGGTGACATGCCAGTACGACTGCCAGCCAACCTCCCACGATGACCTGCCAGTTGGTGGGTAGATCATCGTGGATGTTGAGCTCGGTGAGCAGGTAGCCACTCACCCCCAGCGCCCAGGCGAGGATGAGCAGTCCCAGCTGGCTCCAATGGCGTTTGGGCTGGACGATGATGGTCTGTTGCTCGTCGGTGGACACACTCACGGGCAGTCTCCTGCCTGCACCTGGGGCAGCTGGGCCTCGGAGGTCGATGTGCTGCTGGCGGAGGGGGCAGCCGACGGGGTCACCGTTGCCGAGGCACTCGGCGAACCAGGTGGCGTTGCGGGTGCCGATGGTGTCGTGTTGGTCGAGCGGGCACGCTGGTCACGTACCGCCCGGCAGTACTGCTCGCCGATTCGCAGTTCCCCCAGTGTGGCTCGCCCGGACTCCACCGAGGGCACCTGGATGCTTGACTCGACACGATTGCGGTAGTCACGGGGCAGGTCGGCCACTCGGATGTCGGAATCCTCGACGACGGAATGCAGGTCCATCCACAACAGCTTCTCGGGCACCCCTTGATGGATCGCCACGTTCTCACCACTGGTTCCCACGTAGTACTGCGACCTCAGGTAGGCCCGAGCGCCGAGAATCGTTGCGACGAGAACGGCGGCGATACACACGAGCACGACGAGCCAGGAGCGGAATCGTTGCCTGGCCGACTTCGCGATCGGGGCGTAGCGCATGGACTCCTCGGCCTCTGAGTCGAAGAGCACCTGGCGGCTGGGGTGATCTGCTGCATGCGCGGGACGCTCGGATGTCGTCGGGATCTCGGTGGTGCTCTCGTGACGTGGGATCCGTGTCGTGGCGGCAGCCCCGATGACCGTGCCCTCAACGGCGTCCAGCTCGTCATCCTGGGCGACGACGTCGGAGACGATGATGGTGATGTTGTCCTTGCCTCCGGCACGGTGTGCGGCGTCGACGAGGCGGGACAGGGCTTCGTTGGGATCTGGCCTTGTCAGCAGGCGCTTGATGGTCTCGTCGTCAACGAGACCACACAGCCCGTCGGAGCAGAACAGCAACCGGTCACCCTGACGCACGTCGACCAGACTGGCGTCGGGGGAGTGCTGGGCCTGTCCGTTGAGCACCTTGAGCAGCAGCGAACGGTGCGGGTGCACCGCAGCCTCCTGCGGGGTGATGCGACCCTCGTCGATGAGGGACTGCACCCAGGAGTGGTCGTGGGTGAGGCGACTCAGCTGGCCGTTGCGCAACAGGTAGGCGCGCGAGTCACCGATGTGCACCAGGCCGAGCTGGGTTCCGGAGAACATGGCTCCGCAGAAGGTCGTACCCATGCCATCGAGGCTCGCGTCCCAGGCGACGAGGTCGGCGAGGTCGTCATTGGCTGCCGCCACGGCCCCGGCAAGGGTCGTGAGCATGTCCTCACCCTCACGGTGGGCATCGGCGGCACTGATGTGGTCGATGGCCACGGTGGAGGCCAGGTCGCCGGCGGCGGCACCGCCCATGCCGTCGGCCACCGCCAGCATGGTGGCGGAGACGTAGCCCGAGTCCTGGTTGTTCTTGCGGACCAGCCCAATCTCACTGTGGCTGCGTGTGTTGAGGGAGAAAGTCATCGTCACCGCTGACCCCGCACCACCATCACGGTTCGACCGATGCGGACCTCGTCGTCCACGTCGAGACGGGTGAGCTCCTCGATGCTCTGACCATTGACGTAGGTGCCGTTGGTGGAGGTGAGGTCCTCGACGAACCAGAGTCCATCGAATCCTTGGCTGATCTCGGCATGTTCGGTGGAGGCGTAGTCGTCCTCGATGACGAGGGTGGAGCCCCCGCCACGGCCGATGACGATCGTGTCGATGAGCGGAATCTCCAGACCGGCCTGGTCACCGGACATGATCTGCAGGGTGGCGGGTTGGGCGGCCTTCCTGCGGCCCAGTCGGTGTCGGCGGCGACCAGTGGAGGCTGCGGCCGGGGTGCCGACGTGTCCTTCGGTACCTCGTGCCACGCTGTGGCCAAAGATGTCGGTCCTGATGACGTTGACGGCGAGGAGGATGAACGCCCACAGCACTGCCAGATAGGCGATACGCAACACGCCGATGAGGAACTCACTCATGTATCACATTCCCGTCGGGGCGTGGACGAGCATGCGAGTGGAACCAACCTCGATGCGCGATCCGTCGTGCAGTTCTGTCGTGCTCACCCGGACCCCGTCGACGATGATGCCGTTGGTCGATCCCAGATCCTCGATGGAAGCCCCCACGCCGTCGTCGGTGGGCCACACGTGCAGGCGGGCATGCATCCGTGACACTCCTGGATCGTTGAGCCGCAGGTCTGCCTCGGTGCCACGTCCGATGAACAGTCCGGGTGGGGTGAGGGGATGACGCACCCCGTTGACCTCCAGGACGAGCCGTCCCGAACTGGGGCGGGTGGCCTGGGCACGAGGGCCGGAGTCCACCTCGAAACGACCGATTCCCAACTCCTCGTCCAAGTCGTAGTCGACGCGGATCGGCCCGTTGAAGACGTAGCGGCGCTCGGTGGCGTGATCCCTCAGCTGGGGGATGATCTCGCCATTGAGTGTCTTGGTGTAGGGGGCCAGGCGCTCATAGTCCTGGGGTGACAGGCGTACCGTGAACTCATTGGGGACGAGCCGGCGGCCCTTGGACAACAGCTTGGCGTGGGAATCGAGCTCGCGTTGCAGCCGAGCGGCAATCTCGACGGGCTCCACCTCGGACTTGGATATTCGGGAGAACAGGTTGTCGGAGACCCTTTCGAGGTCCACGTTGAACTTGTCCAAGATACCCACGAGTCCCCCTCTCCAGGCCCTGCGAGATGCGCTTGTCAGGTTGCAGAACGCACCCTGGTCACAGCGAGTCTACCCAGTGCCCACGGAAAAAAGGAGCACGACAGCGCGTCAACGGCACACAGAAGCGCTGGAAAACCTGTGACAAGGCCACATGTTACGCGATGAGACCTCAGGTGTCTTGCTGGGCTGCGGGGGACGGGTGCGGAGCCCTGCAAGACGACGGTCGATTCCCTGGGGGGTGCCTTCCTGGGGCAGTCGTGGTGGAGTGTGATCGTTGTCGGGGTCATTCTCGCCCGGGAGTCATTGCCCGGTTCGTGCGTAGCTGGCTTCGGTGGCTGCCTTGTCGGGGCGCCACCAGGCCTCGTTGGCTCGGTACCAGTCGATCGTGTCCGCGAGTCCGGCGCGCAGATCGGTGTACTGCGGGTGCCAGCCCAACTCCTCACGCGTTCGAGTGCAGTCCAGGGCGTATCGCAGGTCGTGGCCGGGCCGGTCCGCGACGAGGTCGTAGTCGTCCATCGGATGCCCCATGAGGTCGAGGATGAGATGGACGACCTCCAGGTTGGATGCCTGGTTCTCGGCGCTGACGAGGTACGTCTGTCCGATTCGTCCGTGGTGCAGGATCGTCCAGATGGCCCGGGCGTGATCGGTGACGTGGATCCAGTCGCGTATGTGCCGGCCGTCGCCGTAGAGCCTGGGGCGATGGCCGTCGAGGATGGTGGTGATCTGGCGTGCGATGAACTTCTCGACATGTTGACGTGGCCCGTAGTTGTTCGTGCAACACGATGTGGTCGCGGCCACCCCGAAGGAACGCACCCAGGCTCGCACCAGATGGTCGGCGCTGGCCTTGGATGCCGAGTAGGGAGATGACGGGCGGTACGGCGCGTCGGCCGTGACTGGTGGGTCCGTCATTCCCAGTGGCCCGAACACCTCGTCGGTGGAGACCTGGTGGAATCGCACGTGATGGCGTCGAACCGCCTCCAACACGGTGTAGGTGCCCATGATGTTGGTCGTGAGGAAGGGTTCGGGATTGCGCAGCGAGTTGTCGTTGTGGGACTCCGCTGCGAAATTGACGACGGCGTCTGCCTCGCGCACGAGGTCGTCCACCAGATTCGCGTCGGTGATGCTGCCGGGAACCACCGTGCAGCGATCACCGGGCAGGCCGGTGAGGGAACGCGGGTTGGCTGCGTAGGTCATGGCGTCCAGGACGATGACTCGGACATCCGTGTGCTGGATCACCCAGTGCACGAAGTTGCTGCCGATGAATCCGGCCCCACCGGTGACCACGAGCGACTCCATGACCACAAGGCTATTGGCTGCCGGACGCGGGCCTCGAAGGTGGGGTGGCGGGGGCGAGAGTCTCGAAGGTGGAGGTGGAGCTGGGGTGTGGGCATGGTGCTCTGTCCGGTATCGGTGCTGCCCTGCGTTCGGTGCTCCCGCGAGCTGTGTCCTGGCTCGGTGTCGGAACGAGCGGGCAGTCCCGCGAAAAAGCCCACCTGACCAATGGTCAAGTGGGCTGGTGGCGGAGGATACGAGATTCGAACTCGTGAGGGCGTGAACCCAACCCGCTTTCCAAGCGAGCGCCATAGGCCTCTAGGCGAATCCTCCGCGAGACATCATACGGGTGAACGGACGATGACGCCAATCAGACATTTCGGTTCGAGCGTCCCATGAGGCTGTCGATCTTGCGGCGGTCGCGTTTCGTGGGTCGGCCAGCGCCTCGGTCACGTCTGGCAACCGGGGCATTGAGATATGCCGGACGGAGTGGTGGTCACATTGGCGCTGCAGGTTCCGGTAACAGTCGGGGCAAATCTTCCCGGTGGTGGGTGAAATCTTTTCGTTTACGATATTGTGTGTGATGTGAAGGTTCAGGTGCACCGTTCAGCTCTCAAGCACGGTCTTGGCGTGAATGAAGTCGTTGGGCTGTGGGGCCAGGGGGTTGAGCAGGTGTGGCTGGAGGATGACCGTCCGGGGCGTGTGCTGCGTGTGTGCTGTGACGATTCGGGGCGCTGGTTCGAGGTCGTTGGGTTGGTGTTCGATGACGAGCGGGTGCTGGTCATTCATGCGATGCGGTTGCGTCGGGCGACATTGGAGCGTGTGAGGAGGGCACGATGAGTGAGTACGGAACGGTGGGTGGTGTCCCGGTCGGCGATGAGGACATCGAGGCGATGGTGGCGAATGCAGAGGCAGGGTTTCCAGATGTGACGATGAGTCGAACTCATCCTGGGCGTCCGTCAATGGGTGACGGGCCAGCTCGTACGGTTGCGGTGCGATTGGATCCAGAACTCGATGCTGCGTTGAGGGCTCGGCAGCGCACGAGCGGTCAGACCACCTCGCAGCTCATCCGGGAGGCCCTCAGCGCCTATCTTGCCGCTTGAGACGGCATGATTCCATAATGTCGAGGTCTTGCTGCTTGCTCGAGGAAATGAATGTTATCGACTGCTCCGGAGCACCGGAGACTCCATGAATGGTGTTCCTGGCTTGGAAATTGCTGCCCTCAGCAGAGCGGCCAGTATGCTGAACGCCAGCAGGCCGACGAGGCACACGAAGGTATTCCAGTGTCCGGAGGCAAAGGCAATGGCCATCACCACAAGGGAAGCTGAGTAGAATAGCGAAAAGTTTGCTACGAAACGGATGAAGAAGTTTTCTGGGTTGATGTACTTTTTCATTTCTACACTCAATCCTGTGGGTTGTTGAGGTCCAGCGCTACCCCGGGCGTTATGCCCCCGGTGCTCACAATGTCATGACATGCCTCATACTGAGGAGCCGAGAAGGAGCCCTGTGGATCGGCATGTACAGTTCTGGTGATTGTGCTGCAATCCGTTGTGGTGTGGGATCGTGCTGCCTTCCTGTGCCACATGATGCTTATGCGCATGAATGTCAATTTTCTGATCTGCGCTCGTGTACCGCTGGTTCAAGAGCGCTGTAGTAAGACGATGCAAAAGCGGTGATGACTGGAACAACTCTTACTCAATCTTTGGTGGTAACTCAGCCGAACCCCCCTTCGATCAGGTGTCAGTAGTCTACAGGGTACTGGGAGCTGAGGGCGGAGTTTCGGAGTATTCCCGTGAGAGCTGCAACGGGTCGTTTGAGTTGGTGTGGCCCAAGCTGCGTTCGCGTCGTCGCCCATGATGTCGAGCAGGGGCACTGCTGCTTGTGGCGGTCCGTTGGGAGAGCAATTCCAGGCGGGTACGGGGCGGCTGACAATCCCCTCTCCGCTCAGGGCTGTCGGTTCGAGCGCCCCATGAGGCTGTCGATCTTGCGGCGGTCGCGTTTCGTGGGTCGGCCAGCGCCCCGGTCACGTCTGGCAACCGGGGCATTGAGATATGCCGGGCGGGGGAGTGAGAGATCCTCCATGGCCAGGGCGGCGTCCTTGGCGCCGACTCGTTTGGAGATCGGCTGAACCACCTTGAGCACCCGATCCCAGCCGGGGGTGCGGATGGTGACGACATCTCCGGGGTGCACCTCATGGGCGGGTTTGACCGGGGCGTCGTTGAGCCGTACGTGGCCGCCCTTGATGGCGGCAGTGGCCATGGAGCGCGTCTTGAAGGCTCGAACGGACCACAGCCACGCGTCAATGCGAGTCATTGTTCAATGATGCAAGGGAAGCGACCCTCGTGCAACCTTTCGAGGCTTGCTGGGGGTGGCCCCACAGACCCCGGTCTCCCGGGGGCGTAGATGAGGTGAACCCCCGTCACAGCTCGGGTGCGAGATTTCCCGTGGCCGCCAGTCCGAACTGTGTTGCTCTGGGCTTCTCGGGGGTGGTGTCAATTCCTGCGGCGCCTTCCCAGCAAGCCGTCCGGGCGGCTGTGGGATTCGAATGCTGCGATGGGTTTGGCGGGGGGTTGGGTGGCGCTCTAGTATGGATGCAAGGTTCTCCGCGCGGCGGCACCTGACCGAACTCCCCCAGGGCCGAGAGGCAGCAAGGGTAGGTTGGCTCTACCGGGTGCGCGGGGAGCCCCTTTTCATTCCATGAGGCTTTCCTGGTGACCGGGGCCCTTGTCGCCCCGCGAGGACCTGCGCGTTTCGAGGCGTCTGATTCTTCTGGTCAGCACTGTGTGCGAGGCGGGTCGTGTCGTAGTCTCGTTCCTGGCAGGCCGTGCCGTGCCCAGTCGGTGCAAGCGTGCGGCAGCAGGATCGTCACAGTCAGGGGGTGTGCATGCCCAGTCGAATCATCACGACGGATCGGGCCGGACAGATCTGGAACCGGATCACATGGTGCTGTCTACTGATTTTCGTGCTCTCCGGGCTCGTCGCGATGCTCGTCCAGACGACCTTGCCAGCCAATCTGGGGTACCCGCAGCTGCACTCACCCGGGGTCCCGGACTCCGTCACCTACACAGTCATCGCCTGCGAGATCGCAGCCTTCCTCGTCCCGGCCCTGCTTGCGACGTCATGCGGTCGCAAGGCCAGCCGGCTGGGGCATTCCGCACGCGGTGCCGTCCTCATCGCATGGGCCGTTTTCGCGGTGGTGACGCTTCTCGTCGTCGTTCTGAGCTTCGTCTCCTGAGAACTGTCTCACCGGTCAACTAGGCTTCTGTGCGTGGACGAGGATTACCAGGCCAGCAATGATCGTGATGCCGACGAGTGGTACGACCAGGACGGCCCCGACCTGTTCGGTCAGGACGAGCCGCCCCGGGACGAGCTGCGCAATTCCGGCTCCACCGATCAGACGGATTCCCGGACGAGCGCAGCGGAGCCGGAACAGGATGCCGATGCGACGGCGGAGGAGCCGACCCAGCCAGATGACGTCCTTGCCGGGCCGGAGTCCCCTGCCGAGCCTGACGGTCTGGACACCGACGAGCAGGACGACTCCTTCGACCCCCGCGTGGTCGATCAAGTCGCCGAACTCACCGAGCCGGCGGACGTGACCGACGACGATGCCCCCGCCGCCAGTGACCCACCCGGGGACACCGACGCGTCCCCCACCCCGGCGGCCGCCGCCGACTCACGAGACACGTCGGTGCAGAACCCGCCACTGGCCCTCTACCGGCGCTACCGCCCGGACACCTTCGACGAGGTCATCGGTCAGGAGCACGTCACCGAACCGTTGAAGCGTGCGATCGTCAACGGGCGCGTCAACCACGCCTACCTGTTCTCCGGGCCGCGCGGTTGCGGCAAGACGACGAGTGCCCGCATCCTCGCCCGCTGCCTCAACTGTGAGCAGGGGCCGACCCCGTACCCGTGCGGTGAGTGCCAGTCGTGCCGCGACCTGGCGCGTGGCGGCCCAGGCTCCATCGACGTCATCGAGATCGACGCGGCCTCCCACGGCGGCGTCGACGAGGCTCGTGACCTGCGGGAACGCGCATTCTTCGCCCCGGTGCGCTCCCGCTACAAGATCTACATCATCGACGAGGCCCACATGGTCACCACCCAGGGCTTCAATGCGATGCTCAAGCTCGTCGAGGAACCCCCGCCGCACGTGAAGTTCATCTTCGCCACGACGGAGCCGGAGAAGGTCATCGGCACGATCCGCTCCCGGACCCACCACTACCCGTTCCGGCTGGTGCCCCCGGCGACCCTGGTGAACTACCTGGAGACGCTGTGCGACAAGGAGGGCATCGCCGTCGACCATGCCGTGCTGCCGATGGTGGTGCGGGCCGGTGGCGGATCGGTACGTGACTCACTCTCGGTGCTCGACCAGCTGCTGGGCGGGGCCGACGAGGACGGCGTCTCCTACGAGTTGGCGGCTGCCCTGCTCGGCTACACCCCCGACGCCCTGCTGGACCAGGTGGTCGATGCGTTCGCCGCTGGTGATGCCCACGAGGTCTTCGCCACCATCGACAAGGTCATGGACATGGGGCAGGACCCGCGTCGATTCGCCGAGGACCTGCTGCGCCGGATGCGTGACCTGGTGATCCTCGCTGCCGTACCCGATGCAGTGAACAACAGACTCATCGACGTCTCCCCGGAGCAGGGGGAGCGACTCGCCCACCAGGCGGCTGCGATGGGGGCGGGGGAACTCACCCGAGCCGCCGAGGTGCTGGCGACCGGACTCACCCAGATGAGGGGGACGACTGCTCCCCGACTGCACCTGGAGCTCATGTGCTCCCGCATCCTGCTGCCGGACGCCGACACCGACGAACGTGGGGTGCACGCGCGTCTGGACCGTCTGGAACGACGGGTGGGGATCGTCGGTGCCGGTGCTGCCGGCTCCGGGGACCTTGTCGAGGCCGAGTCGTCGCATGACGAGACCGCCCAGCACCAGCGATGGCAGAGCGGTGAACGCCCAGCGCGTCCGAGCCGCCCGGCCAGTGCCCCGCGGGGTGCCGATCCTGGTCGGGGTGAGCCCTCGGCAGATGGCGGGTCAGCCCAGGCAATTGCCCGGCAGGGCAGTCAGTCCGGTGTGCGGACGACACCCTCCCCCGACCCGGCCGAGAGACCGCGTCGCCCCCGACCGGGACGCGCGGACTACCGTCCCGGCACCGACACGACAGCTCCGCAGGAGCCCCAGACACCGTCGCAGAGCATGACAGGGCAGGCCGGTTCACGGGAAGACTCGCGGGCCGCGCGGTCCCAGACACCTGCCCAGTCCTCAACTCCCGAGCAGTCCCAGGCCCCGATGCAGCAGAGGTCCGCCTCAGAACCTCCCATGCGCGGACGACCGCCCCATCAGCAGCCTTCCGAGACTGCCTCGTCGGGGGCCCGACCGGCTGATCCGTCGGCATCCGCTGGTCCTGCTGTGCCATCCGCTGGCCCCACCGCCGAGCGACCCGACGGGGTGGACGTCACCATGCTGCGCGACGCCTGGCCACGCATCATCGAGGTGTTCCGATCCGAGTACAGTCGCTACATGAGCGTCGTGCTCAACCAGTACACGCAGATTCTCGGGGTCAACGGCAATCAGGCGACCCTGGGATTCTCCAACCCCGGTGCGCGAGACAGTTATCTGCACGGTGACCATGCCAAGCACCTGCATGACGTCGTCGCTCAACTGCTCGGTGTCGACGTGGACTTCGTTCCGGTGACCGGCGACGTCCAACCGTTGGCCCATCGTGGCCATGACGAGCGTCACACCAGGCCAGACGGCCCCCGGCCGGGATCGGCAGGTGCTCCCGGCAGGGGAGCCCCCGATGCACGGAGTCGGGCGACCGGGGCGAACCCCCATCCGCAGAGCTCCCAGACACGCCAAACGGGTCCCGCTGGTGGCCCCCCAGCTGCCGACGACGATTCCACGCATGGTGCCGATGACGCCGACGACATCCACCGAGGTGCGCAGAGCACCCCGCCGGACGTCTCCCCGGCGACGAACAACCCTGTGCAGCCAAACAACCCCGTGCAGCCACCGGACGCTTCCCCGCAGAGCCGGGCAGACACGTCGGACGACGAGAACTCCTCGGCGCACACGAGTTCGGTGAACGAGGCTGCCGACGTCCCGGAGTCGGACCAGACGCCGCCACCACACCAGGTGCAGACACCTGCCGAGGTGTACCCGGAATCGGCGCGGTCTCGCTTCCTGGACCCCGCACGGCGACGTCTGACGTCGCAGCCCACCCCCCGCGGTGCCGCCTCCGGCCCGGACGAGGCTGCTGGCCGGGCCCACCGGTTCGACGCTCCCGCACCCGGGCAGAAGAGGTCCACTGCCCATGACGCCCCCGGCCAGGCCAGCGGGACGGGTGGGCACCCGCATGGTGATTTCGACCGGCATGTACCATCGGAGCCTCCAGCCGACGACATGCCCCCCGACGACATGTGGGAGCTGGCCGACTCCGGTGACGGTGAGATCCTGGACTCCTCGGGGGAATCGGCCATCGAACTCATCACCACAGAACTTGGCGGGGTCGTCCTCACCGACGAACGGGGGTCCGCCTCCTGAGGTTGCACGGCAATCGGCCGCGACGAACCACCACCAATCGATCGTCACCACCCCCATTGGGCCCAGGAAGACATCGCTCCTCGCGGTGTCAGTCCCCTTTTCGAACAACACTGAAAGGATCCATCATGACGACACCCAACGGCGGTTTCGACCTGTCCAACGTGGACATGAACGGGTTGCTCGCCCAGGCCCAGGCCATGCAGGCCCAACTCGCCCAGGCCCAGCAGCAGCTGGAGTCCACCACCTTTGACGGCTCGGCGGGCGGCGGACTCGTCAAAGCCGTCGTCACCGGTACCGGAGAACTCACCGGGCTCACGATCGACCCGCAGACCGTCGATCCCGACGACACCGACACCCTGGCCGACCTGGTCATTGCTGCCGTCCATGACGCCAGTGGCAAGGCTGCGGCAGCCCAGCAGGCCATGACACCCAAGATTCCGGGAATGGGACTCTGATCGTCTCGGTTGTCAGTCTCGGAGTGCATGGCCGGCACACCCGGCACCGAACCTGACTGGATCATCACCTGCCAGGTGGTGTGAGGTGGTAGCACTGAACCACGGTCATCGGCCGTGCCACAGTGATCGAGGAGGAGACCACATGTACGACGGTCCGCTTCAGGACCTCATCGATGCCCTGGCGCAACTGCCGGGCATCGGCCCCAAGGGCGCCCAGCGCATCGCCTTCCACGTCCTGGACGCTCCGGACGAGGAGGTCGGCGCGCTGGCGGATGCGTTGCGTGAGGTCAAGGAGAAGGCCCGGTTCTGTGACATCTGCTTCAACGTCTCCTCCGACGAGGAGTGTCAGTACTGCCGCGACCCGCGCAGGGACCAGACGGTGATCTGTGTCGTCGAGGAGTCCAAGGACGTCGTCGCCGTCGAGCGCACCCGTGAGTACCGCGGTCTGTACCACGTCCTTGGTGGTGCCATCTCGCCGTTGGATGGCAAGGGCCCGTCCGATCTGCACATTCGCGAACTCATGCAGCGACTGGCCGATGGCACCGTCACCGAGGTCATTCTGGCCACCAACCCCAATCTGGAGGGGGAGGCGACGGCCACCTACCTCTCCCGGCTCATTGCGCCGATGGGGGTGGCGGTCTCGCGTCTGGCCTCCGGGCTCCCCGTCGGCAGTGATCTGGAGTACGCCGACGAGGTCACCCTGGGACGTGCCTTCGAGGGGCGGCGGCACGTCGAGGCCAACGCCTGACCGGTCGCTGATCGATCAGCCTCAGGCTGTCATCGCCTCTGTGGATGTGTCAGTCCGGGGGCGCCGCTGTGACTGGCTGGAACGCCGGGGTGGCCATCAGGATCAGCACTGCCCCTGCCGGCAGGCAGACCAGCGCCCAACGCAGCGAGACGGTGTCGCCCAGCAGGCCGATGAGCACGGGGTGGATCATGAAACCCCACCTTCTGCTCCACGTCGCCACCGTGAGGCCGGACCCAGCCGCCAGTCCCGGGGTGGAGTTGACATTGTCCATGGCGATGTCGGTGAGTGCGTCGAAGACGTTCATGACGATCATCGCCACGAACACCCATGCGATGTGTGGTGCGCGGGCCAGCAGGAGGAGGCAGGTCGTCGAGAGGATCTGGGGCCACAGGGCAATGGTGCGCGAACCATGTCGGCGTATGAGGTGAGCTGCGGACAACCCCAGGGTCAGCCCACCGAGTGGCCCGAGTCCCACAGCGAGCCCCATGTCGTCCGGGACGCGCCAAGATCGGCCTTGATCTGCGGATGGCACGGTATCAGTGAGGCGAATGTCATCCAATTGACGGTGAACATGAGCAGGGTGCCGATGCGGGCACGTCGGGCCTGCGGGGAGGGGGCATGGCGGTGTGGCTCCGACGGGGCCGTGGCGTCCTCAGAGGGTGGGGCCATGGAACTCCTCGCGGTCATGACGCCACCATGGCTGTCGCGCTGCCCGCGACTGTGGCATCTCTCCCGGTGCAGACGCCGCGTGGCAGTGGACCCCACAGAGACACACAGAGATTCAGGGACACACAGAAATTCTCAGGGAAAACACAGGAAAGCACACAGAACTGTGAAGTTTCTCGCTTGAAACCACTGGTCACAAGGACATCTCCTGTGTGGTCCTGGCAAAGGAAGGGGTGGTGGTGTGCGGCGAGATGCCGTGAGATACCCTTGGAAACAAGAAATGGCTGGCACGCTGCGTATGGGCACGTGTTGGTGGCATCGTGAGCGGGTGTCGTCAAGCTGCTGAGCCGTTTCAATTACATGTATGGCATGTGTATGGGCCTTGCATGGCAGGAGAAGGAATATTTCTCGAGGCTGTGGGGTTCCTAGGTATGTCGACACTGAAATCGATTCGTTGTATCGGTGAGCCCCGCTCATTGGTGCAACGCACAGGGAGGGACCATGTCCATCAAGTTCGCCATCCTGGCACTGCTTGCCGAGCGGCCGCGCCATGGCTACCAGATCAAGTCTGAGTTCGATCGGCGAACCAACCACTCCTGGCCGCTCAACATCGGTCAGGTGTACACCACCCTTGAGCGTCTGGAGCGCGATGGGCTCTGCGTGCGCGGCGAGGAGAACCAGGACGGGCGTGTCATCGTCACCATCACCGAGGAAGGCCGTCGCGCCGTTGACGAGTGGTTCGGCAACCCGGTCGTCCAGGACACGCCACCTCGCAATGAGATCGCCATCAAGTTGGCCATCGCTGCATCCACCAAGGGACGTGACGTTGCAGGAATCGTGCAGGCCCAGCGTCGGGTGACTGTCTCGGCCCTGCAGCAGTACCGCCAGGTTCGCCGCACCATTGCCGAGGATGATCTTGCCGGTCAGCTCATCCTGGAGCGGATGGTCTTCGATGCCGAGGCGGAGATCCGTTGGCTCGACCACTGCGAGGCTGCCGCAGTGCGTGCCTCCCATCAGAAGCGCGTCGAGGCTCCCGAGGAGTCCCCGGCACGTGAGACTCAGCTCGCGCACTGAGGCCAGTCCTGCACCGGAAGCAGGCAAGCCAGAACGAGCAATGGTTCTGTGCGCCTGCTTCCCGTGAGCTTCAGTACCTCGTAGGCTCTGTATCCTTGTCGCGAGGATGCCACGCCACCGTCTGGTGGTGTGGCAGGCTGAGCTCTGGAGGTCTGAACCTTGAAGGCAGGTATGGATGCATCGCGAGGTACGACGTCTGCTTCCAGCACTGCTCGTCAACCGGTGATTGCGCTCGACCATGTGACTCGTTCATTCGGTCACGGGCAGGGCAAGGTCACTGCCCTGCACGACGTCAACCTGTCGGTGGACACCGGGGAATTCGTGTCGATCATGGGTTCCTCGGGCTCCGGCAAGTCCACCCTGCTCGCCATTGCTGGGGGCCTGGAGCGGCCCACCAGCGGGCAGGTGCGCATTTCCGGGCAGTCCTTGGATGGGCTGAGCCGCGACGACCTGGCACGGATACGACGGCGTCAGCTCGGATTCGTCTTCCAGGAACTCAACCTCGTCCCGACCCTCACGGCGATGGAGAACGTCTGTCTGCCTCTCGAACTCGACGGGGTTTCCAGCTCTCGGGCACGTGAGGCTGCCATGTCCGTGCTCGAACAATTCTCCATGGCGCAGCTGGCCGATCGTTTCGTCGATGACATGTCGGGAGGCGAGCGCCAGCGCATTGCGATAGCCCGTGCCGTGGTGGGGGATCGTCGCATGCTCCTGGCCGACGAGCCCACTGGCGCATTGGACTCGACCTCCGGTGACGAGGTCATGTCCCTCATCCGAGATCTGGCCGATTCCGGGGTCGCCGTCCTCCTCGTCACCCACGAGGCCCGACACGCTGGGTGGGCCGATCGGGTCGTCTTCCTGCGTGACGGCGTCCTCGTTGACGAGACGGCGGCCTACAGTGATCCGATGGACCTACTGCTGCAGGACGACGTCGCCGACATCGTGGACGCTGTTGAGCCTGCCGATGATGTGACCGGCGTCGCATCCGATGATGGCCAGACCGGGCCCGAGATTCCCGACGCCATGCCACCTGACCCGTTCGGCGACCTCGACGATCCGTTCGACCCCGATGACGGGCCGTGGACATGAGTGACGCCCCGGGCGAAGATGATCATCTTGGGCAGACGCGACACCGAGCGGAACCATCCGATGGGGCGGCACCTCGGCATCACAGGGCCGTGCTGTTCCGGCACGGGCATCGTCGCGAGGCCCGTCTGAACCTGCTGTCCAGACTGGCCTGGCGGGACATGACTCAGCACCGATACCGCTCGATGGTCATCGTCATGCTCATCGCCCTGCCCGTGATCTTCGTGACGGCAATGGGCACCGCGCTCGAAGCGCAGTACCTCACTCCGAACGATCAGATCCGTGACATCCTGGGCGACGCAGACTTCATCGTCGAGCGGATCGACAACTGGGACGGTCACTGTCGACAGGACGGACTCAGCCGCCGTTCCTGCGGTGACTCGGCTGTGGACAGCACGCCGGGCGAGTTGGAGACCGAGCAGAGCAAGGCGCTGGAGAAGCTCACGCTCGACAACCATGAATTGCATCGCATGCGCACCGCCAGGCAACCGTTGAGGTGGGGGAAGACCTGGGTCAATGTGCAGGTGTACGGCATTGATCTCACCAGCATGCTCAATCGGCGTCTCGTCATTCCGAATGCCCCGATGCCTGCTGCCGGCGAGATGTGGGCGTCAGCCACCACGGCCAAGCAGTTCAACTGGCAGGTGGGTACGACGGTCTCCATGGATGGCAGGCAGTACCTTCTCACCGGTCTGGTTCGCTCCTCGAAGACCTGGGAACCTGAGGTCTGGGTACGCCCGGAAAGCTCTCTGGTGGTCTCCGACACCTTTCCCAGCTACTTCGTGAGCGGTCCCCAGCTCACAGCTGCACAAGTCGACCATCTCAATGACATGGGCCTGGCCGTCGTGAGTCGTGCTGCGTTGTCCGGTGACTACTCGCTCGAAGTACGTACCCAGCTCCTTGCGCAGATCCTCACCGGCGGAGCGCTCGTGGCGCTCATCAGCGCGACGGTGGCTGCCTCGGCCTTCGTCATCTGTGCCCAGCGGCAACGGCAGACCCTCTCCATCCTGGGCACGACGGGGGCAGTGGAGCGTCAACTCGTGGGAATCGTGCTGCAGCAGGGGCTGGTGCTCGGATTGACTGGCTCCATCCTGGGGGCGGTGCTGGGGTGTGGAGGAGCCAATTTCGTCATCTGGCTGCAGAACCTCAATTCCCTGGACTATCCGGTTCCCATGTCATTTCGTTGGCGGTACGCCCTGTGCGCCATCGTCATGGGCATGGCGTCCTCACTGATGGCGTCGTGGTTGCCGGCCCGACAGGTCGCCTCGACCAATCCATTGATGGGAGTGCGAGATGTCCTGCGGCCCCCGAGGAGACTGGGCGGCCGATGGATCATTCTCATCCTGTCCCTGCTGGCGTTTGCGGTGATGATCGTGGTGCCCCACACGACGGCGGCCGGCCATTCCGTCACCCAACTCGCCGACAGTGAGGTGCTGCTTCCGGTACTCCTCAGCGTCATGCTGCTGTACCCAGCCATCTTGATGACCATTCCGTGGGTGTTGCACTGGAGTGTCGGGAAATTTCCCAAACGGCGGGTCTATGCCACCCTCGCCCTGCGTGACATGGATCGCAATCGGGAACGTGCCTCGGCATGTGTGGCGGCATCAATGGCTGTCATGACGCTGGTCAGCTCCGTGTTGACCATTGGTGGGTTCGTCGATCGGCTGGACGTGGATCACTACACACCCCGGCTGCCCAGGAACGTTGCCGTGCTGGAGTCGACGGTTGCTCCCGGTCGCCCCGTTCCCGAGGTGGTGCGCACCCAACAGATCGCAGTGGTTCAGGCCACTGTGGGGCCAGTTGATCATGTCACTGAGGAACTCATCAAGCAGCCGGGGTGCCGGCGGCGGTCGGGTTGTGACATCCTCACGGCACAGGTGTCCAATGCCGGTGCGCGCCCAGCCTCCGAGGAGCCCCACACCGGTCTGCGTGAGGTCACGGGTTCGCAGCTTCCGGTCGTCATTGACGACGGGTCGCTGTACACGATCATCACCGGGCACGAGCCTGATGCTGCCGTCCTGGATGCCCTGCATCGCGGACCGGTGGTGCTCAATCACGATCAACTGGAGGATGGCAAGCTCACGATCGGGATGTTCAGCGAAGCAGCCACCCAACTGAGCCAGGTGCGGCAGGTCGATGCCTTCCAGGCGCCATCCCACACCGAGGCCACTCAAGTTCCCGTGCTCATCGGTCGGGATGCGGCTGCTCGGCTGCTCGGCGTGGCGGATCAGGACGTCCAGACCAGCGGGGGAGACATATGGGCTCGGACGCCGCATGGGATCAGCGCCCATGATCGAAGAGCCATCAGCCGGTCATTGACGGCGGCTTCTGGCCCCACCAGTACCCTCGTGCTGGATTCCGGACCTTCGCGGATGGGGCGCACCATCGTGAATCGGGGTACCGGGATCGCGATCGTCATGCTCATGGCCATCGGCATGCTCACAACCGTCCTGACCTTGGCGGATTCCCGGTCCCAACGCGAGACCCTGTCGTCCATAGGGGCTTCCCGTGAATCGATGCGTAGGATGACGGCGATCCAGACGTTGATCTCCACCTTCGTCGGACATGTTGCCGGAGCACTGGTGGGGGCGGTGCCCCCCATCATCGCCCTGTCCCTCCTGGGACAGCACGCCACGTTGACGTGGGTGCCATGGGGCCAGCTGGCCGGACTGGTGTTCGGCGTGCCGATCGCGCTGGGTGGCATGGTGTACCTGACGGTGCGTTCCGTCCCGGAGTGGCGACGACGCGTCATGTAGGCGTGGCGACGACGAGTGGTGGGGCCGTGCGAGGGGAGCGTGGTACGCGTCAGCTCGTCCCAGCTGCCTTTCGCTCCTTCAAGCTACGCCACCGCTTCCTGATACCCCGTGAGCTGGTACGTTCGCGCGGCACCGTGGCTCCCATGCCCCACGACCGGAACGTCGCCAGCCGCGAGGCGTGGTCCAGTGGCACGATGAGGGGGCGTACCGTCAGCGCACCGAGGCTGGATCCGATGGCGATGGCGATGCCAACCAGCAGGGCCTGCATGAGGACCGTCCCACCGCCTGCGGCACTCGGTTGGTCGAGTTGTGAGCCCAGAATCATGTACAGGCCGCGGTAGATCATCATGCCGGGCATGAGTGTGACGACGCCGCAGGTGACCAGTCCGACCTGCGGGAAGTCCCATCGCCTGGAGGCGGCGGTGGCTGCCATGCCCACCAGGAATGCGCCGACCCCGGAGGCTGCCGGGGCCGACATTCCCAGGGCCGCACCGAGGACGTAACCGCCCCAGCCGATTGCTCCCAGGAATGCGCAGGTCACCAGAACTCGCAGACCGGCGTGACAGGACACCCCGAATGACCAGGAGACGATGGCTGCGGCGAGCATCTGCGTGATGATGGGTCCGGAGACCCACACCGTCGGGTTGATGTATGACGGAGTGCCCACCTTGAGACCGATCCACAGCACGCCCATCACACCGAGGATGATGCCGCCGGTCTGGACGAAGACGTCGACGAATCGCCCCGAACTGGTGACGACGTAGCCGTCGATGGCGTCCTGCGCGGCCGACACCATCGACGTGCCGGCAAGCAGTGAGATCATCCCCGCTGCGACGACCAGGGAGGGCGACAACGGCAGGGACATGTTCGCCTTCCACTGCAGGATCATGACGAGCAGTGCCATGACGGTGGGGACGGCGCCGCCCACCGCCTGGGTGAAGAAGCTGGTGACGTGTCGGCGTCCCATGGCCTGCACGGCCATGTCCACCAGGCAGGTGGTGAAGAAGGCCAGGAGGACGTCCCAGATCGATCCGCTGAACAGCCAGGAGATGCCGCCCCCCATCAACCCCATGTTGAGGGTGACGAACCACGGTCGGTACAGCCGGGGCGCGGCGACGAGGGTCTCCAGGTGGCTGCGGGCGTCCTCCAGATCGACCTCGCCGTTGCAGATCTGGTCGACGAGTTTCTGCAGTCGGCCCAGGCGCTGGTAGTCCGAGGTGCGTCCTCGCACGACGCGCAGCGAGGTGATGGGGTCGTCGTCCATGCTGCGGTGCTGGGTGACGATGACGGAGGTGTTGGTGACGTCGACGTGAATCGTGATGCCGAACGTCGCGGCCAATCGCAGGGCCATCGCGACGGCCTCGGAGGCGGAGGCGCCCACCGAGATGGCCATCGAGGTGACTCGCTCCACCAGGTCGACGACGAGACGGGCCTGGCGGGCCTCCATGTCGTCCTCGGCGGACTGCAGGTCGGAGGCCAACGGCAACGGTTTGGTGTCACGCAGGTAGCGATCCAGCGGGAGCCCGAAGATGCGCCGGGCCCTGGGCGGGGGTTTGGCCGGCTGGAGTGTGGGGCTGGGTTGGTTGATCGTGGGGGAGGTCGTCGTCATCGCCGGGACCGACCATGTCGTCGACGCCTCGATGGCGGTGAGCTCCTCAGGCCGCAGGGTCATCTCGACGGCAGTGGGTTCGTCGTCCAGCGGCCCGGCGGAGTCTGTGGAGTTTGATTCCGCGGAATCCGACCCCGCGGAGTTTGTCGGATGATTCTGCCGGGGTTTCTGGTTCGGGCGAAAGATGGCGTCGTCAATGGGGCCGGGGCCAGATCCCTGTCCATGATCAGATGCCATCGTCGTCCTTCCTCGGTGCGTGGTTCAACAGTGGCGATCATGAAGCGTCGGCACGGTGCGTGGCAGCTCCGCCGCCCTGATCGGCATCTCTCATTGTGTCGCCCCAGCCGCCGAATTCCCAAAGAATCGGGGATTTCTGCGGCCAGTTCATCAGGAACCCCGGGGATGCCTCATCGAGGGCCTGGGCGAGGCGCATCTTTCGGGGTGATCGAGGAACCGAGCCGGGCTGATCGGAGTCCCGATAGGCTGATGCTCGTGTTGATAGCCACCGATCTGGACGGAACCCTACTCACCGGCGACAAGCAGCTCAGTTCACGCACTCGCCGCATGCTCGCTGCAGCGGCACGCTCCGGGGTGCCGGTAGTGCCGGTGACCGCCCGTCAGATCTATGGTCTGTCCGGGTGGCGAGACGTCCTGACCAGCTGGGCGCTGTGCTCCAACGGTGCCATCTGCTGGAATCTTGCCGACGAGACGATCCTGTTCCGTCAACTCATGGACGCCCAGATGTGCCAGCGGTTCACCCAAGATCTGCTGAAGGTTGCTCCCGGTACCGTGTTCGCCACCATTCGGGACGACGGGGAGGAGTTCGTCTCCCAGACGGGCTATGCCGAGCTGGCCGATGTGGCCGACCACAATCGTGACCCGCGCACCATGCCGTCCCTGCCGTTGGAGGACGTCGTGGCCCAGGACTGCCTCAAACTCGTGGCTCGTCACCCCAGCATGCCGGTTGACGAGCTGGCCCGGTTGGCCGTCTCGGTGGGCGGCGACCAGGTGCACGTCACGACCTCGGGGGTGCCGATGCTGGAGATCAGCCCTGCCGGGGTGACGAAGGACTCCGGTCTGGCCCTGCTGTGTGAGCACCTCGGGGTGGATCGTGCCGACGTCGTCGCCTTCGGTGACGGTGCCAACGACGTCGAGATGCTCACCTGGGCCGGCACCTCCTGGGCGGTGGGCAATGCCGTCGCGCAGGCCAAGGAGGCCGCCGATCACGTTGCCGAGTCCAATGACGACGACGGCGTTGCCCAGATCGTGGAGGGTTTGCTGGAGCGTCTCTGAACGGGATTACACTGTGGTGGACCGCACAGCGATGATGGGGCCATCACCCCGGAGCCGCCGGAAGAACGGGCGCGAGCCTCACTAGACCCGGCAGCGGTGGGCCAATGAGCGGCGTCACCAGCGCCGATCGGGGCGAGCGACACCAGCATGGTCGAGCCGTTCTGATCCAGGATCGTCAGGGTCATCTGTTGGGACGCAATGAGGGTGGTACCGCGGGTACCCCGGACGTCCGGGTTCTCGTCCCTCGTCACACCGACGAGACGAAGGACTGCATCCGATGAGCGAGACGACCCCCGAAGCCGGCCGCTATGCTGCCGTGCCACCACAGGTGGACCTGCCCGCGATGGAGCACGAGATCATCGACCTGTGGCACCGCCAGCACACCTTCGAGAAGACCTTGGAGGCCACCAAGGACGGTGAGCCGTGGACCTTCTTCGAGGGTCCTCCCACCGCCAATGGCCAGCCGGGTACCCACCACGTCGAGGCTCGGGTGTTCAAGGATGTCTTTCCGCGCTACCGCACCATGCGCGGCTACCACGTCGACCGCAAGGCCGGCTGGGACTGCCACGGACTTCCCGTGGAACTCGCCGTGGAGAAGGAACTGGGGTTCTCCGGCAAGCCCGACATCGAGCAGTACGGCGTCGAACCCTTCAACGCCAAGTGCCGCGAATCGGTCACCCGCCACGTCGACGCCTTCCGCGAACTCACCGAGCGGATGGGCTACTGGGTCAACATGGACGACGCCTACTGGACGATGAAGTCGTCCTACGTCGAGTCGGTGTGGTGGGGGCTCAAGCAGGTCTTCGACAAGGGGCTGCTGGGTGAGGACCACCGCGTCGCCCCCTACTGCCCACGCTGCGGCACCACCCTGTCCGACCATGAGCTGGCCCAGGGCTACCAGGACGACCGTGACCCCTCGATCTACGTGCGTTTCCCGGTGACCTCGGGGCCACTGGCCGGACGCGCCCAGCTGCTGGTGTGGACCACCACACCGTGGACCCTCGTCTCCAACACCGCAGTGGCCGTGCGCCCCGACGTGCGCTACGTCGTCGCCCACAAGGATCCCGACCCCGAGGGCGCCGACACGACGGCGAGTGCCAGCTCCGCCGATCCGACCAGCGACGATCTCGTCATCGCCGAGCCGCTCTTCGAGCAGGTGCTCGGTGAGGGGTGGAGCCTCACCGGGGAGTCCTTCCTGGGTTCCGAGATGGAGCTGTGGACCTACCAGCGTCCCTACGAGCTGCTGGACTGGCCGACGACCGAGCACGTCACCGCCGACGGGCGGCCCACCCCGGCCGACGCGAACTTCATCATCCTTGCCGACTACGTCACCACCTCCGACGGCACCGGCCTGGTGCACCAGGCTCCGGCCTTCGGTGCCGACGACCTGCTCACCTGTCGCAAGTACGGTCTGCCGCTGGTCAACCCCATCGAGCCGGACGGCACCTTCTGCAAGGACCTTCCCATGGTCGGCGGCATGTTCTTCAAGAGCGCCGACAAGCCGATCTGTGAAGACCTCGACAAGCGCGAGATCATGTTCCGCCTGGAGATGCACTGGCACTCCTACCCGCACTGCTGGCGCTGCGACACCCCGCTCATCTACTACGCCCAGCCGTCCTGGTACATCCGCACGACGAAGGTCAAGGAGCAGCTGCTGGCGCAGAACGAGTCGACCAACTGGTTCCCCGACACCATCAAACATGGCCGCTACGGTGACTGGCTGGAGAACAACATCGACTGGGCCGTCTCGCGCTCGCGCTACTGGGGCACCCCGCTGCCACTGTGGCGCAACGAGGACGACCCCTCCGACGTCATCTGTGTGGGCAGCCTTGCCGAGCTCTCGCAGTACGTCGGGCGTGATGTCACCGACATGGATCCGCACCGTCCGTTCATCGACGAGGTGACCTTCACCCGCGACGGCCACACCTACCGTCGTGTGCCGGAGGTGGCAGACGCCTGGCTGGACTCCGGGTCGATGCCGTTCGCGCAGTGGGGATACCCGCACGTGCCCGGTTCCAAGGAGAAGTTCGAGCAGAACTTCCCGGCCGACTTCATCTGCGAGGCGATCGACCAGACCCGCGGCTGGTTCTACACCCTCATGGCGGTGGGCACGCTCGTCTTCGAGCAGTCCCCGTACCGCAACGTGCTGTGCCTGGGCCACATCCTCGCTGCCGACGGACGCAAGATGAGCAAGCACCTGGGCAACATCCTGTTGCCCATCCCCCTCATGGACGCCCACGGTGCCGATGCCCTGCGCTGGTTCATGGCCGCCGACGGATCGCCGTGGAGCGCCCGTCGCGTGGGGGACGAGGCGCTGCAGGAGACCGTGCGCAAGGTGCTGCTCACCTACTGGAACACGGTGTCGTTCCACGCCCTGTACGCCCGTGCCAACGACTGGACACCCGCACCCACTGAGTCGGCAGCCGTGGCCAAGGATGCCGAGTCTGGTTGTGGGGATGGTCCGTCGAGGGGGTGTGGGGGGGTCGTCCCCCCCGCCCTGAAACAACGCCACATCCTCGACCGCTGGTTGGTCAGCGCGACGAATGTGCTGGTGCGCGAGGTAACCGATGCCCTGGAGAACTTCGACACCCAACGCACCGGCCAGCTGCTGGCCGCCTTCATCGACGACCTGTCCAACTGGTACGTGCGTCGTTCCCGGCGCCGGTTCTGGGCCGGGGACCCCAGCGCCCTGTGGACCCTGCACGAGACGCTCGAGGTGCTCACTCGTCTCATGGCCCCGATGGTGCCGTTCATCACCGAACGGGTGTGGCAGGACCTCATCGTCACCACCGACCCCAGCGCTGCGGAGTCGGTGCACCTGGCCTCCTGGCCCACGGTCGAGGAGTCCGTCGTCGACGAGCAGCTGGACGAGGCCATGGCCGTGGTGCGGCGCATCGTCGAGCTGGGACGAGGTGCCCGTGCCGAGGCTCGGATGAAGACCCGTCAGCCGCTGGCCCGCGCACTCATCTCCAGTGCCGCCCTGGCCAAGCTGGACGACGACCTGCAGGCCGAGATCAGGTCCGAGCTCAACGTCGTGGCGCTGGAGTCGTTCAGCTCCGCCGGCGACCTGGTGGACCACTCGGCCAAGGCAAACTTCCGTAGCCTGGGCAAGCGGTTCGCCAAGGCCACCCCGAAGGTGGCTGCCGCGATCGCCGCTGCCGATGCCGCGCAACTGGCCACCGACCTCGCCTGTGGGCCGGTCAGTCTCCCCGTTGCCGAGGTCGAGGGCGGCCAGGCCGTCATCACTGCCGAGGACGTCATCATCTCCGAGCGTCCGCGGGAGGGGTGGAGCGTACTCAACGAGCAGGGTGAGACGGTTGCCCTGGACCTGGAGATCACCCCGCAGCTGGCTCGCGCCGGCCTGGCCCGTGACGTCATCCGGTTCATCCAGGACACCCGCAAGCAGGCCGGCCTGGACGTCTCCGACCGTATCGAGTTGGCCTGGGATGCCTCCGGGGAGCTGGCGGAAGCCGTTGAGGAACACCTCGGCCAGATCACCGACGAGGTGCTCGCGGTGAGCGCCACGCACGCTGAACGCGGGGCCGACTGGGCCGTCGAGCCCGATCTGGATCTTGCAGTGCAGGTCGTCAAGGCCTGACAGGGTGGCTGGTGTCCTTCCCGAGAAGCCCCTGCCGGGAAGGACACGGCGGCTCGCGTGGCGTACTCAGGACTGGTAGTACATCTCGGCGTAGTCGGGGTGGGAGAGCAGCCAGTCGACGACCCGCGGTGAGGAGGCATGCACCTTCGACCCCTCCGAGCGCAGCTGGGTGAGCACACGTTCCATGAGGAATGTGTGCAGGTGCTCGGTGAGGCTGGGGTGGATCAGCACCACCACCAGACCCACGAGGCCCGGGCGCAACTGTTGACAGGTGATCTGGGCGGTGATTCGTCCGTCGACCATGAGGAAGAAGTCACCGGTGCGATCGCCGTTGACGGCGTGTCTGCCCCGCTGCCACGTCACTGAGAACTCAGGCATGGGGAATACTCCTACCAACGGTGCTCATGGAGACACTGTAAGTGAGCTGGCCGGCGCTCGAGGCCAGTTCGACCAAACTGCTCACGACACCGGAACACCCTGCGTGGGAGAACACGATTCTGCCCGTCAAGATCCATGCTGGGCGAGGTGGTTCCCGTCTCATCCGTCAGGAGAGGTTAAACTGCAGTGTCCGCACATGCAGGAGGAGCGATGACGCGAGTCGTCCAGAAATTTGGCGGGTCCTCGGTCGCCGACGCCGAATCCATCAAGAGGGTTGCCCGAAGGATCGCGGCCACCAAACAGGCCGGCAACGAGGTCGTCGTCGTCATTTCGGCCATGGGAGACACCACCGATGATCTCATGGACCTGGCCCTCGACGTGTCCCCACAGCCGGCTCCCCGTGAGCTCGACATGCTGTTGACCACCGGGGAACGTCAATCGGCGGCACTGCTGGCCATGGCCCTGTCCGACATCGGGGTGCCGGCCCGCAGCTACACCGGCTCCCAGGCCGGGGTCATCACGACTGCCGCCCACGGCAATGCCCGTATCATCGACCTCACCCCGGGTCGCATCGTCAAGTCCCTGGACGAGGGGGACGTCGTCATCGTGGCCGGGTTCCAGGGCGTCTCCCAGACGACCAAGGACGTCACCACCTTGGGCCGTGGGGCCTCCGACACGACGGCAGTGGCCCTCGCGGCGGCCTTGGACGCCGACTACTGCGAGATCTACAGTGACGTGGACGGCGTCTTCACCGCCGATCCACGTATCGCTCCCGGTGCTCGCCGCATCCCGCGGATCTCGTACGAGGAGATGCTGGAGATGGCAGCCTGCGGAGCGAAGATCCTGCATCTGCGCTGCGTCGAGTACGCGCGGCGGGAGAATGTGCCGATCCACGTGCGGTCGTCGTTCTCACACAAACCGGGAACCTGGGTCTGTGATCCGGATTTCGCCAAGGAACACGAGGAGATGCCAGACATGGAGGAAGCCATCATCTCGGGGGTCGCCCACGACCGCTCCGAGGCCAAGATCACCATTGCCGGCATCCCGGACTCCGTCGGACGTGCTGCGCGTATCTTCGAGACCATCGCCGATGCCGGTATCAACATCGACATGATCGTCCAGAACGTCTCGCAGGTGATGAACGGACGCACCGACATCACCTTCACCCTGCCCATGAGCGATTCACGCAAGGCGATTGAGTCGCTACGTCGTCTGCAGGGGGAACTGGGATTCGAGGACCTGCTCTACGACGACCAGATCGGTGAGGTGTCGATCGTCGGTGTGGGCATGCGCTCCCATCCCGGTGTGACGGGCACATTCTTCCGTGCCATGGCCAGTGAGGGAATCAACCTGCAGATGATCTCCACCTCCGAGATCCGTATCTCCATCGTCGTGTCCGCCGATCAGGTGGACGACGCCGTACGTGCGGCCCACACCGCTTTCGGGCTGGATGCTGAAGGTGAGGCCGTCGTCTACGCGGGCACGGGTCGCTGATCCATGTCTGACAAGGTGGGAGGAATGCCCAGCGGCAAGCTCTCCCCGGCGAATCGCCGTGGATCGGCAGACCAGGCCTCAGACGAGGTGGACGTCTACGATCTGCTCCACGTACCCGATTCGCTGTCCCCACCCGACGTCTACGACTTCCTCGACGTCGATGCGACGATGCTGGGCACCGGTGTCGCGGCACGAGTGCGCCAGCGTGAGCGACAGGATCGACGCGCCCGCCCTCGTCCACACCGAACAGCTCGTCGCTCGGGCGTCGAATCCGGTTCGACGGCCACTGGCCGCGCTGCGAAAGGACACCCTCGGACCACTGATGATGGGCTGGTTGGGGAGGAACCAACCGTCACGGACCTGGCTGAGGAGTCCGAGGCCGTCGATGCGGCGGCTGGTGGTGCAGCAGGGGTCGCGGGTGAGACGGCTGCCACGCCTGCCGAACCCTCCATCCGACGAGCCAGTGTGGTCATGGCGGCCGGCACCATGGTGTCGCGGGTGCTGGGATTCGTGCGCACCTTCCTGCTGACGGCCGTCGCCGGTGGTACGTCATTGGCCCTGGACGCCTTCCAAGCCGCCAACACCCTGCCCAACGTCATTTTCATCCTGCTGTCGGCAGGGGTGCTCAACGCCATCCTCATCCCCCAGATCACCAAGGCGATGAAACAACCTGATGGGGGCCAGGACTTCGTCGACCGGCTGCTCACCGCCTCCTTCGGGGTGGTCCTCATCGTGGCGGTGCTCGCCACGGTGACCTCCCCGTGGCTGCTCGATCTGTACTTCTCGGCGTCGGGAGCGACCCGTCAGTTGACGGTGCTGTTCGGGTTCATCGTCATGCCGCAGATCTTCTTCTACGGTCTGTACGCGATTCTGGGTCAGGTGCTCAATGCCCGCAGCCAGTTCGCGGCGTTCATGTGGAGCCCGGTACTGGCCAACCTCATCCAGATCGCCGGTCTGGTGTGGTTCCTCGTGCAGTGGGGGTCCCACCCCGACCCGGCCACCTGGACCGGTGAGATGGTCTGGGTGCTGGCCGGGTTCACCACCCTGGGCATTGCCGTGCAGGGGCTGTTCCTCATCATCCCACTGCGACGTGGGGGGTTCCGTTGGCGGCCGAGGTTCGGGTTGCGTGGTCATGGGCTCGGTGCTGCGGCGCGCATCACGATGTGGACGTTCAGCGCCCTGCTCGTCTCCCAGCTGGTGGGTATCCTCACCAAGCGCCTGTTGTCGTGGGTGCGGCTGCGGCACCCGGAGGTGTCGGGCTCGGTGGCGGCCTATGACAATGCCTTCCTCGTCTTCATGCTGCCGCACAGCTTCATCACGACGTCGATCCTCACGGCGTTGTTCCCCCAGATGAGTCAGGCCTTCGCCGACGGGGATGAACCGCGGATGCGTCGTCTGGTGCGCAAGGGACTCTCGGCTCCGGCGCTGCTCATCATCCCGTGCAGCCTGGCCATGGTCGTCCTGGCCAAACCGGGGGTGCAGACCATCTTCCGGCTGCAACCCAGCCAGGTCGACGTGCTCGCCTGGGCCGTGGCCATCATGGGGCTGGGACTGCTCCCGTTCGGCGTCTCCACGCTGCAGCAGCGTTACTGCTTCGCCCGGGAGGACGGACGGCTCAACTTCCGTATGCAGTTGGTGTTGTCGGGGGCTCAGCTCATGTGCCTGCTGGCCGTGTTCATCGCTCCGGCGAACACGGCGCTGCTCGTCGTGGCGGCTGCCCAGACCATCGCCAACACCATCGTGTCGATCGTGTGGGTGCGTGTCGCCTCTCGTCAGATGAATGGGCTGGGCATGATCTCGGTCATCGACCAGTGGCTGCGGTTGCTCGGGGCGTCGGTGCTCGCGGCAGTGCCGACCTGGTTCATCGTCAAGCTCTTCGGGATGCTTGGCAGCCGGTGGCTCCTCAATGCTGCGGCGACGATCGTCGGTGGGGTGGCCTTCGTCGGAATCTTCGTGTTGGCGTCCAAGCTCTTCCGGATCCCCGAGGTCACCGACGCCGTGGCCGGCCTGGGACGGAAACTGCACGTGGTCAGATAGTCCTGCACGTCATGGCAGGCAGACGCCCGCCTGCTGCGTGCCGTGCTCCTGCTGGCTGTGAGGCTCGCCCTTCCGAGGCTCAGAGTCTTTTCCGAGGTTCAAGGGGCTGTGCCACGGGCGCGCCACACCTTCGGCAGAACGCGTGGCGGTGGTGCGAAGGCACATCCTCCTGCACCGCCGCCCACACGGTCTCCGGTGTCTGGTCCGGCACACACTGTCTCTGGTACCTGCACGGCACACGGTGTGGATCGTCCCCTGCGCCGTGGGGACTTCAGCCCTTGCAGAGGTACCCGTCCTGCACCAGGGCGTTGCCGCGGCAGTAGCCATGACCAGCCTGCACTCCGCCGGTGTTGAGGGTGAGTTCGGAGACGGTCACCAGTTGGTAGCCGCGCCTGGTGAGGTTCGGGACGGCTGTGGCACTGGCGTCGATGGCGGCGTCGTGGATGTCGTGCATGAGGGTGATCGGCCCGGTGTAGATGCTGACGTCCTTGCTGATCTTGTCCAAGGTCTTCGGTGCCGAGTGCGTCTGCCAGTCGTTGGTGTCAATGCTCCAGTTGATGACTGCCATGTTGTTGTCGGTGATGACCTTGTCGGCGGTGTCGTTGTGATCGCCATAGGGCGGGCGCAGCAGCATGGGGCGTCGCCCGGTGAGTTTGGCCAGCCGGTCGGAGTTGCCGCCCACCTCGGTCTTGAGCGTCTGGGTGCTCAGGGTCGCCAGGTCGGGATGGGTCGAGGAGTGGTTGCCGATCTCGAATCCGGACGCAGCGACCAGGCGTGTGCTGTCTGGGGCGGCGTCGATGGAATTGCCCATCTCGAAGAACGTGGCGGCAGCCTTCTGCTTCTCGAAGGTCTTCAGGAGCTCACCGGTGCGCTTGCCGGGGCCGTCGTCATAGGTGAGTGCCACGCACTGCCGAGCGATGCAGTCGATGCCCACTGCGGTTGAGGGGTGCTCGCCGTCCTTGACCGGGGCCGCGGAGATGGCGGTGGAGGTGGTTGAGGGGGCAGTGGGTTGCTTGCTGGGCCTGGCCTGCGAATCGGCGGACGCATCCTTGCCGGCAGTGGAGTCGCCGGGCAGTGGGTGCAGGTTGGGGGAGGACTGCGGGGCAGGGCGGTCGTTGGCTGGCTTCCACCACGTCTTGCGGGCATCGGGGGTGCCTGAGAAGGTCGAGGGGTGCAATGATGCCCCCTGGGCTTTGACCCCCAGGTCGGAGAGCACTGGATCCACCTTGTCCTTGGGCACCAGGAGCGTCTTCTGTTCCTTGTCCAACACCCCGGCGGGGAACGCCACCAACAGTTCACCCTCCGAGCCGAACGACATCGCAGGGCCGGTGCCGTAGGGGGCTGGTGATTCCTGGAGGGCAGCCAGGGCCTTGGCCTTGTCGACGGAGGCGTCGTCGGCAGCTTGGCCGACGGCGTTGCGGAACTTGGCCCATCCGGGCCACGAGATGAGGACGCTGGGGGAGAAGGTCTGGCCGTAGTTGGCGTCGTACCACAGCGTGGTGTCGAATGTGTGCGGCTTGGGCCCCTCGATCGTCGTCGAGATCTTGACTCCGAGGATCTGTGCCGATGAGGCGACGAAGGACGACGTCTGCGTCACCTTTGTCGCCGAGTCCCACTGGGCCTGGCGCAGGCTGCGCTCCCGAACGACCTCGATGGCCTGGGAGAGATTGCGGGCCGGAGCGATCTGGGGCACCTTGACGTCGATGCTTCGTGGCGTGGTGAATGTCGAGTGTGTGCTCGTGACCCCGTTGACGAGGCTGTCCTTGACGACGATCGGTGTGGCCTTGGCTGCTGGGGAGTCGTCAGACTTGTTCGAACCCGACGACCCCCCGCTGCAGGCTGACAGCGGAAGGAGGACAATCATCCCCGCAGCGAGTGCGCGGGTGAGTTTTCGGCACGAGGTCACGAATGACAGGGTATGTCACCGGCTGGGCAGAATCGACGGGAACACTGCAGTTCAAGAGAATCTCAGCAATTTTTTCAATGCGAGTGTGACGTTTATGTGCCGCGCTGCCGGCGTGTGGCGCGAGTGCCGGCCGGCTGGCTGTGTCCCCCGGATTTTTCGTGGCAGTCCTGAGAAGATCCTCAACATTGCCCTGGCAACGGGTGGCAGAGCGAATCAGGCAAGTAGCAGGGTTTCTGTCAGGCAAGTAGCAGCATCTGAATCAGGCAGGTAGCAGAAGGATCACAGTCCGAGCAGAACGAGAGGCACCACGCCAATTCCGTCTTGCCTCCGGTACGCCTGTGGGCCGGTGCTGATGACGACGGTATCGAGTAGTTTCGGCCCCAACTCCTCCTGCAGCCAGGTGAGGTGCTTGACGTCGCGGTCGGTGATGGTGGAGGCAAGCTTCACCTCCAGCGCCAGTATCCGTCCGTCGCGGCGTTCCACGACGAGATCCACCTCATGGTCACCGTTGCGGGTACGCAGGTGATGGACCTGGCACTCATGGGCCTGGGCAGGCACCCGCACGCACAGGGTGACGAGTGACTCGAAAAGGGATCCGAGCATCGTTCCAGAAGCAGGGTCCAGCGGGGTGCCTTCCGCGTTGAGCAGGTTCGACGCATCCAGACCAAGCAGATTCGCAGCCAGTGCTGGGTCGGCCAGATGATGTTTGGGGGAACTTCCCAACCTGTTGAGGACGCTGCCGGAGGGGAACCAGGCGGGAACTGGGTCGAGCAGCCACAGTGAGGCGAGCACCCCGCGGTAGGAATCTGCTGTGGAACGTGCTGGCTTCTGCGCCTGCCCCGGGGTCGCCGCGTCGAGGATCTGGGAGTAGCTCGCCGTGGTCGACGTTGCTGCCGCGTATGCTCTCAGCCAGGCCATCATGGCTTCGGGTCGGCGCACGGCAAATCCCTGTTCCGGGACGTCCTTGTCGACGGCGTTGCGTAGGTAGGAGTCGATTGCGAATCGCCTGGCTCGCTCCCGCATGGTGCGGATCGCCGGAAAGCCTGAGGCGACGATCTCCTCGACGTACTCGGGCAGGCCAAACCGACTGTCTCCCTGCAGCGCAGGCCGACGACCCGTGAGAAGATCGGCAAGACTGACGGTCGGCTCGGTCAGTTGGCGCTCCTGCAGGGTCATCGGGCGCATCCGCAGTCGCCCGATACGTCCAGCTCCTGAGTGCTGACGTGTCTGCTCGTACGGTGTGGCTGATCCTGCCAGGAGGAATTGTCCACCGTGGGGGTCGTCGTCAACGCTGTGCCGAATGACATCCCACACGGCGGGCACGTGTTGCCACTCGTCAACGAGCAGCGGACGGTTGCGAAGCAGGATGGTGGAGGGGTCTGCCTGGGTGACGCTGCGTGTCGCAGGGTCGTCAAGACGCAGTGTGCCCTCGGCGCGGTGCTGAGCAGTTGTGGTCTTTCCGACGGCTTTGGGACCGTCAATGGCGATGGCAGGGACGTCGTCGAAGAGTTCGTCGAGCTCGGTGTCGACGGTGCGTCGGAGGTAGGCCATACGTCGATCATAGGACGACCGACAATCGAATCAGGCAAGTAGCAGGGTTTCTGTCAGGCAAACAGCAGCATCTGAATCAGGCAGGTAGCAGGGTCGCAAGGCGCTGGAGTATGAACCCCGTCGGACGGGCAGTGCGGATCACGCCATGCTGTGATCGGTCACGGGGCTGTGCTCGGCCACGGGCAACGTCATTGCTTGGCGTAGCGGCGCCAGCACGGCTGAAGACAGCCACCGGTGATCAGGGTGGCCCCCAACAGCGCGAGCGGTGTCCAGGGTAGGGCAGTGCTGCCCGGTTCCGAGTAGTCGATCATGTCGAGGACGCGGTTCAATGTCGTCAGTGAGCCCCAGGTGATGAGGGCCCCACGATGATGAGGGGCATTCCCATGACCGGATGGCTCAGGGGGTTCATGGGGTCACCGTCCTTTCGTCGCCGGGGTTGCATGCTGCCAGAACCGTTCTGGCATAGCCGACGTCTGGTCGCCACGCCTCAAGATTCCATGGATTCTTCCAGTATCCGACGGTTGCCAGATGGCACACGAGCTGGTCGCGGAACTTTCGGCCGTGCACCGAGGACGGTGACTTGCGTTCGTACTCCTGGTAGACCTTGTCCCCGCTGATCTGGGGGTGCAGCCTCATGGAAGGACGGAATCCCTCCCTGCGAAGGTGGACGTGGGCGCGAAGGCCTTGGTCGGTCTGCTCCACGACGACATGATCGATGACGTTCGTCTCTGCGCCGATTGCCGCATGGCCGGTGTGGCGGGTGGACGACGGTGTGGCTGCTGAAGGAGTGGGGGAAACGGCTGCGTGAGCGGGGGAAACAGATGTGATCGTGGGAGTGACAGCACATGTGGTGACGACTGCCAGGACAAGCGCCTTCTTCATGGGATTCCTTTTGCTGGCATGGGTGGCACTACGAGCAGGGTAACCGTGCATCCGCCAGTGCGCCGAACAGTGTCACGTGCAGAGACGGGGTGCGGGCACACGCCATCGGCAGGCGTCATCAGTGCCGCTTCGTACCCAGTGCTCGTGACCGGTCGTCCACAGGTCAGCTCGGGTATGGGAAAGCCGGTGACAGAAATTTTCTGTCACCGGTCTGCGATCGCTGTGCGCGAGAGAGGAGTTGAACCTCCACGCCCCGAAGGGCACTGGCACCTGAAGCCAGCGCGTCTGCCATTCCGCCACTCGCGCATCGGGCCCGTAAGAACCCAACTCGAGAAGATTAGCACAAAGATGACTGCGGTGGGAAATCGAGGCAGGACTGCGTCACCGGTACCCGGATTTACGTCACTTGGCTCGTCTCCGACGTCGTCGCTGGTCCTTGTAAGGCCGCGCCTCATGAGGTCGCACGGAGTGTCGGGTACCCCGTGGTGGTGTGCCGTGTGTGGTTCCTCGGCGGCGCGCTGCGCGAACTTTCCCTCGGCCCAGGACGGCTCCGATGAGGATCCCCACCAGCACGCCGCCAACGATGGCGAGAATCTGCCACGGCCCCCATGCCCTCTGTGGTTCCTGGTCGGCGTGGGGCACCGGCGCGCCCTGGGAGTCTGCGGCGCCGATCGTGTTCATGCGTGCCGCGATGGCGTCGAGGGATTCCGGCATGACGTCGGGGTTGTATCCGTGATGTACCTGCGAGCCCGCTGACAGGGCGTCCTGCCAGGTCTGCTTCATGGTGATGATCTTCTCGACGTAGCCCGATGAGTCGCAGACGATGTCGTCCTTGAGACACACGGAGTACGTCTGCGGGTACGCCTCCGGCGTGATCTGAGGTTGGGCCTCGTCAAGATCCTTGCGCAGGGCGGCGGTGCCGATGTTGCCGGAGTGCAGGTCGATCGTCGTCTGCACCAAGGACTGCACACGTTCCTGGGGATTGGGGCCGGCCTTGCGCGCCTGACCACGCAGGTAGTGCAGCAAGGCTGCCATGCCGATGCCGGACAGATCGGCGGTGCCGTCAAGGCTCTGGACGTGCTGGGTGGGGTAGCGGTCCGGGTTGCCCATGAGCAGGGCCCCGGCCAGCCTGTTGGGCACGCTGGTGCGCCCCAGCGCCTCGGTGATGGCCTGGGCGCCCTGGGAATAGCCGGCAAGTACCGTCCACTCCTTGGGGCAACGTCTGCCCTCCGAGTCGAGCAGGTCGGAGAGCTTGTCGGCTCCCTCGGTGGCCGAGTCGAAGTACTTGGTCGACGGGAACTCGTCATCGAGCAGCAGGTTGGTGAACGACTCGTCGGCCAAGGTGTGCGGATCGGTGGCAGGATAGTCCAACCACACCTCGCGCACGCTCCCATGCCCCTTCCATCTGGCCGCAAGGGCGTCCCGGGCCTTGGAGACGGTGGTGCCGTAGGGGGCCTTCTCACCGGACCCCCGCACCCCGACGAAGAGCAGCGATGCACATGGTTGGCTGCTGGCCTTGGTGGAGGGAACCGGTTTGCTCGTCCACCTGACGGAGGCAGATGCTCCGGTCTCAGCCTCGCTCGTGCCGGACGACTTCAGCGCGTGGACGGTACCTGGCAGACGGGAGTCGGCTGCCGCCACGCCCACTGACGCGGTGACGTGCGCCCCGGGGGTGAGTGCCGCGTCGGCCTGCGCGGCCGGTGAGCAGAACATCGTCGTGATCATGGCCATGACGACGCCCAACACGCCCCTCGCCCCGCTGCGGTTCATGACTGTCTGCTCATGGCCGGTGACTCCTCGTTCTGTTCCTGGCGCTTCCACTGGTCCTGGCGTTCCTGCCGGATTTGGCCGCCCGGCTCTCCGAGAGTCTCGTCGGCCCACTCCGGGCTGAATGGTTCAGCCCTGCTGGAAGGTGCCCATGACCGAGGCGGAGTCCAGGGCGCTGGTGTGGATGGCGAACCTGGCCTGGACGTTGGCAGCCCCCTGCGGAGCCTCGAGGGTCGCGGTGGGCAGGGCGTGGACGGTGAAGACGTAGCGGTGCGCCGGACCTGCTGGCGGGTTGGGGCCACCGTATCCCGGCTCCTGGTAGTCGGAGTCGAACTCGCGCACTCCCTGTGGCAGTGGGCCGCCGGCATCGATGTGGGTGACGTCGGCCGGGATGTCTGCCGCGATCCAGTGCCAGAATCCCGACCCGGTGGGGGCATCGGGGTCGTAGCAGGTAATGGCGTAGGACTTGGTGCCCTCCGGGCCTGGGGTCCAGGAGAGTTCCGGCACGACATTCTCACCGCCGGCCCCGGGATGGGCGTAGCGCAGGGGGATCGCAGCTCCCTGCTCGAACGACGTGGTCTCAAGTTTCATGGTCGCTCCTTCTGGTTGTCGCGTGATGGCTCCAGTTGGCTGGTTCCATTGTGCAACGACGACGAGCCGGGCTGGGGAAGGGTGTGCACGGACGCCTCAGCCGGTCGGACAGGGTTCGGGGCCCATTCGGCGGGTCAAGCTCAAGGCGAGCAGACCCGGGGCTCAAGACGGGTCGGACCAATGCTCAGGGCGGGCAAGGCCCGGGGCTCAGTCGAGTCGGGTGAAGGCCCGGGTGCGAACGACGAGTTCGCCCGCCTCGTCGCACTCGTCCAGGTCCACGGTGGCGGCGATGGACCAGTCGTGGTCGCCGTCAGGATCGTTGATGATCTGACGCACCGTCCACAGCCGCCCCCTCCTGGACTCCTCGACGACGAAGAATGCCGGGCTGCGGGCGTCCGGTCCGTCGTCGATCTCGTCGAACTCGTCCCAGTAGTCGCCCAGGGCGTCCTCCCAGACGTCGTTCGTCATGGCCGAACCGGTCGGTTCCAGGGCAGCCAGGGCTTCGAAGTCGTCGTCGGCGGCAAGGATCACCCTGCGGAACATGGCATTGCGCACTGCCACCCGGAACGCCCGCGTGTTGGAGGTGAAGGTGTGCACCGGACGTGCCTCTTGGTTCCCGGTTCCTGGTTCGTTCGCGGTCTCGGGATTGGTGAGGGCCTCCCACTCGTCGATGAGGGAGGAGTCCGTGGAGCGCACGACCTCACCCAGCCACGAGATGACGTCCGCCAGCTCCTCGGTGCGTTCGGCCTCCGGGACCGTCTGGCGCAGGGCACGGTAGGCATCGGTGAGGTAGCGCAGTACGAGCCCCTCGGAGCGTTGCACCTTGTAGAACGCGCAGAACTCGCCAAAGGTCATGGCCCGTTCGTACATGTCGCGCACCACGGACTTGGGGGCCAGGGCATCGGGGGACACCCACGGGTGGCTCGGTGCGAAGATCTCGAAAAGTGCCTCGAGCATCTCTGCAAGCGGTTGGGGCCACTCCACGTCCTCGACGGCGTCCATGCGATCCTGGTAGTCGTAGCCCTCGGCCTTCATGGCTGCGATCTTCTCGCCGCGGGCATGGCTCTGCTCGGCGTAGAGCACGGCCATGGGGTTGTCCAGGGTGGCCTCGATGACGCTGACGACGTCCATGGCATGGGTGGGCGATTCGGGGTCCAGGGTGGCGATGGCCTCGGCGGCGAACCCCGACAGTGGCTGATTGAGGGCGAAGTCGTCCTGCAGGGCCTCGTTCATGGCGTACTTGCGCCCACCCGGGGTCGGCTCGGGCAGCCGGTGCACCACCTGGGAGCGCAGCAGACCCGCCCCGATCTGGACACCTCGCCGGTACAGCCGACGCCGCCGCGCCGGGTTGGTGATCGCGGCGTCGATGATGTGCTGGACGGCCGTGACGGTGTCCTCGTCGCGTTGCAGCACGTTGAGCACCATCGCGTCGGTGACGCGCATGGTGGCGTGCAGCGTCTCCGGGGTGGAGGTGATGAGTTTGTCGAAGGTCTCCTCGGTGTAGTCGACGTATCCCTCCGGAGGCTTCTTGCGCTGCACCTTGCGTTTCTTCTTCGGGTCGTCGCCGGCCTTGGCCAGGGCCTTCGCATTGGCGACGACGTGCTCGGGGGCCTGGGCGACGACGTATCCGACGGTGTCGAAGCCGGCTCGTCCGGCGCGTCCGGCGATCTGGTGGAACTCGCGAGACTTGAGCACCCGGTTCTTGTGACCGTCGAATTTCGTCAGCGCGGTGAACATGACGGTGCGAATGGGCACATTGATGCCCACCCCCAGGGTGTCCGTGCCGCAGATCACCTTGAGCAGGCCGCGTTGTGCCAGCGATTCCACGAGGCGACGGTACTTGGGCAGCATTCCGGCGTGGTGCACGCCGATACCAGCGGTGAGGTACTTGCGGATCGTCGTGCCGAAGCCTCGTGAGAACGGGAATCCCTTGAGCTCATCGGCGATCTGGTGGCGTTCCTCGGTGGACAGCAGTTTGATCGAGGTGAGCGACTGGGCGCGTTCCACGGCCTGCTTCTGGGAGGGGTGGACGATGTAGATCGGCGCCTTGCCGTCCTCGACGAGGTCGGCGATGGTGTCGTGGTCGGCCTTCATCGACCATTCGTACATCAGTGGTACTGGGCGGGTTGCTCCCGAGACCACCTCGACGTCACGGCCGGTCTGCTCCTCCAGTGCGGTCGTGAGCCAGCTGACGTCTCCCAGGGTGGCGCTCATGATGATCATCTGGGCCTGGGGAAGTTCGGAGAGGGGCACCTGCCAGGCCCAGCCGCGATCCGGGTCGGCGATGAAGTGGAACTCGTCCATGATCACCTGGTCCACCTGGGCGTGTGATCCCTCGCGCAGCGCGATGTTCGCCAGGATCTCCGCGGTGCAGCAGATGATGGGGGCGGACGCGTTGACCGAGGCGTCACCGGTGACCATCCCCACGTTCTGCGCCCCGAACATCTCGCACAGGGCGAAGAACTTCTCCGAGACGAGGGCCTTGATCGGGGCGGTGTAGTACGTGCGCCCGCCTCCGCCGACGCAGGCGAACTGGCAGGCCGCGGCGATGAGCGACTTGCCGGAGCCGGTCGGGGTGGTGACGACGACGTGCGCCCCGGTGAGCATCTGGTAGATGGCCTCCTCCTGGTGCTCGTACAGGCTCAGCCCATCCTTGGCGACGGCTCGCTCGATGTGGTCGATGACCATGTCGGGATCGATGGGGCGCGCCCCCGGCCACTGCCAGTCTCGCGGCCGCTCGGCGCGGTCGTCGGTGACGGGTTCCCGGCCATCGATGAGGTCTTCCAGGGCATCTTCCAGTCGCACGTCGTCCTCCACTGATCGGGGACTCCAACCTATCGAACTGGCATGATGTTCACATGACCAACGATCCTGCCCAGCCCGGTGACGCCCGCCTCGAGTTTCCTGCCGAGGTTGCCCGGGGGCGGCTCATCGCGGTACTGCCCTCAGCGCCGGCGAGCAGTCTCATGGCCCCGGTCGAGGTGATGATCCAGGAGAGGATTCGTGCGTTCAGCCTGCCGGCACACGACGTCGAGCTGCGCCGAGCACTGCTGCCGATCTTCGGAGCCCGTGCGTGTTTCGGGGTGCATGGCCACCTCGAGGCGCAGGAGGTGGCCGAACTGGCTGACGACGGGCAGTGCCGGGTGGGTTTCGTGCTGGGAAGTGGTCTGGACGACGAGACCATCGCCAGCCTGCACGAGGCTGGCGTCCCGGTGGCCGACGATGCCCTCACCCCCGGTGAGGTACGGCACACCTGGTCGCGTGGCCTCGACGCCGTCCAGGTGATACCGGCGGACATGGCCTCGGCCTCCTACGGGCAGACACTGGGCGAGCTCGCGCCGGGGGTCCCCGTCATAGCCCGTGGCGGTGTCGGCAGCTACGCCGTACGACGATGGCTGGAGTCTGGGGCGTTGGCGGTCTGTGGTGACGACTCCCTCGTCGGCGACGTCGCCGAGGACTCCAACATGAACGCGCTGCGGGAACGCTGCCGGGGGTTGCGCGCCGTCGTCGGCGACGTCGAGGCGTGATCCCAGTACTCCAAGGCCCTCCATCCAGGGGCCCTTCCCGCCGCGACCCCACGCACTGCCTTGCCGGCAACAGCCGCTCCCAGACCTCTCGGAGGTTGTGTGGCCACAGACCACATCCATTCCACCGACCAACTACGCTGGGTGCCATGCAGACACCGGTTGATGCCACCAACACTCCTGCCTGGGCCACACTTGCCCACCTCCAGTCCACCCTCATCGATGGTCCGCACGTCATGCGTCGGTGGTTCGAAGCCGACCCGGCGCGTGCCGAACGGTTCAGCCTGGACGCCGTCGACCTGCACGTCGACCTGTCCAAGAACCTGCTCACCGACGAGGTGCGTGACGCCCTGCTCGAGCTCGCCGAACAGACCAACGTCGCGGCCCGCCGCGACGCCATGTACTCCGGGGAGCACATCAACGTCACCGAGGACCGTGCCGTCCTGCACACCGCCCTGCGCCGTCCCCGCACCGACACGCTCACCGTGGACGGCCAGGACGCCATCGCCGACGTCCACGAGACCCTCGACAAGATCTACGACTTCGCGGGCAAGGTACGTTCCGGGCAGTGGAAAGGCGTCACCGGCAAGCCGATCCGCACCGTCGTCAACGTTGGCATCGGTGGTTCCGACTTGGGCCCCGTGATGGTCTACGAAGCACTCAAGCCCTACGTCAAGGACGGCCTGGAGTGCCGGTTCATCAGCAACATCGACCCGACGGATGCCGCCGTCAAGACCGCTGATCTCGACCCTGAGACCACGCTGGTCATCATCGCCTCCAAGACCTTCACCACCTTGGAGACCCTCACCAATGCCCGCTGCGTGCGCGCCTGGCTGCTTGATGGTTTGGTCGCCGCCGGTGCCATCGACGACACCGACGAGGCGCGCTCCCAGGCCGTCGCCAAGCATTTCGTCGCCGTGTCCACCGCCTTGGACAAGGTGGCCGAGTTCGGCATCGACCCGGTCAACGCCTTCGGCTTCTGGAGTTGGGTCGGCGGACGCTACTCGGTCGACTCGGCCGTCGGCACCTCGCTGGCCGTGGCCATCGGGCCGAAGGGATTCGAGGACTTCCTGGCCGGGTTCCACGCCATGGACGAGCACTTCGCCACCGCCGAGCCTGCCCGTAACGTCCCACTGCTCATGGGGCTGCTCAACGTCTGGTACACGAACTTCCTCGGTGCCCACTCCCACGCGGTGCTGCCCTACGCCCAGTACCTGCACCGCTTCCCGGCCTACCTGCAGCAGCTCACCATGGAGTCCAACGGCAAGTCGGTGCGCTGGGACGGCAGCCCCGTCACCTCCGACACCGGCGAGATCTTCTGGGGTGAGCCCGGCACCAACGGCCAGCACGCCTTCTACCAGCTCATCCACCAGGGCACTCGCCTCATCCCGGCCGACTTCATCGCGGTGGCCAACCCGGCCCACCCCACCACCGACGGCGAGACCGACGTCCACGAGCTGTTCCTCAGCAACTTCTTCGCCCAGACCGCAGCCTTGGCCTTCGGCAAGACGGCCGACGAGGTGCGTGCCGAGGGCACGGCCGAGGAGATCGTGCCGGCCCGGGTGTTCGCCGGAGACCGTCCGACGACGTCGATCATGGCCGACGAACTCTCCCCGAAGGTGCTCGGCGAACTCATCGCCCTGTACGAGCACATCACCTTCGTCCAGGGTGTCGTCTGGGGCATTGACTCCTTCGATCAGTGGGGTGTGGAGCTCGGCAAGAAGCTCGCCCTGCAGATCGCCCCGGCGGTCAGTGGTGATGACGAGGCCCTGTCCACCCAGGACCCGTCCACCCAGGGTCTGGTGACGTGGTATCGCGAGCACCGCGGATGAGGCGCTCAGCCCGGTCGCGAGGGCACCACTGGAGCAGGACGGTGGGGCGATTCCTCATCTGGGCGGGGCTCGCTGCCGTCGTCGTGGTGCTGCTGGTGCCGTGGGGCATCACGGCTACGCTCAGTCATGGCCGGGTTCACCCCGTCGACCAGACGCCGCCACGTGACGTCACCATCGTCTTCGGGGCGCAGGTGCTGCCCTCCGGCGAGCCCTCGCAGTACCTGCGTGCCCGTCTGGACCTGGCCGCCGATCTGTACCGGGCGGGCCGCACGAAGGTGATCCTCGTGTCGGGGGATGGCCAGTCGCCGTACTATGACGAACCCACCGCGATGCGCCGCTACCTCGTCAAGGAGCGAGGGATTCCCCAGCAGGCCATCGTGCGCGACGAGGCAGGTCTGCACTCCTACGACACCTGCGTACGCGCCCGGAAGGTGTTCGGGGTGAATTCGGCCACCGTCATCAGTCAGGACTACCACGAGCCGCGCATCGTGGCGACGTGCCGGATGGTCGGGGTGGACGCCCACGGTGTGTCGGACGTCTCCCAGGTTCATGACTCGGTGTGGCGCAAGGGTTGGCTGCGCGAGTTCGGTTCCCGCGCCAAGATGATGTGGGACGTCATCACTCGACGAGACCCCATCCTCGGCCCACCGGACGGCTCGGTGCACACCGCCGTGCAACGGCACGGGTGACGTCTGCAGACACCGGGGCAGCGCAGCCAGACCTGTGCGGGGCTGAGATTTCAGTATGTGGTGTCGGGGATCCGTATGGTGTCGGGGCTGAGACCATGAGTCGGCACTGGGCTTGTCGACACTGGGCCTGGCGGTACCGGGTCTGCTCTCATCGCCAGGCCCGATGACTCCTTGGTATCGGCAAGGACCGGGACACGCAGGGGCTCGTGTTCGGAGGCAAGCTCGGTATGGGATATCCTCTATCCGCCAATCATGACGAAAGTCGTCCGATCGGGAATTTCTCATGCCACATTTGACCGTTTCCCACCTCACCGTCTCGTACGGCAGAACTTGCGCTGTCGATGACGTGTCGTGGTCGCTGGGCCCCGGATTCCATGCGCTCCTGGGGCCCAATGGTGCCGGGAAAACCTCTCTTCTGACAGCCTTGGCGACGCTCGTCCGACCGACCAAGGGGACGATCAGCCTCGATGGTCGTGAGGGAAAGGACATTCGGTCATTCCTGGGTTACTGTCCCCAGGACAATCTCGGGAAGTCCTCCTTCACCGTTGCCCAACATCTGGAGTACATGTGTTGGCTTCGCAAGATACCGTCGGCCGACACCAATGCTGAGGTGGCGAGGATCCTGTCCATCATCGATCTGGAGGATCGCGCCGGACAACGCATTCGCGCCCTGTCCGGTGGTATGCGGCGACGCGTCGCCATCGGTTCGGCCCTCGTCGGGGATCCCGCCCTCGTCGTCCTCGACGAGCCGTCGGCCGGTCTCGACATTGGTCAGCGTGAGGCCCTCACCAAGATTCTGGGTGCGGTGGCCGGCCACGCCATCACGATTGTCTCCACCCACCTGGTCGAGGACATCATCGATCACGCCCAGACCATCACTGTCATGAACTCCGGACGATTCGTCTTCGACGGGTCGTGTGAGGACTTCTCGGACACGCGATCCCTTGACGCCGTGCGTCGCACATATCTGAGGCTGGTCGACTGATGCGAGGTGTCCTTCTGTGGCTGCGGCACCATCATGTTCCTCAGTGCGTGGTGGTGGCGGTCATCGGTACGCTGGTCTGCGGATTCCTCACCTCATCGGACGCCTTCATCACCGATGTTGCTCCTCTGTGGTGTGCAACCTTGGCGACCATCCCCATGTTGTTCGTCGTCATCGGTGAGGACGACATGGATCGCACCTCGTCGCGATCCCTGGCAGCCAGGCGTGGTGTCCTCGTGGCCGTGGGGGCCGCGGTCATCATCTGCCTGGCCGTGATCTGCTACCCCGATGGGGGAGAATTCGGCATGGAGACCATGCTGCGTGACAGCTTGGCTCTCGCCGGGCTGGGGGCGGCAAGCACCGTCCTCCTCCCGGTGACGGCCATCTGGGCTGTTCCCCTCCTGGTGGCCTTTGCATCGTCGCTGTTCGCATGGCCCCTGGACCCGACCATCATGCACGGGGTGTGGGGCTTTCTGCGTGCGCCGTCCGGGTGGCAGCTCACGCCGGGAGTACCGAATCTGGCATGGCTGGTCAGCGCCGTCATCGGGATCGGCGGGATCGCGCTGGGTGTGTTCCGGCGATCCGATCCATCATCAGGTGCTCGCCAGGGCTCGAAGTACCGCACTCCCGGTGGCTTGGCCCGTGGTCTGCGTCGGGCTCGGCTGTTCTGGCCGGTCATGGCCCTCAACGCCGTGATCGTGGCATGGATGTTGTTCGCCGCGTTGCCCTTCTGGGGCGGAAGTGTTCGCCTGCTGCTGGCGTCCATTGCCGGTAGCGCCCCGTTCATCTATCTGACATGTGCCGCAATCTCCGGGGCGGTTGCCTCGCAGGTTCGATGGCGTACCGGAGTCGTCGTGTGGGAGCGCGTCTCGCCACGGGATGCCACCGCACTGTTCTGGCGTTCCACGGTGACTGCCATGATTCCCTGCGTCATCGGGGTGCTGGTGGCAGTCGGCATCGCTGCCGGCGTGGCGGCGGGTGGCATGGCCCACGACGGGGTACCGGCCTCGATCATTGGGCGCGAGATCGGTGCAGGGCTCGGGTCTCTCGCCCTCATCCTGGTGTCAGCGGCGGCGACATGCGGGTGCGCGGCGGCACTCGGATGGTTCCTGTCCGGGCCGTGGGTCGCCCCAGTGGCTGCCGTCCTCGCCCTGGGACTGGCCCTCGGCCTCCCCAAACCGGTACAGTCGGTCGGAGCCGACCACATTCGAGAATACGGGTACACGGTATGTACCGACACTCGCTACTCCCGGGTGTGTACGTCGGCACCGAACAGCGGCTACCTGCCGGCAGCTGCGACAATGGTCGATGAGATCTATGCCGAGTCTGACCACCCCGAGGTGCTTCCCCGACGCGTCGTCGTCACCGATGGGCAGTACATGGGGATGCACGCCGTCCCGGAGACTCCTGCGACCATTCCGGTGGTAGGACTTGCCGGCTCACGCGCCGTCACCGCACCGCCAACCCTTTCTTCAGGTGGCGTCGTGGACACCTTGGCCTACTCCGTGCATGCCTGGTGCCCAGGAACCGACATCTCCGACGTCCAGACCCTTCTGGGGATCAACAGTCCCGACACCGAGTCTGCGACCATGCCGACGACGCTGCGGACCCTCGGCCGCTGCCGGGGCTGAGTTGCGGCCCCGGCAGGGCAGGATCAGAAGTCTGCGGTGTCCGGGTGTCCGCCCAGCCGATTGCCTGCGTCGACGCCGTTGATGGCCTGGACCTGGGCGTCGGTGAGTTCGACGTTCGCGGAGGCGAGGTTCTGCTCGATGCGTGCGGGGGTCACCGACTTGGGGATGACGATGTTGCCGATCTGCAGGTGCCAGCGGATGATCGCCTGGGCCGGGGTCACGCCCAGCTCATCGGCGATCTTCGTGATCGTCGCATCCTGCAGGTCCTTTGACTGGCCCAGCGGACTCCATGCCTCGGGGGTGATGGAACGCTTGGCCAACTCGTCTCGCAGCTCGGCCTGGTTGAAGGTGGGGTGAATCTCCACCTGATCGACCACCGGGGCCTCACCCTCCAGATGGTCCAGGTGCTCCGGCTGGAAGTTCGAGACGCCGATGGAGCGCGTCAGCTCCTCCGACTTGAACTCCTGCAGGGCGTTCCATGCCTTGACGTAGGCATCGCCGTACTTGACGGGGGCCGGCCAGTGGATGAGGTACAGGTCGACGTGATCCAGGCCGAGCTTCTCCAGGCTCGTCTCGATGGCCTTGCGGGCGTTCTCGGGCTCGTGGGCGTCGTTCCACAGCTTGGTGGTGACGAAGAGCTCGTCACGGGAGATGCCGGAGCTGGCGATGGCCCGCCCGACGCCTTCCTCGTTGCCATAGATGGCGGCGGTGTCGATGTGGCGGTAGCCCGCCTGAAGGGCGCTGGACACGGCCTTCTCGGCCTCGTCGTTCGACACCTGCCAGGTGCCGAATCCCAGCTGGGGGATGGTGGTGCCGTCATTGAGGGTGATGGTGGGAACGCTCATGGATCCTCCTCGTGGGTTGATGATCGCGTGCGTGGTCGTTCACAGGTGACAACGTGAGATCGGTCTTTCCTGTTCCCCGCCGGTGACGTCGCCCCAGCCTTCCACCCGGTTGGCGCGCCGCCGCTGTCCCACGACTGTGACGGTGACGGGACATCGTGGGAGAATGCAGTCATGCCGTCACTGCCTTCCCAGCTCTCTGCCCGAATCGAGTCCGCAACCGGGGTCGACCCGCAACTTCGCCCCTCGACCAAACCTCAGTTCGGCCACTTCCAGTCCAACGTCGCCCTGCGACTGGCCAAGCAGGAAGGCCGCCCGCCTCGCGATGTCGCCGCCGACATCGTCGCCAAGCTCGACGTCGCAGACCTGTGCGAGACCCCCGATGTTGCCGGCCCCGGATTCATCAACTTCCGACTGCGCTCCGACGTCCTCGCCCAGGTGGCCTCCGACCTCGTCACCGACCCGCACGTCGGCATCGCCCAGGCCGACTCGCCACAGCGCGTCGTCATTGACTACTCGGCCCCCAACGTCGCCAAGCAGATGCACGTGGGCCACCTGCGCTCCACGATCATCGGTGACTGCTTCAACCGGGTGCTCAGCGCCCAGGGGCACACCGTCATCCCGCAGAACCACATCGGCGACTGGGGCACCCAGTTCGGCATGCTCGTACAGTACGTCGTCGAGCACCGGATCGACGTCATGGAAATGGACCTTCCCGAGGTGGAGCAGCTCTACAAGGACTCCAAGAAGGAGTTCGACGCCGACCCCGAGTTCGCCGATCGCGCCCGACTGCGCGTCGTCAAGCTGCAGGGCGGTGACGAGCGCACCCTGCAGATCTGGCACGCGCTCATCGACGTCTCCCTGGCCGGATTCAACGAGACCTACGCCCGGCTCGGGGTGCTGCTCACCGACGACGACCTCGCCGGTGAGTCCACCTACAACGATGACCTGCCGCGCGTCGTCGACGAGCTCGAGGCCGACGGGCTGGCCGTGGAGGACGGCGGTGCGCTGTGCGTGTTCGTCGAGGGCCAGGATGCCCCCATGATCGTGCGCAAACGCGACGGTGGGTACGGTTACGACGCCACCGACCTGGCCGCCATCCGCCGTCGGGTCGGCAAACTCAAGGCCGACCGGATCGTCTACGTCACCGATGTGCGCCAGGCGCACCACTTCGAGGTGCTCTTCCAGGTGGCCCGCAAGGCCGAGTTCCTTCCCGAATCCGTGGTGGCCGAGCACGTGGGGTACGGAATGGTGCTGGGACCCGACGGGCACCCGTTCAAGACCCGCGAGGGGGGTACGGTCTCGCTGTCCAGCCTGCTCGACGAGGCCGAGCAGCACGCCGCCCCGAACATCGCCCTGGCCGCCATCAAGTACGCCGACCTGTCCAACGGGCTGCAGAAGGACTACGTCTTCGACGCCGAACGGATGGTGCAGACCACCGGGGACACCGGCCCCTACCTGCAGTACGCCCACGCCCGCGTCTGCCAGATCCTGCGCAAGGCGGCCGCCGAGGCCGATCCGCACGTCGATCCCGAGGCCGATCTGGGCGCCATGACCTGGGGTCGGGTGACTGTGCTCGACGAGCCCGCCGAGCAGCAACTGGCCCTGTTGCTGTCCCGGTTCGGTGAGATCGTCGACGTCGTCGCCGCCGACCTCACCCCGCACAAGCTGTGCACCTACCTCTACGAACTGGCCGGCGCCTACTCGAGTTTCTACGAGAAGTGCCCGGTGCTGCGCAGCGAGGGCCAGGTACGCTCCTCCCGGCTCGCCCTGTGCGAGGCGGTGCGGCGCGTGCTCAAGAAGGGTCTGGGACTGCTGGGCATTGACGCCCCCGACCGGATGTGACCCCGGCTGGGTGCGATCATGGGTGATCTGTGACAGCTGGTCCTGGCCCATCGCCGACGTGCCAGCCTTGCTCACAGGTGCGGCACCGTACTACTGCTGACGGTGGGACGGCGCCCGCCCAGCTGGCATCACTCACCCGATTGGGACGGGGGCTGGGCGAGGCGGAAACGCCCGTGCGGTGAACAACCAGGTTCGGTGGTTTCACCGTGACTCACCGCCCTGCCACGCCCTCCTCGGTCCAGTCACGCCCTCCGCGGTGCTGGCTCGAGGGTTCGGGAGTCGACCAGCTGCAGGCCCATGAGCTTGCCGATGAGGCCACGCGGCGTGAAGAGCACCGACAGTGCCTCGAGGACCAGCATCGCGTCCCCGATGCTCGACCAGGAGCCCACCCTGCTTCCCCAGAGCTGAGCGATGATGAGGCACGCTCCCATGACGAAGCTGTGACGTCGGCCGGCAAGGTTGCCCGACGCGTCCACCCAGGCCAGGTGGGCTGTGCCGCTACCGGGGGATACGCCGAGCCTGCCGGACATGGCAACGATGACGTAGCAGATGGTCAGAGCGGTCAGAGTGATCGACCCGTAGGAGTTGAAGGCCTGCTCAACCCTCGGCTTCAGGCTGGGGTCCCCGGCCATGATGACCAATGACACGGCGGTGATGAGTCCCAGTCCGATGAGGTTGATGAGGATCACCCACCACACGTCGATGAGCAGGGCCAGCAGTCGTCGGCCACGAGTCACCTCGCGAGGCTTGCCGGCCTGGGTCTCCAGCTTCTCGGGGCTGTCCGACAGGCGCGGGATGATGTTGGTGGCCAGGACGCCGAGGGCGGCTCCGAGGGTGTTGGTGAGCAGGTCGTTGACGTCGGCCACCCGGTACTGGCAGCGGGCGAGGAACCAGTTGCCGGTGTACTGGGTGGTTTCGATGAGCAGGGAGGCACCGAATCCCAGCAGGATCGACGGCCAAGGACGCAGCCGCAGCAGACGACGTGCGTAGAAGCCCAACGGCACGAACAGGGCGATGTTGAGCAGCATCTGCAGCATCGCCCAGCTGGTGAGCACGGTGGTCACGGATTGCCCGGCGAACTGGTGGGCCATGTCGCGGAAGTACTCGGTGGGGTCGAGGACGAGCATGTGCGAGGTGTCGGCACAGTCCTCCCGCGACAATGACGGCACCGGGAAGATCGTGTAGGCGATGACCGCAGTGATGTACACGAAATTCGTGAAGATCAGCGTCATCCGCCCCGGTGATGGTTTGCCGTAACGGCGAAACTGATGGATGAGTATCGGTACGAAGGCGACGAGGCTGATGCCGGTGCCGATGAGGATCGAGATGAGCGCTTGGTGGAGCATGGGTCCTTTCAAGGTTGTGTTCCTCGATCACTGTGCCACCGAGGTGAGACATGTGCCCTCATACCGGGACATGAAAACCATGTCATACCCAGGTGCGAGAGGGCGACTGGAGAGGTCGATGGATCCTTCCGTCTGGGGTTTTGGGCAGGTGGGTGTCAGGAGGCGTTCTCGGCTTTCCTGGCTGCCTTGACAACCTGCTTCTCGGTGACGTCGGGGTGCTCCAGACGCCACTGGGCCTGCCAGGCTGCGCCGATGATTCCAGCCCGGTTGAGCAGAGTGGCTGGCACGATCGGGGTCTGCAGGTCAAGGTACTTGAAGAACTTCTCGTGGTCCTTGGACACGCCACCACCCACGACGAGGAGGTCGGGGGAGAAGAGCATCTCCACCACCTCGTAGTAGCGCTGCAGACGTTTGGTGGCCCACTCCTTGTAGGACATGTGTTTGCGATCCTTGACTGACGAGGCAGCCCGCTTCTCGGCGTCGTGTCCGTCAATCTCCAGGTGCCCGAGCTCGGTGTTGGGCAGCAGGACCCCGTCGTTGATGATCGCCGATCCGATTCCGGTTCCCAAGGTGGTGAGGATGACCACACCGGGCACTCCGCTGGCGGCACCGAAGTGCACCTCGGCCACACCGGCGGCGTCGGCGTCGTTGAGTACGGTCACCGGACGCCCCAGCTTGTCGGAGAGGTATTCCTCGGCATTGAGCCCGGTCCACTTCTGGTCCAGGTTGGCCATGAACGCCACCACGCCGTGGCGGATCGGTGCTGGCAACGAGATGCCGACCGGTCCGTCGCCGATGGTGTCGGCGTAGTTGGCCACGATCTCGCTGATGACGGCGGCAACGTTCTTGGGGGATGACGGATTGGGGGTGACGATGCGTAGGCGCGGCTCGGCGAAGTCGCCCGCCTCGAGGTCCACCGGCGCACCCTTGATCCCGGAGCCGCCGACGTCGATTCCCAGCACAGTGCTCATGGTGCAACCCTACTGGAGGTGGTGGGGTGAGGGAGGAGACTTGGTCATCGCTCCGGGTCGCGCACGGCAAGCATTTTGAGTGCTGACGGCGCGACGATCACGCGGTGGCCCACTCGCGAACGGCGGTACGGATCGCCGTTGATCGGTCAAGTCCTTCCTGCTCAGCTCGTGCCATCAGGTCAGCAAGTTCTGCGTCCGAGAATCGTGTGGACACCACATGGGACGCTTGTTCGGCGCGAGGCGGACGTCCCCAACGCTTTTTCAGCAGCTCCACGTCATAACCTGCCTCGGCCTCATCGGCCCAGCGCTGTACCTGGGCGTCCGAGACCTCAGCCCCATTGATGATGCGCTTGCGCATACCATTATTGTATTACGTAATTCGGAAGTGGCACAGCTGTCGTGACGCCTCTGGAGAATGGTGAGGATTTCATTGCGGTGCAGCCATTCACTGCCCGGTGTCAGGAAGCTGGCGTGGCTGCTGATCGCCGAACGTGTCCCCTCCAATGGTGGTCGAGGATGAAGTGGTGTTCCTCGCCCCCTGAGTGGGGTCTGTAGCGGGGGACGAGGCCTGTGAGGCTGATGCTGTCGATTTTGGCGACATGCGAGGAGACGGAGCGTCGCCTGAATGGGATGGCGATGGCGAGACACCTGTTGAGGGCGAGGGGGCGGCTGAACCATGTGCAGGTTGGGAAGGCGACGGTGAGCTCTCGGTATCGACGCTGATGAAGATCGGGTTGGCGTAGAACCACAGATCCTTCCACGGATCGGCTTCACGAGCCCGTTCCCCACCCATGACCGGCCCCCGTGGGTCAACCTGCGCGCCGTGATAGCCCGCACCGTTCTGTCGTCCGTCGGAGCCACGGAACCGCACGTAGAACGATTCGGTGACGTGGGCAAAGGTGTGGGTCAGCGTGAACCGACCAGTTCTGCCGCGAGTGTCGAAGGATTTCAGCACCGTGGTTCGGGGAGCTCGCAACGTTTGTGGATCGGTGGCTGCCCCGGTGATGGGCCCACCGATGATGTCGATGAACGCCACCTGCGGCATGGTGTCCACCCCGACTCGTGGATCCGTCGACTCCGCAGTGGCAGGGTCCATTCTGATGTGGCGGGTCGGCTCGGTTGTCGGTGTCACGGTCATGGTGATGGTGACGTCGTCGCCGGGATGCACGACCAGTTCGCCGCCCAGAGTCACGGCGTCATCTTGCCCCGGGGCGGTTGCTCGCACATCGAAGCCTGCCAGTAGATGCCCGTGATCGGCCCATACCCGACCCGATCGCAGGGCCTCCATGACGCCTCGGTAGCTGCGCTCGGTGACCCCAGTGTGGATTCTCGTGAACTGCCCGGGCCAGAAGTCTGACCCGCCCTGGGTGTCCATCGTGCTGCCCTGATCGCGCGTGGCGAGGGCTTGCGTCCAATCCCTGGCGGCCAGGTCGTTGCCGACGATGTCGCCGGCGATGGCGGGATGTCCGTGGGAGTCGCGCACCAGCAGTGGGCCAGCCGTCTGCTCCGTCCTGGTGTCGATGGGGTCGGGACGTCGTCCGCCGAGTGCCGTCATCTTGACGTCCTCCTTGACGTCCTGGTTGAACGGTGCACGGTCGGGGTAGTCCCCCAGACGCCACGTGTGCCACACGTAGAGGTGGGCATCGGAGTTCGCCGTGATGAAGAACCGGCGCCCCTCGGCCAGCATGGAGTCCCAGAAACCGCCCACCGTCGCCGTCAACCAGTCCCAGCCACCGTAGGTGCGCATCATGTCGGTGGTGTACCCGGGCCAGGAATCGGCCTTGGGCTTGTTGACGTACTCACCGCGGCGGTCCCCGTCGCCGACGTTGCGACCATAGCCGTATCCCTGCGCTCCCGGCGCACCCTCCATGCCGATCATGATGTCCGGATCGGCGTCGTTCCACTGACGGATCTCGCCGGGGCCGTCGATACCCTTGCGCATCGGGTGGTTGGCCAGGACGAGGGCGTCGTCGATGCGTCCGTCCTTCTTCATCTGGCCGAGCCATGCAATGGCTGCGGCAGCCTTCCTGGTCTGCTCGGTCTGTTCCGGGGAGTTGGCCGGGGTGTCCTGCCAACCGTTGAGGTAGCCGTCGAACACCAACTCGAACTGACGAAGGATCTCCGCCTCGTCCTTGCCGTGGACGAGCACCGTGCCGTGTTCCGCCGCGGGGATGTACCACTCGATGCCTTGGAAGATGAGCATGTCGGGGCGGCGGCGACGTTCTGCGGCGATGAGATCGTGACTGGTGAGGACGCCGGCGTCGGCATGGAAGTCGCGGGGATGTTCGGTGAAGGCGATCCAGTCGCAACCGTGGTGTTGGGCAGCGTCGAGTTGGTCGGCGATGCGGTACTTGGCGTCGTAGCTCCACTGGGTGTGGACGTGGTGGTCGCCGACCAGCCAGGTCAGCGAGTCCGGGCTCGGGTCAGCCGGGCCAGACTGCGGTACTGCCGCGTTGGCGGATCGGCTCGGGGTGATCTCGGCGATTCCCGCCGCGGCAAGGGCAGCGAGCCCGGTCTGGAGGACGGTACGCCGGGTGATCCCCATCCCTGCGAGTTCGGCGTCCCCAACCTCCCTCTGAATCTGGAGGTCGTCGTCGGACAGGCGGATGTTGTCGTGATGGTGCATGGTCGTCCTCTCGTCATCGGAGAGGCTAGCCAGTCCAGGTGAACGCAATGCATCGGCAACGTGTCATGCAAAAGGAGTGCACGTGAGAGGGCGTTTGCAGTTGGTCCCACACGGCGGGGTGTGGACTGGTGCCGTCAGCGCTCCTTGACCATCGCGGTGCCCAGCTCGAGCATTCGGATGGCCGTTCGCAGGTGGTCACCGAAGAGGTCGAAGGCAGCGTCCTCGCTGAGCACCCCGCAGGGCACGTCGGCGGGGATCTGCCCTGCCTCCTGGGCCGCCACGTCGTCGAACCATTCCTGACTGCTGTAGTACGACGAGAGCTCACGACGGGCAGGCTCGTTGCGCTCGATCTCGTCGAGCAGCGCGTCGAGACGGTCGACGAGATCGCGAGTGCGGTTGAGCCGCTGTTCCATCGTGGTGACTCGGGTGATTCGGTCGTCCTGACCGGCTTCAGTGCCCTGGCCGGTTCTGGCGTCCTCACGCGGCATGACGTCTCCTGACAAGTGAATGCTGCTGAATCTGTGACGGGTGCCACGATACCCAGCCGCTGCACTGTGGGCCCCGTGCTGCAACCACCTTGTGCAACCGTCTTGTCCCCACCGGTCGCGCGCTCACCGCACGTCGTGGTCTGCTCGGGGTGCGGCCGCACGTGGGGCCCTAATGGTGGGAGGAGCGGTTGTGGATGGGTCGGCGAGTTCGGCGCGCCGGGCCTGCGAGCTGCGATCCATTTCTGCGATGACGAGGTCCCGGGCCGTCCCTGCGTCTAGATCGGGGCAGACCAGGCCGATCCTCTTCTCCGCAATGGCGATTCCCACGTCGGCGAGCCGGAGCTTGCGCTGCAGGGGGCCTTGGGTCAGTGCGGTGGACTGCACCCGGGCGTGTGGCACGATCATGTGTTTGCGGGTGAGCAGTCCGCGTCGCACGGTGATGACGTTCCCGTCGGTTCCCCAGGAGATGTACCGCTGGGTGAACCAGTGGAACCACCGGGCCCGGTTCGGAATCGGGTTGTGGGGGACGTCGTCCAGGGCGAAACTGGGCCAGATCGCGTCAAGGACGAGGTCGAGATCCTTGCCGGTGCCGACCGGCAGCAGATTCGACTCGGTTTTCCCATTATTGCCGAGCACGGTGACGTGGATGCTGTGATATCCCCAGATGCGCCACAACAACGACTGGGTGATCTCGACGCCCTGGATGCGCTGGACCGGAATGGTTCTGGCCTCCAGGCTCGTGAATCCGTGCACCGATTTCAACCCGTCACCTGAGCGGTACAAGGTGAGCCCCCAGCTTTTCGAGAGCTTGGTCCACAGGTATCCCACGATGCTGAGGACGTAGGCGAAGCACACTCCGAGAACCGATCCACCGCCTGCTGCGGTGAGGACAGTGCTGATGATGAACACCAGCACGAGCATGAGGAAGGCAGAACTCGTGACCTGGGAGAGGATGAAGCGTCCCTTCGGCACGGTGAGGATGACGTCCTCGTCCCGGCGACGGTCCAGCCACTGGGAACCACCCAGCGGTGAGGAAGACGTGCCCGGACGAGAACCTTCTCGTGGAGTGCTCGCAGGAGCTGGGGAGGTTGATGGCGTGGCTGTGCCCGCAGGGTGGCGATCAAGCTGACCTGGCGGGGCAGTGGTGATCGGGTTGGCTGGTGTGGGCGTGTCCTGCCTTGTGGGGGAGCCACCTGGTGTGGCTGCCGCACCTCGTCCGGATCGTGCGATGAGCAGATCGCGGAAGCGATAGGCGTCACGACGGGAAAGATATTCGATCTTCTTGTGCTGGGAGGCCCCCACGTCGATGGTGAGGGAGGCCAGCCCCAGAATGCGTGCTGCGAACGGTTGAGTGACGTCGACCGATTGTATCTTTCCGAATGGAATACGATCGGATCGTCGAGTGATGAAGGTGCGATTGATTCGTATTTCCGTGTCGTCAATACGAAATCGTGTGGTGCGCCATTCAAAGAATCCGACACCAATGCTGATGAGGAAAACACCGACGAAGATCGCCAGGAGAAAAATCAGATTTCTGGGGCGGAAGGTGTCGGCAGTGAGTTCGTTCTTGCTGGCCATGTCACCCATCTGCTTCACGACGAAGACGAGGACGGCAACGATGACGAGCCAGCCACGCACCAGGGGAGTCGCCCAGTGCGGGCGCTGCTCGACGTCAGTGCGTTCGACGTTCGGGGCTGCCTGATTCGAGCAGGTGGGCTGCTCGGGGTGGGTGTTGGGTTGTTGTGGCACGGTGTGCTCACCTCGCTGGTCAGAGATGGATTCTGCCTGTTCGGAGGTGGATGGTTCCGGTTTCACAGTGCCGCGTCCCGAGTCTGCGCCATCTCGGTGATCCGATCACGGATGACCACGGCCTCCTCGGCGTCCAGCCCGTCAATGGTGGCGTCGGTGCCTGACGAGGCGGTCACGAGCTCCACCGAGGCCAGCCCGTAGTGCCGATTGATCGGTCCGGCGTTGATCTCCACCGACTGCATCCGCCCATAGGGCACGATTGTCATGGAGCGGAACATGAGCCTGGAGCGTACGCACAGGTCATCGCCGCGTTCGCACCATCCCATCGCGGCCACGAGGGCAGGCATGCGCAGCCACCGCCAGATCGTCACGCCCAGTCCCACGACTGCGGCTGCCAGGGCGGCCCACCACGTCCAGAAGGCCAGTCCGGCGCAGACGACCACGGTGAGCAGCCCCCACGTCAGCACGACCGAGAGCCGCTTGACCCTGACGTACCTTGCCGAGACGGGACGCCATGTGCCACCGGGCGGGTCGAAGAGCTCGTCGTGCATGGAAACGACTGTATGAGTACACACTGCGTACTGTCCAGCATTGAGCCAGTGGCAGATGACTTGGGGCAACTTCGTTGCGACGCACATCTGAAACATGTTCGGATGTGGTTGTTTTCCCACAAGGAGGCGTCAATTCAGACGGCAATGACCTCGACCAGATCGTCCAGGCCGACGAAATCATCCGGGTTTCGTGTGATCAACGGCAGCTCCTCAGCCAGGGCAATCGATGCGATCAACAGGTCGGCAAAGCGCTTGCGAGGCTGACGTCCGCATCTTCTGACGGTGGCGAAGATCTGTCCGTAGGCACGGGCCGCGGAGATTCCGAAGGGTATGGGCTCGAAGGTTGCCTCGACTCGCTGGAGCCGATCCTGTCGGCGAGCTCGCTCACGGGGATCGTCGGTTGCAGCAGGGCCAGCCGTCAGTTCGGCCATGGTGATCGAGGAAATGGCGAGACTACCGGGCAGGCATCCCCTTTTCAGGAGTACTGGCAGATCAATGACGACGGACGTGTCGAGCAACGCTGTTTCGCGGACTGAGTCAGTTACGGGGCTCAATTCCTTGGTCAACAGCACCGTCAACGTCACGGAGGAAGGATTCCCGGTCGATTGTGGGGGAGGCAGCAAATACTCGTTCCACGACATGTCGATCCACGAACCGGTCACGGTGCAACGGGATGAGCTCTCCGACTGGCTTTTCGCGACGAGTGATGACGAAAGACTGCCCCTCATCCACGGCGCGGAGAACCCGCGCACTGTCGTTGCGCAACTCCCGCTGGCTGATGATGCGACCCATGACCCCAATGTAGCAGCGTGTGCTACGGATGTGGAGGTGATGCCCCCTGAACGCGTGGACAAGGCCTCCATCCAGCAAAGCCCCTGCCCAGCCAGCCGCCGTGCCATACTGGCCCGTGGACACGGGGTGCGCGAGAGCGCTGAGATGACACTCGTGGAACCTGGTCATGAATCCAGCTGACGAAGGGAATGTCCACCATGACGACGCCGTCACACCACGATGACTCTGCACACCTGCACCACGGCACGAAGCCCGATTGCGACATGGGGCCCGACTACGGCATGGGGCCCGATCATGATCCGGGGCTTGATCACGGCACGGAATCGCATCACGACACGGGCGAGCTGCGCGTGCCGCGGGTGCTGTCGATCGCGGGAACCGATCCCAGCGGCGGTGCCGGTACTGCCGCCGACATGAAGTCGATCACCGCCGCGGGCGGCTACGGGATGACGGTGGTCACCTCGCTGGTTGCCCAGAACACGACGGGAGTGCGCAGCATTCACGTCCCACCAGTGGAGTTTCTGCGCGACCAACTCGCAGCCGTGGCCGACGACGTCCACCTCGATGCCGTCAAGACCGGAATGCTCGCCAATGTGGCAATCATCGAGACGGTCCACAGCTGGCTGGCGGAGCACCGTCCTGTCACGCTCGTCGTCGACCCAGTCATGGTGGCCACCAGCGGCGACCGACTGCTGGCCCCCGAGGCCGAACAGGCCATGTGCGAGTACTGCGCCACCGCCGACGTCGTCACCCCGAACATTCCCGAACTCGCCGTCCTCGCCGGCACCGAGCCGGCCATGGATGTGACCGAGGCCATCGCCCAGGCCACCGACTGGGCCCGACGCACCCAGACGGCCATCATCGTCAAGACCGGGCACCTGGACGGGGCATCGGCTGCCAACATCTGGGTGGCTGCCGACGGCCACACCATCACCGTGCCCAGCACGCGCATCGACACCACCAACACCCACGGCACCGGCTGCTCCCTGTCCTCGGCCCTGGCCACCCGGCTGGGCGCTGGCGACGCCCCCGGCAAGGCCCTGGCATGGGCCACCGCCTGGCTGCACGAGGCCATCGCCCACGGTGCCGACCTGCAGGTGGGCACCGGTCACGGCCCCGTCGACCACGGTCACCGGACGCGTCGCCTGGCCCGCGCCGGCATGGCGACGCCGTGGCTCGCCGAGGACTGCCTGCCCGGGCACCTCGACTCCCCCGACCAACTTGCCCCCACCGCCGAACCCGTCCAGGCTGCGATCCCGGCTCCCGGCCCGTGGACCCAGGCCCTGTGGCGGGCAGGTTCGGCACTCACCCGCCAGGTGGCGAGCAACGACTTCGTCACCCAGCTGGTCGGTGGAACGCTGCCGGACCACGCCTTCCGGTTCTACCTCGGCCAGGACGCCCGTTACCTCCAGGACTACGCCAAGGCGCTGGCCGGACTGGCGACGCGCACCGACGCCGTCGACGAGACGACGTACTGGTCGTACTCGGCCTACAGCAGCCAGGTCGAGGAGGCCGAGCTGCACCGCACCTGGCTGGCCGGGGAACCAGCCATCGCGCCGAGCCCGGTGACCCAGGCCTACACAAATTTCCTGCTGGCAAGTGTTTTCGTCGATGACTACGTTGTCGGTGCGGCAGCCGTGCTGCCCTGCTACTGGCTCTACGCCCAGACTGGGGCGCAGATCACACGGATTCCCGACGAGCACCCCTATGCCGCCTGGCTGCACACCTACCATGGCGACGAATTCGCCCAGGCCACCGCCCAGGCCCTGGCCATCGTGGAACGGGCCTTCACCTCCGCCGCTCCCCAAGCGCGCTCCCGGGCGGCTCGGGCCTATCTCACCGCCTGTCGGCACGAGTTGGAGTTCTTCGACCAGGCGCTGCGCGTCGACCCGGACGATCCCGGGTGCGACGAGTGATCCCACGCTGGGACTCGGCCGTGGGGCGCAACTGACACGCCTCCCGCCGGATTGGCACGCCCAGCCCCGGCATCATGACGACCGCTCCCGTGACGATTACCTGCCACGGCGTGACACGGCTGGCCGGAAACCCGTGGCGGACGTACCCGCGGACCCACTCAACAAAGGGGTTGAGCTCAGGAGTGTCGTTGACCGTGACGGACGTGCCCGCAGCCCCACTGGTAGCGTCTGCTCTGTCATGCCGACGCCGCTGTGTCGGCATGCCCGGTGCTTTTTGCGGTCAGGAGCTGACGGTGCGAGTTGTCTTCGTCGTGGACACGGTTCAACCGACGAATGGAGTGGCCACCTCGGCCCAACGCGCTGCTGCAACCCTGCGTGGCCGTGGCCACGAGGTCATCGTCGTGGCCACCGACGGATCGGTGCGGCGTCCACATCGAGGCTGGATCGACGCAGCAGCTCCCCGTGAGGTGGATCGGTACGTGGCCCAGCCGTGGCACATCCCGGTGGTCTCGCTGTTCGCCCAGGCCCAACGCTTCACCTTCGCCACGCCGAGCCGCGAGCTGCTGGAGCGTGCCTACCGGGGCGCCGACGTCGTCCACATCTGGTTGGCCACCCCGATGGGCAGAATGGCACTGCAGGTGGCCCACGAGATGGGCGTCCCCGTCTCGGCCGGGTTCCACGTCCAACCCGAGAACATCACCTACAACATCGGCCTCGGCAGGTTCCGCTCGACGACGTCCGCGGTGTACACCGCGCTGCGGGAGTACTTCTACGAGGAGATCGGCCACATCCACTGCCCCTCACAGTTCATCGCCGACCAGCTCGCCGACCACGGTTACCGCGCCCGGACCCACGTCATCTCCAACGGTGTCACCGACGTGTTCACCCCCGGTGAGCCCAGACCGGTGTGGACGCTGGACTCCGATCGACCACTGCGCATCATGAGTGTCGGGCGACTGAGCCCGGAGAAACGTCATGAATTGCTCATCGACGCGGTGAAGCATTCCCGGTATCGGGATCGAATCGATCTGCAGATTGCTGGCAAGGGGCCACGCAGGACGATCCTGCAGGCCCACGGTGCCGGCCTGGCCCATCCCCTGCGTCTCACCTACCACAGCCAGGAGCGGCTGGTGGACGAGCTGCGTGCCGCCGACCTCTACGTCCACCCGGCGGACGCCGAGATCGAGGCGGTCGCGTGCCTGGAGGCGGTGGCCTGCGGGCTGGTCCCAGTGATCGCGCGGTCCCCACGCAGTGCAGCCAGCCAGTTCGCCCTCGACCCACGCAGCCTGTTCCCCACCAACGACCGTGATGCGCTCACCCGTCGTCTCGACTGGTGGATCGAGCACCCGCAGGAACGAGCCCGAATGGGGGCACGATACGCCGAGTCGGCCCGGCAGTACTCGATTCACCGATCCGGCCAACTGCTGGAACAGATGCTTCACCAGACCATCACCGACGCCAGGACGAGGCGATGATGGCACGACTCCAAACACTTCGGTCCCAACCGTCCCGCCTGCGCAGGCAGTACCGGCGTCTGCGTCAGTGTCGTCCCTGGCATCGGGTGCGAGGCGCTCATGATCGTCACCCCTGGAGCCTGCGGGGCGGTGTGGGCGCAGGAGGAGGTGAAGAGTGCCGCGCGGGGAATGACCGGGCCACATCCCCTCGCCGCACGACAGGTGAGGCTGGGGATGGTCGAGCCCCCCTGCACCGGGTGGCCAGGCAGGTGGGTTGGCACACGCTGATCCTCCCCGCGAGCCAGGTGCTCACCGTGGTGGGCATGGGCACCGACGTCCACCAGAAGAAGCCGATCCAGGGCCCGGCGGTCATCGTCTCGAACCACGTCCACCCCTTCGATGAGCTGGCACTCGTCCGAGCCATGTGGCCGCGAATCACCTACTTCGTTTCCATGGACGCCAATTTCGACATTCCCGTTGCCGGGAAGATCCTGTCATTCTTCGGCACCATTCCGGTGGGCTCGGACGCGGCCGGCCTGCGGGAGTTCCACCGGCAGACGCGTCGGCACCTGGCTGCTGGCGACCTCGTCGGCATCTTCCCGGAGGGGGAGCGTGGCCATGATCCCCGACGGATGGCACCGCTGCGTCCCGGTGCCTTTGAACTCGCCGTCGGGGCGGGGGTTCCGGTGATTCCGTGTCGGCTGGTCGGGACGGGGCACGTCTTCGGCCTGCTGTGGCGGCGGGAACGGCTCGACGTGTGGGTCGGTGACCCCATCGTCCCCGATCCGGCGATGACGCGTCATCACGCTGCTCGGGCCATGATGGCCCAGGCCAGCGCGCAGTTCGAGGAACTCAGTCGTCGCCATCCGTAGGAGCCGTGAGCGTGTGCATGGGAAAGACGAGGCACACCGTCCAGCACAACAGTGATATCGACGAGATGAGCATCTCCTGAAAGTGGCTCATGTACGCGATACCGTCCACCACTCCGGTCGTCAGTACGGTCACGGCAGCCGCCACGGGCCACCAGGCAGGACGTGTCACGTGCGAACGTCCCTGAGAACGTCGCAGGCTGGTTCCGACCCACGCCGAGATGATGATGAGCCAGATTCCGATGAACTCGACGGTTCCGGAGAAGCTGTGCACGTACTGCTGCCACGGCAGTTCCCACGCCCACTGGCGCTTTCGACATCCCGGGGTCGTCGACTCCGCACAGACGAACGGGAACGTCCCGGCGCTGAGCACGGCAACCCCCACGACGATGAGTCCGCTGGTGAGAGCTCGGTCGGCGTGCCTCGTCGTGACGGGGCGTTCTCCGGCCTGCCCTGAAGCGGCTGCCGTCCCCGCCTCGAGTGCTGGCCCGGCGTTGCGCAGTCGGCTGGTGAGGATCGTACCGACGACGATGAGGATCGCCCCGGCCATCTGGTCGCACCCCTGGAGGAGTCGGGCGTGCGGCGCACCGTCGACCTGCAGGTCGGAATACATCTGGTGAGGGCTCAGCGCAAAGACGTCGGGCAGGAACAGCACGGCGATCCACCAGTTGTAGAAGAGCAGTCCCACGCCGAGCAGCGCCCAGATCCAGCTCTGGTGACGGGCGCGGGCGGTGAGGCTGGGCACGTGGCAAGAATACCGCCACAGTTTTGGGAAGATCGGCGGCTGCCTGACGCCCCGACAAGTTCCGAGCGGTGAGGCTGGGGGCTCGGCGGCCGTCCGCGGCACCCCGTCACCCTGCTGCCCTCGTATCTTCCTCATCCTGACAGCCCCGCGAATCCCCGGATCCTGACTGCCCACCAAATCCCCCCACTGCACACCAAATTCTTGGTATGCAGTTGGTGGCCCGGGACACCGGGTGTTAGGTTCACAGGCAGGGTCGGGAGACTTCTCGCCCCACCCGTCCGTCCCACATGCCATGTCAGGAGTTCTCGGTGGCGCAGTCAAGCAACCATCCCCAGCCCAAATCTCGCCGGGTGTCGGTGGCCGTCATCGTCGCCGTCCTGCTCATCGCCCTGGCCGTGGTGGGGGTGTTCGTCGCCCCGGACGGTTCCAAGGGTGGCTCCGACGTGGCTGGCCCCGCCCCCTCGGGAGCTGGCCAGTCCAGTGGCGCGCGGGCGGGGCGTCACGACAAGGGCGACATCTCGGCGATGAAGCGCAGTGACGCCCACGGTCTGGCCCGCCGTGACGCCAAGGATCCCTACGCCCTGGGAGACGTCAACGCCCCACTGGTGATGATCGAGTACGCCGACTTCCGCTGCCCGTTCTGCACCGTCTTCGCCGGTGACGTGCTGCCACAGATCAAGAAGGAGTACATCGACACCGGATACCTGCGCCTGGAATGGCGCGACCTGCCGCTGTTCGGCAAGGAGTCGATCGACGCCGCCGTCGGTGGCAAGGCAGCCGGTCGACAGGGCAGGTTCTGGGAGTACTACCGCGACGTCTTCGCCAATTCGGACGGCAACGGTCATCAGTCCCTGCCGCGCAACACCATCACCGACCTCGCCAAGAAGGCCGGGGTGAGGGACGTCAAGACCTTCCAGGCTGGCTTCGACGACAAGCAGCTCGCCGAGCTCGTCGCCAAGGACGCCTCGGAGGCCAACCAGATCGGGTTCACCTCCACGCCGAGCTTCATCGTCGGTCAGACGGCGGTGGTGGGCGCCCAGCCGATCGACCAGTTCCGCGAGGCCATCGACTCCGAACTCGACAAGCTGCGCTGACGATGGACATCGGATACCTGAGCGCATTCCTGGGCGGTCTGCTGTCGCTGTTGAGCCCGTGCTCCATCATGCTGCTGCCGGCATTCTTCGCCTACGCCTTCAACTCCCCGGGCAAGCTCATCAGCCGTACCTGGATGTTCTTCCTCGGGCTGCTCGTCACCCTGGTGCCGCTCGGGGTGTTTTCGGGGACGGTGGGCTCCCTGCTGGGGCGCAACCGGCACGTCCTCATCACGGTGGTGGCCGCCATCGTCATCGTCATCGGGGTGATCCAGCTCCTCGGGATTCCCATCCCCGGTCTGTCACGCAGCGCCGAGGTCGACGCGAGTCGCGGATCGGCCATCTCGGTGTTCTTCCTGGGCAGCGTCTACGCCGTGGCTGGGATCTGTGCCGGCCCCATCCTCGGGGCGATCCTCGTCATGGCCTCCTTGGGTGGTAGCGCGATCTACGGGGCGATCACCCTGGCCATCTATGCCCTGGGCATGGTGGTGCCGCTGCTCGTCCTTGCCCTGGTGTGGCAGAAGTGCGGATCGGGGGCCATGAACTGGCTGCGACCTCGCACGGTGTCCATCGGGGGCTGGCACAACTCGGTCGTCATGGTCATCTCCGGCCTGCTCTCGGTGGCGATCGGGGTGTTCCTGCTGCTCACCAGTGGCACTGCCGACATTGGTGGCGCAGTCGGGGTCCGCACCCAGTTCGCCATGGAGAACTGGGCCGGTCGTGTCGGACGGCGAGTGCCCGACTACGTCGTCGTCATCGCTGCGGTGGTGCTGCTCGTGGCGGTACAGGCAGTGCGACGTCTGCGGCGCAGCGGGTCCTGATCCGAACCATCATCTCACCGGCCCCAGATCATCACCCCACCTGCCCCAGACCAGCACGTTTCATCACGACCATGCCAGGGGTCTGCCCTGATGCCCGAGTGCAGCTGACCCAGCAATGCAGTTGACTCGGTCGGTGTGCCACGGGCACGCCTCCTGATCGCCCGACGGGATGCACACCAGGAACTTACCGGCTGGGCCGTCCTGCTGTGCTGCATGGGTGCCCACCGAGCAGGATTCGTGTGCGTGTGCCCCGCGGGGGAGTGGACTGATAATCGCCCATCCAATAGGATTGAGATCCATTATCATTAAGGGTGGAAGGCGATCATGATTCAGATGCGACGGATGCTGGGGAGCGTGCTGGCGGCTGGCATGCTGGCTGCTGGTGGGGTGAATCCGACGTTGGCGAGCGCCGGCCCGGATGACTCCAAGACCATCGCGACCCAGGAACATGTCGACTCGCCGAAGGTGTTCTGGGACGAGTCGGCCGGAAACTTCGTCCTGCGCACCAACGTGGGTCAGAACCCTCCGCCCATCGAGACGACGGCGTTGTGGGTCGGCAAGGGCTACAACGACGCTGGTCACCAGCAGTACATCCATCCGATCACCAAGGACAATGCGCCGGAGCTTGGCTTTGCTGGCAAACCCGGCGATCTGCTCTACCGGGCTCCGGCCCAGCCTGGTTTCTCCCGCTCACCGATCTGGGCCGGGTTCGGTGCCGACACCAACGTGCCCATCGAACGGTTCCGCGACCAGTCATTCACCCTCGACATGGTGGGATTCGACGGGCCGGGTCGCATGGAGATGTTCAACAACTACGGCACCGAGCACAAGGAGTCCGCCTCGCGTCTGCTCTCCAGCCATGACGTCGGCCTGCGATCCGCCTTCCTCACCGCTGGTTCCCACACCCACAACGACACCACCTTCACCCGCCCCGGCCGCTACGAGATGACGTATCGCGCCAGCGCCCGCGACACCAACGGCACACTCATTCACTCCGCCCCCAGACCCTCGTCTGGCAGGTCGGTGGCACCAAGCCCAGCGCCGAGGGCCTGGGTGACGTCGCCAAGGCCTACCAGGCGTCGTCGACGACGACCTCGCCGTCCTTCGCCCCCAAACTCAGCCTTGCACCCCATGCGGGGCGTGACAAGGATGGTGACGAACATCTGAGCCAGCTGGAGTTCACCACGGGCGACTCGGCCGATCAGGGTACGGCCATCTTCTACATCGACGGCTACCACCTGGCGGAGGTGCCGGTGAGCAGCGGTCACGCCACCTGGACCGAGATGGTGGGGTCACAGTCGTCGAACTTCCAGGTGGTCTATGTGCCCAGGTCGGGCCACAGCCCACGATGGGTGAGCGCCCCGATCGCCTACACCACCGGCCAGCAGCGGGCACAGACCTCCCAGCCCGGCCAGTTCCCCACCAAGGCCAGCCAGGACCCGGCCCCGGCCTTCGACACCAACGAGTTCACCGATGGATCCGACGAGGCGACGGTCACCTCGAGCGTCAAGGACGGATCGGCCACCGTCACGGTCACTCCGGCCGATCCGCGCATGATCGCCCACGTCAAGGGCGGATTCATCACCAACCCCAAGGACGACATCCCCGACTGTGACGTGGACTTCGTCTCCGGCCCCAACACTCGCAGTGTCCGTGCCGACGTGAGGTACTGCGGTGGCGATGCGACGAGCCTCAAGCTCGACATCACCCCGCTGCCACGCGATCACCGCTCAGCAGCACACATGAAGGTCTCCGCTGGCCTCAACTCCACGACCCAGGTGAGATGGGGCGAGAACACCGGCGACGTGAACCCCACATCGGCCACACCTGCGCCGATCACTCCAGCCCAGCCCGGCCCGACGGGTCCCGCGCGGCCTGCTCCGACGGTTCCCGCACCCACTGGATCCCAGCCCGGTGCCCCCACCGAGCCGGGGCAGGGTGTCAATCCGTCGGACACCAGTCCGGTGACCATCGACCGTGGCCACGTCGACGTCGGGCCCGTCAGCTCCGACGGTGGAGCAACCATGGCCTTGGTCGACGACTCACGAACCCATGCCAGGCAGACCGTCCTGCGTGATCCCGAATCGGTGAGGCTCAGTGTGCCCGATCATGCCAAGCATGTGCGAGGCGATGTGAGCGCAGCTGAGGTGAGGAAGGCTGGACTGTCCGGTCGGCCGGTGTTCCCCGACCACGCATACGACTTCCTTGGTGCAAAGGGCACCCCGGTGTGGGTGCTGCCCCAGAACCAGACCGACGGACTGGTCTGGCCCGGGTTCTCCACCGAGCGGATGCCCACCGAGGACTACCCCGATGGCGTCAATCTCACCCTGACCCCCATCTCGGCTCCGGACAAGGGGGCCTGGTGGGCGTTCACCGCTGGTCTCAGCAACGACGTCACCATGCTCGGATCGTCGGAGAAACCCCACGAGATCGTCAACAAGGCCCCGGCGCACATCCACAACAACTGGGTGTTCACCAAACCCGGCACGTACGTCATCGGGGTGTCGGCCTCCGGCAAGAACGCCTCCGGCCAGTTCAACGTCACACAGAAGAAGATGACGTTCGTCGTGGGTGACGAGGCAGCCACGGCACTGCCAACCCCCGGTGGGGACGCCGCCACGCCGGGTCGGCCGGCCGAGCCGACCCCACCCAGTGCATCGGGCCCCACCGCCTCGGCCCACCCCTCACCGGAGGCGAGTGCCCCCTCGGCCAGCCCCTCGAACCAGTCGAGCAACCCTGCCACACCTGATGGACAGAGCACGCCTGTCACACCCCACGGGCCGAGCACGCCTGCCCCCAGCTCCTCGACGAACACCAAGGTCGTCCTCGACCACGGCCACGTGGACGTCTTCCATGTCGGTTTCACCGGGGGCAAGCTCGACCTCAAGCTCAAGGAGGACGTCACCGGCTCCGGCGTGATCCATGAACCGCAGGATGTCGACCTGCAGGTGAAGGATTCCGCATTCGTCGACGTTCCCCGACAGTTCCCGGGGGCTCCCAGGGCCTACGTGCTTCCCATGACGCAGAATCAGGATCTGCTGTGGCCCGGGTGGGACACCATGAGTACCGGCAAACCGGTCGACCTCGTCGTCGACTCGGTGCAGGGCCCCGGGAAGGTGCACCTGTTCACCACCGACATCTCGGGTATGGCCGTCTCCCAGCTCACCTCGGGAGGCACGGCGCTGCCCGGCACCATCTCCGTGCCGTCGCCGACGCACGTGCACGCCAACTGGGTCTTCACCAAACCCGGCGTCTACACGATGACCGTCCACGCCGCGTCCGGTGTGATCCGATCGACCACCAAGACCTACACGTGGCGGATCGGCGGGGACGCCACCGCTGCCCCGTCGTCGTCTGCTTCTGCCGAGCCGTCCGAGTCGGCCAGCCCCTCCGAAGAGCCGTCGGCACCTGCCGATGATGACACGGTGACCCCGCTCCCCGATCCGTCGGTGGACCCGGAGGACACCCCCTCGGCAGACCCGAGCGATGAGGCCACGATTCCCGCCACCTCGGAGGCCACGCAGGCTGCCGACAACGCTCCTGCCGCCTCCCTCGGCGGTGCCTCTGCCGGCACCATCGCCCTGCCGCGCACCGGCAACTGATCTTCCTCGCGTTCCCACCTGACGCGGCGAGCCCCAGCCATGTTGGCTGGGGCTCTTCCATGTCTTGCATGCTTGTGCCTTACATGTCTGCACCGCCGGACGAGCACAGCTCCGACGCCGGCCCTCATCACCAGGGCTGCCCTGAGCCGGTTCGTCCAGCAGAACATGGCGGCCGGCTCAGGAGGCGGCCACCGGGGAGTCCGCGCGACGCCGCAGCCAGGCACCCAGCAGGCCGTGCTTGGGGGCCAGCAGCCAGCTGAGCAGGAACACCACCGTCGCGACGAGGACGATCGTCCCACCGGCCGGCAGGTCGATCGACCACGACAGGTACAGGCCGACGAGGGCACAGACGGCACCAATGACCGGTGCCAGCACCATCATCGTCGACAACCGATTGGTGAACAGACGAGCCGTGGACGCCGGGGTCACCAGCAGCGCGAGTACCAGGATGTTTCCGATCACCTGCACCGAGATGACGACGGTGAGGGTTACCAGCACGTAGAGCACCAGATCGAGTGCGAAGACCGGCATGTGACTGGCGCGCGCCGTCTCACGGTCCAGGCCGACGGTCACCAGCTCCTTGTGCAGGGCACGCTCGGCGGCGAGGATCAGGGCACCTGCGACGCACACGATGACGATGTCGTCATTGCTGATGCCGGTGATCGACCCGAAGAGGAACTGCTGCAGCGACCCCGAGTACCCAGGGGCCCTGGAGATGATGACGATGCCCAGCGCGAAGGCGCCGGCGAAGAGGATCCCGATGACGGAGTCCTCCTTGAGCCGTCGATTCTGTGAGACGACGGCCACCAGGATCGCGGTCACCAGGCCAGCCACGGCACCTCCCACCAGCAGGGACCCCTGCAGCAGGAAGGCCACCGCCAGGCCGGGGAACACCGAGTGGGCCACCGCGTCACCGATGAAGGCCATGCCACGCAGCACGACGTGCGACCCGATGACTCCGGCAACCATGGAGCAGACCACGGCAACCAACAGGGCCTTCGGCAGGAAGACCAGCAGTGGGTTGGTGAGGTCGGTGAAAAACTCCCAGGGAGTGAGCATTGATGATTCCTCGTTCTCTCAGGCGGACGTGGCGACGGGTGCCTCCGGTGCGCTGGCGGCACGTCCAGCATGGGAGGGGGCGACGGGTCCGGCGGCGCCAACCGTGGTGAGCAGGGGAGAGTTCTCCGAGATGCCGAAGGTCCTCATCCACATCGCCGGGTCGCGCAACTCCTCGGGGGTGGAGTCGGCGATGACGGTGCGGTTGATGAGACACACCCGGTCGGCGGTGGCCATGGCCTGCACGAGGTCGTGGGTCGTCATGACGAGGGTGGTGCCTTCGCTGGCGAGTCGGCAGAACAGCTCGGTGAGCATCTCCTGGGTGGGCATGTCCATCCCGGTGAACGGCTCGTCGAGCAACAACACCGAGGGGCGGGTCGCCAGGGCACGGGCGATGAGCACCCGCTGCCGCTGACCCCCCGACAACTCCCCGACGGTGCGATCGGCCAGATCGGCCATGTCGGCGATCCGCAGCGCGTCACGCACCGCGACGTGATCGTCCTTGCCGGGATGACGCAGCCACCCGATGTGGTGGGTGCGTCCACTCATGACGACGTTGGCCACGCTGATCGGGAAGTCCCAGGCGAACTCGTGGCGCTGCGGCACGTAGCCGACGTGACGCCAGCCACGCCCCGGGGCCGCCCCGGCCACCGTGACGGATCCCCTGGCCGGACGAACGAGCCCCAGCATGGTGCGCAGGATCGTCGTCTTGCCCGCCCCATTGGGCCCCAGCAGGGCCAGCAGGTCACCCCTGTCGGCGGTGAGGTTGACGTCATGGAGCACCTGCAGGCCGCCCAGGTTGACCGCGAGATTGGTGATCCTGATGGATCCGAGATCGCTGTCACTCATGCGGATTGGCCCCGTTCCCCTTGCTGGTCCTGCCATCCGCATCCCCGATGTTTCTCGGATCCGTGTCAGCGGAGCCCTCGTTCCTGACGTCTTCGCCTGGGGTTTCAGAATCCTTGGTGGCCGGGACCTCGTCCTGCCACACCTCGTCACGCATTGCGCGGGAACGGGACCGACCGATCAATGCTGCAACGACGATGGCGACGATGACCACCCCGGCGATGATCGCGATGATCGCGCCATGCGACGAGCTGCCGTGTGAGGCGTCGGAGGATGCCGCCGTCGAGTCGGAGCTGGCCGTGGCCGTCGGGGAGTCGGCGATGGTGGCCGAGGCAGCGGCACCCATCGACCGGGCATCCTGCGCCGAACCCTTGTCGCCGATGACGAACCTCAGCTTGGTGGGGTAGGAGTGCTTGACGCCCTTGGCATCGGTACCACGCACCTCCATCGAGATCGTCTGCGCTCCGGGCTCGGAGAACACCCAGTTGGCGTGCACGTGGGTGTTGGCCTCCATGTGGACCGGCTGCTGCTCGGACTTCGTGGAGTCGTAGAGCGACATCGGGGCCTCGAACCCATTCTCGATGAACATGTGAGCCTCGCCCGGGCCTTCGTGTCCGGTGAAGACCAGCTCGGCAGCGCGGGGGAAGTTCTTGACGATCTCCGGGGCCTGGGTGTTCCATCCCAGCCACACGACCTTCTGGTCCTGGGTCTGCGGAATGACGTAGGCCTTCCTGCCGCGCATGTCACCCAGGAAGGAGTAGGCATCATCGTTCGGTACGTCGATCCGGGACGCGTCGACGACCCTCAGCACTGCGTCGTCGGTGCTGCGCCACACCGGCGGATTGGCGGAGTCGTCACGAGCCAGCAGGACGAACTTGCCGTCGATGAGTCGGGGGCCCACGTCGACATGGCCACGTGTGATCTCGGCAGGGCCCTGGGCCACCTGCTCGTCCTCGGTGACGGTCTGCTTGAGAGCCGGGTCCGGCGGCGGGGTGCCGTCAGAGGCCTGGGCAGGTGCGGGTGCGAGGCCGCAGCTCAGGGCGAGGGCCAGGGCAGACAGGGTGGCTGCGCATCGAGCTGCCAACGGGCGATGTTTCTTGGTCATGGATTCCTCCGATGTGAACCTCATCCCAGGCACCGGGCCAGGGAGTCGGCGTCGAATTTCATGAGGTCGATGTAGGTGGTGACGCGATCATCGAAGGTGTCACCGTAGATCGTGCAGACCTGCACGTCGTTCTCGTGCGCCATGGCCACCAGCACCGACGAGGCACGCAGCACGTTGGGCTCGAGGAACACTGCCGGCACCTTGAGGTCGGAGATGGTCTGGTTGAGCTTGCGACGCTGGGCCATCGACGGCTCCACCCCCGGGTTCGCGGTGACGAATCCGGCGACGTGCATGCCATGTGCCTGGGCCAGGTAGCCGTAGGCGTCGTGACTGGTGATGAGCTGACGATTCCCCTTGGGAATACCCGCGATCCGGCTGTCGACGTAGTGCGAGGTCTGCTCGAGTTTGGCCAGGTAGGCCTTGGTGTTGTCCCGGTAGGTCTGCGCCCCGTCGGGGTCGGCCTTGATGAGGGCGTCACGAATCACCTGAACGTAGGCCTTGGTGTTCTTGATGCTCATCCACAGGTGGGGGTCGATCTCACCGTGGACGTGGGCACCGAGCACCGCCTGGGGCAGCTGATGGATGGAGGTGCCCGGGCGCCCCAGGAATCGGAATGCCGGTGAGGGAGGTATCTCGGTGAGTGCCTTCGGCGGCACCCAGATCACCGATTTCTCCGGATCCAGACGTTTCTGGGTACGCACCCCGCCACCAGTCGGGTCGGAGAGGATGAGCATCCTGCCCTGGTCGATGTCGGCCGAGAAGTCGGCGTGCCCCTTGTCGACGACGGTGCGGTCGGCGAGTTCGGGAATGGTGCGTGGATCGGCGCCGACGGCGATCGTCAGGGTCTGCGAACCGATCGAGGTCTCACCCCGGGAAGTCGTGAGGGTGGCAGCGAACCTGGCCCGGTACACGCCGGGCTTGCTGAATGCCCAGGACATGTGGGTGTGGGCGTCGGCGGGAAGCTCCACGTCATCGCGTTCGTCGATGCCATCGGTGGTCGAGTAGTAGATCTGGGGACGTCCGAAGGTACCCGTGATGTAGGCAGTGAGATCTCCGGGGCCATCCACCGACTCCAGCCTGAGGTGCACCGAGGAGGAACGGTCGGCCCCATGCGCGGTGCCCTTGCCGATGACGCGCAGACCCAGCCAGACCGTGTCGAGGTTCGCATTCTCGACCAGCGGGATGACCTCGGCCCCGTACTTCTGGGCCTCCTCGGCCAAGGACATGTTGATGGCCCCCTTGGGCAGGGAGGCGTCGATGGTCTTGATGACCGAGTGTGGCTCGAGCATGAGGTAGTTCGACAACGCGACCTTCGAGTACACGACGGTACGTACGTCACGCAGGGACGGTTCGTAGGTGTGCGGGTCGGCGCCGGAGGGAACCAGGGAGGTGACGTCGGCCCGGTCGCCGGCCACGTTGCGTGTGAGGTCGGCGAGGATGGGCGTGGTCGTCACCACGGAGAGCTTGTCTTCTTGGGCAGCGGGGGCATGACCGCACCCAGCCAGCAGGCTGAGTGCGGTCATGGCAGCCAACAGGCGTTTTCTCACCCGTGCCGTCTCCTCGCCACCACGGAGGCACCGAGCAGTAGGCCGAATCCGCCGAGGGCGACGCCACAGCCCAGGGCCTTGGTAGGTCTGGCGGCAGTGGTGGCCTCGCGCACCTGGCCGTCCGCGCCGGTTCCGGGCAGACCATTGAGGTCACACGGTTTGCCGTCCGGGGTGCGCCCCACGACGGTGTAGGCGGGGCTGTCACCCTGTGCTGCATCGCCGTTCTGGGCAGTATCGCCGGCCTTGCCGGAATCACTGGACGGGGCTGCATCTGCCGAGGTGGGGGTCGCTGCCACCGAGGAGGCGACCGCCTTGGCGTCAGTGCCCACCGCGAAGTGCAGGGTGCCAGTGGCGCTGACCTTCTTGCCGGCCTTGGTGGTGGCCGTCTGGGTGACGGTCACGGCGTAGTGACCCGGCTTGGTGAACACCCAGTTCGGGTGGGCGTGGGTGTTCGCCGCAACGGTGTAGCTGGTGGGGCCACCGACGTTGTCGAAGACCCGTTGGCCCACGCCGCCACCGAAGGTGCCAGACATGAACACGGCCATCTTGCCGGGGCCATCCACCTTGTCGAGATGCATCTGCACCGGGCCGGTGGTGCCGTTGACGATGGACGGGTGCATCGTGTTGACGCCGAGCCACGGCACACCGGGCACCTGGGTGGCGCCGATGAGCCACACCTTGGCGCCGCTCTTGGCGATGAACTCCATGCCTCCAGGGGCCGTGGTGTTGGCCTTGTCGCCGACCGACATCACGATGCTGGACGGGTTGACCCACTTCGCCGGGGCGGAACGGTCGTCCTTGAGGGCGGAGATGAGCTTGCCCGACTCCAGCTGGACACCCCAGTCGAAGTGACCTTCAGTGGCGATCGAGGCGGCCTGACCAGCCGGAGCGGCCGCCTTGGCAGCCGGGGTGGCGGACTTCTTGGCACCATCACTGGACGCAGGCGAAGCCTTCTTCGTCGCGATCTTCACCGGACGGCAGACTTCCTTCTTCGCAGCTGCGGCTGCGCCGGATGCTGCCTCTGCGGCATCCTGGGAACCATTGGCCGTCTCGCCGTCAGCAGCCGCACCGTCGCCACTGGCCTCGGGCGCGCCGTCCAGCGACGCGCCCACGGTGTTCAGACCACCCAGTGCTGCGCCACCGGTGTCACCAGCGGACTGGTCCGCAGCCGGTGTCGCGGCCTTGTCACTGGCTGCAGTGCAGCTCTTGGCCTCTGCGATGGCCTTGGACCCCACGGCCCAGGTGTAGGTGTGGGTGGCGGTCCTGACCGTCTTGCCGTAGCGCACCGAGGTGGCGTCGACCGTCATCTCGTAGCGGCCCGGTTTGGTGAACACCCAGTTGGCGTGCACATGCGAGGGTTCCTTGACCGTGATGGTGCCCGGCAGGGCGGTGGAGCCGCCGTCGAGCAGGGCCTTGGTGCCCGCGAACGAGTTTTGCGTGAACAGGTGCACCTTGCCCGGGCCCTTGACGTCACGGACGTTGATCTTGACCTCGCTGAAGCCGTTGCGCTTGACGTCGAAGGTCTCCCAGCCCGGCCACAGCAGGTCGGGGTTCTGCGTGATGGGCAGTACGTATCCCTTGGGGGCACCGGGGTAACCCTTGGGGATGCTCATGAGTGCGGAGTCCTTGACGGCCAGCAGCACGTCCTCGGGGGTGTGGAGCACACCTTCACCGGTGACGTCCTCCTTGATCTTGAGGTTGAGGCCGTTCTTGTCGGCCGAACCGACTCGGAAGACGTCGGAGTGTCCGTGGTCGAGCACCAATTTCTTGGAGCAGGGGCTCTTCTTGTCGGCAGGCTTCTTGTCGGCACCGGGCTTGGCGCCGCCGTTCGACTTGCCGTCGGTTCCGGGCTTCTTGTCAGAGTCCCGCTTGGCAGTGGGCTCAGTGCTCGGCTCGGGGGCTGAGTCCTGGCTTGGTCGCGTGGTGGGCGCAGGGCTGGGCCTGGTGCCATCTGTTGGCGATGGACTCGGCTTGGCGGTGTCGGCCGGTGCCCCCGTGCCCCACGGGGCGGGCAGCTCGGTCTTGTCGCCGACGACCCAGGTGTAGGTGTGCGGCTTGCTCTGGAAGGCCTTGCCATTCTTCTCGGCGCTGGCCTGGACGGTCATGGTGTACACGCCCGGCTTGCTGAACACCCAGTTGGCGTGTTCGTGGGTCGGCTGTTTGACGGTGATGGTGCCCGGCAGGGTGGTGGAGTCACCGTCGAGCAGGGAACGCACGTCACCGAGAGTGCCCTGGGAGAACAGGTTGACCGTTCCAGGACCCTTGACGTCACGGACGTTGATCTTGACCTCGCTGAAACCGTTGCGCTTGACGTCGAAGGTCTCCCAGCCCGGCCACAGCAGACCGGACTTCTGGGTCAACGGCAACACGTAGCCCTTGGGAGCACCGGGCAGCCCGGAGGGGATGTCGGTCAGTGCGGAGTCCCGCACCTTGAGCAGTACGTTCTCCGGCTCGCGGAGCACACCCTCACCGGTGACGTCCTCCTTGAGCTTGAGGTCGATGCCGCCGTCGGCTGAGGAGCCGACTCGGAAGGCATCCAGATGCCCGCGATCAAGGACGACGTTGTTGCCGTCGGTGTGGGAGTTGTCGGGAACCGGATCAGACTTCGGGGTCGGATCCGATGTGGGGGCCGGGTCAGCTGGCTTGCTGGGTTCGGGACTCGGCTTCGGGTCGGCCGGCCTGCCCTGGTCGGGGTTTGACGAGCCGTTCAGCACCTCTCCCTTGCCCTGGCAGGCGTTGGCCACCGCGGCGTCACCGACGGCGTACTGCATCGTGAACGGGACGTAGCGATGCTGCTTCCTGCCGTTGGCGTCGGGTTTGCCGTGGATGGTGTAGTAGCCGCTGATTCGGTAGAACCCCGGCTTGGAGAACCACATCTCCATGGGGGTCTTCTCGGCCTTGTTGACGCGCATCACGGTACGCAGGCTCGACTCGCTGGATGACAGGACGGTCTTGGTCTTCCCATTGGTGGTGTCGACGACGGACACCTTGCCGTCCTGCGGTCCCTCGATCGGGTCCCACGTGATGTCGGCCTCGTGGAGGTTCGCGAAATCGGTGCCGGTGGTGTCGAGCACCTGGCTCGGCTGGCTGTCCTGCGCCGATGCGGGGATGCGGTGGAATTGGGTTCCAGCGGCGAAGATGCCGCTGAACTCGTCGGCTCCGGCCTGCGGGGCTGCCGCCTTCAGGGAGTCGGGCACGTTGATGACGCCGACCTCTCCGTCGATCTGCCTGCCGGAGTCGTCCGAGGTGACGCTCATCTTCGGACGAGCGGGTTTTTGCGGGTTGTCGGACTTCCAGTCGGCCTGCCATTCGGCCTTCAAGGTGACGGGACCGCTGGCATGGTGCAGGCACCCTGCCATGTTCGCGGTGGGGTTGAATGCCAGCGGATCGTCGGATCCGGTGTCCTGACCCTTGGCGATGGGGAACTGCTCGGCCGGGGTGGTGATCTCGTGGGCGGGCTGCGTGGAGCCCTTGTCGAGGCCCACCTGCTCGTCGGTGCCGACCAGCCACGAGACGACGGTGGGGTCGGACTCGATGGTCTTCCCGTCGCGGGTCTCCACGGCTGCCTGCCACGTCAGGTTGTAGCGGCCGGGTTGGGAGAAGGCCCAGCTGGTGTGGGTGTGGCTTCCGGGGTGCACGACCTGCCGACGGTGATCGGTGCCGGTCGAGGAGAACAGGTGTGAGACACCGAGGGGATTGACGGTGAAGGCGTTGAACTCGCCGGGGCCGTCGACGTCGACCAGGTCCAGGTGCAGCGTCTCGGGCTTGATGCGATCCATGAGTTCGTCGGGGAAGCTGTGACCGGCACCGAATGCAGCTGCCACCGGGGCCCACTTGTCGCTCTCCTTCTGCGGGGCGGTCCACACGATGTCGCCGGGTTTGCCGAGGAAACCGAATCGGGGATCGTCGGGAACCCTGAGGCGAGATGTCTCCTGACCGCTCGCGTCGGCGTCCGGCCCGAGGCGCACGTAGACGTCCTTGGCCTCCTTGAGCTCGCTCTCGTTCCACAGGATCTTGATGGTTGGTCTGCCACTCGCCTGGTCCCACTCCACGTGGGCGACGTCGGCGTGGCCATTGTGCAGGAGCTCCCGATCCGGTGCTGACGCGTTCGCCAGTGACGGGTTGACCGTCATGAACGTCAGCAGGATGGCCAGGAGCGATGCTAACCGCTTCACGGTGCCTCCCTTGTTTTGGCTGATGACAGCCACATAGTACTGTTTGATAGTGGTTATCACTATTGAGTGCGTACCTCACGTACTTTGAGCGCGAGAATGTCCTGCGCCTCACGCATTTTGAGCTGATCTGGTGGTGTCATGGGAACGAAGGTGTGATGCCGAATGGGTGAACGTGTCGAGGTGACCAGACGACTCCGCCAGGCCTATCGAGGGGCGGCCAAGGCCGAGAAGACGGCGATACTGGACGAGTTCTGCAACCTCACGGGGTTGGCGCGGTCCACGGCCCGGCGTTGCCTGACCGGCCCCGAGGACTCCAAACGCATAGATCATCGCTCCACCCGGGAGCCGAAGTACTCGGCGCAGGCTGCCACCGTGCTGGCCAGGGTGTGGAAGCTCATGGGGTGCCCGTCGGGCAAGTACATGGCTGCCGCGATGGGCCAGTGGTTGGACGCCTTGACCCGGCATGGTGAGCTCATTGAGGGACGCTTGGGATACAGCCAAGCGGTTCGTGCCGAACTCGAGCACATGAGTCCGGCCACGATCGACCGCTACCTCAAGGTCGAACGATCCTGTGTGAAGCTCGAGGGAGGCTCGGCCATCTGCCACGGAAACCTGCTGCGCAACTCGATCACCATCCGTACTGCTGCTGACAGGGCTGAGGGGTATCCGGGATTCTTCGAGATCGACACCGTCGCCCACTGTGGCTCCTCCGTGGCAGGGCGTTTCGCCCACACGGTGATCCTCACCGACGTTCACACCGGCTGGGTCCATCTGGAGGTCATGGCCGACGACACGCACACTCAGATGGTTGCTGGGCTGCAACGAGCCGTTGAGGCCATCCCATTCACCATCTGTGGCCTGGACTGCAGCGCTGCTCCCGGCTTTCCCAACGGGGAGGTCACCTCGTGGGCGAGGAGCCAGGACATTCTTCTCACTCGCTCCCGAGCCGGTGCGAGGAACGATCAGCCAACTGTGGATTCCTGGAACGGCCATGCCCTGCGCCGCTGCGGGTTCGTCCATCGCTGCGACACCGCTTGGCAACGACACACCCTCGCCCAGCTCTGGAAGGCCGTGCGTCTGAAGCTCAACTATTTCACTCCCACCCGCAAGCCCATCGGATGGAGCGATACCGCCGATGGACGACGTCGACGTCGCTACGACACCCCCACCACGCCTCTCGACCGGCTGCTGGAATCGGGGACGCTCTCCCCGGCGCAGCAGGATGAACTCATCACGCATCGCAACGGCATCAATCCTGCGAACCTGACCCGGGAGATTCTGCGCTGCCAGGACCTCCTCCTCAACTCGGCCAGATGACCTGCCGAGGCTGGCAAGGTATCACTGGTGTCGAGGCCTTGGTCGTGGGCACACTGGTACTTGGTGACGCGTTCACTTGGCGACCACGTGGATGCTTGGTGACGCGTTGGTACGCCGGGATGGCCGGAAGATGGCCAGAGATTGCGCAACCCTGAGAAGCCGATTCCCGCACGACAATGATCCGCACCAACGATCATCGGCAGGTTCGGGACGTGAGGGGTTCGGGGCATGAGGCTGTGCCGGCATCATCGAGTGGTTGCTGGATCGTGCGAGGGGAGCAGATTGTGGGCGAGGACAGGTTTTCGGGCGAGGAGCGACCGATTGGAACGCCAGGCCCGAACATCACTGGTGAGGGCAGCACAGCCTCGGATCGGGGCGAAACCGTCCTCAGCGAGCGGGACCAGGCACGGTATGCCCGACACATCGTGCTGCCCGGGTTCGGGGAGGAGGCACAGCGCAAGCTGCGGGGGAGTCGGGTGCTCGTCGTCGGAGCCGGTGGGCTCGGCTCACCGGTGCTGCTGTATCTGGCTGCCGCCGGGATCGGCCACCTCACCATCATTGACGACGACGTCGTGGACGAGTCGAATTTACAGCGGCAGGTGATTCATCGTCAGGCCGATGTGGGGCGCCCCAAGGCGTTGTCGGCCAGGGAGGCTGTGCAGCGGCTGGACCCGCAGCTGTCGGCAGAGGCCACGGTGGCTCGTCTGACGGCTGACAATGCGCTCGAGTTGTGTGGTGACCATGATCTGGTGCTCGACTGCACCGACAATTTCGCCACGCGATACTTGGCCTCCGACGCTGCCGAGATCACCGGTACGCCGTTGGTCTGGGGCACGATCCTGCAGTACCAGGGGCAGCTCTCGGTGTTCTGGCCGGGGCGCGGGCCGATGCTGCGGGACCTCTTCCCCGAGGTTCCGGCTGCCGACTCGGTGCCATCAGCCGTTGTCGGCGGGACATTCGGGCCAGTCGTCGGTGAGACCGGGTCAATGATGGCCACCGAGGCCATCAAGGTGCTCGCCGGCATCGGAACTCCCGCCGTGGGCAGGCTCGTGCTCCTTGACGCGCTGGGCGTTGGCACTCGAACCCTCAGTTTCGCTCCCGATCCGGACCGGGCACCGGTGACCCAGCTCGTGGACGGTGGTCGATGAGGGGAATGGTGAAGACACTTTGTGAAATTGCTATAGAGATGTAAACTCAAGTACGAATGAACTCAATAGTGATATCGACAGCTTGCTATCCATATGTCGTTACCGGAAATTTTGTACACCAAACGATGTTCATCATTGATTCTACGCGACCAATATCCTGATAGCGAATATCTCAAAGCTTCCGGTTTTCCTATCCCATCGTTGCCATTGCGTGACACATCTTTGATGAGTTGGTTGATTCGGTTGAGGACCTTGCGATCATGGCTCTGCCACCAGAGATATTCATTCCATGCGGATTGGTCCCAGATAATACGCATAGGTCATTCTTCGATGAGGCCGTGCTCTGTGCCGTGTCCATCCTCGAGTCTCTCGATGGAGTCCAGAAGATGGCGGGCATTTGCAGGTGACCGTAGTAGGTACGCAGTTTCACGCAGTGACTGGTAATCCTCCAAGGAGACAATTACTACGGGATCGTGGCCAGATCGTGTGACGATGGTCTCCTCGCGGTCTGCCACGACGTCGTCAAGCATCTTGGCGTACTGAGCCCGGGACTGGGTGTAGCTGAGTGTTTTCATCGTTACCTCCGTACAGAAAACTGTACGTGCTTTTCAGGCGTCCATCAAGACAAATTTACGGGTTGGCCATGGCGGTGATCTATCGATCCGAGTGGCATGATCATCAACGAAGCCAGCGGTCCGTCGCTGGCTGTCGATGGGATGCCAGCAAGTCAGCAAGTTCAGTGGAACTCCGCTCGCCAATTGACGCCGTCAGTCTATCTGGATGGCAACCCCCCTGACTATCACGCGCTTCTGACGTGATCGTCCATCAGGGGCAAGCTGACGTCTCCGGTGGACGTATCCCTCGTGTCCGGTCACCCAGCCGTTCAAATGGATGTTCATCGCTTGTCACCTGCTGTTCGTTCCTGGCCACTAGGGTGAATCCGCTCGACCACGCGAAAGGGCAGTGATGCGCGTCTCACCGGTTCGGAAATTGCTCGTTGGCTCACTGGGAGCGGTACTGGGACTCTCCGCCGTGCCAGCCCAGGCCGTCGACGTGGACAATTCCATGTCGACGAAGACTCCCTATGCAGCTGAGGGGAGCCACTACACGGCTCCGCCGCAGGGTTTCCATGCCGTCAACACCCAGGTTGTCGCCCGACACGGCTCGCGTGGCCTGTCCGGTTTCAAGTACGACGCGCTCACCATGAAGGTGTGGCAGAAGGCCCACGAGCTGGGGGCCGTCAAGCCTGCTGGCAAGAACCTCCACCAGCAGACCGAGGCGATGCACGAGGCCAACGAAGCCCTGGGGGACGAGGCCACCTGGGCGCAGATGGCGGGCCGGGCGCAGCTCACCGGCGGTGATTTCAAGCGCGGTTACGGCAACCTCACCCCGCTCGGGGCACGCGAGCACGAGCAGATGGGCGAGCGGCTGGCCCACCGCATGCCCGAGCTCTTTGACGGTGGATCGGGTACGACGGTCGATCTGGTGTCCTCCGGTGAACCGCGGGCCGCCGAATCCGGCTGGCACTTCCGCTCCGGGCTGCTCAAGGCAGCTCCCCAGGCAGCAGGCAACGTCTCAGAGACGATACGATCCGACACCGCCACCTTGTACTTCCACAAGGACAAGAACAATGCCGACTACAAGGCATACAAGAAATACCTCAGCGGCGACCAGGTGAAGAACTATGTCGACTCCGTCTGGAACCAACCGAAATCCAAGAAATACGCTCGTAGCGTTCTCACCAGGATCTACTCCGAGGACTTCGTCGATCGTCTTGCCGCTGGGGAATGGACCTTTGAAATCCCCTCTGGGAAGAAGATCGACAATGAGGTCGACGCTGCCGTTCAGCTCTACAACCTCTACATCGTGGCCCCGGCTCTGGGCATGGATTTCTCCCAGTACTTCACGCCCGAGGAGGCCAACTGGTTCGCCATGCTCCTGGACGCCGAGGACTACGTCCAGAAGGGCCCCGGATTCGCTGGCAGCGACATCTCCTACCGCAACTCCCGTCCGCTGCTCGACGACTTCTTCGCAAGCATCGACCGCCAGAGCGCTGAGCACCCTGATGGTTCGGCAACCCTGCGGTTCGCCCACGCCGAGACGCTGATCCCCTTCGAGGCCCTCATCAAGGCCCCGGGCAGTCAGACGCAGATCACCACCGGTGACCTTGATTTCTGGAAGGCGACCGACTGGCGCGGTGCCTCGCAGGGGCGAATGGCCGCCAACGTCCAGTGGGACGTCTTCGCCAACGATCAGGGGCAACAGGTGGTGCGGATGCTCCTCAACGAGCGCGAGGTGCCGTTCGGCGGAACCTGTCGCGCCATCGGTGACGGATCGGTCTTCTACACCGTGCCCGAACTCAAACGCTGCCTCACCGGGGCGAGTGTCCCGGCCGACTCCTGGCAGGTCGCCACGTCGCAGCAGTCTGGCACCTCCAGCCCGCAGTCCGGTGACAGGACGCCCAGCAGTCCGGCACCGGCCTCCCCAGATTCTCGGGGTGAGACTGTCGCTGATGGGTCCGGCGTTCCCGGCGCAAAGAACGTCATGCCCGACACGGTCGCTGGCAATGTTCCGGGATTCGTCGACGGCGGACGCCCCGGGTTGCCGGGGACAGGGGATTGAGCGCGCGGAAAGTGGGCCTTCCATCCGCGGGTTGAGTTGGGTGAGATGACTCCTTGAGGTCACCGGCGGTTCACTCGTGAGGACTACCCTGCAAAAGGCCTGTGACTACGGATGGTGGTTGTCGAGCCGTCAATGTCACCGGTCTCGTCGTCGAAAGGTGCTGCCCATGTCCCATGACCACACGTCTTTGCCAGCACGTCTTGCAGCCGTCTCACTCGCTGCCGTGACGTTCGCCGTGCCCCAGTTCATCTCCGTGTCGAGCTGGGCCGTCTCCTCGCCCGCTCCTGCGGCGACCGCGTCTCCCAGCGGGCCGACCAGCCAGTCCGCCAGCCCGGCATCGGACGCGGTGGCCAAGGCCCAGGCGCAGCTTGATGCCGCGAATGCCAAGCTTGACGAGGCCACGAAGAATCTCACCGAGGCACAGGCCGCTCGTGACGAGGCCGCTGCGCAGAGCGATGCATCGGCCCGGGGCTTCTTCACCTGGCTCGCCATCGATGCCAAACAGGATGCCGACGCGGTCGCCGACGCCAAGCAGGCCGTGCGGGTGCTCAACGGTGAGGTCGACGGCATCGAGAATACGTACTCGGCAACCGAGATCGGTGCCAGGAACGACGCCACCTCGATCGACAACGTCAAGTCGGCCGTGAAACTCATCCGCACCGCCAACACGCTGCGTGCCGCCGACGGCCTGGACCCCCTCAAGATCAACAGCGCGCTCATGGCCTCCGCGCAGGTCAACGCCAACGTCCGTCAGGCCAATCCGACCCAGGAGATCGACGACTACCTCGGCCTCGGCTGGAAGGAGAACGCGAGCTCCGGGCAGTCCGATCCGCTCGACGGCTGGTACACCCAGCAGAAGAAGCTGTGGGACGCTGGTGACAAGAGCTCCGAGAAGACGGTCAACTACCGCAACCTCAGCGATCCCACGTTGACGCTCACCGGTCTTGGCCTCAACACAGCCGGCGACAAGGCCCCGAGCGCCGATCAGCTCCTCATCCACGCAACGACCCTGCAGTACGGCTACGACGTCGACGCCTACCAGGCCCTCCTGGATCAGTACCTTGCCCAGGCAGTGCCGCAGCTTGCCGATCTGCAGGCCAAGGTTGACGCCGCCCAGGACGCCGTCGCTGCTGCGAAGAAGGACGTTGCAGACGCCGAGAAGGCTCTGGAGGACGCCCGGCACGATGCCGACACGAAACCCGGTGCGGACGCATCGCCCTCCGCCTCCTCCTCGGCTGCGAGCGAGTCCCCGACCCCGGACCAGACGCCCACGCCCGATCAGACCCCGACCCCGGGTGAGTCGTCCGTGACGCCCTCGGCAGACGTCACCCCGGGCGCAGACACGCCGTCGGCGCTCCCGTCGACTCCCAGTGTCGGAACCCCGTCGGCAGATGTGACGCCCGGCCAGGGCACGGCCTCGAACCAGGCTTCCACCGACGTCACCCCTGGCCAGCAGCCGTCCTCACCCTCTGCTGCCACCGAGAGCGCCTCGTCGGATGACGGCACGGTGCCGCAGGGTGCTGAGAATCCCCGCGAAGCCGCGGTGTCGGAAAGCACCGGAACCCCGCGTCTGCCGGCAACGGGCGCGTGATTCACCGGCACGAGGATCGTGCCCAGCGCAGAGTTCTCTGATCGGTGGGGCACATCTGCCGGATGGTGAAGTGGGGCGGCTGCGGGTGACTCGCAGTCGCCCCCACATCGCCGACGCGCCGACGCAATGGGTTGGTTGCGCGATGAGCGGGGTCGCGAATCACTGCGTGCTCGTGTTGCGAGGCGAATCCCGTGAATGCACGAATCAGGTAAAAGATGGAGCGGGCGACGGGAATCGAACCCGCGTATCCAGCTTGGGAAGCTGGCGCTCTACCATTGAGCTACGCCCGCATGTCCCCGCGAGGAGACTCGTCACATCATAGCGCATCGTGACGTGTGGGTCACCTCGGATTCCGAGCGCATGATTGTGGCCCCCGCAGCGATGGAGCTGGTTGGGGGCCACGTCACAAGCTGTGGGGCAGCGTGAGGACTGCCACCAGCCGGCTCAGGCGCTGAAGGCCTCGCGGATCGGTGTCTCACCATCGGCGAAGTCGAGCTTGCGGCCGATGGTCGAATCCAGTTCCAGGGCAGCCACGATGGCACGGGCCGCGTTTCCTCGCGCGGTCTTGCGGTCACCGGTCACCTCCTCGCCCTCCTTGCGCAGGGTGATCCTGCCGCTGGGGTCGTCCAGGGTGAGCGTGCCCGGTCCCAGAATGGTCCAGTCCAGGTCCGATGTGCGAAGGTGCTCATCGGCATGGGCCTTGGCCTCGGCATATGCGAAGAACGAGTCGTCCTCCGGCACGCCGTGGTCCAGCTTGGCGCGGTCGTAGGACACCATGACGTAGCGCTTCACCCCAGCCTCGGCAGCCGCCTGCATAGACAGGATCGCCGCGTCCCGGTCGACGGCGTAGGTGCGCTCAGCGGTGGTGCCGCCACCAGCACCGGCGGACCAGACGATGGCGTCCATCCCGGTGAAGGCATCCACGAGCTGCTCGCGGGTGGCGTGCTCGATGTCCAGGACGAGGGGAGTGGCCCCGGCAGCCTTGACGTCCTCCTGCTGCTGCGGGTTGCGAATCATTGCCGTGACGTGGCGGCCGGCGTCGGCCAGCAGCGGCTCTGCACGGAGGGCAACCTTGCCGTGGCCTCCAATGATCATGATGTTCTCAGTCATCTGGAATCCTTTCCGTCTTGATGCCTTCACCCATCTGAACGCGAATGGCTGGGCAGATGTTCCCGGAACCAGGTGGCTCTTGGTGCAGGATTCCTCAGCGTCATCGACTCCCATGCTGCTGGCGGCACATGCCTGCCCGGAAATGTCACATGGTGAGAAAAAGATTCTCGCAACATGATGTCGTCCATAGAATCAGTTTCACCCAATTCGTACACCCATTGAAGGAGGGCAAAATGGCGATTCGCACCACCCATGTCGGCTCACTGCCGCGCACTGCTGAACTGCTCGATGCAAACTCGAGGAGAAAGGACATGGGGGAGCAGATGTTCGCCCAGGTCCTCCAGAAATCGGTGAATGACGTCGTCTCCCGTCAGCACGAGATCGGAATTGACTGGGTCAATGACGGTGAATACGGCCACGCCATGACGGAATCGCTGGATTTCGGTTCTTGGTGGAGCTACTCGTTCAGCCGCTTCGGCGGCATCGAACTCACCGATGAGCCGTCTGAGTTGGCGCCGCCAGCACCGGGATCCAAGATCACACTCGTCGATTTCGAGGATCGTCGTGACTGGCAGGACTTCTCCGACGTCTATGCCGATCCGCCATCTGCAGTTCTGCCACATTCCTGGAAGAGGAACGCTGATGACGGAGGCTCCATCGCACCCGTCCTCCCCGTCATCACCGGGCCGCTCACCTACACGGGTGCTGAGGCGGTACGTCAGGACATCGACGGCCTGGTCACTGCCCTGGACGCCAACGGAATCGATCGTCGGGACGGATTCATCGCCGCGGTCTCGCCCGGCTCGGCAGCTCGTCTGCACAATGCCTACTACGCCAATGACGAGGAGGTCGTGCAGGCCTGTGCCCAGGTGCTTCGCGAGGAATACCTGGCGATCACCCAGGCCGGGCTGACCGTCCAGATCGACGACCCCTCCTTGGCGGAGTCCTGGGACCAGATCAACCCTGCGCCGAGTGTCGAGGACTATCGGCAGTACATCCAGGTGCGGTGTGATGCGATCAACACCGCGCTCGAGGGTATCGACCCGGCACAGGTGCGTCTCCACCTGTGTTGGGGTTCGTGGCACGGTCCCCACACCACGGACATCCCGTTGCGGGAGATCGTCGACAATGTGCTCACCGTCAATGCGAAATACCTGTCGTTCGAGGCGGCCAATGCCCGTCACGAGCACGAGTGGACGGTGTGGGACGAGGTGGACCTGCCCAAGGACCGTGTGCTGATACCCGGAGTCGTGGGGCATTCGACCAATGTCGTCGAACACCCCGAGCTCGTTGCCCAGCGGATCGGCCGGTTCGTGCAGATCGTCGGCGCCGACCGGGTCATTGCCTCCACCGACTGCGGTCTCGGCGGTCGGATCCATCCGTCCCTGGCCTGGGCCAAGTTGAATTCCTTGGCACAGGGGGCGCGTCTGGTCGACTGAGACCAGACCACCGCACGAGACCTGAAAAGCTGCACGAGGCCTGAAAACCCGTGCGACGACAGACACCGCTGTCGAGGTTCAGAACCGTCGAGTCCAGAGGTGATACCTCGGGGTGTCGGCGGTTCTGCGCCCCGGCACGGCCGCAGGAGGTGAGTCACGGTAGCGGTGATCCTCTCGTTCCTGCTCCCCGCCGTCATGGGACGGTCCCGGCTCGTGGTACAACCAAGCCATGACCCAGATGAGTGCCTTGGAAACCGCATCGGCCATCCGCACCGGCCAGACGAGCGTGATCGAGGTCGTCGAGGACGCCCTGGACCGGGCCCACGCCGACGAATGCCACGCCTGGAGTTGGATCGACGACGAGGGGGCCCGCCACACCGCCCACGAACTGCAACGCAAGCTTGACGCGGGCGAGGTGGAGCCCGGACCACTGTTCGGGGTGCCCTGCCCGATCAAGGATCTCAACGCCTTGGCCGGAGCGCCGCGCCACCTTGGCAGCCGCGCCATCGGCGGGCACCCCAGCGAAACCGACGATGGCATTGTCGCCCTGCTCAAGGCTGCTGGAACCGTGCCGATCGGCACCACCACCGCCCCGGAGTTCGGCCTGCCCTGCTACACCGAACCTGCTGGACGCGCACCCACCGCCACCCCGTGGGATCTCGCGCGCATGTCCGGCGGATCCTCCGGCGGGGCAGCCGCCGCCGTCGGTGACGGCCAAGTACCGATAGCCCAGGGCTCCGACGGAGGCGGCTCGATTCGCATTCCCGCCTCGTGCTGCGGGGTCGTCGGCCTCAAACCCAGCCGGGGACGGGTCTCGGCCGGGCCATTCGGAGTGGATGGCCCCGGCCTGGTGAGTGGAGGAGTGCTCACCCGTACCGTGCGCGACACCGCTGCAGCCCTGGACGTCATCAGCACGCCCATGCCCGGCGACCCGTTCAGTGCGCCGTCGGCACGAACCAGCTTCCTGGCGGCATGTGACCACGAGGTGCCGCGCCTACGCATCGGCGTGTTGACCGAGCCGGTGATTGCCGAGGCCGACGTGCACCCGGCCTGTCTGGACGCCGTCGCCCAGACGGTCACGGCTCTGGAGGCCATGGGCCACGTCGTCGAACCCACGACGGTGCCGTTCGGTGCCCAGGAATGGGCCTCCTTCCAGTGCGTGTGGGAGGTCGGTGCAGCAAGCATTCCGTTGCCCGAGGGGTGTGAGAGGAACGCCATGCCGATGACGCGGTGGCTGCGCAAGGAAGGACGACGCCGCACCGGTGTGGAACTTGCCGAAGGTCTTGCTGGTATTCAGATGATTTCGCGCACGGTCGGGCGACACTGGGCAGATTACGACCTCATCGTCAGCCCCACTCTGGCTCAGCCGCCGTTGCCACACGGTCAACTGCATGATGACGACGACCCGGCAGCCGACTTCGCGGCCCAGTGCCGGTTCACGCCGTGGACCAGTCTGTGGAACATCACGGGTCGGCCAGCCATGAGCCTGCCGCTGCACACCAGCATCATCGACGGCATGGAACTGCCGATTGGCGTCATGATCGGCGGACCGATGTACAGCGAGGAGCGGCTGCTCGCCCTGGGGTGCGCGCTACTGGGGCGGTGACGACGCGTCAGCGGAGACGAACGTCAGCGGGGTGCTGAACGCTGCTGTGCTGTGGAGAGGTCGAGCCAACGCCTGCTCACCGGTAGCCACACGAGCACCAGCCCTGCGACGGCGAACGGTGCACTCGCCCAGGCCACTGGGTTGAGCGTGACGGCCAGCGAGGCTGCGGCCAGCCCGCCGATGGCACCCCAGCGCACCCACCGGTGCCCCAGCCAACCGTTGACAGCCAGCAAGGCCGGCATCGCCGTCATGACCACCCCGATGAGCACCATCGCCGTGGCCCACAGCACCGAGGCCAGCGAGCCCGGTCGAGGATCGGTCCATCTCATGAGGTGGGTCGCGGTGCGGAAAGTGGTCATGTTGATCGAGCACCACCACGCCCACGCCAGGGCCACCGCAGCCGACACCGCCGCCAATGCGAAACACACGGTGGCGGCAACGACGGTGCCCGGACGCGCCCCTGGTGTGGTCTCGGCGGGCCCGGGCAGGGGAGGCAGGGTGCGGATGTTCCGGGGATCGTCAGGGCCCCACACAGCTCGTTGAGCGTTCGGCCCCTGTGGGGGCTCCACCGGTGGACCAGCGTGGTTCACCTCAGCCCGGGAGTCAGCTGGGGCCAGCTCGGGGTGCGTCAGCTCGCTGCGAGGCTGGGAGGCGCCTTCCTCGGCGCGGGAAGGGGCTGTGGTCCCGTGACGCGTCGTCTCGGTGCGTACCCCACTCGTCGAGGACGTGGCCCCGACGTCTTCGGGTGCCTCGTCGATGGCGCGCCGGGGCTGGGATGATGGGAACACGGCTCTCCTGGTGTCGACGCGACGGGACTCAACCCAGCTTACGGCGTGGGACGGAGAGGGGCGAAGGACGAGGAACGAGGCCACTGTTCTGTGGGTGCCCATGTTCTGGGGGTGCCCATCGGTTGTCTCACAGCATCGGTTCGTCGCGCAGGGTGCTGGGTGTGTCGTCCTCGAGCCCCAGCACGGAGCGAATGCCCAGCACTGCGGCACCGCGTGCCCAGAGACGTCGATCATGTCGGCAGATGACGACGTTCGGCAGATCGAGGTCCGGGGGCCGCACGCTGCGCATGCCTTCCTCCAGCGCATCACGATGACGCAACGCAATGTCAGCGGACTCACCGGTGATCAGCGTCAATGACGGCAAGGTGAACGCTGCTGCAGTGCCCACAAGGCATCCGAGGCGTCGTGCTCGGATCGCACAGGCCTTCCCCGCCGTCGGATCTGCTGCGGCATCGAGCTGCAGCACCTGCAGTGCAGTGGCGTTGGGGTGTCCTCCTGCTCGTTCGTAGCGCTCCACCATGGCGGGGCCACCGAGAAACGTGCTGGCACATGCTGTGGTGCCGTCGATGTCGGTGAGGGGAAGATTTCCGACGACCAGGCCGGAGTCACGTCCTCTCACCAAGGTGCCGGATCGTACTGCGCAGAATCCAATTCCCGCCCCAATGGTGACGGTGTTGAAGTCGGGACAGTCGCGTGCGGAGCCGAACCAGCTCTCGCCGAAGGCCAGGCACTCGACATCGTTGCCGACAATGGCAGGAATGTGCGTGTGGTCCTCCACGAGTTGGGCCAGGGGGACGTCGTGCCAGCCGAGCAACTGGGAGTTCGTGACGGTACGGGCATCCATCGTGCTCCCACCAATCCCCACGGCTGCGATGTCGGGAGGCATGGACACGGTACGTGTGAAGGTCGAGATCGCCGTGACGACTGCATCGGGTGTGGTGCTGTCAACCGGAATCTGACGCACCTCGCGAGGACGGCCGCGCAGATTGGTGAGTGCCATGGTGACCATCCCACGAGCGACATTGACGCCAACGACGTGGGCTCGGTCCGGGTCGACATCCAGGGGAACCTGCGGACGGGATCGACCCTGGATGATTGGTTCCCTCTCGATCAGCAGCCCACCCTCCACGAGGGGCTTGGCCAGGCGTGACACGGAAGCTGTTGAGCGATTGAGGTGGTGGGCGAGCTCCCCGCGAGATATGGGCCCGTGCAACAGCACTTGCACGGCAAGGCGTCGGTTGGCGCCACTCGGGCGGGGAAAGGGGCTGCTCACAAGGGTCAGGGTAGACGCTTGGAACGGCACGGGGAAGCAGACAGGACCACCCTTGACAAGATTAATTTACACACCGACAATAAATCACGACGATCAGTGCATCGAGGCACATCGAGCGACGAAGGAGTTGCCATGGGACGACTGCCAGCAGTCTCACCCGGAGCTGGAGGGGGTGCGACCCAACCGACGACGCGGCGGTCCTTCCTCCGGGGAGCTCTTGCGCTCTCGGCCCTCTGCGCTGCGGGTGGTGCCTCAGCCTGCTCCAGAGACACATCGGAGAGTGTCGAGCTCTTCCAGTTCAAGTCGGAGGCCATCGGATACTTCGATGAGCTGTGCCGGAAGTTCAGTGACACCCACCCGTCCCACCCGGTGCAGCAGAACTTCCAGGCCGAGAACATTGCGGCATTGCGGGTACGTCTGGTCAAGGAGGACATTCCCGAAGCCATCACACTCAACGGTGACTACAATTTCGGGGCCCTGGCTCGCACGGGGATCTTCGCCGACTGTCGAAATCTCCCGGTGTTCCACAAGGTGATCCCCACCGTCGGTGAGATCCTCGGGACCCTGGGCCGCGGTGGTGAGGGTCAGGTCAACGGGTTGCCGTTGTCGACCAATGGCTCGGGCGTCATCTACAACGTGGCGATCTTCGACAAACATGGCGTGGAACCGCCGAGGACGTGGGATGAGTTCATCGACGTCTGCGAAAGGTTCGTCTCAGCCGGCGTCAATCCGTTCTACTGGGCCTTCAAGGACAACTGGACCGGTGCCCCCATGTTCTCCTCCCTGTCGGGAGATGCCCTCTCCGATGGCGTCGCACGATGGTATGACCGCAGGCGGGACGGCAGGGAAACCTTCACGGACACGTATCGACCAATCCTGCAGAAGATGAAGAGAATTGCCTCCTACGGCAATTCCAACAAGTACGAGCTCGGGTACAACGACGGCAACCAAGGGTTCGCCCAGGGCCGCGCCGCGATGTATGTGCACGGCACCTATGCGATTCCCGCCATCCGCTCCTACAATCCGGACATCGAACTGGGGACCTTCGCCATGCCGGCCGATGACGAAAAGGACACCAAGGTGGTCTCCGGTGTCGACGTCGCGCTGGTGATGCCTCCGGACTCACCGCACCATGACACCGTCATGGAGTTCTTCAACCTGCTCATGACGCCTGGCGCCATGAAGGCCTACTGCGATGCCCAAGTCGCCTACCCCACCCTCACTGGGACCAGGACCGCGGATCCCGCCCTGGCTGGGCTCCAACCCTACTTCACGGCTGGAAGAATCGCGACCTACTCGGATCACAACTTTCCTCCCGCCATGAACCTCAACGCCTACATGCAGCAATTCCTCATCGACGGTGACGTCGACAGGTTCGCTCGCACCCTTGATCGGCAATGGGACCGTGTCATGGCCCGGACTCGCAAGACGCAGGGAGAGTCATGATGTCTGCACATGTGACGGAAGAGAGCCGTGCAGTGGAGCGAGGGGAGCGCCACAGGCCAAGCCACGCCGACTCACAGCTTGCGAGCGGTAAGTCCCACCGCATCGAGGGTGCCTATCTGTGGATGCTCATCCCAGCGGTGGTGCTCTTCACCGGGCTCATCATGGTGCCGCTGTGCCAAGGGATCTTCTACACGTTCACGAACTATCATGGTTACGGGAACTGGAATTTCATAGGGCTGCGCAACTATGAGGCGTTGTTCTCCGATGAGATCATCTGGCAGTCGTACAAGTTCACCTTCACGTATGCCATTACCGGCACGATTGCCGTGAATGTCATTTCGCTGTTCTTGGCCCTGCTGCTCAACGCAAGGATCGCAGCCAGGAACGCATGGCGCGGGCTGTTCTTCGTTCCGTACCTGCTCCCCGTCCTCATCATCGCCTACATATTCAGTTACTTGTTCACCAACAATCTTCCTGCCATCGGTGCTGCACTGGGAATCGACTGGTTGTCGACCTCCCTGCTGGCCAACGAGAGGCTGGCATGGGTTGCGATTGTCGTCGTCGGGGTGTGGCAGGCGGTGGCGTTCAACACCCTGATCTATCTTGCTGGTCTGCAGACCGTTCCCGCCGAGGTCTACGAGGCGGCCTCCGTCGATGGGGCGGTGGGCTGGAGAAAGTTCAGCAGGATCACCTTCCCGCTCATCATGCCGTTCTTCACGATCAACGTCATACTCTCGTTCAAGAACTTCCTGGGGGTCTTCGACCAGGTCGTGGCCATGACGAATGGTGGGCCCGGAACATCCACCCAGTCCATCGCATTCCTCATTTTCTCCAATGGATTCAAAGGCGGCGAGTACGCCTACCAGACCGCCAATGGCGTGATCTATTTCCTCATCGTTCTGGTGCTGTCCTTCATCCAATTGCGGTTCCTGCAGTCGAAGGAGCGTGTCTGAGATGTCCACGATGACCACTACGTCCATTCGAGCTCCCCGACACGAGCATGTGAACTGGTGGCTCACCGCACTTGTGGCCGTGTTGAGCCTGACGATTCTCGTACCGCTGTACTTCACGATCGTCACTGCGTTCAAGACGCCTCAGGAGCTCGCGGAGTCGGCTTTTGCCCTGCCCAGGCACTGGACGCTGGCCAACTTCCGGACCGCCTGGCAGATGACCAGTTTCCCCAGGCGTCTGCTGACCAGCGCTGTCGTCACCGTCGGTGCCGTCGTCCTGACGATCCTCACGAATTCGCTGGTGGCCTATGCCGTCGCACGCAACATGCACCGACGTTGGGTGAAGGGGCTGTACTACTACTTCATCGCGGCGATGTTCGTACCGTTCCCCATCATCATGCTCCCCGTGGTCAAGGAGACCGCAACCCTGGGACTGGACAACGAGGTCGGGCTCATCCTCCTCTACACCGTGTTCGGGTTGAGCTTCAACATCATGTTGTACACGTCGTTCTTGCGGTCGATGCCGATCGAGATCGAGGAATCGGCGTCGATTGACGGTGCCTCCAGGTGGCGAGTCTTCTGGCGAATCATCTTTCCACTGTTGTCACCCATGAATGCGACGGTGGGAATCCTCACCTGCGTGTGGGCGTGGAACGATTTCCTGCTTCCCCTGGTCATTCTCACCGATCCGGGAACCCAGACCCTGCCGCTGGCACAATATGTGTTCCAAGGTAGGTTCAACACGAATTACACGGTCGCATTCGCGTCCTATCTGCTGGCGATGGCCCCCATGATCATCGTCTACATCTTCTGTCAGCGGTGGATCATCTCCGGTGTGATGAGGGGATCGGCGAAATGACGACGAGCATGACCCACGTCTGCCGAGACGGCGTCGGCGTCATCCTGGCGACGAAGGACAACCACCTCCCGCGCATCGTGCACCTGGGTGCTGACGTCAACCCCACTGGTTCCGACCTGGCAGCAGTACTGACGCCTGCCGAGACATCGGACCGCACCGATGAGGTGCCGGAGCGATCCATCCTTCCCGAGGCCAGCAGAGGTTGGCTGGGCACGCCGGGTGTGAGCGGAAGCTTCGACTCGGCACATGGCTTGTCGCACCTGGTGACGGACTCGATCAGCGCTCAGGCCAGCACGATCGTCGTACTGGCCCATGACGAGCGGCTGAGCGTGCGATGGCAGGTGTCGATCGAGGACGGCGGGCTGGTACGCATCGGCTCGACGGTGCGCAACTGCAGCGAGGAGCCCTACCGTCTTGCCGGTGTCGATCTCTCGGTGCCGGTCGGTGAGCAGGCCACGGAACTGCTCACCTTCACCGGTCGGCACCTGCGGGAGCGTCACCCACAACGGTCACCATTCGTGGTGGGACATACCGAGTTCCCTTCCCGCCGGGGAAGAACAGGTCTGCAAACCACCGGACTGGTGATTGCCGGGGAGCCCGGATTCACCTTCGACTCGGGCAATGTGTGGGGTGTCCACCTGGCATGGTCGGGAAACCATCGTGTTTGGGCGGAACGCACCCATGACGGCCCCTCGGCACTTGGGGCCGGGGAACTGTTCGGTTCCGGAGAGATGACCCTGGCCCCCGGACAGACATACACCACTCCCGACCTGCTCGTGTCGTGGGCGCACGGTCTCGACGCCATGGCGCACCGCTTCCACGGCTGGCTGCGCACGGTGAACACGCGCCCCGACCGGCCGCGACCAGTGACCCTCAACACCTGGGAGGCGGTGTACTTCGACCACGATCTCGACACTCTCACCGAGCTGGCGCACAGGGCATCCCAGGTGGGCGTGGAACGATTCGTCCTCGACGACGGCTGGTTCGGTTCCCGCCGTGACGACACCTCGGGATTGGGGGACTGGTGCGTCTCCAGTGAGGTGTGGCCGAATGGTCTCGGGCCGCTGTGTGACGTCGTCACCGGGCTGGGGATGCAGTTCGGTCTCTGGGTGGAGCCGGAAATGATCAACATGGATTCCGATCTGGCCCGCAGACACCCGGACTGGATCCTGGGCGAGAACGGGCACCGCCCGATGGACGCTCGACACCAACAGGTTCTCGACATTGCCAACCCACAGGCATGGCAGCACATTCATTCCAGGCTCGAGGACCTGGTGACGACCTACCCCATCTCGTACCTGAAATGGGACCACAATCGAGACACCCATGAACCACTCGACCCAGTGACGGGGCGTGTGAAGGCCCACGAGCAGACAATGGCTTTCTACCGACTTCTCGACACATTGAGGGTGGACCATCCGCAGGTGGAGATTGAGTCGTGCTCGGCCGGCGGTGGCCGCGTTGACCTGGGGGTTCTTCAACGTACCGCCCGTGTGTGGACCAGTGACTGCATCGATCCCGTTGAACGGCAGACGATCCAGACCTGGACGGCGATGCTGGTGGCACCGGAGTATCTCGGAGCCCATGTCGGGGCGCCGAGGGCGCACACCACGAGGCGTACCCACGACCTCACCATGCGTGCCGCGACGGCGTTGATCGGTCATTTCGGCATCGAGTGGGATCTTCGTGCCGCGTCACCAGACGAGCTGGATGAACTTGCCCGATGGGTGATGGTTCACAAGCAGTGGCGCGACGTGATCTCCACCGGACGGCTGCACCATCGCTCGACGGCTGCACGGGTGACGACAAGTATGGTCTCGAAACGGGGAGATCGAGCGCTGGTCATCGTCGCGCAACTCCAGACCCAGCATCGCTACCCAGCTGAACCGGTGACCATCCCGGGGCTCGAACCGGAGCAACGGTATCGGGTGGTTCCTCTGGACCCCCATTCGGAGGACGCGGCCCAACCAGCATGGACGTCTCGAGAAGTCGTCCTGTCCGGGCAGATCCTGGATTGCATTGGCGTGACCCCGCCCACGATGTTTCCGGAGACGGCGTGGGTTCTCGAACTGCACGCTGTGTGAGATGGGGAGACGTCCGCAGCGAATCGCCGTCATCAGTTCCTGGGGCGCCCCCAGGAAGCCAGCAGGTGGTCGGGCCTTCAACACCCGCCAGCTGGATGACGTGATCCTTCACACCAATGGCAACTGCGGTAAAAATCTGATTCGACCCCGGACCGGGAAGGCTGGCTCGGCTGGACGATGCTCGATCCCCATGATGCGCGTACTGCTGTGGCCACTGATTGGATGAAGGTTGAGACCAAACCCTTCGTCGACGAAGGATCGCTGCATCTGGACGGTGAGGATTCCGCTGTCCCAGGTGAGGTGGGGCAAGATCTGTTCTCGGTGGGGCCTGCCGTTGCGAGCAGGCTCCAACCGGGGCAATGGAAATCGGCACCACCGCCAAAGGTTTGCCACATAAGGGGCTCAACGCCCAGGCGCTCCCGGACCATCGGTCCGGGAGCGCCTGTTCAATGTGGCTGGGAATCAACCCTGGCGGGTTCAGCCCTGCTGCATGGTGCCGGTCTCGAGGAACCGGGTGTGCCAGTTGTAGGCCTCGCCGAGCAGGTGCGGGGTGTGCTTGAACTTGCAGTCACGCAGCGCACGCTCGTAGTAGTCCTGCAGCATCGGACGGAAGTCCGGGTGGGCGCAGTTCTCGATGATCTTCGGGGCACGCTGACGCGGGGCCAGGCCACGCAGATCGGCGATACCCTGCTCGGTGATGATGACCATGGCGTCGTGCTCGGTGTGGTCCACGTGGGAGACCATCGGCACGATCGCCGAAATGGCGCCGTTCTTGGCCGTCGACGGGGAGACGAAGGCCGAGATGTAGGCATTGCGGGTGAAGTCGCCGGAGCCGCCGATGCCGTTCATCATGCGCGAGCCCATGACGTGGGTCGAGTTGACGTTGCCGTAGATGTCGGCCTCGATCATGCCGTTGGCGCCAATGACGCCCAGACGACGGATCACCTCGGGGTGGTTCGAGATCTCCTGGGGACGCAGGATGATGTGGTCGCGGTAGAAGGCCGCGTTCTCGTTCATCTTGTGGGCGTAGTCCGGCGACAGCGAGAAGGCCGTTGCGGAGGCCACGTCGAGCTTGCCGGCGTCGATGAGGTCGATCATGCCGTCCTGGATCACCTCGGTGTAGGAGGTGAGGTGCTCCAGGTCGGAGTGCAGCAGGCCGTCGAGTACGGCGTTGGGGATGTTGCCCACACCCGACTGCAGCGGCAGCAGATTCTTGGGCATGCGTCCCTGCTTCACCTCGTTGCCGTAGAAGTCGAGCAGGAAGCCGGCAATCTTGCGGGAGTTGTCGTCGATCGGCTTGAACGGCGAGTTGCGGTCGGGGCCGTCGGTCTCGACGATCGCAACGACCTTGCTGGCGTCGATCTCCAGGAACGGGGTGCCGATGCGGTCACCGGGGTGGGTGATCGGGATGGGCTTGCGGTTGGGGGGCAGCGCGAATCCCTGGTAGACGTCGTGCATGCCCTCGAGATCCTCGGACTGCCACGAGTTGACCTCGATGATGATCTTGTCGGCGACCTCGCAGTAGGCGGAGTTGTTGCCCACCGACGAGGTGGGGACGATCTTGCCGTCCTCGGTGATACGGGTGGCCTCGATGACGGCGAAGTCAACCTTGCCGAAGAATCCCTGACGCACCATCATGCCGGACTCCGACAGGTGGATGTCGGTGTAGTAGCTGGTGCCGTCGTTGATCTTGGAACGCATCGTCGGGTCGGACTGGTAGGGCATGCGCCAACCGATGCCGTCCACACCGGCCAGGGCACCATCCAGCTCGGGAGCCGTCGAGGCTCCGGTGAGGGTGTTGACAGTGAACTTTTCGCCGCGCTGATGGGCAGCCTCGATGCGCTTGGCGAGTGCGCCCGGGAACACCTTGGGGTAGCCCGACCCGGTGAATCCACCGAATCCGATCTGGTCGCCATCCTTGATGAGGCCGGCAGCGTCGTCTGCGCTCATCACTTTCTGACGCAGGGCTGCATTGGCAATCCGCTCTGACATCTGTCCTCCTGCCGTCGTGCGGCTGGTCGTCGATGACGGCACGCGGAACGCTCCGCGAGTCGCCGAGAAACACACTGTTCCGGGGCCCATTCCAGATGGGCTCGAAACCTTGGTATCACTTTATATCCACAGCCTCGGATGGCGTGTGGAACCCCTGTTCTTCAGCGGTCGGAATCGGCATGGTGCCCGTCCAGCATGGGAATGTGTGCATGTTTTTCACGTCGAGCAGGGTGAATTCTCGCGACCGGTTCGATCTGCAGCCATGACCAGGTGCTCGGACGGGCCACGACCCCTCGGCCGATGGCAGCGTGTCGGCGCCGATGGGGCGAAACGGGGATCACCGGCACCACACTGCCGACACCGCGTCAAGACGCTCAAAACTCACGGTGTTGCGGGCGGCCTCCACGGCCACCGGCTTGGCGCAGAATGCAATGGCCAGTCCGGCCGCGTCGAACATGTCGAGGTCGTTGGCACCATCACCGATGGCAATCACTCGCTCGGCCCCGACGTTGGCCTGCGCGGCCCACCTGCGCAGCCAGGACGCCTTGGCGGCCCGGTCGACGATCTCCCCAGTGAGACGTCCCGTGAGGTGTCCATCGGCCACCTCCAACTCGTTGGCCACGGCATGATCTGCTCCAAGTTCGGCGGCCAATGGTTCCACCATCGACGTGAATCCGCCCGACACCAGACCCACGGTGGCGCCGGCCTCGTGGGCAGCCGCAATCAGCTCCTTGGCGCCGGGGGTGACGACGATGGCGCGGCGAGCCTCCTCCACGGCGCCGACCGGCAACCCTGCCAGGCATCCGACCCGGGCCCGCAACGACTCGGTGAAGTCCATCTCACCGGCCATCGCCCGAGCGGTGACGTCGGCTACCTCATCCGCCCGCCCAGCACATTGCGCCAACAGGTCGATCGCCTCGGTGCGGGTGAGGGTGGAGTCGACGTCGCTCACCAACAGTCCGGGTGGTTGGGTGGCGAGCGCCCCGTGCGGATGGATGACGTCCGCGCCACTGGCCGAAGCCAACTCGCGCACCTCATGCATGTCTGCCTCGACGGTGGTGGTGTAGTCGAAGATCTGTGCCGTCCAGCCGTCGGTGTGGGTGCCGCGCATGTGGGCGGCCTGCGGCCACAGTGCGGTGCCGGGGGAGCGCAGACTGGAGCGGTCGTCGCTGACGAGGATGACGCGAGAACTCATGACACCAACGGTAGACGCGGCTGGACGACATCGGTACCCCATTCCGCCCCCATCCGGCCTGGGCCCGCTTGCCATCTGAATTTCCTCACGTGATGACTCCTCATCCGGATCTCCCCGCACTCGATCGGCGTCGCGCCGTACGGACAGCGCTGGGGAAATGTTGGGGAAATTCTGTCAACGCAGGGATTGATCTCGTGGGCATCGTAGTGTGTTCGTGACGGCCGGAGCACGGACCGCGAGGATGAGTCCGCGACGACACGACGTGGACGTGCTCACTCCCGCACGGTCCGCGTGACCGTGTAGTGACGATTGCGCGTGACCTGGCGCGTCGAACCGACGAAGCGTCGCAGATGTGCGGCCCACGGCAGATGGTTGTTGTACACGCACCACAGCGCCCCGCCCGGGCGCAGTACCCGTGCGGCGTCGGTGAGCATCGCAAAGGTGGAAGCGTGATCCTGGGCAGCGCCCCGATGAAAGGGCGGATTGGTGACGACGGCGTCCATGCTGGCATCGGGCAGGTCGGCCAGTCCGTCACACCAGTGGGTGATGACGTCCAGACCATTCGCCGTGGCGGTGCGCCGGGTGGAGTCGACGGCCTGCCACGACACATCGGTGGCGTGCGCCCGTGCTGTGGGCAGTCGGCGTGCCAGCTGAGCAGCGATGATGCCGTTGCCACATCCCAGGTCGACGACGTCGGTGCGCACGTCCGCAGCAATGTCGTCCAGGTGGGAGAGCAGCAACGCGGTTCCGGCGTCCAGACCAGTGGTGTGGAACACGCCACCGTGAGCGTGAATTGTCAACCCATCCACGGTGTTGCTGCGTGGCCATGCGCCGGTGATCGCCGGACGTTTCCGCGGCCGTGAGATGTGCAGCACGCGGGCCTTGCGCACTCCGAGGCTCGCATGGACCTCATCGAACCACCGCGTGGCAACGTCGTTCATCGACCGGGTCATGTGTTTGATGCGTCCGCCGGCGATGATGTGGGCGTCCGGGCCCAGCACGTGCCACAAACAGCCGAGCAGCTCGTCCAGGGCGTCGAGCGACTGGGGAAGATCGAGCCAGACCAACTGGTGATTGGCGGCTGGATGGCCGGCGACTCGGTGCTGCCCGGGCGGAGGACCGGGACGGTGTTCCTCGGACCCTTCGGACAGTGGTGTGTCGGTCAGGGATTCGGCTGGTGGGGATGCAGCAGGTGCCGATGTGGTGGTCAGGGAGTCAAGGTCCTGGGGCGACGCTGTCAGAGGGTTGAGCCGGATGGTGCTGGGGATCCCAGCGAGATCGCGGCAGTCGTCGGCCCACGCCTTGACCCGGTGCCCGGCGAGTGGAACCAGCCGCGGTCGGTTCAGCACCCAGACGGCGTTGCCCCGGGGCGCTTGCGTTCGCGTCGAGTCGGCGTCGAGCGTGACATGTGCCGAATCCTGCGGATCAATCTGTGGTGATTCAGCGACGATGAGGGCGTCAACGGGGTCGAGCTCGGCAGCATCCATGATGGCAGTCTCCCAGAACGAGGTGCAGATGTCGCCCCGCGCTCGTCCTGATTCCGTACGAGCCTTCCCTATCCCGGGCGGCCCTCCCTACCTCGCGCCGTCTCGCGTGACATTTTTGTCACGCCGGCATGGGCAGGGTCATGGGAACGTCAGGATGCTCGAGATGCTGACATTTTTGTCAGGCCAGCTTCCTGCGGATTACACGAGTGCCGGAACCCTTCGGCCGATGACAATTTTTGTCACGTCGGGCGTGGACTGGGCAGGCGGGATCCGGGCGGGGCAGGCATGGTGGGCTCGGAGAGAGCAGCCAGCCGGGACTCGGGTGGAGCAGGCATGGTCGGGGCCAGGCGTGATTCAGAGCAGGGGGTGTCGCTCGTTCGCGGTGATGACATTTTTGTCATGAGACCGATGGTGCCGTCACGTGAGTGCGATGGTTCCGTGCCGGGTGACATTTTTGTGCACACGACGGTGTCTTCGGTGTCCTTGACCGGGGTTTGCCTTGAGCCCCGCTGCAGATCTCTCGCTCGGTACAATGCCGTCATGGCAGAGTCGCCCTTGGAAATTCACGTCATCGCCGATTCGACGGGTGAGACCGCCGTCCGTCTGGCACGAGCCGCCCGCAGCCAGTTCGAAGGAGTCCACTGGCACATCGTGCGTCACCCGATGATCGGCACCGTTGCGGAGATGATGGCCGCTCTGGAGGCCGTCATGGCGGCCCACGAGGCAGGTCAGTGGGTGTGCGTGGTCCACACCCTGGTGCTGCCGGACATGCGCCGGATGGTCGCCGACGCCTGCGAGGAAATGGGGATACGTGAGGTGAACCTCATGGGTCCGATGCTCGCGGCGATGGAGGAAGCCTCCGGCCTGGACGCCGATGCCGTTCCGCGTCGTCCGGTAGGGGTGGAGGCCGACTACTTCACCCGTATCTCGGCGATGGAGTTCGCAGTGCGCAACGACGACGGCGCCATTCCCGACCGTCTCACCGAGGCCGACATCTGCCTGGTGGGGGTGAGCCGCTCGGGCAAGACGCCGCTGTCGATCTATCTGGGCTATCTCGGCTACAAGACCGTCAACGTACCGTTGGTGCCCGGTATCGCTCCGCCCGCCGAGCTGGCCGCCGTGGATCGGTGGCGCATCGTTGGCCTGACGATCGACGCCCAGAAGTTGTTGGAGATCCGCGGTAGACGAGTGCGTGGGCTCGGTGGGTACGGCAACGAGGACGGGTACGCAGATCTCGCCGCCATCTACGACGAGCTGGACGAGGTGGGCAAGATCCAGCGTCGACTGGGTTGCCCGATCATCGACACGACGGGTCTGGCCCTCGAGGAGTCTGCCACCAAGGTCATCGACATTGTCGATCAGCGGGCGAAGACGGCTGGCACTCGGCTGCGCAAGCCGGCGGGATCGTACCGGACGATTCCGTGAAACGTCGGATCGCCCACTGTGGGACGATCCGACGCCTGCGATCACCAGTGCCAGTCGGTGTCAGCGGTGCGATGACTGCCGATGTGACAGGTCGGGAATCATGAGTTCGGGACCCGCTTCATGGTGCTGACGTCTTTGCCAGTTCGCAACGATATTCCCGGGTGGGAATTGTTGATGATCTTCAGCTGGGAATCCGTTGCTGCCAGGTACAGCTCATGCACCTTTTCGCCGTGCAGGTAGGTGCGTGCAAAAGAGGCGAAAGTGGGATCACTCAGGTACTTCTGAGGCACCTCGATGGCGGCATCGTAGTATCGCGGAGTCGAGCTGAGGCCACGCTCACGATGTGCGAGCATCGAGATGGTCGAATCGAGACGGCCGTCAATACTGTGCAACGTGACGGGGTACTTCTTGCCCCGAATGGTGAGGTCGACTGTGCGAGACGTGGTCTGGTAGGCGAAATTTCGGACATCGAATCGCACGTCACCGGGAAGATACCCCGAGTAGTTCACACCGGAGGCTGGTGCCAGATCGACCGCAGAGGTGTCCTTCCGCGGGTTGTCGAGTGGCTTTCCCTTGAGGGCTTGGTCCGTGACGATGAACTTCCAGCTCTTGTCATTGAGCATCTTGGTCCAGTAGCCGGTGTGTCCGCCCTTACGGCCCTCAACACGCAGTTCACGGTTCTGTGATCCCGGAGCGGTGGAAAGGATGGTGAGACGATCGGTGATCTCACCGGGAACCTTGGGCTGATGCAGCCATGGTGCCGGTGGAAGCTTGATTGCGGCATAGTTCGGATTGATCTTGCCCTGTGCCCACGTCCCGGCATCGGGCAGGTTGCCCTGATCCTTCCATGTGTAGCGGAACTGTGCGGGATCGGTTCCGGCAATGTCGTAGTCCCACAGCCGAGTGAACATGTCGCCGTGGCTGTTGGTGATGAACGCCACCGAGCCAGAGGCCGACATGGTGTGAATTCGGAACTGCGAGTTGTACGGGGTGGACGCCTCGAAGGAGTAGTCGTTGGCCAGCCATGGATCGTGCTGGTACAGGTGGGTGCCGTCGGGGGAGGCCATCATGATCTCGGTGCACATGGCCAACGAGATCGGGTGATCATGCCCATCCACTCCGTGGTAGGTGCGGTCAGTCTGGTTGTCGATGAGAGAGAGCGCCCATTCACCGTTGGTCTGATTCTCCAACTGCAGGCCGTGTCCGAACCAGAAGGGTGTGCCCCACGCGCGGAACCAACCCCAGTCCTTGGGTGAGGAGAGCAGGTTGTTGAGAGTGTAGACCCAGCCGTCGGAGTCCACTGCGGCGAGCATGGCGTCATTGACGGAGATCGCTGTGATCTGTCCGTCGAGGCAGGAAGGGGTTTCAATGTGACGCCATTGCTTCTCGGATTGGAAACGTCCGTACACCTTGCCGTCGCGCAGGGCAAAGTCCATACGTTGGTTGAAGCTCTCGTGGTTGTCCCGCATGACGACTTTTGCGGGAAGGTCGGTGCGGTTGGTGGAGGCCATGCGTTGCCAACCCTCGGTTCCCCAGTTCGGTGGGATGACTCCCAGGGGGAGCTGCCCTGAGCTACCAGGACGTCCGACAAAGGGTACGCAGTTTTTGGGGCCGGTGGATGAGGAGCCCCGGTGTGCAGAGGCAGGGACGGAGGACTGATGTGTCGGTGCTGCCTGAGCAGGTTGTACCAGTGGGGTGGCACCGAACCCGGTGGTGGCGATGACCGCTGCCACCGCCGTGGTGAAGATTTTCGGTGATTTCATGGGGATCATCTCCTCGTGAGTGGTTCAGATCGTTTTGGTGCAGTCATCCGATGAATTTCATGGGTGTGCACTGGACAGCGTGCGCATGAGCCGAATCGAGTTCGTTGTCGACCATTTGGATGACGTTGGGGTCGTAGGTGATGTTGCCGTGGCCAGTCTTGTCGGTCGGACAGATGTTCTGCAGCAACACGTTCTTCACCCCCGGCTCGTGGAGGTAGGCGTTCGTGTAGGGCACGACGACATGGTCATGGGTGCTGGTGATGATGGTGTACTTCACACCGGGCTGAGTGACAGGCGTGTCGTAGAGGGTCCTGTTGAAATCCGATCCTTGCAATTGTTGCGGAGCTGACATTCCGTTGAGCAGTGCCATGCTGTCGTCGAAGTGAGCTCCGAGTTTGCTTGTCGTCGAATTGAGGAAAAGGTTGAGACCGTATGCGGTCGTGCCGTGGTTGGAGGGGACCAGACCGATGAAGTGGTCCACCCTGCTCGCCCCGTTTTCGAACTTGAGATATTGGTTGGGGAGAGGCCCAGCTCCTTGGGACCATCCGACCAAATCAACCTTGTCGGTGTGAGTGCGGGTCAACACCATGGTGATGAAAGCTCCAAGTCCCTTGGCCGACTCTCTCATGTCTCCGGTGAGGGAGATGAAGCTGCTGTGTGGCACCCCGTTGAGATTGAAGGTGTAGGTGCAGTATCCGCGTCGGGTCAGCTCCTCCGACATCATTGACCACGAGGAGTAGGCATTCGTTGCGGTTCCCGGGATGAGAACTACCGGATTCTGGCCTGCTCTCGGTCGGCAACGGAAGTTGTTGGCACCAGCTGGGGATGGAGCCATGTGGTGCGCAGAATATTCGACGGCCCGCCAGTAATTGGGCTGTGCCGGGCCAGTGGCTCCAGAAGGTATGCCCAGCGGGCTTCCCGGCATTTGCTGGTCGGTGAGGACGGTTTCGTCCTGCGGGGAAAGAGCTGTGTGATCGGCTGCTGATGCCGCTGAAGCGGTTGGAATCGACATGGCTGCGGCGGTGATGAGCGACACGACGGCGGCAGCTATTTTCATGGATCGTGTGGTGGTCAACATTGTTGGTGTCTCCTTTGTCACCGAACAGATGAACGACATGTATTTCTGATTGGGCTCTCCATGGGATGGGAGCAACTGGTCGGGATGTGCTCTCATGAGGGCGCATCGTAGGCAGCCTTGTGGGAATCTACGGTGGATGCTGTGATGGGTGAATCACGGCGCCTCCTCCACAACGCCATTCGTCGTCGAGGTGTCCTTGACGGGGGAACATCTACCGCTCATCGTTGAGCAGCGCGAAGATTTTATCATGTGAGTGATCATCAGATCACGGAGTTGTGAAGCTCAGCCTGGGGGGAGAGATGTCTCATCAGTATTGAGGCAGTGTCGACATCTGAATACTGATCCAGATGCAGAGATGTGCAGTGACTGCCCTCCGAGAAACCACGTCAGATCATGCCCAGCACAGGTGGACAGCGGGGGCACACCAGGACGAACTGTGTCGACCCCGATGACTCATCTGCAGTGAGTGGGAGAGAGCTGCAGAAACGGTGGTGGGCCCGGCCATCAGATGGCCAGGCCCACACATTTTTCAGTTGTCAGATGTGTTCAGTTGTCCGCCGGGATCAGACACCAGTGCTCGGCAGGGCCGGGGCAGCGACGTGGGTGGGGATGTCGTTGCTGACAGTCGTCGCGGTCACGGCGCTACCCTTGTCGGTGCTGATGACGACCTTCTTGGCCAGGTCATCCTTCTTGTCCTCGGAGGGCTTCTGCTCGTCGGCGGTGCAGTTGCCGGTCTTGCCCTGGGCTGCGTTGAGGGCAGCCTCACGGCCCTTGACGATGGCCTCCGCCTCGAGGATTGCCTCCTCGTCAGTGGTTACCTTGTTCTCGGCAGCCTTGAGGGCAGCGGAAGCGTCATGGAGCTCAGTCTCGGCCTTCGCGACCTTTGAGCTGGGCTCATCAGCGGCCTCAAGCTGCCTCTGGACCTCGTCGCGCAGCTGTTCCTGGGCCTTGATGTCAGCTGCGATGTCAGCGATGTGGGCCTGCAGCTTGGCAACCCGCTTGTTGGCCTCAGCGGCGCGAGACTCCTGGGCGGCGATGTCGTCGAGGATCTTGTCGCGTGCGTCCTTGTCGGCGGCGATCTGGGCATCGAGGTCAGCCAGGGCGTCCTTGAGCTCAGCGATCCGCTTGTTGTCGGTGCTCAGCTGGGCCTGGGCCTGAACGAGCTCGGCCTTGGCGTCGTAGGCCTGGTCGTCAGCCTGCTTGCTGGCCTTGCCCCAGTCCTCGACGGCCTGCTTGGCGGCGTCGAGCTTGTCCTGCTCCTTGGCGATGTTGGCGTTGGTCTCGTCGATACGCTGATTGAGACGGTCGATCTCGGCCTGGTCGCCGCCCTTCTTGAGCGCGCAGAGCTTCTTCTTGGCCTGAGCCAACTCGGACTGCTGGTTCATGAGCTTGCCGTTGAGACCGTTGATCTTGTTGTTGAGATCACCGATCGTGGCCTTGTCGGCAGCGATGGCCTTCTTCGCCTGGGCGACATCCTCGTCAGAGGACTTGCCGCTCTTGATGAGCTCAGCCTTCTCGGCCTCCAGCTCCTTGATCTTGCTGGCGGTGTCCTCGTCGGAACCCTCAAGGGCAGCAAGCTGCTTCTTGAGGTCGTCGAGCTGGCCCTGGGCGTGCTCAGTGTTGGCCTTCTGACGCTTCAGGAGATCCTGGGCATCGTCAAGAGCCTTCTTGGCGAGCGCCTTGCCGGCAGTGGTCTTGGCTGCGTCGTACGCCTTCTGCAGGCGGTCAACCTTGCGCTCCAGGCTGGGAATGCCCTGGCTGGCGTTGTGGACCTTCTCCTCGGCACGAGCGATCTGGAACTTGAGCTCCTCGATCTCGTTCTCGTGACCGCTCTGCTTGTTCTTGAGCTTGTTGATCTGCTCGTCGATCTCGGCGATCTTCTTCTCGTTGTCCGCAGCGGCGGCGGAGTCGTCAACGATCTTCTCGTTCTTGGCGAGATCGGCACGGGCCTGATCCTTCTGGCTCTCCAGATCGGCAATCTCGCTCTTGGTGTCGGCGATGGCCTGCTTGAGGTCCTCGACCTTCTTGGACTGGGCGTCGATCTGATCCTGCGGAGCGTCCTTGGCCTTGGCGACGTCAAGCTGCTCGTTGAGATCCTTGAGATCATCCTTCAGGTCCTTGATGTTGGCCTCGGCGTCTTTGGCCTCCTGCTCGGCGTTCGCCTGCTGGGCGTCGAGACGCTTGCGCTGGTTCTCCCACTGGTCGAGCTGGGCAGAGTAGAAGTCAATGGCCTTCTGCTGCTTCTCGGCGTCGGCCTTGGTGCCCTTGAGTTCCTTCGCCTCGCCCTCGCGAACCTTGAGGTCGGAGTCGAGCTGGCCCTCGGCCTTCTGACGTCCGACGTTGAGGCGCTCAATGGCCTCGTTGGCATCGGCAACGACGTCCTGGGCTTCCTTGAGTTCGGCGACGTGCTCGTCATGGTGCTTGGTGAGAGCATCGATCTTGTCGTTGATGTCAGCGAGGTCGGCCTTGAGCTCGGCGACGTGCTCGTCAGTGGTGGCATCGTCAAGAGCATTCTTGGCGTCGGAGAGGGCAGACTGCTTCTCGTCGACGACCTTCTTGGCGGCCTCGACCTTGTCCTTGTCAGCCTTGTGGTTCTCCTGGAGCTTGGCCAGGTTGTCCTGGGCGGCCTTGAGATCGGCCTGGGCCTTGTCGACAGCTGCCTGGGCCTCGGTGCAGCTGATCTTGGCGTCGTTCTTCTGGTCGATGTTGTCCCCTGCCTGGGCTGGGGCGGCGAGAATCTGGGCACCGCTCCCCATGACAGCGAGGGCGGTCAAAGCGCTGGCGAAGCGCCGGTTCACATTGGTCATGGACGTTGTCTCCTTGTGCTGGCTGGCTTGCGAAGAATCGCCATCGCTTTTGTGTCGATTCTCGCTCGAGTCCCACCTAGGGGCTGCAATTGATTGTGAACTTGCCCCCGCGACCTGTCAACTGGAAAACAAAGCAGCCGTGGTGAACGTTCGTAGAGTCCGCACAAGACTTTCAAAATCCATTTTGGCTAGGGGTTTTGTAGCCTTGACGAGGATTCAAATCGCATTGTGAGATTGTCTCACGTGGCTGGATGTCTGTGGCTGTGCGAGTGAACAAATGATGAAGATCCTTGTGTGTGGAGCGTATGCTGAACCATAGATCTTGCTCGTTTTTGAGTCTTTCTCTGTAGGAATGAACTCCTTGATCAGATAGATTTTTTCTGTTTGAAATCGTACGAAGAAGAGAACGACTCTGCAAGAATACATAGAATCCATATATTTTGGATTCAGCGGTGTGACTACCTGTTTTGGTTCTTTGGACTCTGCTGAGAGAGGTTGTCACGCATTGTGTGGTTCATTTTATGCATTCGATCTGATGCTATCCTGAAGGTCGTCCTAGCTGACGTGTATGCCGGTGTGCACGTGATAGGAGGATCACTCGCATGATCGTTCTCATGACTCACCTCATTGCTGTGGTTCCCACATCGGGGACCTTCCGAGCGGGGCTCATCGGCGCGTGACGGCAGGGATGAAAAGTTCACCTGCCATTCATGCAGGACCGCAAGCCGTGGTTCAGGTGGGAATCTGTGGCAGATCTACGTCTGATGAGGCAAATCGTCGGCGTGTCGTGTGAAGATCTGCAACGAGTGGTGGACAATACGGCGTCAAGTACAGGTTGAGAGTTTCATCGGGAGGCCGGAGCTGCTCGTCCATCTGCGGGCCTATGAGCCACTGGGCGTTGTGGGCTGTTTCGGACATGAGGCGTCCGTGGGCTCGGGAGGGTCAACCTTCCGGGCGTGAAAAATGGTCTCGACCATCCGCAGATGGCCGAGACCATGGTGATGGAGGACGTCAGATCAGTGCTCAGACGCCGGTACCGGGCAGCGCAATGCGCTTGCCATGGGCGAGTGTGCCTTGGCGAGCATTGCTGACGGTCAGGGAAACAGAGTTGCCCTCATCGTCTATGTCGCACAGCCCGGCTGCCTTGGCGTTGGCGAGGGAGTCCAGCTTCTCCTTGACGATTCGCTCTGCCTCGGCGACAGCCTCCTCATCGGCGGCAAGTTTGTCCTCGGCAGCCTTGAGGGCGTCCTGGGCCTTCTTGAGCTGCTTCTCGGCCTCAGCGACCTTTGCCTTTGCCTTGTCGATCTGCGTGGTGACGGAGACGAGCTCGGCCTTGGCGTCGTTGAGCTGACGCTCCTCGTCCTCGATCTGTGTGGAGATCTTGGTGATCTCCTTCTTGAGCTCCGCAATGCGCTTGGTGGCCTCGGCGATCGTGGTGCGCTGCTCGGCGATGCTGTCGAGAATGTGCTGACGCTCCGTCTTCTTGGCCGTGATCTGCTCATCGAGATCGCTGATGGCCTTCTTGAGCTCGCTGACGCGCTGCTGATTCCTGGTCAGCTCGTCCTGGGCGGCGTCACGGTCCTTGGTCAGTTCGGCGATTTTCTCATCGATCGTGGTGATCTGGGTCTTGAGCTCCTCGATCTTTTTCTCGGCGGCGTTGATCCGGTCGTTCTGCTCAGCGATGCTGGCATCGATCTTGTCGCGCTGCTGGGTCAGCTCGTCCAGGCGGGACGAGATTTCGGCCTCGCTCTTCTTGAGCTCATCAAGCTTCTTCGTGGCCTCGTCGAGCTCGGTCTGCTTGCCCGGCAGGGAGTTCTTGAGCTCCTCGATCTTCTTGGTGATCACGGTGGTCTCGGCCGTCTTCACGGCAATGACCTTGTTGGCGTCAGCGATGTTCTTGAGGTTCTTGGCGATGATGGCCTTCTTGGCAATCCTCGCGGCTTTGAGGGCCCTGAGCTCGCGTTCGGTTCCCGAAATCGAACGCTTCAGATGCGCAATCTTGGCGGTGCTGATGGCGACTCCGGCGCCGCCGGCTGCAGCTGTGACGCCGCCGGCTGCGATCTTGGCGTCGCCGTCTGCGACGAGTCCGGAATCCACAGGTATGCCGCACGGGCCACAGGCGGCGCCGGCCGCTGCCTCATCAGCTCCAGCAATGGCCACTGCGCCGCCAGCAACGGTGACTACTCCGGCGCCAGCGGCAAGTGCCCTGAGTTTGCGGAGCTTGGCCTTCTGGGGTGCCAAGCTGTGTTCCAGCTGGTCGATCTTGAGGTCAAGGGCGATGATCTCCTTCTTGCTGACCGAGATCTTGTGCTGCGACTCGACAATGTCCTTGGCGCTCTTGGCGATGATGGCTTCGTTGGTCACCTTGACAGCTGTGAGCGCCTTGATCTCCCTCTCGGTGCGGGTGATCGACTTGGCGATGCCGTCAACGTCTCCGGTCTGCTCGACAACCTTGCTGTGCAGCTCGTCCAGGGAGGTCTGGGTGGTGGTGATCTTCTCGGAGATCTTGTCGCGTTGGACGCGCAGCTTCTCGATGGTGGCCTTGGCGTCCGTGATCTCGTGCTGGGCACTCTGGATGGCGGTGACGTACTCGTCGCGCTGCTTCTGCTGCTTGGTGATCTCGGTGTTGAGGTTGTCGATCTTCTTCTGCAGCTGCTCACCGTCGGTGATGGTGGTGTCCAACTCCTTCTGGAGCTCGGCACGTTTGGTGGTGGACGAGGTGATCTCCTCGTCGATCTTCTGCACATTGACTGTGAGACGATCGATGGTCTCGTTGGCCTTTGTGATGGTGGTCTGCTCGGACTCAACCTTGCTCTTGGTGCTCTGCAGACTCTCCTGCAGATGCGTGATGGTCTTCTCGTGATCGGCGATCGACGACTCCAGCTCGGCAGCGCGCTTCTCGGCTGCGGCAAGGGTGGCTTTCGCCTCGTCGAGAGCAGCCTGCTTCTCGGCGACATTCTTCTTGGCGGCGTCGACCGCACCGCGGTCGTTCTGGCGGTTGGCCTGTGCCGATGCCAGAGCCCGCTGGGCAATCTTGAGCGCAGCATCGGCCTTGTCCACGGCCTTGCGGGCGTCTGCGCAGTTGATGTTGCTGTCCTGCTCGGTGGACGACACGGCATTGGCGACTGGGTCGAAGAACTGGGCTCCGCTCCCCATGACGGCTAGGGCGGTCAGGGCGCTGGCGAAGCGCCGGGTTGTAGTGGCCATGTGGGTTTTATCTCCTCGTGTAACCAGGATGCGAAGAGAGACCGTCAAGTATGGGTCAGATCTTCGCACAAGTTCCATCTCGGGAACTCGCGGATAATCCTGCATCGGTTCTCATGTGGTGTCAATCCGATATGGTATTGCCCATGAAGAAATATGGATCAGCACATGATCTGGTAATTCTCAGCTGAGTGAAATGCCAATCTGACTAGGTAAAATACCTGTCATTCTCTCATCTTGCACTGAAGGTCCTGAGCCTACCGACGCTGTTTCAGCCCTCGTGTGCCGTTCGGGCTCCTGTGTCACAGGTGCACCGGGCAGGCCCGTCGGATGGCATTGGGAGAGGATACTGAGCGATGGAAGCAACAAGGATGCCCCCGGTGGTGAGCCGTCTTGGGGTGGGTGGCACAATGTGGTGGTGCGCTGGAAGTGAGGTGGCATTGACGAACCTGCACTTGGGTATCCCATTTATGGACCTACTACGTCATAAGGTTGTTCATGCAGGTCATCTTTCGGCTGGAAGATGATGACACCATACTGTGTTGGTGGTCCAGAAAGGCCAAGTGGCTGGTACTCTTTTCTTACCGCCCTTCCGCTGTGGGCGTAGGGCTCTCTGTCAAGAAGACGCCCACCCAGTTGTTCACGTCCCACTGTCGTGGCAACAACTCTTGGCAATAGTGAACAGCCGATGAACCTGCTCCTTGTGTGGGTGAAGCCAGTCTGATCCTGACCGCGTTCCATGAACCAGATGACGGGCAAGGTCATCTGTCGCGGTGCTCCCACAGCATGCTGGCTGCTCCATGTGGCAGGACCGTCTCCCGTGTTCCGGCACACAGGACCCGTGAATATGGAACCCGTGAAAATACGGCGTACCCGTGCCACAATGACTCACAGCGGCCCAATGGTGGGTCGCACTCGCGGTGTCGATGCGCAAACGCACGGGACCGAGCGCCGTCAATCGATGAACAGACTGGCAAAGGTCGAAGGAGATCCGTCATGACTGACCGTTACGTGTACGACCTGTCCGAGGGCAGTGCCGAGATGAAGCCCCTGCTGGGTGGCAAGGGAGCTGGCGTTGCCGAGATGATGCGGGTGGGGGTTCCCGTACCAGACGGTTTCACCATCACCACCCAGGCTTGCGTGGAGACCATGAATCGCAAGGGTGAGTGGCCTGACGGTCTTGACGAGCAGGCCTGGGCCGGCCTGCAGCGTCTGGAGGAACGTACCGGTCGCAAACTGGGTGACCCCGACAAACCGCTGCTGGTCTCGGTACGTTCCGGCGCCATCATCTCCATGCCGGGCATGATGGACACCATCCTCAATCTCGGCATCTCCGACGAGACGGTCCCTGCGATTGCCCGTGAGTCGGGCAACGAACGGTTCGCCTGGGACTGCTACCGCCGATTCATCCAGATGTACGGCGAGGTCGTCGAGGGAATCGACGCCCACGTCTACGAGGACGCCCTCACAGCTCTCAAGGAGAGCAAGGGTGTGGAGTCCGACACCGACCTGTCCGCCGACGACCTCAAGGGACTGGTCGGCACCTTCAAGAAGCTCTCCAACGAACAACTCGGCGGCAATTGGACCACCGATCCGCGTGAGCAGCTCATGCGTGCCGTCGACGCCGTCTTCCGTTCCTGGCTCAACCCGCGCGCCTTCGTCTACCGCAAGGCCAACAAGATCTCCGACGACCTCGGCACCGCCGTCAACGTCATGCAGATGGTCTTCGGCAACCGTGGTGACGACTCCGCCACCGGCGTGTGCTTCACCCGCAACCCCGCCACCGGAGCCAACGAGCTCTACGGTGAGTTCCTGCAGAACGCCCAGGGTGAGGACGTCGTCGCCGGCATCCGCACCCCCAAGCCCTTGGCGCAGATGCAGGAGATCCTTCCGGACGCCTACGAACAGCTCACCGCCACCATGAAGAAGATGGAGGCGCACTACCGCGACATGCAGGACATGGAGTTCACCGTCGAGAACGGCAAGCTCTACCTGCTGCAGACCCGCAACGGCAAGCGCACCGCCGCTGCCGCCCTCAAGGTGGCTCGCGACCTCGTCGACGAAGGGGTCATCTCCAAGGAGGAGGCCCTCATGCGCATCGAGCCCGGCCAGCTCGACCAGCTGCTGCACGAGGCCATCGACCCCAACCACAGCGAACAGCCCGTCGCCGAAGGCCTGCCGGCCTCCCCGGGTGCTGCCGTCGGTGAGGCCGTCTTCGACGCCGACATCGCTGCCGATCGGGGCGCTGCCGGTGATCGCGTCGTCCTCATCCGTTTCGAGACGACCCCCGACGACATCCACGGCGTGCTGCAGTCCCAGGGCGTACTCACTGCCCACGGCGGCATGACCTCGCACGCAGCCGTCGTCGCCCGTGGCATGGGCAAACCGTGCGTCGCCGGGGCGCGCGGCATCAAGATCGACTACGAGGCCAGGACCCTCACGGTTGGCGACACCGTCATCAAGGAGGGCGATCCCATCACCCTGGACGGCTCCACCGGCGAGGTGTTCGCTGCTGCCCTGCCGCTCATCCCCCCGCAGATCAACGCGGACTTCCAGGAGGTGCTCTCCTGGGCCGACGAGACCCGACGTCTGGGTGTGTGGGCCAATGCCGACAACGCCACCGACGCCGCCAAGGCACGTGAACTTGGCGCCGAGGGAATCGGTCTGTGCCGCACCGAGCACATGTTCTTCGGTGCCGACCGACTGCCTGCCATGCACGAGATGATCACCGCCGAGACTCCCGAGGAGCGCAAGGCGGCCGTCGACAAGATCCTGCCGATGCAGCAGGAGGACTTCGAGGGCGTCTTCACGGCGATGAAGGGACTGCCGGTCACCGTGCGGTTGCTCGACCCACCGCTGCACGAGTTCCTGCCGAGCCTCGTCGAGCAGTCCCTCAAGGTGCAGGAGATGGAACTCACCTCGACCGATCCGGTGCACACCGACAAGGAACGTCGCCTGCTGGCCCAGGTGAAGAAGCTGCACGAGCAGAATCCGATGCTCGGTACCCGTGGTGTGCGCCTGGCCATGCTCTACCCGGAGATTCCCGATATGCAGGCCCGTGCCATCATCCGCGCCGCCCTGGCCGTCCTGGAGCGTGAGGGCGAGACGGTGGACCTGCACATCATGATTCCGCTGGTCTTCACCCCGGTGGAGCTTGCCACCCAGCGCAAGATCGTCGAGGACTGCCTGGCCGAGGAGTTCGACCGCGCCGGACGTCGGATCGACGTCGAGATCGGCACCATGATAGAGCTGCCGCGTGCCGCCCTCATCGCCGACCGGATCGCCGAGGTGGCCGACTTCTTCAGCTTCGGCACCAATGACCTCACCCAGACCACCTTGGGCATCAGCCGCGACGATGCCGAGAACGGCTTCCTCACCGAGTACCTGCGCACCAAGGTGCTCAGGCAGAACCCGTTCGCCTCGATCGACGTGGACGGTGTGGGCCAGCTGGTCTCCGGGGCCGTCGAGAGGGGACGAGCCACCAAGTCGAGTCTGGGGCTCGGCGTGTGCGGTGAACACGGTGGTGACCCCGACTCGGTGCACTTCTTCAACCAGGTTGGGCTGGACTACGTCTCATGCTCACCGTTCCGCGTGCCGATCGCCCGCTTTGCTGCCGCCCAGGCCGTCATCGAGCAGCGTGACGGTGCCAAGTGAGCGATCTGCCCGTCAGCTGACAGAGTCTGCTCATCAGCGGTCGGCTGCGATGCCTGCGAATGTGTTCGACGAGTTCGTTCGAAAGGTGTTGAACAGCTCGGCGACGCGTCACGGAATGGTGCAGTACTGAGGTCGGGGGAGGCGTACCGGCGACGGTGCGTCTCCCCCGAGCCATGGTGATGTGTGATGGGGCCAGGTGATGTGTGATGGGAAGGGCAGACTGCGTGAGAAAGCGGCCGTGCCTTTTCCCCGAGCCGTGATGATCGAGTCATGATGATGTGGTGCGTCGCGGGGTGAAAGGCCTGGTGAGCCCAGAACTGCGCGTTGCGAATGACGTTCTGTGTCAGAACCGTGGCGGGGTTCACACGACTCGACGGCGCGTACGGATTCTTCAGCGAAGCCGGGTCGACGTATTTCCTGGCGGCTTTTCTGGCGGCTCGGAGGACTGCCTGACCCCGTGCACCGGCAGGTCGTTGCAGTGGGTGAGTTTTCCGTCCAGCTGCTCACCATGCTCGGATCATCGGCCTGCTCTGCAATAGGGTGGGGTTGATCGGACGGCCACAGGTTGTCGCTAGTTTCGTCACTTTGGAGGATTCATGACCCAGTCTTTTGGTGCATGGCGTGCCAGCTACACCCCCGGTTCCTGGGTGGTACTTGCCGGCGCCAGCAGCCTGGTCATCATGCAGCCGGCTGCCCCACGCCACGCGGAACTGGTGGCGTCGATCTGGGACCATGTGGTCCAGGCCGTCGACGTCGAGGATCTGGTGTCCACCCTGACCACCATCGGGCTCTCCCAGATGCCGAGCATGGCGATGTTCTTCTGGCGCGGCAGGAACATGTGGTCCTTGGCCAGGGGGAACGTCGTCGTGCGCGACTCCCAGGGTGACGTCGTCAACAGCGGTGAGGGGCTCCTCACCTGGAACGAAACCGTCCTCGACCCGAGCGTCATCCGCGTGGAGATGGACGAGGAGGGTGCTGAGGGTCTGGAAATGCCGCTCATGCTCGGCGTCGCGCTGGCCTCGACGGTGACGATCGACGCCACTGGCACCAACCAGGTGCTCAGGATTGCTGACGATCAGCCCAGGTCTGCTGGCGATCAGCGCGGGGCTGCCGATCGCCAGCTGCCGAACGATGGGGATACCTTCCCTGACCATGCCGACCAGATCCTTGATGACGAGCCCCCGGCTGGACGTTCGCTCGGTGCATCGACGTCGACCGGAACCCATCTGACGCCCCTTCCCTCTACCGATGAGAGCGATCTCGACGCACCGATGCCGGCACGGTCCATGGACTCCTCGCCATCGCCGGAGTCTGAAGTGACAGGTGGCTCCTCCGACGAGCAAGGATCCACCGTACCGACGGACGAGGACGTTGCCGAGCTGTTCGGCAATACGAACGAGGAGTCGTGGGACGATGAGCCTGCCCCGCGTGGACGCCCCGTCCTCATCTCATCCACCGGTGAGCAAGCCGATCTCGATGGCCCGGTCCTGGTGGGGCGCGCTCCCAGCACTGAGAACGATGATGCTGACATTGCGCTCATGAAGGTGCACTCGCCCGCCCATGACATCAGTCGCAGCCACGCCATGATCGCCCCGAGCCGATGGGGATTCGACGTCATCGACATGGACTCCACCAATGGTACTGTGGTGGAGCATCCCGATGGCGAGGAGATCTACGTCGACGCGGGCAGGACGGTGGGCATCAGTGCTGAGGACACCATTCAGATCGGCGACGGTGTCACCCTGCACATTGAGTACTGGGACTGATCCAGGCCTGGTCGGCACCCTCGACGCGAGGACAGCAGAGTCTTGCCTGAGGTGACCAACAGCTGGTTCGCAGCCGAACCAGTGCAGCGAAGGATCCGGACGCTCACCTGCCCGACGGGTGCCGGAATGTCATTGCTCGCGCGGTGCTCCGGCGAGGATTGCGTCGGTTGACGAGACGCCCAGGCGGGTGGCTCCCGCCTCGATCATGGCGCAGGCCGTCTCGTAGTCGCGAATACCGCCGGAGGCCTTGACCCTCAGGCGCCCGCCGACGGTGTCTGCCATGAGCTCGACGGCATGGACGCTCGCCCCACCAGCCGGATGGAACCCGGTGGAGGTCTTGACGAAATCGGCCCCAGCGGCTTCGGCAGCCCGGCAGGCGAGCACGATCTGATCGTCGTCGAGCGCGGCGGACTCGATGATGACCTTGAGCACGGTGGGGCTCGGGGCGGCTCTGCGCACGGCGGCGATCTCGGCCTGCACGGCGTCGGCGTCACCGGCGATGAGCAACCCGAGGTTGATGACCATGTCCACCTCGTCGGCTCCGTTGCGCACGGCCTCGGCGGCCTCGGCTGCCTTGATGTCGCAGCTGTGCTTGCCCGAGGGGAACCCGACGACCGTGCACACCTTCACCGGTCCCATGCTCACATCCTCGATCGGCAGCATCGCGGGTGAGACGCAGATGGACCAGGTGCCCAGCTGTACGGCGTGACGGGCCAGGGCTGCGACGTCGTCAGCCGTGGACTCAGGCTTGAGCAGGGTGTGGTCGATGATGCGTGCCAAGGCGGCAGCAGAGGGTCGTGCAGTCATGTGAAATGATCCTTCGGGATGGGGCGTCCACCAAGAAGTCGGACGTGTCGCCCTCCACGATATGGCGGCCACAGGTGAACTGAAAATGAACTTTTCATGTCACCCTGACATGACCGTCAGATCGATTAGGAGCGCATCGCGCTGAGGTCTATCGTCTTGCGTGGCCTTCGCGTTTCGAGTCGGGGACTGCACCGATCACGTCGAAACCGGAAGCATCACACCGACCGACGTCCCTCCCGACCGGGTGAACGCGCTTCTGAGGAACACATACATGAGTTCAACACTGCTCATCGTCATCATCGTCGTCGTCACGGCACTGGCGTTCGACTTCACCAATGGCTTCCACGACTCAGCCAACGCCATGGCCACCTCGGTGGCCACCGGCGCACTCAAGCCCAAGGTGGCCGTCGTCATCGCGGCCGTTCTCAACGTCCTCGGGGCGTCCCTGTCCACGGAGGTCGCCAAGACGATCTCCGGTGGCATCGTCAACGATCAGCTCGTCACCGTACCGATGGTCTTCGCCGGTCTCATCGGAGCCATCATCTGGAATCTCGGGACCTGGCTGTTCGGGCTGCCGTCCAGCTCGTCCCACGCGCTGTTCGGTGGTCTCATCGGGGCGGTGCTGGTGGAGGCCGGAATGAGTGGCATCCACGCTGGCAAGATCATGAGCAAGATCATCCTTCCAGCACTCGTCGCCCCGTTCGTGGCAGGTATCGCATCCCTGCTGGCCACGTGGCTGGCCTACCGTCTCACCGACCACACCGCACACCACTCCTCGCGGATGTTCCTCAATGGTCAGCGGGTCTCGGCCTCCATGGTCGCGCTGGCCCACGGCACGTCCGACGGGCAGAAGACGATGGGCATCATCACCCTCGTCCTCATCGCGGCGGGATACCAGAGTTCTGGTACCGGCCCGATGTGGTGGGTCATCCTGGCGGCCGGTTGTGCCATCGGTCTGGGCACCTACTCCGGCGGTTGGCGCATCATGCGCACCATGGGCAAGGGGCTGTGCGACATCGAGTCCCCACAAGGTTTTGCCGCCGAGACGGCTTCCACCGCTGCCATCCTGGCGTCCTCCCACCTGGGCTTCGCACTGTCGACCACCCATGTCTGCTCGGGATCGATTCTTGGTTCCGGCCTGGGGCGTCACACCGAGGTTCGGTGGGCCACCGCCGGGAAAATGGTCGTTGCCTGGCTGGTCACCCTGCCGGCTGCTGCGCTCGTCGGCGCCCTGACCTCGGCGATCGCCGGTCAGGGTACGTGGGGCGTCATCGTCGACCTCGTCCTGCTGGCCATCATGGCCACCCTCATCGTCCGACAGGCCAACCACCACAAGGTTGACCACCGGAACGTCAATGACTCCACCCAGGTGGGCGTGCGTCGCAAGGCCCCCGCCGCCACTGGAAAGGCCGCAGCATGAACATCGACTGGGCATCACTCGGGCTGGTGGCCATCGTCACCATTGCAGCCACCGTACTCATCGTCTCCATCGTTTCCGGCGGTGCGCTCATGCTGGACCGTGCCCATGCACGCAGCGAGGCTGGCAAGGATGGCGCTGCCGGGCTCATCGTCCTGGGATGGTCGGCCATCGGCGTTGCCGGGCTCATCGTCCTGTACGGTCTGTACCTGCTCATCCCATACTTTCACTGAACCATCACGGCGTGCTGCGCACGGCGGTCATCGCGCGGCCAACGTCCTGCGTTGAGCTGACGCCGGAGTCCCTCGGACTCCGGCGTTCGTCGTGCTGATGGTGCGAGGCTCCTGACGACACTTGAGCCCACCCAGCTCAAGAATCACGAAAAACTCTCCTTGTCGCCTTGATAGAGATCGACTCAATGGCTAGCCTTGAGTCGTTGCCGCTCAAGGGGTTCTTGGGTGGCGGAAAGCTCGACGAATCCATGCCGAGAGCTGGGTTCGAGGTATGAACAACGAACAGGACGTGACGTCCGGGAGGAATGGCAAAGATGGCTCGTGCAGTCGGAATTGACCTGGGAACCACCAACTCGTGTGTGGCTGTGCTCGAAGGTGGCGAGCCGACGGTGATCGCCAATGCGGAGGGCGCTCGCACCACGCCGTCCGTCGTTGCCTTCACCAACGCTGGTGAGGTGCTCGTCGGTGAGGTGGCCAAGCGTCAGGCGGTCACCAACGTGGACCGCACCATCCGCTCCGTCAAGCGCCACATGGGCACGGACTGGAAGGTCTCCATCGACGAGAAGGACTACCGTCCCCAGCAGATCAGCGCCTACGTGCTGCAGAAGCTCAAGCGTGACGCCGAGGCCTACCTGGGCGAGCCGGTCACCAATGCCGTCATCACCGTGCCGGCCTACTTCTCCGACGCCCAGCGTCAGGCCACCAAGGAGGCAGGTGAGGTTGCCGGGTTGACGGTCGACCGTATCGTCAACGAGCCGACGGCCGCAGCCCTGGCCTACGGCCTCGACAAGACCGAGAAGGATCAGACCGTCCTGGTCTTCGACCTCGGTGGCGGTACCTTCGACGTCTCCCTGCTCGACATCTCCGAAGGTGTCTTCGAGGTGAAGGCCACCAATGGTGACAACAACCTCGGTGGTGACGACTGGGATCAGCGCATCGTCGACTGGCTCGTCAAGCGCTTCAAGGACGCCAATGGCATCGACCTGGGTGCCGACAAGATGGCCAAGCAGCGTCTGCAGGAGGCTGCCGAGCGTGCCAAGATCGAGCTCTCGCAGACTTCTGAGACCCAGATCAACCTGCCCTACATCACTGCTGGTTCCGCCGGCCCGTTGCACCTGGACGAGAAGCTCACCCGCGCCGAGTTCCAGCGCATGACCTCCGACCTGCTCGAGCGGTGCCGCACCCCCTTCAATGCCGTCATGAAGGACGCCGGCCTCAACGTCTCCCAGATCGACGAGGTCATCCTCGTGGGTGGCTCCACCCGTATGCCGGCCGTCTCCGATCTGGTCACCGAGCTTGCCGGCAAGGAGCCGCACAAGGGCGTCAACCCCGATGAGGTCGTGGCCCTGGGTGCCTCCCTGCAGGCTGGTGTGCTCAAGGGCGAGGTCAAGGATGTGCTGCTGCTCGACGTCACCCCGCTGAGCCTTGGCATCGAGACCAAGGGTGGTGTCATGACGAAGATCATCGAGCGCAACACCACCATCCCGACCAAGCGTTCCGAGGTGTTCACCACCGCCGAGGACAACCAGCCCTCGGTGATGATTCAGGTGTACCAGGGTGAGCGCGAGTTCGTCCACGACAACAAGTCGCTGGGCAACTTCGAGCTCACGGGCCTCATGCCTGCCCCGCGCGGCATCCCGCAGATCGAGGTCTCCTTCGACATCGACGCCAACGGCATCGTCCACGTCCACGCCAAGGACATGGCCACCGGCAAGGAGCAGTCCATGACGGTGACTGGTGGATCGGCTCTCGGCAAGGACGAGATCGACCGCATGGTCAAGGAGGCTGAGGCCAACGCCGACGCCGACAAGAAGCGCCGTGAGGCCGTCGAGATGCGCAATGAGGCCGACGCTCTGGCCTTCCGTACCGAGAAGTTGCTCGAGGAGAATGGCGACAAGATTCCCGAGGACACCAAGGCTCCGGTGACCGAGTCCATCGCCAAGTTGAAGGAGGCCCTCAAGGGCACCGACAACGATGACGAGATCAAGGCTGCCATGGAGGACCTCAACCAGAAGGCCTCGGCCATGGGACAGGCCATCTATGCCGCTGCCCAGCAGGAGGCCCAGACCTCCGAGCAGGCTCCCGCCGACAATGCTGGTGACGATGGGGACACCGTCGTCGATGCCGAGATCGTCGACGACGAGAACGACTCCGACAAGTGACGTGATGCAGGTCTGTTGACCTGACCAGCGACGGGCCGCTCGTGACCCCAGACGGACACGGGCGGCCCTCTCACATCACCCACACCCACGCAAAGGATGACATGAGCCAGAACGACAACCTCACCCCGGACCCCGAGGATCCCCGCGACAAGGAGAAGCTGGACGCTCAGCGCGAGGAGGCCGCCGACGAGACCGCCGCCGGCGCACAGCCGGACGGAACCGAGCAGGACGACTCCCACGGTGCTGACGTCGACGACGCATTCGAGCAGATCGTCGAGGGAGTCGACGTGGACGAGGCCCCCAGCAAGGAGCAGCAGCTCGAGACGATGCTCACCGAGCGCACCGAGGACCTGCAGCGTCTGCAGGCCGAGTACGTCAACTACAAGCGGCGCGTCGACCGGGACCGTGACCTGTCCAAGCGTTCCGGGATCGAGAAGGTGCTCGCCGATCTCATGCCCGTGCTGGACTCCGTGGCGATGGCCCGGCAGCATGGCGAACTCGAGGGCGGTTTCAAGCTGGTGGCCGACGAGCTTGAGAAGGTGAGCCGTGCCCACGGCATGGAGAGTTTCGGTGAGATTGGCGACGAGTTCGACCCGATGTTGCACGAGGCTCTCATGCAGATGCCTCTGGAGGGAGCCCGCGTCACCTGCGTCTCGCAGGTCATGCAACCCGGCTACCGTATCGAGGATCGAGTGCTGCGCCCAGCCCGTGTGGCCGTCTCCGAGCCTGATCCCCATGCCGCCCAGGACGACTCGGAGCATGCCAATGACGCCGCCGCCGACACGGCTCCCGACGAGTCGTCGAGTGACGACGAGACCAAGCCGACAGACTGAGTCGTGGTGACGGGATGACCGTCGTGCGTTCAGGGGCGGCGTCGGGAAAGTACCGTGACGATGCTGTCGTTGCACACTGGATGAAGGAATACGTGACATGAGAGGAGGCGCACGGTGAGCACCAAGGACTTCGCCGACAAGGACTACTACAAGGTGTTGGGCGTCTCCAAGGACGCCAAGCCCGAGCAGATCAAGAAGGCGTTTCGCAAGATCGCCCGCGACAACCACCCGGACTCCCACCCGGGTGACAAGGCTGCCGAGGCCCGATTCAAGGAGGCCTCGGAGGCCAATGACGTCCTGTCGGATCCCCGCAAGCGCAAGGAGTACGACCAGGCCCGCAGTCTCTTCGGGGCGGGCGGTGGATTCCGATTCCCCGGCGGGGGAGGGCGCACCAGCTCGGTCAACGTCGAGGACTTCCTGCGTACCGCCAGCAACGGCGACGGGTTGGGAGACGTCTTCAGCAATTTGTTCGGCGGTGCCGGATCGGCACGTTCCACGGCCCGTCGGTCCCGTCGCGGGGCCGACGTCACCGGCGAGACGACGATCGATTTCATCGATGCCATCGACGGCACCACGGTGAGCCTGCAGATGGTTTCCCAGGAGGCGTGTTCGGCATGCCGTGGCACGGGTGCCCGGGCCGGCAGTCTGCCCACGACCTGCCCCTCCTGTCAGGGCTCGGGTATCAGGGCCAACACGACGGGGGACGTCTTCGCCAGCACCGAGCCGTGCCCGCAGTGCAATGGCCGCGGCCTGATCGTCGAGGATCCCTGCCCCATCTGTCACGGATCGGGGCGGGCTCGTTCCACCCGTACCATGCAGGTGCGCATCCCGGCTGGCGTGGAGGATGGCAAGAAGATCCGTATCCGCGGCAAGGGATCCCCTGGTGAGAACGGTGGCCCTGCTGGTGACCTCTACGTGTTGGTGCACGTGCGTGCCCACCCCATCTTCGGACGCGACGGGTCGTCGGTGACGGTCGACGTCCCGGTGACCTTTCCCGAGGCCGCTCTGGGTGCCGAGGTGAGTGTTCCCCGGGTCGACGGTGGGACGGTGCGTCTCAAGATCCCCGCCGGCACTCCCGATGGGCGTACCTTCCGGATTCGGGGCCGTGGCGTGCCGCGTTCCAACGGGACGAAGGGCGACCTGCTGGCGACGGTCCAGGTCGTCGTGCCCGAGAACTTGAATGATTCGGCCCGAGACCTCCTCACGCGGTTCCGTGACGAGGCTCGTCAACCCAATCCACGTTCCTGGGAGGTGAACTGATCATGCGTCGGCGCCCCAAGATTGGCGCAACCGGACTGGCAACCATCGACCGAGATGCCGCGATCTTCCCCATCTCGGTGGCGGCGGAACTGGCTGGTATGCACCCGCAGACCCTGCGCACCTACGACCGGATCGGGCTGGTGGTTCCCTCCCGCGCCAGGGGACGGGGCAGACGCTACTCACCCGCCGATGTCGCAGCCCTACGGATGATCCAACACCTCTCCCAGGAGGAGGGGGTCAACCTCAACGGCATCCAACGCATCCTCGAGCTGCAGCGACGCATCGCCCAGCTCGACGACCAGGTGGAACAGCTCTCGGCGACGGTTCGTCGCATGCAGGCCATGGCCTACGAGGACCAGGTCGACCCCCGCGTCTTCACCGCGGAATCCACCGGGCGAGTGCACCTGGGGCGCAAGGTCATTCACGCCCAACTGGCCCTACCGGGACGCCACCGCTGATCCCTTCGACAACTGCCTCGCTCATCTGAGCGTGGTGCCGGAGCCGACGGCGCAGGGGGTGTCCCCCGTCTCAGATGAGCGCGATCACCTGTACCACCATGATCTTCACGACGGTGCCCAGTGCGAACAGGGCGCCGTAGGCCGACTCGATGCGTTCGTCATTGACGAGGCTGTTGGCGTACCCGAGGATCGCTGGCTGCCCGACGAACCCTGCGAAGGCACCCGTGGCCCGTGGGGCGGACAGCTTGAGCAGGTATGCTGCGGCGATGAGGATGGCCCCGCCGATGGCCAGCGAGACTGCCGAGGTGAGGATGACGGCCAGGCCGCTCCACGTCGCCGCCTGGGAGAGAAAGGCCGGCCCGGAGGCAAGCCCGACGCAGGCCAGGAAGAGCATGAGCCCCAGCTGACGCAGCACCGCGTTGGTGGCGTGCGGAAGCTCCCAACGGATCGGGCCCGTGCGGTGCAGGGCTCCCAGGATCATGCCCATGACGAGCGGGCCGGCGGCGGCACCGAGCTCGAAGACGAGCCCACCGGGCAGGGCGACGAACAAGGCCCCCAGAGCCAGTCCGAGAGCGGCGCCGAGTCCCAGCGACAGGGCATCGACCTGGGAGACGTTCGCCTCGGAGTCACCGAAGAGGTCGGCGGCGTCATTGATCCGCCACGACGGGACGACGCACAGCACGCGGTCCCCGGCCTTGAGGATGGTGTCGTCACTGGCCAGCATGTCGAGATCCCCGCGACGTACCCGGGTCACCCTGCCGTTCGTACGTCCCAGGACGTCGATGTCACCAAGTCGCCTGCCGACCAGCGACGGGTTCGAGACGAGGAATCGGCGAAAGTCGATCTCCTGCCGGTGGTCGGTGAGACGTCGTGTGGAGACATGGCCCAGGTGCGCCACGGCCCGGGAGACGTCGTCGGGGTTGCCCACGACGAGCACCTCGTCGCCAGGATGCAGGTCCTGGTCGGGGGAGACGAGGGACATCTGGCCCTCGCGCAGCAGGTACGACATCTGGATCTGACTGTCCTGGTAGCCCGGGGTCGCACGCATCGACGTCGGACGGTCCACGACGGTGGACACGGCAGTGATACCGGCATCGGCCATCGACGTGTTGTCCTTGGTGGCGGGCCACTTCCGGCGGGCGATGAAGGTCACCATGATCATGGCGACGACGACACCGGTGGGATACGACAGGGCATAGCCGACGAGGGTGTTCCCAGCACCGTGGGTCGCCGACGTCGCGGCGTCGATCGCCGGCGAGGTGAGGGCGCCGGCGTACAACCCGGCGACGTGAGCGTTCGACAGACCACACAGCGAACCGATCCCCAGCGCCGCTGCCGCCATGGCGACGAGCCCGACGATGCCGGCGACCATGAGCGTCCACTGGCGTTTGAGGTCCGACAGGAAGGTCGATCCCGCAGCCAACCCCACCGTGTAGCAGAACAGCACCACACCCAGGCTCTTGACCATGCCGAGCCCCTGTCCCAGACGTGGATCCAGCGCCCCGACGGCCAGCCCCATGAAGAGGGCACCAGCGGCGCCGAACCGCAGCGGTCCAAACTTGATCTGCCCGAACAGGGCCCCCAGGGCGAGCACCACCAGGATCGTGAGGATCTGATGGGTTGCGAGGAAATCGAGTGTCACGGTCATGATTGTCCCCCAGCAGTGTCGTGGGAATCCGCATCACGATGTGTCAGCCTGCCAGCCGCGATGAGTATCGCCAGCCAGATGACTCCCACGAGGATCGCGATGCGATAGGTCGGGGAGGTGAGCATGATGACGACCGTCACGGCGAGCATGGCCAGGACGATCCAGTTCGTCACCGGGGCACCCGGCATGGTGAACGTCAACCCAGCACGGGTCCGGGGATCGATGTGGTGACGGAACTTCATCTGCGTGATGACGATCATCGTCCAGTTGATGATGCCGGCGGCCAGCGCGATCGACATGATGTAGCCGAACGCCTGGTCTGGCAGCACGGCCACCAGGACGACGGCGAGTGCGGTCATGGCACTGGAGACGAGCACCGCCACCCACGGCGAACCCGAACGGCTGGTGCGTCCCAGCACGGCTGGGGCATTGCCCTGGTGGGCCAGGGAGTGCAGCATGCGTCCGTTGGAGTACAAACCGGAGTTGTAGGCCGAAACTGCCGCGGTGAGCACGACGATGTTGAGTATCGTTCCAGCCGCCGGGATGCCGACGGAGTCGAAGATCTGCACGAATGGGCTGGAACGCCCATCGATGGAGCGCCACGGAACGATCGAGACGATGACGAACAGGGCGGCGATGTAGAACAGCAGGATGCGGTACACCACCTGATTGATGGCCTTGGGAATGGATCGGCGCGGATCGGTGGCCTCCCCGGCGGTGATGCCGATGAGTTCCACTCCGCCGAAACTGAACATGACGACGACGAATCCCAGTGCCACCCCGGAAATTCCGGTGGGGAAGAACCCGCCATCGTTCCACAGGTTCGCCACCCCGGTGGGTGCGGCAGACGGTGCACCGATGACGATGACCCACGCACCGAGCAGCACCATGGCAATGATCGCGACCACCTTGACGATGGCGAACCAGAACTCGAACTCCCCGTAGGCGCGCACGTGCAGCAGGTTGATGACGGTGACGACGACGAGCAGCACGGCGGCCGAGAGCCAGCTGGGCACCGAGGGGAACCAGTAGTTGACGTAGATGCCCACCACCGACAGTTCTGCCATCGACACCGCGATGTAGTTGAACCAGTAGTTCCAGCCCGAGACGAATCCGGGCAGCTCTCCCCAGTAGTCGTGGGCGTACTCGGAGAAGGCCCCCGAGGTGGGGCGGTGCACGCTCATCTCGCCCAGGGCACGCATGATGAGGTAGATGACTGCTCCGCCAATGAGGTAACACACGAGGATCGCCGGACCTGCGGCCCCGATCGAGTCGGCGGCCCCGTAGAACAGTCCAGTGCCGATGGCCCCGCCCAAGGCGATGAGCTGGATGTGACGGTTGCGCAGACCGCGATTCAACCCGGACCCGTCCGACACTTCAGGTGCCTGCGCGGTAGCGGCAGGTGTTCCACTGTCGGACTCGGGCAGATCGGTGGCGGCCTGCCGGGGAAGGTGCACGTCCTTGCTCGAACACGACTCGGCCGTGCTGGCCTTCGCGACTCCAGAATCCGGAGGTGGGGCGGTGTTGCTCATGACGAGCATCCTATTCGGCGCCGACGAGGTGTCGAGGTAACGTTCGCACCGTGATTCTCGATCTTTCCGCAGTGTGCCTGATGCGCAACGGGTGCTGTCTCAATGTGCGCAAGACGGGTACGGACCATTTCATCCTGCCCGGTGGAAAGATCGAACCCGGTGAGACGGCCCGTGCCGCGGCGGTGCGTGAGGTGGCCGAGGAACTACGGCTCCAGCTCGACCCGAGCTTCCTGCAACCGCTCGGAACCTTCCAGGCCGATGCGGCCAACGGCGACGCCGAGGGCATCAGCTGCACGGTGTTCCTGCGTGACTGGGACCCGTCCTGGCCTCATCCGGAGCCGGACCACGAGATCGCCGAGTACGAGTGGACACCTCTGGCCACCGCTGCGAACGATCCACGTCAGGCCCCGCTGCTCGTGCACCGGGTCATCCCCGCACTGCGCTCCCGCGGGCTGGTGTGACACCGCCCATGCTCAGTCGAGGTCCTGGCTGGGCTGCACCAGGCCGGCGTTGTACGCCGTGATGACCATGTGGACTCGGTCCCGCAGGTCCAGTTTCGTGAGGATGTGGCTGATGTGCGTCTTGACGGTGGTCTCGGCCAGGTAGAGTTCCTCGGCGATCTCGGCGTTGGTGAGGCCGCGCCCCACACAGGTGAGCACCTCGACCTCCCGTTCCGAGAGCGCCGCAACGATGGACGGATCGCTCGAGGAGCCGAAACCATCGTCCCGGAACTTCTCGATGAGACGGCGCGTTGCGCTCGGTGCAACGACTCCGTTGCCCTGGTGCACGGTGCGTACCCCGGCGAGCAGATCGGCAGGCCCGGCGTCCTTGAGGAGGAAGCCGGATGCCCCGGCGCGTAGTGCGCGGTGCACGTACTCGTCGATGTCGAAGGTGGTGAGCACCAGGACGCGGGAATTGGTGTGCGAGACGACTCGTTCGGTGGCCGCCAAGCCGTCCATGAGGGGCATGCGGATGTCCATGAGGACGACGTCGGGAGACAAGTCGGTGGCCAGCTGGACGGCTTCGGCGCCGTTGGACGCCTCCGCGACGACGCTCATGTCGGGTTGGGCGTCCAGAACCATACGGAACCCCGTGCGTACCATCTCCTGATCATCGGCAAGCAACAGACGGATGGACTCGTCGTGCTGACGTTCCATGGATACCCTCCCGGTGAGACTGTGGCCATTATCGCAGGTGCGTACGGCAGACCCCGTCAGGAATGACGGTGTTCCCCCACCTCAGTTGACGGTTCCTCGCCCTCTGCCGCGGTGACGGGCACCGAGGCGAAGACGCGGAACCCGCCGGCCGCCCGGTTGCCGGCCTCCACCGTGCCTCCCCAGGCGCCGATCCGCTCGCGCATTCCCACCAGGCCGTGGCCGCCGCCGTCGACCCCACCGCTGGACGAGGCTCCCTCGGGGGCACCCGAGCCGTCGTCGACGATCTCGACGCGCACCCCACTCGGTCGATGGATGATCGTCACCAGGGCATGGGCCTGGGGGCCGGCGTGCTTGATGATGTTCGTGAGGGATTCCTGGACCACGCGGTAGATGGCGAACTCGGCACCCCGCTCCAGTGGCGGGTGGCTGTCCGGGGCGCCCTCGATGCTCAGGGCGACGTCCAGGACGGACTGGGTGCGCTCGATGAGTTCGGGGATGCTGTCGAGGGTTTCCGCAGGTGAGAGGACGAGCGGTTCGCCGGAGTCGTCGCGCAGCACTCCCACGAGCCTGCGGGTCTGAGTGAGCGCTTCCCGGGCCGTCTCCGCAATGGTGTCGAGCGCGCTGGCAGCCGAGTCGAGTCTGGTCTGCAGGTCACCGACCTCCTCGTGATGGGCAAGGTACGCACCTCCGTCAGCCTGCACGACGATGACGGACAGGGAGTGGGCGACGATGTCGTGCATCTCGCGAGCTATCCGGGCGCGTTCCTCCTGGGTGGCCAGTTTGATGCGTTGGTCACGTTCTCGTTCCAGGTCCTCGGCACGTTGACGCAGCGCCAGCAGATTGAGACGTCGTGCTCGTGCGAAACTGCCGGCGAACCATGCCAGCAACACCACCAGGGCGCACGAGATGGAGAACGTGCCCCATGCCTTGGCGGCCTCCTTGACGGTGCCGTACGGCCGGGTGATGTACCAGCCCCATCGCCATCCGGCGAGGGCGGCTCCCACCATGGCCACTGCCAGCCACGCCCGAGCCTCGCGACGCGTCCTGCCGTAGGTGACGCTCGCGAAGATCGCGATGGGAACCAGGATCGCCGAGGGCTGGAAGGAGTCGCAGAAGATGACGGTGAGCACACTGCACACCGCCGTGCCGGCCACCATGATGGTGGGTCGAGTCCGCCGCCACACCAGCACGAGGACCTGGAGGAGACCCCAGAGGATGCAGCCCAGGAAGGCCAGGCTGCCAGGCTGGCAGTGGTTGATCGGGGTGCTGGGAAAGACGATGAGGGCGAGAAGTACCGCGAAGATCCCGTCCATGACCATGGGTCGTCTGTTGAACCACTCGTTGATCTCCCGGAAAGTCACCTCGTCAGCCTACGGGCAGGTCATGAAGGTGGCGTCATGCCGTGGGATGATTCGCAACAGTCCTTGAGGACGATGGTCAAGGACCGGTGCCACCGGTGGCCCTGCCATCAGCCAGCGGGTGTGCATGGCCGAGTCCAGTGATGAAGATTGCCTCCCCATGGTGAGGGATGCCTCGGATGACTCACAGAGAAGATTTTCACTCCGATGGCCCACACACTTCACGGGATGCGAGATCATGGGGCGACGAGCCTGCCCAGGTGGAATCTCCGGGCAGGTCGGTGTCAGTCTTGGAGTGTGACGATGTCCCGCGATGTCCGTGCCAGTGGTGAGCCCCCTGCCGGAGGCGAACTCCCGATCGACGCACAGCCATCCCTCGACCACGCCCAACAGCTCAAGGAACAGTTGGCCACGGCCTTTCGACACCATCCGGCCGGGGCGGCCATCATCACCGTCAACGGGGCGAATGGTCCGGAGGGGCTCACGGCATCCTCCCTCATCTCGGTGGCGGTGGAGCCGGCCATCATCGTGTTCTCCGCCGGACGGACGACATCCACCTCCCGGCAACTCACCCGCGGGGGGCGTGTCATCGTCCACATGCTCAATGCCGATGCCGAGGAGTTGGCCAACGTCTTCGCCTGCCCGGGAGCCGATCACTATGCCGGGGTCCGGTGGCAGATGTCGTCGGAAGGAGCCCCCGAGCTCGACGTGAGCGGCCCGCATCTGCACGGCTGGGTACGAGACGCCATGGATGTCGGCCCCTCAGCCGTCTGGGCGGTGCAGATCGACCGGATCGATCTGGGCGATCGGGACAGCGATGCCCTGGTGTACCTGGAGCGTCGGTGGCGTCATCTCAGACGGTGATGACGCCAGGGCCCACCGTGTTCGCCCTACGCCGTTTCGGTCCGGTGCCATTCCCGTGGTTTCCGGCAGTCTCGCGGCCTAGACTTGCAGTGTCACCGGAGTCAATGAGGAGTTGGAGGACACGTCATGGACACCCAGCAGTTGGAGCGCATGCACACCGCACCGGGTTTCGTCGCAGCACTGGATCAGTCGGGCGGTTCGACCCCCAAGGCCCTGCGTGCCTATGGCATCGAGGAGTCGGCCTATGGCGACGACAAGGACCGCATGTTCGATCTCGTGCACGAGATGCGTACCCGGATCATCACCAGCCCGGCATTCACCAGTGAGCACATTCTTGCTGCGATCCTCTTCGAGATGACGATGGATCGTGAGGTCGAGGGCATGCCGACGGCAGACTTCCTGTGGCAGCACAAGGGGATCGTCCCCTTCCTCAAGATCGACAAGGGCCTGGCCGATGAGGACAACCACGTCAAGGTGATGAAGCCCATCCCCGGTCTGGACGAGCTGCTGCACCGCGCCGTGGAGGACAAGCACATCTTCGGCACCAAGGAACGCTCGGTCATCGTCGATTACGACGAGGTGGGTATCGGCAGGATCGTGGATCAGCAGTTCGAGCTGGGCGATCAGGTGTGCGCTGCTGGTCTGGTGCCGATCCTCGAGCCCGAGGTGGACATCCACGCCGCACGCAAGCAGGAGGCCGAGGAGCTGCTGCACCGGCACATCCGTGAGCACATCGACGCCCTTGACGACGACGCCCGGATCATGCTCAAGCTGACGATTCCCAGCCAGCCCGACCTGTACGCCGACTTCATCGACGATCCGCGGGTCGTGCGTGTCGTCGCCCTGTCCGGTGGGTACTCCCGTGAGCAGGCCAATGAGCTGCTCACCCACAACCACCGGCTCATCGCAAGCTTCTCGCGTGCTCTCGCCGAGGGTCTGGACGCCAAGCAGTCCGACGAGGAGTTCAACTCGACACTGGAGAACTCCATCGACTCCATCTACCAGGCGTCGATTGCCTGAGACCCCATCCCCCAACCTCTGACGGATGCCCCACCTGCTCACACGTAGGTGGGGCATCCGAATTTCCCATCGTTCTGCGGGACACGTAGGTGGGGTTCACGTGCATGCGGGGCACCTGTCCTGGGGACGTGCATTCAGGGGGACGGGGAACCGGACGGCAGGTGTGGAACGAGAATTGTCGGATTCGGCACGGTTGATACCGTCGGGGGCGTGAACAATTCGTTGCCCGCCGTTGTCGCCTTCGATCTCGACGACACCCTGGCCCCTTCCAAGACCCGTATCCCCGAACCCATGGCACGAATCCTCGGTGCCCTCCTGGGCCGCACCGATGTGCTCGTCATCTCCGGAGGGCAGTTCGGCCAGTTCCGCACCCAGGTGATCGATGCGCTGGAGGACGTCGACGCACCCATGAGAGGGCTGCATCTCATGCCAGCCTGCGGCACCCAGTACTACCGGCTGGACGACGACACCCAGTGGGTGTGCCGCTACGTCGAGGAGCTCACCGACGACGAGAAGTCCCGAGCCATCGCTGCCCTGGAGAACTGTGCCAAGGACCTCGGACTGTGGGAGGACCACACCTGGGGGCCACGTATCGAGGATCGCACCTCCCAGATCACCTTCTCCGCCCTGGGACAGCAGGCCCCGGTCGAGGCCAAGAAGACGTGGGACCCCACCGGGGAGAGGAAACTGCGGCTGGCAGCCGACGTGGCCGCCGCGGTACCAGACCTGGAGGTGCGCGCTGGCGGCTCGACGTCAGTGGACATCACCCGGGTGGGACGTGACAAGTCGTTCGGCCTCACCCGGTTGCTCGAGGTGACCGGCCTGGCCAAGGAGGACGTCGTCTTCTACGGTGACCGGCTCGACGAGCACGGCAATGACTACCCGGTCAAGGCCATGGGGATTCGCTGCGTGTCCGTCACCGATTGGCAGGACACCGCCAACAAGCTCCAGGAGATGCTGGACGCCTGCTGAGCGGCTCAGCCTGCCCTCCTCACCGCGCTGCTGCGGCGTTGTGTGTGTGGGGGCCGATCCGGGCTGGCAGGCGCGTGGTCCGGGGTGGGAACGGTCTCATCCCCGGGCCACCGTCATCACCGCACCCTCTCCAGATCGGCCTCGGGGCTGTCCTGAGCGGGTGAGGCCCCTGGATCCTGCCGTCTGTCCCCCGCTCTGCCTGCGCCACCTTCCAGGGGGTCACGATTGCGCCTGGCCCTGGAGGCGATGATGCCTGCCGCCAGACCCACCAGGAATGGAACGGTCCATCCGAACCCGGCCTCGTAACCTGGCAGGGCAGCCGTGCCGAGTGACGTGATGACCGAGGCACCAGGCAGATTCACCGGTAGGGCACGGACGAGGTCGAAGAACGCCGAGACGGCCACGAACACCGTCACGAAGCGGTGCGTGGTGCGATCATGCCCCAGCCACGGGGTGAGCAGGCCGAGGATGATCGTGCTGATGGCCAGTGGATAGACGAACATGAGCACCGGAACAGCCCAGGTGATGATGGCGTCGAGTCCGGCATTGGCGATGAGGGTCGAGACGATCGAGAAGACCACCACCCATGCGCGTACCGACATGGCGCGCGGGAACATCGTCGCGAACATCTCGGCGCAGGCGGCGATGAGGCCGATGGCCGTCTTGAGGCAGGCGACGAGCACGATGGCGCCGATGAGTATCTCTCCGGGGTGACCGTAGTAGTGCAGTGCGGTCTCGGCGAGCACCGTGCCTCCGTTGTCGGCCTCGGGAACCGTTGGCTGTGAGGTTCGGCCCAGGAACATGAGGCAGATGTAGACGATCGACAGGGCCACCAGGGCGACGATGCCCGAGGTGGCGGCCTGGGAGGCCACCTGGCGTCGGCTGGTACGCCCCACCTGGTGGATGGCGTCGACGATGATGATGGCGAAGGCGAGGGTCGCCAAGGCATCCATCGTGTTGTAGCCGTCCAGGACGCCCTGCAGGAAAGGCATCTGGGTGTAGGGGGCCTGCGCAGCACGTGAGGCGTCCGAGGGCATCGGTTTGACGATCGTGGCGACGACGAGCACGGCGAGCAGGACGAGGAACAGGGGGGTGAGGAAGCGCCCCACCCAGTCCAGCAGACGTCCGGGGTGCAGGGCCACCAGGAAGGCCAGGGTGAAGAAGATGAGGGTGAAGACGAGCAGCGGGATCGTCATGGGCCCTTCTGCGAGGAAGGGGCGCACCCCGATCTCGAAGGACACCGTTGCCGTCCTGGGGATGGCGAATGCCGGACCGATCGTCAGGTAGAGCAGGCAGGTGAAGAAGGCCGCCCAACCCCGCCAGGTGTGCGAGGTCATCTCGTACAGACTCCTCGATCCAGATGTCGCAGTGGCGACGACGCCGAGTATCGGTAGGCCCACGGCCGTCAGCAGGAAGCCCAGCCCGGCCCAGCTGGTTGCGCCTCCAGCCAGACGTCCGAGTTGGACAGGGAAAATCAGGTTTCCTGCTCCGAAGCACAGGCCAAAGATCATGAGACCGATGACCAGAGTGTCGGAACGGTGCGATGAGCTGTCCTTTGCCATGCGCGTAGTTTTCCCGACATATCAGTATTCGGAGATATGTGTACGCATTGTGAGATTGTCTGGGGCGTGCGATGTGGGCCCGGATCGCCTGTCGCAGCGGGGTGGGCTGGCGCAGGGGTGATGTTTTCCCTTGTCAGTTCGTGGCGGAGGGTTCTCCCGAGTGGTTCCACGCGATGATTCCGCAGGCGCTCTTGACTCTCGGAGTAGAGTTGAGTCGAAGACGCTCAACTTTGATGACGGTTCTGGTTGTCCGTCGCGATGAGTATGATCCAAGTGAGGAAAGATGGACACAAATCTCACCACGATGAGTCGGGACGCGGTCACCGCCGCCTCTCGGCACGCGTTGGCCCACGGGAACCCGTCCGTGGAGCCCTCGCACCTGCTGCACGCCCTGTTCACCATTCCCGACAACACCGTCGGGCCGTTGGTGACGTCACTGGGCATCGATCCCAAGACCGTGGATGGTCTCGCCACCGACGCCATGGCCAAACTCCCGTCCAGTTCTGGAGCCTCCGTGGCACAGCCGCAGCTCTCGGGTGCTTTCGCCCGGGTCGTCGCCGATGCCCAGAACCGGGCCGAGGCCCTGGGCGACTCCTTCGTCGCCACCGAACACCTGCTCATCTCGTTGACGGCGGTACCCTCCGACGTCCAGGCGGGCCTGACCGGGCTGGGACTCAAGCCCGACACCCTCACTGCCGCGTTCAGCGAGGCTCGCGGTGACCGTCGTGTCACCTCCGAGGAGTCCGAGGGTGGGGAGTCGGCGCTGGCCAAGTACTCCGTCGATCTCACCGAGCGGGCCCGGTCCGGCAAACTCGACCCGGTCATCGGCCGGGACGCCGAGATCCGTCGCGTCGTCCAGGTGCTGGCCAGGCGTACCAAGAACAACCCGGTGCTCATCGGTGAGCCCGGCGTCGGCAAGACCGCAGTCGTCGAGGGACTCGCCCAGCGCGTCGTCGCCGGTGACGTGCCGGACTCCCTCAAGGGGCGGCAGGTCGTCTCCCTGGACCTGTCCTCGATGGTTGCCGGGGCCAAGTACCGCGGTGAGTTCGAGGAGCGCCTCAAGGCCGTCCTCAACGAGATCAAGGACGCCGAGGGCAAGGTCATCACCTTCATCGACGAGCTGCACACCGTCGTGGGTGCCGGAGCCTCCGGCGAGGGCGCCATGGACGCCGGGAACATGCTCAAACCCATGCTGGCACGCGGTGAGCTGCGCATGATTGGCGCCACCACACTGGACGAGTACCGCGAGCGCATCGAGAAGGACCCGGCCCTGGAGCGGCGCTTCCAGCAGGTCTACGTCGGTGAGCCCACGGTGGAGGACACCATCGCCATCCTGCGCGGCCTGCGGGAGCGCTACGAGGCCCACCACAAGGTGCGCATCACCGACGGCGCCCTCGTCGCCGCTGCCAGCCTGTCGAATCGGTACATCACCAGCCGACAGCTCCCCGACAAGGCCATCGACCTCATCGACGAGGCTGCCTCACGGCTGCGCATGGAGATCGACTCCTCCCCGGAGGAGATCGACACGCTGCGTCGGGACGTGGACCGCATGAAGATGGAGATCTTCGCCGTCGAGAAGGAGGACGACCCGGCCAGCAGGCAACGTCTGGACCGGTTGCGCACCGACATGGCCGACAAGCAGGAGGCCCTGCGCGGTCTGGAGGCGCGCTGGCAGGCCGAGAAGGCTGGTCTCAACAAGGTCGGTGAGCTCAAGACGCAGATCGACTCGCTGCGCACCACTGCCGAGAAACACCAGCGGGAGGGAGACTTCGGCAAGGCCTCCGAGATCCTCTACGGTCAGATCCCAGCCCTGGAGCAGGAGCTCGCCCAGGCTGCCCAGGACGAGCAGGAGACCACCCGGATGGTCTCCGAGGAGGTCTCGGGCACCGACGTCGCCGAGGTCGTCTCGGCGTGGACCGGCATCCCGGTGGGACGCATGATGCAGGGCGAGCAGGAGAAGCTGCTGCACATGGAGGAGCGCATCCATGAGCGCCTCATCGGCCAGGATCGTGCGGTTCAGAGCGTCGCCGACGCGGTACGGCGCTCCCGGGCAGGTATCTCCGACCCCAACCGGCCCACCGGGTCGTTCCTCTTCCTTGGGCCGACCGGCGTCGGCAAGACCGAACTCGCCAAGTCCCTGGCCGAGTTCCTCTTCGACGACGAGACCGCCATGGTGCGCATCGACATGAGCGAGTACATGGAGAAGCACTCGGTCTCACGGCTGGTCGGTGCGCCCCCGGGATACGTCGGTTACGAGGAGGGCGGCCAGCTCACCGAGTCCGTGCGGCGTCGCCCCTACTCGGTCATCCTGCTTGACGAGGTGGAGAAGGCCCACCCCGACGTCTTCAACATCCTGCTGCAGGTGCTCGACGACGGGCGTCTCACCGACGGCCAGGGGCGTACGGTCGACTTCCGCAACACGATCCTCGTGCTCACCAGCAACCTGGGATCGCAGTTCCTCTCCGACGCGAGTCTGTCGGCCGAGCAGAAGCACGAGTCGGTGATGACGACGGTGCGTGCCACCTTCCGTCCTGAGTTCCTCAACCGGCTGGACGACATCATCATGTTCGATCCGTTGTCGATGGCCGATCTCACGCGCATCGTCGACACCAACATCGCCAAGCTCAATGCGCGGATGGCGGATCGTCGGATTCGTGTCGAGGTGACCGATGCCGGCAAGGAATGGCTTGCCAGAGCCGGGTTCGACCCGGTCTACGGGGCTCGTCCACTGCGTCGTCAGATCCAGACGACGATCGAGGACCAGCTGGCACGTCGCGTCCTGGCCGGGCAGATCACCGAGGGCAGTACGGTGACCTTCGACGGTACCGAGGACGGCGACGGCCTGCGAATTCTCTGAGGTCCGTCAGCCCGTCCCGTGCCAGCCCTGGCTCAGCCTGTGGCCCTCGGCAGAGGATCACAGCGCAGCCAGGGCCCCAGCACACCCGGAGACTCCAGTGGATCGGGGACTCCAGCGTAGTTGAGTCCAGCGTCAGCCTTGAGGCTCAGCGTCCGGTCCGGGGAAGACGTAGCCGGTGCCAGGCGCCTTCCCCCGGGGCCTGGGGCGCGCCGTGCCCACCACCCGAGGTGGCTTGGCCGGCAGTCCCTGGGCCTGCAGCGGTGGGGCTGGCACCCGGCGTGGCGGACGAGCCGGTGCCACTTGGTGTGACGGGAGTCCCCGTGGCGCTGGGGCTCGTACCGCTGGGGCTCTGCGGTGCAGTCGGGGTGGTCGTCGGGCTGGGGCCGGTGCTCGGTCCTGCAGACCCTGACGGGCTCGCAGTGGGGCTGGGCTCGGAGGTCGGGGTGTCCGAGGGGCTCGGTGCACTGCTGGCCCGGGCAGTGAGCCACTGAGCAGGCGTGGTCGGGTGGTCGACCAGCCGCGTCTCGCCGATGGTTCCGAAGAAGCCGGTGCTCATGATGTTGTCGTAGATGCTGCCACCGATGATCCACGGGCGATCGTCGAAACCGTTGATGCCGTGGGCGCGGCCTGCGGTGCCGTACTGGTTGCGCAGCATGGGCACGCCGTCGATGTACATGACGACCGAACCCTCCCTGGGGTCGTCGACGACGACGAGGTGGTACCACTTGTCGAGGTCGACGTCACCGGACCACACCGAGTACCCATTGCCCACCTTGGCGGTGTCGGTGAAGGCCCATTGCACTTCCTTGAGGCTCGAGATGGCCCCGGACAGCGGTGGCTCCTCCAGATCGTCGGTGTCCGCCCCAGCCACCGTGAAGTTCGGCAGGTCACCTCGTCTGCCGCCCCGGCAGACGAAGGCGCCCCAGTAGTTGCTCGAACCGTAGTCCTTGTCGATCTTGATGAACGTCTCGAAGGTGTAGCCCTGCTCGAAGCGCTCCCGGTTGACGGGGGCGTCCTTGGCCGTGGCGAAGTAGGCGAACACGTGCTTGGCCCTGGGCGTGAAGCGAACGGCGTGCTCGGCACTGGAGTACGTCATGTGGTCGGTGACGAGAGCCGCCGCATTGGTGAGGATCCCGGCCTTCTTCAGGGTCATGTCGTTGCCATTGCCACTGATGTCTCGCTCGACGAGCGTGCCGTCCTGCTCGGTGGGACGCCAGTGGGCCACGGTTCCGGGAAGCGTGGGGTAGTCCGTATCGTTCGCCGGTTTGACGAGGGGCAGCGCGGCGATCGGGGTGAACTCCTTGCGCAGTTGGGCGCGAAGGGCGGTGGTGGCTGCCGGAACCTCACCGGTGGGGTGGAAGTCGGCGTCGAACGAGGCGAACCGGGACGCGAAGTCGAAGCTCGTCACCCAGGTGTCTCCCGGCCCGGTGAGCAGGGCGCGATCAAGTGAGTTGGCACGCTCACCCTTGAGCGGCACCCACGGTGAGAAGGCGGTCTGGCACAGCTGGTTGTGGGTGAAGTCGAACTCCATGAGCGCCATGAGCCCGTTGCCGCCCTGGTAGGCCATCTGGTAGTCGAGCAGCTGTTGGAACACCGGCTGACCGGCAGCATTGGTGACGATGCGGTTGGTCGCCCCGTGGTGGTGCCCATTGACGGTGAGGAACACCTGGTTGTGGTGGTCGATGAGCCGGTCCCACAGCCGCTGTCCGAAGCTGGTGGACAACGCGGTGCCGTCGGGGGAGATGTCGATGATCTGGTGGGTGGTGATGATCGTCGGCACCGTCGGGTGGGCGTTCAGCACCGACTCGGCCCAGTCGAGGTCTGCGCCGTCGGAGCCCCACGGCACGTTGACGGCCATCATCGGCACGCCGGCGACGGTGAACTCGTGCCAGTTCGACATTCCGCTCGGCCCCATCTCGCGGAAGCTCGGGGAGTGGGCCTGACGATCCTTGGGAAACCACGTGCGGTAGTAGTGGAAGTCGTCGGCAACGTCGTGGTTGCCCGGGATCACCGAGTAGGACGCCTTGGCGTCGTCCAGGATCTTCATGGCACGATCGGCCACGACGTACTGGTCCTCGTGCCCCTCGCCGGACTGGTCGCAGACGTCACCCAGGTGGTGGGTCATGGCGATGTGGTAGTCCGCGGTGTGATCGACGATCCACTGCGTCTGACAGTCGTAGGGGTTGGGCAGGCCAGGGTACTGCTTGGCGAACAGGTCGGCTGACTCGACGCCGTATCGTGAGTAGAACTGGGTGTCGGGGAGCAGGGCGATGCAACCACGTGCTCCGAGGTGCCCGTCAACCGTCCCGTCCTTGGTGTAGGGGGCAGCATTGGCCGGCCATCCCCTCTGCACGGCAACCCCTGCCAGGGTCACCATGGCTCCGGCCTGGACGAATAGACGACGACTGATCGACGACATGAACCTGTCTCCTCGTGTTCCCAACTGATCGTGGCTCGGGTTGGCAAGGCTCACGATGGGCCCCGTCCACCCCGGATGCCATGAGACCATGATCGAAAGACGGTGACGTCACATCATCGTGAACGCCAGCTGTCATTCAGATGTCACGATCATGTCCGGGCGGGGCGGACGGGATCCATGCGTTCGGAGTGCCCGTGGGCAGGCCAGGGGCCTCCATGTGCTCGGGGCCGCGCGACGGAAGTCAGTCGAGCAGATCCCCGTCGGTGTAGAGCCACCGATGCGCTCGGTACTCGAAGCGGGCCTTCTCGTGCAACGTCCCGGCGGTGTGCTGAGCGACGTACTCCACGATTCCCTGCTCATCGCCGGGCTGTCCCTGCTCGACGTCGACAATCGTCAACCCGGTCCAGGCCATGGGCAGGTCGTCAACGACGTCGGGACGAGTGCGCGGATGCCAGGTTGCCCACAGATGTTGCCAGCGGTGCAGGACGTGCGCGGTGTAGCGCGACCTCATGAGGGCCTCGGCAGTGGTGGCCCGGCGTGGATCGTCCAGAACTGGTCCGCAGCACCGCGACAGTGGTGCGTCAGACCCACATGGGCAGGTGGAATCGGCAGACAGGGATGGTGCGGTAGACATGACGGATCCTTCTGGTGGTTCTTGGAGTGCACAGAGGTGGCCCGGCAGGGGGCGCACGAGTCGATGCTCCCACGGTATCCCGCATAGGATGGAGGGGATGTATCCATGGAAAGACCCGCATCGGGCATATGCGTTGCAGCAGCGCTCGCCCCTGCACCAGCCGGGTGCGCTCACGGCAATGCGCATCATCGTCGGAGGCGGCGTGGCTGGGTGGATGTTGCTGCTCGTCGCCCTCGTCCTTGGCTCGTCAGTGTCGAACAATGCCCTGGCCGCGTTCCTCAACTCATATGCCCTGGCCATCGCCTCGGGCGACTGGGTGAAGGTCTTCCTCGTCCCGATTGCGGCATTCACGTTGACGGTGACGATGGGCAGGGGACATGCCATCGATCGCATCCTCTTCACAGCCCTGGCCGTCTACTGGCTGTATTTCCTCACCTTTGATCTTGAACTCACCATTCCGGTCGCGAGGCTCATGGTCATCGTCTGCATGATCCTGGCATGGTCCGCCCCGATGAATCGGTGGATCCGGACGGTGCACGACTATGAGCAGTTGTTGGCCGAAGGAGCGGACCCCCGGAATCTGGCAATACGGTACGGGCTGGTCCCGCGTCGGCCGGACGGTCCTGCGCAACGCACCATGACGAATCCTCCGTCGTGGCCGCCACCGTCGGGTTCTCCTCGCCCGTGAATGAGCGGGCCTCGTGAGTGGGCAGGGCCGATTGGCACGGAGGAACGTGCGGGTGCCCCCCGTGGGAGGCTGATGCCAGGCTACGCCGGGTCGCCTCCTTGGTGGCCATGACCTGCCGTGACAGCCATGGTCGGGCTCCACTTGCGGGGGTGGTGCCAGACGTCCCGGCAGGGGGACGCCATCCACACCCGGCGAACGTGACGGTGAGCAGCCGGACCTGGTACGGCGACGCCACTGGGCCTTGCTGGGCAGTCAGCCACCAGGCTGGCCACACCGCGTCAGGGCCAGCATCGTCCTTTCGCCACGGCTGCCGGTGAGATGACTGATGGTGAGTCAGGTTCTGCTCACTCCGCTCGAGCAGCCGCTTTGGATTCGGTCTGCGCGTCTCCTGTGGTGGTCTCCTCCGCACCCTTGCGACGCGCCTTGAGCCACTCGACCCCCATGGGAATGAGTGAGACGACGATGATGAGCAGCAGTGCTGCCTCGAAATTGTTGCGGATGACGTCCACCTGGCCCAGGAAGTACCCAGCCTGCACCGCGATGAGTACCCACAACACTCCACCGATCGCCGTGTACGAGATGAACTTGCGGAAGTTCATCTGTGCGACGCCACCGACCATCGTCACGAAGGTGCGCACGATTGGCACGAATCGAGCCAGGATCAGTGCCGGGGCACCGTGTTTCTCGAAGAACTCGTTGGTCTTGTCGACGTGCTCGGGGGCGAACACCTTGCCAGCGACTCCCTCCCGAGGTCGGAAGAGCCGTGGCCCCACCTCGTGGCCGATCCAGTAACCAACGGTGTTGCCGGCGATGGCCGCAATGATGAGGACGATGTTGACGATGACGAGGGTCGACGCAGGAGATCCGTAGTGCACCAGTGGCACCTCGGAGTTGACGCCAACGGCTGCGAACATGCCCAACGCGAAGAGCAGGGAGTCACCTGGCATGAAGAACACCGCGAGCCCACACTCGGCGAAGACGATGAGGGCAACGATCCACAGTGCGGCTGCTCCGGCGGCTTCGATGATGTGTTGCGGATCCAACCAAGCTGGCATGAGCAGTGGAATCAGCGTGATGAGGAGACTCGGCATGGCTTCCAGAGTACCGTTACATTCGTGTGTGCCCATGACCACGGCGAGTTGCCCGACGATCCGTCCGTGTGCATCCCGGGACGAAGCGGCCTGACCACTGCAAACGCAGCGACGGGTTCCACGGAGGTGGGTGTCGGTCCTGCTGCGCGACCGTGGCCGGAGGATGCCCGGCTCGACCCGGACCTGCTGGAACACGGTGACCGGCGCAATGTCGTTGATCGGTATCGGTACTGGAGTGTCGAGGCGATCGTCGCCGAGCTTGACACCCGTCGTCGTCCACTGCACATCGCCATCCAGAACTGGGAGCACGACTTCAACATCGGTTCGGTGGTGCGCACCGCCAATGCGTTCAACGTGGCCGGGGTGCACATCCTGGGCCGACGACGGTGGAATCGACGCGGTGCGATGGTCACCGATCGCTACCTGCACATTCACCACCATCCCGACGTTCCCGACTTCCTCACCTGGCTGGAGGCTCATGACATCACTCCGGTCGGTGTCGACAATCTGCCCGGATCGGTGGCGCTGGAGTTGGCCACCCTGCCGCGGGACTGCTGCCTGGTCTTTGGTTCGGAGGGTGCTGGGCTCACTGACGAGGTGGTTGCCGGGTGCAGCCAGCTCGTCGCCATCACCCAGTACGGGTCCACCAGGTCCATGAACGCCGGTGCTGCCGCCGCCATCGCCATGTGGGCCTGGGGCATGCAACATCCTGTCCATCCCTGACCGGATAGGCTGAACACATGGCGTCGTCATCATCTGCTCTGCTCGTGGCCTTCAACCCGGTGCCCACAGCCGGACGAGTCGCGCGCTTCCAGTCGTTGCGGTTGCGCATCGTCGTGCAGACCCTTCTGGCCGTTGCCGTCGTCATCGTCGTCCTGGCCATCGCCAAGGTCGACTTCGACACGACCACCGTCGTGTGGATCATCACCCTGTGGGCGGTACTGCTTGCGGTGTTGTGGGCGGTGCAGGCCGTGCGACTGCGCTCGGCACGCAAGGATCTGCTGGGGATTGGCGAGGGGACTGCACTGCGTGTCGACGGCGCCGGCGTCGCCGTGCGAACCAGTCTGCGCAACCATGGCGATTTCGATGACGCCACTTCGGCAGTGCAGGTGGCCGGGGCACCGGAGGATGCCCGGTTCGACCAGGTGAACTGGCAGGATCTCACACGGTTTGCCGTGGAACCGTCCCATCACGAACCCATCCTCGTCGTCGAGCAGGGGCGGGGAGAACAGCTGCAGCGGTGGCAGGTACCCACGTCGTGGCTCGGTGCCGCGCCGCAGACCATTGACATGGCTGCCATGCAGTGTTCTGGCGGTCGGCAACGTCTGGAGTGCGCTGATCAGGTCGGGCCGGCCTGACTCTGCGGCACCTGCTGAGCGTCGGGTTCTGACTCGCTGACGAACCTACCCGACGCGCAACCAGGAATGTGGGTATATGTGACTTGATATGATCATTCGTGCAAGTTGTCACATAGGGTTCTGCTGCGCAGTGATGAACGATAGAGTCAGGTGCTGCGAGCTACCAACGCAGAAAGGTGCATATCCATGCCCATCGCATCTCCTGAGGTATATGCTGAAATGTTCGATCGCGCAAGGCAGAAGGGCTTTGCGTATCCGGCCATCAACGTGACCTCATCGCAGACTCTCAATGCGGCCCTGCAAGGGTTCTCCGAGGCTGGCTCGGACGGCATCATCCAGATCTCCACCGGTGGTGCCGAGTACGCCTCGGGCCAGAAGGTCAAGGACATGGTCACCGGTGCCGTTGCCCTGGCGGAGTACGCCCGCGTCGTGGCCAAGAACTATCCGGTGAACATCGCCCTGCACACCGACCACTGCCAGAAGGAGAAGCTGGACACATACGTCAACCCGCTCATCGCCATCTCGCAGCAGCGCGTCGACAAGGGTCAGGACCCGCTGTTCAACTCCCACATGTGGGACGGCTCGGCCATTGAGGTCGAGGAGAACCTGCAGATCGCCGAGGAGCTGCTCAGCCGTACCGCCAAGGCCAAGATCATCCTCGAGATCGAGGTCGGTGCCGTCGGTGGCGAGGAGGACGGCGTGACCGGCGAGATCAACGAGAAGCTGTACACCACCGTCGCAGACGGCATGCGCACCCTCGAGGTGCTCGGTCTGGGCGAGAAGGGTCGCTACATCACGGCCCTCACCTTCGGCAACGTCCACGGCGCCTACAAGCCCGGACACGTCAAGCTGCGTCCGGAGATCCTCAAGGAGATCCAGGACGAGTGCGGCAAGAAGTACGGCAAGGACAAGCCATTCGACCTCGTCTTCCACGGTGGTTCGGGCTCCACGGCCCAGGAGATCGCCGACGCGGTGTCTTACGGCGTCGTCAAGATGAACGTCGACACCGACACCCAGTACGCCTTCTCCCGCCCGGTCGTCGATCACGTCATGACCAACTACAGCGGCATGTTGAAGATCGACGGTGAGGTCGGCAACAAGAAGATGTACGACCCGCGCTCGTGGGGTCGGAAGGCCGAGACCGGTATGGCTGCTCGCGTCGTCGAGGCCTGTGAGCGTCTGGGTTCCGAGGGCAATGCCATGAATGCCTGAATGTGACTGCATGACCCCGGTCGGTTCCTTGCGGAATCGACCGGGGTCATGCATGTGGCTCCTGCGTCAGCGATGTGATGGTAGCGGTGGCGGTGGGGTCGTGTTGGCGCGCACCGTGGCGTTCCAGTTGACGAGCCATCCCTTGCCATCGACGGGTGTCATGATGACCGTCATGATTGGCTTTGCCGTTGCTCGTGAGTAGATGTCCGCCGATCCTGTCGGAAGGGGCCCATCGGAGATGAGGATTCCCTCATTCAACCCGGCCGAGTCGGTGTTGAAGGCCTTGTAAATGGCGTGACCCCACGCTTCGGCTTTCTTGGAGTGACTGTCCCAGCCGGTGTTGGGTGCGATGAGATCTTGTACTCGGTAGTTGTCGATGGTGTCAGGGGTCGAGATGGCCTCGGCGAAATAGGTTGCCATGCCGACGTCACCCACCCCGAGTTCGTCATCATGGTGCAGGCACACCACGGTGCCACCGACTCCTGCTGCTGCAGAGAGGATGCCACAGACAACATATGTGGCAACGGTCTTGACATGCATTGTCATCTCCAAGGCTTGAATGGCGTCAGGTCTGATGAAACGTCCGGATCGTCCATTTGAGTTTTTCTACCCTCTAAATTCACCATTTCCTGCACGGCGGGGAAGGGCCTGTTGTGCGTCGTCACTGTGTGACATGGCTCGGAGCGGTTCTCAATCCTTGACTTCAGTGGGGGGTGACCAGCGGAGGCGAGACGTTCCCCACGGCCAGACGATCAAGCATTTCGCGGACATGGTGGAGGGCGAGAATGATGCCGATCAGATCCATGACTCACCTACGAAGCGTCATGATCGTTCCTTGCTGTGAGGGATGGTAGGGGCTGGGGATGGCGGATGGGTTTCATCTTCAGCTTATTGTCACTGGACTGTTTTTCAAAAGAAATCGTCGTCATTGAGGATCTCCTGTGAGTACGCGGCATACCTGGGAAGGAGACACCTACCAGCACTGTGATGGTGTGGAGGGTGTCGGGCATCTCCTGCTGCGCTGTGACGGGCCGTGTCCGGGATGTCGATCCGAATCCGGGCCACGGGTGCCCACGTCGTCGAGACCGGTGGACGCCTGGGTTTCCCCGGACAATGCCATGAAGGCCTGATTCCACAGCTGGGTGTCGCGTCCTGGTCGACGTCGTGGGAAGCGGCTGGTGCTCTTGCATGTGACAGCTCCGCCGCCAGCACCTCCGAGAATTAAGAAAAGATTTATTTTACCATCTGGTACCTTCTGAGTTGACCCCGGGGTGCCAAGGTGTCACGATTCATCTCGTGACGAACAGTGCGGCATGGATGTGCGAGCAGGTTCGGAGCAGACCCTGTGGCGCCACACCACAGCATCCCTACGACACAGATCAGGAAGGCCATGTCACGACCAGAACCAACCGGGGAGCAGCGCATCGTCGAAACCGATGAGATCTTTTTCTCCACCACCGACGCCAAGGGCGTCATAGAAAAGGCGAACTCTGTCTTTGTCGACATTTCGAGGTATCCATGGGACGATCTCATCGGTGCGCCGCACAACATCATTCGACACCCCATGATGCCCAAGGCGGCTTTCCTGGCCATGTGGAACACCATCCAAGGTGGCGAACCCTTCTGCGCCTACGTCCACAACCTTGCTGCCGACGGTGCCACCTACACCGTGCTCGCCACCATCGTGCCGCTGGACGAGGGCTACCTGTCGGTGCGCATCGCTCCGCAAGTCTCCGAACTGCAGAATGCCGCAGAGGCCGTGTACCAAGCTGCCCGGGATGCTGAGTGGGTGGCTGGAGAGCAGGGATGCGGTGCTCCGGAGCGCGCCCGCCGCGGGCTCGACGCCGTTCAGATGGCCCTGGAGCAGGCTGGGTTCCCCGACTACGGGTCGTTCATGCGCAAGGTCCTGGTGCAGGAGGTCGCGTGCCGTCGCCTGCAGCGCCGTCCCTCGCGCGGCATGTCGGACGAATCGGCTCTGGGACGGCTGTCCACGCAGGCCAATCGTGCTGGTGACGTCGTGGACACCTGGTTGGCGACCTTCGAGGGTCTCAGCGATCTGTCGGTCAAGGCCGGTCGAACCGCTCACATCCTGGGTGAAGCCATGGCCGAGTCCAAGCGGACTGCCGATGCCATCACCGATTCAAGCCAGTCCACCGAACCGGCTCTGCGACCCCTGGTGTCCGTCCTCACCCTGTGGACGAGCATGGATGCCGAGATTGCACCGCTCATCGATGAGGTCGTTGCCGATCTCCACGCCCTGGCCACCAGTGCCGATCTCACCAGTTTCCGCCTGGCGATTGCCCACGTCCAGGTGGAGTCGATGCGCAGCTTCATCTCCGAGATCTGGGCAGAGATGCCCGGGTGGGAACGTGCGCTACCTGCCATCGATGACCTCTCGATCGCGGTGGAGGAGGCCATGTCGCAGGCCACACGCCGACTGGACGAGGTGCGCTCCTTGGCGGCCAGTGCAGCCTCTCGCACCGGGGAGCTGGCAGAACTCATGGCCATGCCCACTGCACTGCTCACCAGCTGGCAGCACATGGCCAGTGAACGTGAGTTGTCGCAGGGAGTTGCCGATCTGGCCCCGAAGGTGGAGGAGCAGATCGGTGCCAGCCAGGAGATGGCAGCCGAACTCACCAGTGTCGTTGCAGGATTGCGCAAGCTGGCAGATGCACGGCTCGAGGACGGGGATGCCGCCCTGGTGACTGACATTCGTCGACTGGCTGCCGAGGTGGCAACGGGAAAGTGAGTCGTGAGTCGGTTCCCGCAGATCGGTTCTGGGTGGGACGACGCGTCGCCCCTGAGCCGAGCGTGAGTTCTCTGAGATGGTCGAGAGTGCTCAGCATGGTCATGACTGGTTCGCTCGCAGGCGGTCTGGTCCTGGTGGTGTGACAGTGGCGAGGTATGCCTGCCGCACCGTGGCGACCAGTCATCCAGTGCACTGCCCAAAGCCCCAGAAGGATTTCCCAAACATGTTCCAGGTGTCCGAGATGGGCCTGTGGAGCAGTTCCAGGGCCCATCGTCTGAACGGCCTCTCGACTGAACATTGTTAAGTTGTGGAACTTTGACCCCGAGTCAGCGAAGCCTTGTGGAAGGTGCAAGGATTGACCCATGAGTCCGCGAAAGATTGGCGTTACCGAGCTCGCGCTCCGCGACGCGCATCAGAGCCTGCTTGCCACCCGAATGTCACTGGAAGACATGGTCGACGCTTGCGCCGACATCGACGCTGCTGGCTACTGGTCCGTCGAGTGCTGGGGTGGAGCTACCTTCGATTCCTGCATCCGTTTCCTCAATGAAGACCCGTGGGAGAGGCTTCGCACCTTCCGCAAGCTGATGCCCAACTCCCGTCTGCAGATGCTGCTGCGTGGGCAGAACCTGCTGGGTTACCGTCACTACAACGACGAGGTCGTCGACAAGTTCGTCGAGAAGTCCGCCGAGAATGGCATGGACGTCTTCCGCGTCTTCGACGCCCTCAACGATCCCCGCAACCTCGAGCACGCGATGGCCGCCGTCAAGCGCGTCGGCAAGCACGCCCAGGGCACGATCTGCTACACGACCTCCCCGATCCACACCCCGGAGAGCTTCGTCAAGCAGGCCGACCGCCTCATCGACATGGGCGCCGACTCCATCGCCTTCAAGGACATGGCTGCCCTGCTCAAGCCGCAGCCGGCCTTCGACATCATCAAGGGCATCAAGGAGAACCACCCCGACGTGCAGATCAACCTGCACTGCCACTCCACCACGGGCGTCACCATGGTGACCCTGCAGAAGGCCATCGAGGCTGGCGTTGACGTCGTCGACACCGCCATCTCCTCGATGTCGCTGGGTCCGGGCCACAACCCCACCGAGTCGCTGGTCGAGATGCTCGAGGGCACCGAGTACACCACTGGCCTCGACATGGATCGCCTCATCAAGATCCGCGACCACTTCAAGAAGATTCGTCCGAAGTACAAGAAGTTCGAGTCCAAGACGCTGGTCAACACCAACATCTTCCAGTCCCAGATCCCGGGCGGAATGCTCTCCAACATGGAGTCCCAGCTCGAGGCCCAGGGCGCTGGCGACCGCATGGACGAGGTCATGAAGGAGGTGCCGCGCGTCCGCAAGGATGCTGGTTACCCGCCGCTGGTCACTCCGTCATCCCAGATCGTCGGGACCCAGGCCGTCTTCAACGTCCTCATGGGCAATGGCGAGTACAAGAACCTCACTGCTGAGTTCGCCGACCTCATGCTCGGGTACTACGGCAAGCCGATTGGCGACCTCAACCCCGACATCGTCGAGATGGCCAAGAAGCAGACCGGCAAGGAGTCGATCGACTGCCGTCCGGCCGACCTGCTCGACCCCGAGTGGGACACCCAGGTTGCCGAGGCCGAGAAGCTCGAGGGCTTCAACGGCACCGACGAGGACGTTCTCATCAACGCCCTGTTCCCGGGGGTTGCCCCGAAGTTCCTCAAGGAGCGCTCGCAGGGCCCCAAGAGCGTCGCGATGACGGAGGCTCAGCTCAAGGCTGAGGCAGAAGGTGCAGAGTCGACCGCCATTGCCGGTCCGATCAACTACACCGTGACGGTTGGTGGCCGTAGCCACGACGTGACCGTCGAATCCGCGTGAGGAAGTCGTCCATCATGGCTGAGAAGAAGACAATCAAGCTCGCCAGCACGATGGAAGGTCGTGTTGAGCAGCTGGCCGACGAGCGTCACCGCATCGAACTTGGCGGTGGCGAGGCTCGGCTCGACAAACAGCGTTCCAAGGGCAAGCAGACTGCTCGCGAGCGTATCGACAACTTGGTAGACGCCTACTCCTTCGACGAGGTCGGCGCCTTCCGCAAGCACCGCACCACCCTGTTCGGCATGGACACCGCCGAGGTGCCCGCCGACGGTGTGGTCACCGGTCGCGCGACCATCGGTGGTCGTCCGGTGCACGTGGCCTCCCAGGACTTCACCGTCATGGGTGGTTCGGCTGGTGAGACCCAGTCGACCAAGGTCGTCGAGACGATGGAGCAGTCCCTGCTCACCGGCACCCCGTTCGTGTTCTTCTACGACTCGGGCGGCGCCCGAATCCAGGAGGGCATCGACTCGCTGTCCGGCTACGGCAAGATGTTCTACGCGAACGTCAAGCTGTCGGGCGTCGTGCCGCAGGTCGCGGTCATCGCCGGCCCGTGTGCCGGTGGTGCTTCGTACTCCCCGGCGCTGACCGACTTCATCATCATGACGAAGAAGGCCCAGATGTTCATCACGGGCCCCGGCGTCATCAAGTCGGTCACCGGTGAGGAGGTCACCGCCGACGAGCTCGGTGGTGCCGATGCGCACATGTCCACCTCCGGCAACATCCACTTCGTTGCCGAGGACGACGATGCCGCGATGCTCATCGCGCAGAAGCTGCTGAGCTTCCTGCCGCAGAACAACACCGAGGACGCCCAGATCGTCAACCCGAACAATGACGTGAGCCCCGATGAGTCCCTGCGTGACGTCGTCCCGCTGGACACCAACAAGGCCTACGACATTCGCGACGTCATCGCCAAGATCGTCGACTGGGGAGACTACCTGGAGGTCAAGGCCGGTTGGGCGACCAACATCGTCACCGCCTTCGCCCGCGTCAACGGTCGTACCGTCGGCATCGTTGCCAACCAGCCGAAGGTCATGGCCGGGTCGCTGGACATCGACGCCTCCGACAAGGCTGCCGAGTTCATCACCTTCTGTGACTCCTTCAACATCCCGCTGGTGCAGCTGGTGGACGTCCCCGGCTTCCTACCGGGCGTCCAGCAGGAGTACGGCGGCATCATCCGCCACGGCGCGAAGATGCTGTACGCCTACTCCGAGGCCACCGTGCCGAAGATCACGATCGTGCTGCGCAAGGCATACGGCGGCTCCTACCTGGCCATGTGCAACCGTGACCTGGGTGCCGACGCCGTTTACGCCTGGCCCACCGCCGAGATCGCCGTCATGGGTGCCGCTGGCGCTGCCAACGTCATCTTCCGTCGCGAGATCAAGGCCTCCGAGGACCCGGCTGCCACCCGCGCCGAGAAGATCGACGAATACCAGAACGCCTTCAACACTCCTTACGTGGCTGCTGCCCGTGGGCAGGTTGACGACGTCATCGATCCGGCAGACACCCGTCGCAAGCTCGCCGTCGCCCTGGAGACTTACGCCACCAAGCGTCAGCCCCGTCCGGCCAAGAAGCACGGCGTCATGCCCTGCTGAGTGAGTGAGGAAGAGATGACTGACAACGACAAGGACCGCGTGATCGAGTCGCTCACCAAGCGACTGGATTGCCTCGAAGCAGAGGTTGGTCGCCTGCGTGCCTCCAGCCCCGGCATCCCCGAGGACGTCCTGGTGGCCATCAGCGCTGCTGTTTCGGCATACCTGGGCAACGACGGCAAGGTTCAGGCCGTCCGCTTCGCCCCGTCAGAGAACTGGACCCGTCAGGGTCGCAGGGCTCTGCAGAACCATTCGATTCGTTGACCCGGAGAAGATGACATGAAACTCAAGGTGACCGTCAACGACGTCGCGTACGACGTGGACGTCGATGTCGACAAGACCCCGAATGCCCCGCTGGCCCCCATCATGTTCGGTGGCGGCTCCGGCCCGGCCCTCAAGGCCTCGGCCGGTGGCGGCGGAAAGGCTGGAGCTGGCGAGGTTCCCGCCCCGCTGGCCGGCACTGTGGCAAAGATCCTCTGTGCTGAGGGAGACGCCGTCAAGGCTGGCGACGTCCTCCTCACCCTGGAGGCCATGAAGATGGAGACTGAGATCAACGCCCCTGCCGACGGCAAGGTGACGAAGATCTTGGTTGCCGTTGGTGACGCTGTTCAGGGTGGACAGGGGCTCGTGGCCCTCGAGAGCTGAACACACAGTTCATAGGAACACACCCGTGGGGTGGGGCCAGTTGGCCCCACCCCACGGGTGTGTTCATGCCGTTGACCAACGGGTTCCCGCAACAATGGTGATCTGATTGGGGCTGCCAGTGCGGACCGTGGGTAGCAAGTCCACCAGACCATACGGGGAACCGGATCCGGGCCACCATGCTGGGGCATCGAAGGACGGACCGTCGGACACAATGCTGCGACACACCGGACATGGCACTGTGACCACAGCAGTGGGTGCCAGCCCTGCAGGAGGACCGGCACCCACGTGAGTGAGGTCATCGCATGGGTCAGCCGATGAGTACCGCCACGGACGGGTCGGCAAGGTCCAGAGCTGCCTGACGTGCCTGCTGCGGACTTGGAGCTGCCAGCGCAGCCTCGGCGATTCGTCGGCACTGCTCTGCGGAGTGCAGCGCCAGAGCGGCCTTGACAGCGGTGATCCTGCCAGCCGCCATTGAGAGGGAACGTACCCCCAGGCCAACGAGCACCAGAGCCAGCAGCGGGTCTCCGGCGGCCTCCCCGCACACACCGATGAGTCGATCCCCGGCGCCGTCACAGGTGGCGCCGATGAGCTGGATCACCGCCGGCTGCCACGGCGTGAGCAGCTCGGCGAGCTCGCCCTGCAGACGGTCGGCTGCCATGCAGTACTGGGTGAGGTCATTGGTGCCGATGGAGGCGAAATCCACCGGCTCGAGAACCTGCGCGGATCGCAGTGCGGTCGAGGGGATCTCGACCATGATGCCGACAGTCTTGATCCCAGCGGCGCGAGCCCGTTCGGCGAACCAGGTGGACTCGGCAGGAGTGGCGACCATCGGTGCCATGACGTAGGGGTCGCGTCCAGTCCGCTCAGCGGCCTCCGCCAGGGCCGCCAGCTGGGTGTCGATGAGATCGGTGCGTACCTGGGACAGCCGCAGACCGCGTCGACCCAGCGCTGGATTGTCCTCCGGACCCAGATCGGCGAAGGCCAGTGGCTTGTCGGCACCGGCGTCCAGAGTACGGAAGACGACCTTGGCGTCCTTGTCGAAGGTGTTGAGAACACTCGAGTAGGCCTCGACCTGTTCGTCCTGGCTGGGCGCGTCGTGGCGATCCAGGAAGAGGAACTCGGTACGGAACAGGCCGACTCCCTCCGCCCCCTTGGACTTCGCAGTGGGGGCGTCGGACGAGCTGCCGATGTTGGCGAGCACCAACACCCGGGTGTCGTCACTGAGATGTGCCGGTCCTTCTGGAGCAGCGTCGAGCACGGCACGACGTTGCTCGGCGCGATCGCTGAGCTGGGTGACGGACTGCTCGTCGGGCTCGACGAGCACAGTGCCCGAGACCCCGTCGAGGGCCAATTCGGTGCCCGACTCGACCTCGCGAATCCCCGGGCAGCGCACCACGGCGGGGATGCCGATCTGGGCGGCGAGAATTGCGGTGTGGCTGGTCGGGCCACCTGCAGCAGTGACCAGGCCGCGTACCAGCTCGGGATCGAGGGTCGCGGTGTCGGCCGGGGCCAGATCCTCCGCCACCAGGATGACGGGGGAGTCGAAGGCGGGAACGCCCGGTTCGGGCAGCCCCTGCAGGACGGCCAGGGCCCGGTCGCGCACATTGTGCAGGTCGGTGACCCGCTCGGCCAGGTATCCGCCAGCAGCAGTGAGTTGGGCGCAGAAATCGTCAATGGCGCCCCACAAGGCATGGGCCGGGCCGTCGCCCTCCTCGAGGTGGGTGCGCACGGAACTCGTCAGACCGGGGTCACGGGCCATCATGGCAGTGGCCATGAGCACCCCGATGGCGGATGGATCAGCTTCCAGGGCACGTGCGTCGAGGCGGTCGGCAACCTTGCTGAGGGCAGCGGTCACCCTCGCCACGTCGTCGTCGGTGTCACCTTTGGGGTCGCGTGCCGGTAGGCCGGGTGCCGGTTCAACGAGTAGCGCTGGAGCCTGGCCGATTCCGGCAGAGACGCCCAGACCGGAGAAAGTCTTCATGATGGTCAGGCGCTCGGAGTCTCGAGGGCGGTGCACAGGTTGGCAAGAACGTCGTCGGCGCCCTCGCCCTCGGCCGTGAGTTCCACGGTCTCACCCTTCTTGGCACCCAGACCCATCACCGAGAGGATGGAACGGGCATCCACTGGTTTCTCGCCGGGGCGGCCAATGGTGACGGCCAGACCAGACTTGGTGGCAGCCTGGACGAACATGGCGGCGGGGCGGGCGTGCAGGCCAGACTCGGCGGCGATGGTGGCGGTGCGACTGGGCATGAGTACCTCCTGCTGGAAGTCGGGACGTTCCCAACAACTTTTCAACACCCGACAATATCCCAGCCACTGGAAAAGGTGCATCCGCCCCCGAAGAAATTGCACATACGTAACAGACCGGCCCTCGCAACAGACCAGCCCATGGCCTCCGGCCAGAACAGACCAACCCAGGGCCTCCGGCCAGAATCGTGGAGCTGGTGGAGGAAGGGAGCTTGACGACGTGGCCGGGGAGGACTCGAGGAACGCAACATCGCCGGATTGTTGCCCGGCCTGCGGGAACTGCTGGGGCGGGAAGCCACCAACCAGCGCCGGTCCGAGGGCAACGGTCCGAATCGGTGATCGGGTCGGACCGGGGAATCACACACGGCGGAGACATCGGGCATGGGAGATGAGTGCCTGAGAAGGTGCAGGGGCGTGCTGGGAACACGTGTGCGCGGCGGTAGGCTGGAACCATGACATCCAAGCTCATCCTGCTCCGCCACGGCGAGAGCGAATGGAACTCAAAGAACCTCTTCACCGGCTGGGTGGACGTCGACCTCAACGAGAAGGGTGCGGGCGAAGCACGTCACGCTGCCGAGCTGCTCAAGCAGGAGAACCTGTTGCCCGACGTCGTCCACACCTCGCTGCTGCGTCGCGCCATCCACACTGCCTACCTCGCTCTGGACGGCTGCGATCGCCACTGGATCCCGGTGCGTCGTTCCTGGCGTCTCAACGAGCGCCACTACGGCGCCCTGCAGGGCCTCAACAAGGCCGAGACCAAGGAGAAGTACGGCAACGACCAGTTCATGGCTTGGCGTCGTTCCTTCGACCAGCCGCCGCCCGTCATCGAGAAGGATGGCGAGTGGAGCCAGTTCAACGACCCGCGCTACGCCGACATCCCCTCCTCCCAGCGTCCGCTGACCGAGTGCCTCAAGGACGTCGTCGCTCGCATGATCCCGTACTTCGAGTCCGCCATCACCGACGACCTCAAGGCCGGCAGGACCGTCCTCGTCGCTGCTCACGGCAACTCGCTGCGTGCCCTCGTCAAGCACCTTGACGGTATCAGCGACGACGACATCGCCGGCGTCAACATCCCCACCGGCATTCCGCTGCTCTATGAGCTCGACGACGACTTCAAGCCGGTCACCAAGGGTGGGCGTTACCTGGACCCGGAGGCCGCTGCTGCTGGCGCCAAGGCCGTGGCGAACCAGGGCAACAAGTGAGTCGTTCCTGACGTCAGGACCCTCGAGGGCCCTTGTCATGGATGAGGGGCCGTGCTGGCAGCACGGCCCCTCATGTGTACTCCCCGGAAACCCACGCGTGTATCCCCGGAAAATCCCGAATCATTCGGGGTGAGTCATCGTGGGGCCATGTTATCAACACGGCCCCAGGTATATCTGTTGATTGATCAGGCGATGACGCCCAGTTCGTATCCCTTGCTCTTGAGGTATTTCACCATTGCGGGAACGGACCTTGCAGTGACCTTCTTGTCCTCGGCATCGTGATTGAGAATGAGAAGCACGTTGGGGGTGCCGTACTCGGCGGCGGTCTCCTTGAGGTTCTGCACTGCCTCGTCCGTACTGGTCAGCGGTTTGCCCTCGGCATCCTTGGACAGTGCGTTCCAGTCGATCCATGACATGTGGCGCTCGGACATCGCCGAGTCTGCCGTCGACCAGCCTCGCCAGGACATGTGGCCACCGGGGTTGCGCACCGCACCGGTCGTGAACCCGGAACCCACGAACGATCGCATCTGGGCCATCGCGTAGTCGATGTCGCAGCCGATGTGGCTCTTCGAGGCTTCCCGGCCCGGGTACAGGTAGTCGTAGTCGTGGCTGTAGGAGTGGATCGCCAAGGCATTGCCCTGCTCCAACATCTGGTTGAGCAGGCTCTTGTCCACCTCACCCATGTGGGAGGAGATCGTGAAGAACGTTGCCCTGCCTCCGGAGCTCTTGAGGCCCTTGAGCACCTGCGGGGTGCGCTGGCTGGGGCCATCGTCAAAGGTGAGGAAGGCGATCTTCTTGTTCTTGGGTTGGGTCTGGGGCTTGAGCATCCAGTCGTGCACGGTCTTCGCCGCATAGACGTGCCCCTCGGCCGTCTTGCCGTGATTGGTCCCCGGGATGAGTGCTGGAAGGTTGGGGACCACGGCACCGGATGCCTTGAGCGGTGTGCCGGCGGCGGGTGGTGCGGCACACGTGGGTTTCGTCACGGCCTTCCCAGCTCCGGGGTACCCGGCGTACTTCGTTGCCGGAGTGGAGGTTGCAGAAGGTGTGGGAGTTGCGGTGGGGGTCGTCGAGGTGGTGGCTGACGAGGTCGTCCCCCCGGGGGTTGTCGATGAGGTACTCGCGGTGTGCTTGCTCCCGGAATGGGTGACGTCAGCAGCGTTGGGTGAGGCGCATGCCGCCAGGAAGGTGGCCAGACCAGCCAGGATCGTCAGGCCGATCGTTGCTCGAGAACCGTGCCGCGACTTGACCTGCCGCTGTGAGCGGGGGGCGTCGCTGGCCGGTCCGCAGGACGAGTCGTGGGCGGTGTGGACGTCACCGTCGCTGCTGATGATGGGCATGTGTGCACCTTTCCCAGATGATCGACAGTCAGGGGTCACAGTACTCAGGAAAGGCGGCGGAGCCCCTGGGGCTCGCCGTCACTGGTCAGGCGGAATCGCGCGGGGCGTAGCCATGAATCAGCCGGGAACGGGGTATCACGACCCATGAACTGCCGGGACGGCGTCATCGGAGAGCAGAGGGCCATCGGAAGGCAGGGGCCAGGACCTCAGAAGGAGGATGGCCAGTTCTCACCTTCCGGGGCCTCGCCAGTGACGATGTAGATGGTGCGGGCCCCCATGGCGACAGCGTGATCGGCAATGCGCTCGTAGTACCGGCCGAGCAGGGCGGTGTCCACGGCCTTCTCCACGCCGTACTCCCAGTCGTCGCTCAGCAGCAGGTGGAACTGGTCGCTGCGCAGTTCGTCCATCTTGGAGTCGGCGGTGGCCAGACCGGCGGCAGCCTCGGCGTCGCGGTTCTCCAAGGTGGTGATGGCCGTGGCGATCATGGAGTCGGCGGTCTCAGCCATCTGCTTGATCTGGTCGGCAACCGGCTCGGGGGCAGCCACCTCGGGGTAACGCAGCCGGGCGATCTTGGCGATGTGTGCGGCGAGATCGCCCATGCGGTCCAAGGAGTAGCTCATGCGCAGCACGGCGACGACAGTACGCAGTTCACCAGCCACGGGGGCCTGACGAGCCAGGAGCTGGAAGGAGCGCTGCTCGATCTCCTTGGTGAGCTCGTCGATGCGGGCGTCGCCGCTGATGACGCGCTCGGCGATGGTGAGGTCGGCGGTGACGAGGGCAGTGGTGGCGTCCTGGACGGCAGTGCGGACCAGACCGGCAACGGTCACGATCAGCTCAGTAGTCGCATTGAGTTCGTCGCGGTAACTGTCGCGCATGGTGAAGGCCCTTCCCTTTCTGAGACATCCATCCTCGTAAAGCGTAGTTCGTCCGAGAACCATTTCGCATACTGCAGTTGAGGAATGAATGAATGTTCAGTTAACGAGAGGAGACGTTGCCCGCGTTGCCCGGCCTCACGCACGGTGGAGTCGTGTGGTGACGGGGGACTCCCATATGATCGGACCGTGGACGTTGCGTTGTCAGGGGTTGTCGGGCTCGTGCTGGGCGGGCTCCTCACATGGCTCATCCTGCATGCGGTGGAACGATCACGTCACCCGATCGACACCTTGGCGACAGACATCGAGGTCATGGTCGTCACCCCAGAACTCAAACGAGCCCTGGCCCAGGTGGGCGGGGCGGCAGCCGTCATCGGCCCACATGACGAGGTGCTGCACTCCACCGTCTCGGCCCGGTCGATGAACATCGTCCGAGGTTCGCGCATCATCGAGGAGACCGTCCTGGAGATCGTGCGGGAGAGCAGGCAGCGCTCAACGGAGCTGTGTCGGGACATCGACGTCCCCGGCACGGCCACCGGACGCACTGCCCAACACCTCACGGTGCGCGTCGGCCCGCTGGACGCACACGGCAACATCGTCCTCGTCGTCGACGATCGTGCCCCGTTGTTGCGCGTGGAACAGACCCGACGGGACTTCGTCGCCAACATCAGTCACGAACTCAAGACCCCCATTGGCGCCATCGCAATCCTCTCGGAGGCCGTGGAGGGTGCCGCCGATGATCCTGAGGCGGTGCGACACTTCGCCGGGCGGCTCAACAAGGAGACTGCCCGAGTCTCCGAGATGGTCTCGCAGATCATCAACCTCTCCCGGCTGCAGTCCGATCAGCCGATGATGACTCCACAGCAGGTTGACGTCTGCCACGTCCTTGCCGATGCCGTGGAACGCAATCGGGAACTGGCGGACAGCCGCGAGGTCAACCTCGTCGTCAAGGCCGAGCCCGATCTGGAGATCCAGGGCGATCCTGCCCAGCTCACCGATGCCGTCTCCAACCTCATCCACAATGCCATCGTCTACTCCAACCCTCGGGCGAGGGTGGCGGTGAGTTCGCGACTGGTGCACGACGTGGACGGCGATCGTGCCGACATCGCGGTTGCCGACAACGGCATCGGCATCACCGACGAGGACCAGAGACGCATCTTCGAGCGGTTCTACCGCGTCGACTACGCCCGTAGCAGGGACAACGGCGGCACCGGCCTGGGGTTGTCGTTGGTCAAACACATTGCCCAGGCGCACGGCGGTTCGGTGGACGTGTGGAGCAAGGTCGGCCAGGGATCCACCTTCACCCTCTCCATCCCGCTGCCCAGCCTCGAGTTCGACGACGGGGACCCTGTTGACCTCGCCGGAGCTCACGACTCATCAATCACCAGCAAGAAGGATCAGTCATGACCCGAGTACTCATCATCGAGGACGAGGAGTCCTACCGTGAGGCCACCGCCTTCATGCTCCGTCAGGAGGGGTTCGAGGTTGCCGAGGCCGAGGACGGACGAGCCGGCCTGTCCGAGTTCGACCACAACGGTGCCGACATCGTACTGCTGGACCTCATGATGCCCGGCATACCGGGCACCGAGGTGTGCCGTCAGCTGCGGCAGCGCAGTTCGGTGGGCATCATCATGGTCACCGCGCGTGACTCCGAGATCGACAAGGTCGTCGGGCTGGAGCTCGGTGCTGACGACTACGTCACCAAGCCGTTCAGCCATCGTGAACTCGTGGCCCGTATCCGCGCCGTGCTGCGTCGCGGCTCGGAGTCCGAGGAGTCTCCCGATATCCTCCAGGGGTCCGGGGTGCGCATGGACGTCGAGCGTCACGAAGTGAGCGTCTCCGGCAAACCGGTGAAGTTGGCCCTCAAGGAGTTCGAGCTGCTCGAGGTGCTGCTGCGCAATGTGGGACGAGTCATGACCCGCGCCCAGCTCATCGATCGCATCTGGGGCGTCGACTACGTGGGCGACACCAAGACCCTTGACGTCCACGTCAAGCGACTGCGCGCCAAGATCGAGGACAACCCCTCCCGCCCCCGGCACATCATCACGGTGCGCGGTCTGGGCTACAAGTACGACGACTGAGTCGAGGAACGCCTGGTCACCAGTGCCCCGACGAGCACGACGAGAGCCAGGACGGGCAGGATGTCACCGGTCCACGCCACAGCGGGGGACAGTGGATCGCACCCGAGGGGGAGTGCGATGATGCGAGCCAGGTACAGCGGTCCGGCCAGTGCCACGGGGGCTGCCAGGCACGTCACGACGATGCTCAGGCGTCGCGGCAGCACTCGAGCCGCCCACACTGCGATGAACGGCAGCCACACCCAGTGGTGGTTCCACGAGACCGGGGAGATGAGCAGCATCACGCTCGCCGACACGGCAACCGTGGTCACCAGGTCGTCGGAGCGGCGGGCCTCGTCGAGGCGCCTGGGCAGCAGCAGCCAGCCGGCGACGATGACGGCGAGGCCCAGCAGTACCCACAGGGCACTGCGCACGGTCGTGGGGCAGTGACGCCAGAGCACCCCGTTCACGGATGCGTTGGCCGGGTAGTCGAGTCCGCCGACGCGCCCGGTGTCCCACATGAGATCGGTCCAGTACTCCTGCGAGGTGCCCGGCAGCAGCAGCCACCCGATGGCGATCGATGCAAGGAATCCGGTTGCCATGCCTGCCAGGTGCGCCCAGTCGTAGCGACGCAGGGCAGGTAGCCCGAGTGCCAACGGGGTGAGCTTGCACCCGCCGCACAGACCAATGGCGAACCCTCCCCAGAATCGGCGGTCAGTGGTCAGCCCCAGCAGGCAGACGGCCATGAGGATGATGTTGATCTGGCCCTTGGCGATCGTCTCCCAGAACGGATTGAGGATCACCAGGGCGATGGCCCAGCACGGCAGGTGGAACGCGACTCGACGTGCCTTCCCGATCGGTGCCGTGGGCAGGAGGCCAAGGCGCAATGCGCGTTGACAACTCAGGGTGACGGTTGCACAGGACAGTGCCGTCATGACGAGCCATGCTCCGTGCTCGGTCATGGGTGCCATCCACGAGAGGATCAGGGCAGCAAATGGCGGATAGGTGAACAGGAGGTGGCCAGGGGCGGAGTGGTACAACGGGGTGCCGTTGATGACGGCCTGTGCTCCCTCGTGGTAGACGTTGGAATCCACCGGTTCAACGGGGGAGCCCAGGGCAAAGACGCAGAACAGGACGATGATCACCGCGCCTGCTGAGATCGCTGTCGTCCGCAGGGAGGATGAGGACTCCATTTCTGCCAGCCTCTCGGATTCGTGCTCTGGTGGCAGCTGTCGCTGACCACATCGGATCGTATGTGCCAGGTATGGTTTTGACCAACGTCTGGGAGAGTACCTGACGTGTGGTGCTGCCCTCCCCCCCGATGGAGCGTCGACCGTCGGCGTCGGGGCCAGCGTGGACGGGGTCTCCGGCGGTCTGTGGTGGCCCGAACCGCCGGAGTGATGGGTGGCGGCGCTGCCCTTGACGTGCTGCCCGGCCCCAGGTATAGGGTGACAGTGAGTGTGATCATGAGAATGCCCCTTTCTGTGTTCAGTGGTAGAATCACCTGTGGAAGGGGTTGCATACATGACTTTCAATGTCGGTGAAACGGTTGTCTATCCCAATCACGGGGCTGCGGTGATCGAGGATCTCGAGACGCGCACCATCAAGGGTGAGGAGAAGCTCTACCTCGTTCTTCGGATCATCGGTCAGAACGATCTCGTCGTGCGGGTGCCAGCCGCGAACCTCGATCTCGTGGGCGTGCGCGACGTCGTTGACGAGAAGGGGTTGAAGAAGGTTTTCGAGGTTCTGCGTCAGCCCCACACCGAGGAGCCAGCCAACTGGTCCCGTCGGTACAAGGCCAACCTGGAGAAGCTGCACAGCGGCAATGTGCTCAAGGTTGCCGAGGTGGTCCGTGACCTGTGGCGCCGCGAGCGTGATCGCGGTCTGTCTGCCGGTGAGAAGCGGATGCTGGCCAAGGCACGCCAGATCCTCGTCTCCGAGCTCGCCCTGGCTGAGAAGGTCGACGAGGAGCGCGCCGAGCAGATGCTCGAAGAGGTGCTTGCATCCTGAACATCTGAGTGGCGAAGGCACAAGGGGCCCGGCGGACAACCCGCTGAGGCCCCTTTTCCATGTCTGCGGATTGACGCCGAGGCCCAGGGATCGTCCAACCCAGTGGATTGGTCGCCTGCCCACCGTCCCTGCGGGTGATCGCTGGCAGGGGCGCCTGCCTCGCCCTACTGATCGATCGCTGCCAGGACCGGTCCGAGCCGATCCCGCAGTTCCGCACCACTGCCATGCAGCAGAGCATGGTAGCCGTCGTGGCTCTGCATGAGCTCGATCACGGCCGTGAGCATTCCGATCTGGTTGTTCGGGTCGGTCACCAGCGGCCAGATGGACAGTGCGACCTGCAACTCGCGCTCCGGATCGTCCATGGCGTGGAAGATGGTCTGGGAGGCATTGCGGCACAGCAGGATCCCGGGACACCTCACATGGTCGGGATCAATGTGTGGGATGGCGACGCACGCGTGGCCGAAGTCCAACCCCGTGGGATATGTCTCCTCGCGCCGGGACACGGCGGTGAGGAACGTCTCGCCAACCAAGGCGTCCCGGGTGAGGCGGTGGTTGACGAGACGGAACAACTCCTCCGATGAGTCGGTGTCGACGTCAAGGACGATGAGTTGGGGTGTCATGCAGAAAGGTCAGGCCTTGAGGTCGGCAGCGATCTCGTCGGCCAGGTCGTCATCACCGACGCCGGTGAGGAAGGCAACTCCGCGATACACCTTGACGTTCTCGGAAGGAGCCTTGACGACCGTCGTCGAGACGATGGCGTCCGGCTCGAAGGACTCGGCGTGCTCAGACAGCTCGCCCGTCTTGCACTCCTTCATCATTGCCTCGATGTCGCGCTCCTTGAGCATGCGCTGCAACTTGTTGGCGACCTGGACGGATGTGGCGATCCCGGTACCACAGCACACGAGAATCTTCTTCTTGAGCATCAATGCCTCCTCGGCGGTTTGCTGGATGAGATATCCATGTCGTGGTGGACACCATGGTAGCTGTGCTGTTCGTGCAGCAGCGGTATTGCTGCCAACACGGTGCTGACATCGAATTATGGGCCATGGTGAAACCGTGCGTCAGGTGGGGGATTGTTCTGCCCGAAGGTGCAGGCTGCCGTGGCACGCCGCTGCCCTGACGGTGCCCCCTGCCCTGACGGTGGCATGGTGCCGGCCGGATCACACTCGCCCCTCGGTTGTCGACGCCGGTCCCCGCACCGACCGTGGGAACTCGCTAAGCTCATGGCCCATGGACGAACCCATTGTCGCCATCGTCATGGCTGCCGGAATCGGTAGCAGATTTGGTGGGCCCATCCCCAAACAGGTCACCGAGCTTGCCGGTAAGGCCGTCGTTGCCGTCGCCGTGGAATCCCTGGCGGCCGGCGGTTGCTCCCGTGCCGTCGTCGTCGTCAAGGAGGGCATGGAGAATCACGTGAGATTCGCCCTGGCGGCGGCACCCATCCCGGTGCACTTCGTCACCGGGGGCAACTCCCGGCAGGAGTCGGTACGGCGGGGCCTGGAGTTCGTCGACTCCCACCCGGTGCTGTCCAAGGCCTCCAAGGTGCTCATCCATGACGCGGTGCGTCCGCTGGTGCCTGCCTATGTCGTTGCAGACGTCATCAAGGCCCTGGACGACGGAGCCACTGCAGTTGCTCCCGCCATGCCCGTGGTGGACACCATCCGGCAGGTCGACGGGGACACCAGCACGGTTGTCGACCGTGACACCCTGCGTGCCATCCAGACTCCGCAGGGATTCGACCGGGCCACCATCACGCAGTGCCACCGACGTATGGCCGACGACGGCGTCAAGGTCACCGACGATCTCAGCTGTTGTGAACTCTATGACCATCAGATCACCTTGGTGGAGGGATCACGGGCTGCGATGAAGATCACCGAACCCATCGACATCGACATTGCCGAGGTGTTCAGTCGAGCTGCTGCCGGAGCAGGAAATCACAGCGGCAAACGGGTCCGGCTCATGGCAACCAAGGTGCGTGAGAAGGGTGGCATGTTCATCCGACACGTCCGACGAGCCATTCCCGGGAAGTGATCGTGCCGAGCAGCCAGGTGAGGCCGCCGGGTATCCACCAGCCGAGCGCAGGCAATGAGACCACCTGCGCAACATGGCAACGCAACGAGGAGGACAGACGGACATGGCCGATGCGATGACTGCTCCGGAACCGCATGAGGAGCATCACCCCGAATCCTGCGCTGCCGTGCAGCTACGCACCGGGATCGGTACTGACGTCCACCAGCTCACACCGGGGGTACCGATGCACGTCGCGGGTCTGGAGTTCCCCGACGAACCGGCGGGGTTGGCCGGGCACTCCGACGGTGACGTCGCTGCCCACGCCATGTGTGACGCTCTGCTCTCGGCGGCTGGGCTGGCTGATCTGGGCACGGTCTTCGGCACGTCGGATCCGCAATGGGCCGGACGTGCTGGGGTGGACTTCCTGCGGGCCACCGTGGCGTTGCTCACGGAGCACGGCTGGCGGCCGGTGAACGTTGCCGTCCAGGTGATCGGGCAGCGTCCCCACATCGCGCAACGCCGCGCGCAGGCCCAGGAGGTGCTTGGAGCTGCCGTCGGTGCGCCGGTGTCGGTGTCCGCCACCACCACCGATCACCTGGGATTCACCGGAGCAGGCCAGGGGGTCGCTGCGGTGGCCACCGCCCTGATCCAGGGTGCGGATCTTCCTCGGACGTGATGATGGAGGGCTGATGAGTTCTGCAGCAGAAGGACGTATCATGACCAACGAAACCAATACTTCGGACTGGTACCGACAGGCTGTCGTCTACCAGATCTATCCGCGGTCGTTCGCCGACGCCAATGGTGACGGGATCGGTGACCTGGCCGGAATCGTCGATCACGTCGATCACCTGGTGAGGTTGGGCGTGGATGCCGTCTGGCTGAGCCCCTTCTACCCCTCGGCCCTGGCCGACGGCGGCTACGACGTCGACGACTATCGCAATGTCGACCCGCGACTGGGGACCCTGGCGGACTTCGATCGGCTCGTCGACGCCCTGCACTCCCACGGAATCCGACTCATCGTCGACATCGTCCCCAACCACACCGGATCGGGCCACGAGCTGTTCCGCAAGGCCCTGGCCGATGGTCCCGGATCGCCCGCCCGTGAGCTCTACCACTTCCGCGACGGGGACGAGCCACCCACCGACTGGACAAGCGCCTTTGGCGGCTCTGCATGGCAACAGGTTGACGACGGCCAGTGGTACCTGCACATGTTCGACGTCACCCAACCCGACCTCAACTGGGACCATCCCGAGGTCGTCGCCGAGTTCGACCAGACGTTGCGGTTCTGGGCCGACCGCGGGGTGGACGGGTTCCGGGTGGACGTCGCCCACCTGCTCAAGAAGGATCTCAGCGAACCGCTGCCCAGCCAGGCGGAGCTTGACGCCGCCGACAAGACCGTGGGCAATGGTCGCCTGGAGGACCGCGACGAGGTGCACGACATCTACCGTCACTGGCGGCAGATCTTCAACGAGTACGACCCGCCCCGGGTGGCCGTGGCCGAGGCGTGGGTGCCGGCCAATCGCCGTCCGCCCTACGCAACTCGTGAGGAATTGGGGCAGGCCTTCAACTTCGACCTGCTCCAAGCCCCGTTCCGGGCCGAGGAGCTGCGGCGCATCATTGACGACAACCTCGCCCTGGCGGCCAGGTCCGGATCGTCGACGACGTGGGTGCTCTCCAATCACGACGTCGTGCGCCACGCCACTCGCTACGGACTGCCCGAGGAACTGCGGGACGGTCGGCAGTACGTGCTGGGCGACGGGCACACCATTGCCTGCGATGCCTATCTTGGCCTGCGACGCGCCCTGGCTGCGACCCTGCTCATTCTCGCCCTGCCCGGCTCAACCTATCTGTACCAGGGGGAGGAACTCGGGCTGCCCCAGGTGGTCGACATCGCCGACGAGTACCGTCAGGATCCGACGTTCTTCCGCTCACCGGGTGTGGACAAGGGGCGGGACGGCTGCCGGGTACCGTTGCCGTGGACACCGGATGGCCCATCGCTGGGGTTCGGGTCGGGTGAGCCACACCTCCCGCAGCCCACCCGGTTCCGCGACCTTGCCGTGAGCAGGCAGGACGCCGATTCGCGTTCTCCGCTCAACGTCTACCGACGAGCCCTGCGCCTGCGCGCACGGCTGCAGGACGGTGAGGACATGGAGTGGCTGGACAGCCCGCAGGGCACTGTGGCGCTGCGACGGCATGACGGCTGGGTCTGCGTGGCCAACCTCACCTCAACACCCATTGACCTGCCGTCGGGGGAGGTGCTCCTCACCTCTGCGGATCTGGTGAGTGGCAAGCTTCCCGAGGCCACCACAGTGTGGCTTCGTCCGCGCTGAAGTCATGGGGGCGTGGCCTGCCAGCCGTGCCCGGGCCGTGCGTCCTGCGACACCGGGCTCGTGCTCTCCCCAGCCTGGGCGGCACGTGCAGCCCACGTGTCACCCGCAGAGGGCGGCAGCCGCGGGTCTGCCCAGCTCGAGGCGCCGTCCGGGTCACGTACCGTCTGTGGAGGGCGGCGACTGGTGAGCGGGAGTTGACGCTGGCTCCGCGGACGGTGCGGAGCCAGCTTTCCGGGATGGGTGCCTCACAGCTCCAGACCGGGGTAGAGCGGGAAGTTGCCGAGCAGCTCGTCGGCGGCGTCGTGCACCTGTTGGGCGACTCCGTCGGCGATGGTGTACTTGGCCTTGCCACGTTTGCCCGAGGCCGTCGTTGCCGGTGTGGTGGCCGACAATGCAGTGACGATGAGCTCAGCCACCCGGTCGAACTCGTCGGGTCCGAAGCCACGTGAGGTGAGTGCCGGGGTGCCGATACGCACGCCGGAGGTGTACCACGCACCGTTGGGATCGGCCGGGATCGAGTTGCGGTTGGTGACGACCCCGGAGTCCAGCAGCGCCGACTCGGCCTGGCGTCCGGTGAGCCCGAAGCTGGAGAAGACGTCAAGCAGATTGATGTGGTTGTCGGTGCCGTCGGTGACGAGCTTGACGCCACGCTTCATGAGACCTTCGGCCAGTGCCTTGGAGTTGTCGGCGATGCGCTGGGCGTAGTCGCGGAATGCCTGGGTGCGGGCCTCGGCCAGGGCAACGGCCTTGGCCGCCATGATGTGCCCCAATGGTCCGCCGAGCACCATGGGGCAGCCGCGGTCGACGTCTCCGGCGTACTCGTTGGTGGTGAGCACCATGCCGCCACGCGGCCCGCGCAGTGACTTGTGGGTCGTCGTCGTGACGATGTCGGCGTGTGCCACCGGATCCTCGTCGCCGGTGAACACCTTGCCGGCCACCAACCCGGCGAAGTGGGCCATGTCGACCATGAGGACGGCCCCGACCTCGTCGGCGATCTCACGCATCTTCGCGAAGTTCACCCGACGCGGGTAGGCCGAGTAACCGGCGACGATGACCAACGGCTTGAACTCGCGGGCCAGCTCGGCAACCTTGCCGTAGTCCAGATATCCGGTCTCGGGGTCGGTGCCGTAGGAGCGCTGGTCGAACATCTTGCCGGAGATGTTGGGACGGAACCCGTGGGTGAGGTGGCCGCCGGCGTCCAGGCTCATACCGATGGCGCGCTGGTCGTTGAACCTGCGACGCAGGGTGTCCCAGTCGTCCTGGGTGAGGTCGTTGACGGTACGGGCACCGAACTCCTCGAGCCCGGGGGTCTCCACGTGGTGGGACAGGATCGTCCAGTAGGCGGTGAGGTTGGCGTCGATACCGGAGTGCGGCTGGACGTAGGCGTGGTCGGCGCCGAAGAGCTCCCGGGCATGTTCGGCGGCCACCGACTCAACGGTGTCGACATTCTGGCAGCCGGCGTAGAAACGGTGCCCGATGGTTCCCTCGGCGTACTTGTCGGAGAACCAGGTGCCCATCGTCGCCAGCACGGGCAGGGAGGCATAGTTCTCCGAGGCGATGAGTTTGAGTGAATGACGTTGGTCGTCCAGCTCCTGGCGGGTGGCCTGGGCGACGCGCGGCTCCACCTCACCGATGATGTCGAGCATGCTGCGATAGGCCGACGAGACCTTCTGCGCGGTTTCCGGGTCGATGTGCGCGGCGGTTGACTCTGACACGTTGTCTCCCTTCAGACGGTGGTGATGACAAATCTATCCGTCTTTGGCAGGCCCGAAAGGGGAGTGGGCGCACTTTGAGCACCGCTTTGACCTCTGGTGGAACGGTCGGACCATCTTCGGCGGCCCCCTGCCCTGTGACCCGTGAGATCAGCCCGGTCACGGAGGGCACTCTCGCACGACTGGCAGACCAGACGTGCAGCGGGGGTGTGGGGGAGTCTGCCCCCGTCATGGCAGGTTGCAGGGAACCCGGCCGGCACTTCTTCAGGCGGTGCGGATCCGGGCAGCCGCATAGAGGGCAACGGAGACAGCCACCGACGCGTTGAGCGACTCGACCTCGCTCGTGATGGGAATGCTGGCCAGGACGTCGCACGATTCACGGGTGAGACGAGCCAGACCATGGCCCTCCGATCCCACGACGAGCACCGTCGGCCCGTCCAGACCGGGCACGTCCGCGATGTCGACGTCCCCCTCGCCGGCCAATCCGACGACCATCCAGCCCGCTCGGGCGAATTTCGCCAGGGCCTGGTTGAGGTTGGTGGCCATCGCCACCGGGATGCGCGCCGCGGCCCCTGCCGAGGTCTTCCAGGCAGCTGCCGTCATGGACGCGGATCGACGCGAGGGGATGAGCACCCCCTGCGCCCCGAAGGCCGCCGCGGAGCGCACGATCGCCCCCAGGTTCCGTGGATCGGTCACCTTGTCCAGGGCGACGACGAGCCCGCCGTGCGTGGCCTCGGCACCGGCTGCGATGAGATCGTCGGTGCCGGCGTACTCGTAGTCCTGCAGACGCAGTGCCACGCCCTGATGGTTGGAGCCGCCGGTCTGACGGTCCAGCTCACCGCGGGTGGCCTGCATGAGTGGGATGCCGTGGTCGGCGGCGAAGGTGAGGATCTCACGGAGTCGGGAGTCGTGCTCGGCGCCGTCGACGACGTAGGCGGCCCGCACCGGCAATCCGGCATTGAGGGCCTCCAGCACCGAGTTGCGTCCGATGACCCAGTCCGGTCCGGCTCCCTTCTCGGAAGGTCGACTGGTCCGCTGCCTGGGTCTGACGGTCTGCTTGGCCTTGTACGCCTTGTGGTAGACGCGATCCTCCGCCTTGGGGGTGGGGCCGCGTCCGGCCAGACCCTTGCGGATCCGTCCGCCGGAACCGGCAGCCTTGTTCCTTGCCTTGCGGGTGGCTCCTCGGCGTTGGGAGTTGCCTGCCATGGTTGTCCTTTCGATCAGCTGGGACGCCATCAGTCCCATGACTGCCTTGCCTCGAGCCGAAATCACCAAGTGGTGACTCGGCTCGGGGGGGGCGGATCAGTTCGGTGCCCGGCCGCTTCAGGAGACGTCGGCCCGGGGCCACCTCAGTCCAGCGACCACCGGGCGCCGTCAGGGGTGTCCTCGATCACCAGACCGAGGTGGGTGAGCACGTCGCGGATGGAGTCGGCGGTGGCCCAGTCCTTGCGGGCCCGGGCCTCGGAGCGTTGGGTGAGCATAGCCTGGACGAGTCCGTCGACGACCGGCTCGAGCTTGTCGGACTGCGTGGACCTGCTCGATGCCCACACCGGATCGTCCGGGTCGAGGCCGAGGACGCCGAGCATGACGCGCAGCTGGCCCAGATGGGCTGCGACTGCTGGGGCGTCGGAGGCGTCGATCGCCTTGTTGCCCTCGTTGATCGTCGTGAAGAGCGTGGCGACGGCGGCAGGGGTGCCGAGGTCGTCGTCCATGGCATGGGTGAATCGCTCATCGAGTTCGGGCACTCGCGCATCCGTGGGCAGATTCGTGGGGTCGATCCCAGCTCGGTCGCAGACCTGCCCGGCACGCTCCAGGAAGCCGTCGATACGGGCGATGGCCTTGTCGGCCTCGTCCAGGGATCCCTGGGTGTGCTCGTCGGAGGGGGAGAACTCGATGGTGGAGCGGTAGTGCGGCGCCAGCAGGAAGTAGCGCACGGCGCGCGGATCGTGGTTCGCCGTCACCTCGGACACCCGAGCGGTGTTGCCCAAGGACTTGCTCATCTTCTCACCCGACATCGTCACCCACGCGTTGTGCATCCAGTAGTGGGCGAATGCGCGGCCAGCAGCAGCCGACTGGGCCAGCTCGTTCTCGTGGTGCGGGAAGCGCAGGTCTATGCCGCCACCGTGGATGTCGAAGGCCTCGCCCAGATACTTGCCGGACATGGCCGAGCACTCCAGGTGCCAGCCGGGGCGTCCAGCACCCCACGGGGCGTTCCACGAGGCAGTCTCGGGTTCGGAGGGCTTGTGCCCCTTCCACAGGGCGAAGTCGCGGGGGTCACGCTTGCCGCGGGGGTCGGAATCGGCGGCAGGAGCCATCTCGTCGACCTTCATTCCCGACAGCTCTCCGTAGCGTGGCCAGGATCGCACGTCGAAGTAGACGTCACCGGATCCGTCGGGGGCGACGTAGGCGTGCCCGGCGTCCAGCAGCTCACCGATGAGGTCGATCATCTCGGGGATGTGGCCGGTGGCGCGCGGCTCGTAGCTGGGTGGGCGGCATCCCAGCAGCGAGTAGGCCCGGTGCAGCTCGTTCTCGAACTCGTAGGCATGGGCCCACCACGGCACACCGCGTTCGGCGGACTTGGCGAGGATCTTGTCGTCGATGTCGGTGACGTTGGCGACGATCGTCACCTCGTAACCACTGTGCTCCAGCCAGCGGCGCAGGACGTCGAAGACGACCTCCTTGCGGATGTGACCCAGGTGTGGCGCAGACTGCACCGTCATACCACAGTGGTAGATCGACACCTTGCCCTCGATGAGGGGCACGAAGGGTTCGATGCGGTGGGTCGCTGTGTTGTACAACTGGAATGTCACGTCTCAAGCCTACCGGCAGTACGACGTTCCGTCTGCTGTGGACGGATGGTGATCCCCCGCACGTCGGGATCAAAGGGGTCGGGGCGGGGCATCGCCGATGGTTGCCGACGAGGTGCCCAGTGGTGCTTCGCCGCACCCCCTTGGCACTTTCGTACCATGGGTGCATGGCCGAGATCAGGAAGCACAGGACGTCGAGCAACGCAATCAGTCAGGCGGTGGAGGCCGCGATGACCTCCCGGTCGTCTCAAGGTGCGGACGGACCCGACCACGAGACCGACGAGCTGAGCGTGGACGGAGCCCAGATTCCGACCCGTCCGACCGGCCCGTCCGCTGGATCGATCTCGGTGAACTGGCAGGGATTCCTCACCACGCAGCCTCCTGCTGCCGGTGAGGACTGAAGCTCCCACGGACGTTCCCGTTTCCGGTGCGCCCGGCAGCCGGATTCACGGCGGATCCGATGACGGTCGCACACACCTGCTGAGCTGTCACATGTCGGGGTGACGCACTGTTCGTGGTTCTTGGGTTCGTGCTCCCGGGGTTGTACTCGTGGGCCTCGTCGCGGGGTCAGACGCACCGGCATGGGCACGGGTTCGGCAAGGTCAGGGTGCGTCGATGTGCCGAACTCGTGACTCGGTCCCATGCCTTTGCGTGCGGGGTTGCGTACGAGGGCGTGGAGAATCACCCTTTCGCCTGCCTCGCCCGGAGAGCCGCAATGTCCAGCACCTGTGCCGAGTCCAGATCGACCTCGTCGGCCCCGTCCTCCCACGGATCGTACGGTGGCTCCTCATCCACGTCCTCCACGTAGCCCATCGAGGGGTCGTAGGGATTGACGAGCTGGTGGCTTCCGGCGGCATCGACCGGCAGCACCGAATCGGTGCTCATTGCCTCATCGGGCAGGTGCGTGAGGATGTCGTGGACGTAGCCCTGGGCAGCCTCGACGTGTGGCACTTCACGCTGTTCCCGCTGTGACTTGTACCAGCGGTAGTCGAGCACCTCGTGGAAGAACTGGGCCATGTCACGTTTGCGGGACAGCTCGGGGGGAATCTGGGCGACGACTGGCGAGAACACCTCGGTGAGCCATTTGTGTGCGACGACGCTCTCGTCCACCGACTGCAGTCCCCGCCGGGCCGCGAAGGTGTCGAGGTCGTTGAGCAGCCGTCTGGCCTGGTTCTCCTCGGTGTCCAGGCCGGTGAGACGCAGCAGGCGGCGCTGGTGGTGGCCGGCATCGACCACCTTGGGTTGGATGCGGATGACGTCCGAACTGGTCTGGATGTCGAGCTCGGCGACGTCGAATCCCAACGCATTGAGACGCCGCACCCGCGACTCCACCTGCGAGACGTCGCCGCCGGGGAACTCCTGGGGCTCGGTGAGCTCTGCCCACAGTTCGTGGTAACGAGTCTCGATGGTGTCGACGAGTTGCCGCGGGTCCAAGTTGGGGTCGAGCAGGTCGCCGGCCTCCAGGTCCAGGAACTCGCCGTACAGGTTCGTGCGGGCGATCTGCAGATCGTGCTCCCGCTGGCCGGTGGTGAGCTGATCGTGCAACTCCCCGGTCTCGGCGTCGACGAGGTAGGCGGCGAAGGCCTCGGCGTCCCGGCGGAACAACACGTTTGACAGCGAGATGTCACCCCACAGGAATCCCACCAGGTGCAGCCGTACCAGCAGGACGACCAGGGCGTCCAACAGTCGCATGACGGTTTCCGGTCGTACCCCGGACTGGAAGAGCGATCGGTAGGGTAGCGAGAACTGCAAGTGACGGGTGATGAGGATCTGATCCATGGGGTGGCCATCGGCATCACGCCGACCGGTCACCACGCCGATGGGCTCCACCGACGGCGTGTTCAGACGCATGAGGTCGTGCAGCAGTCGGTACTCATGGATGGCCAGGTGCTCGATGACCTCCTTGGCGGCATACACCGAGTCGCCGACCTTGATGAATCGCACGACGTGGCGGGAGATACCGCGCGGCAGGGCCACGAGGTACTCGGCAGGCCAGTCCGCCAACGGTGTGTCCCACGGCAGGGGGAGCAGTCGTGAGTCTGGCTTGGCGGAGAGGAAGCGTGGCACGGGTCAAGTCTGCCATCATTCACCGCCGGCTGGGCAGGACGCGTTGGACATGCTGTCTGGTGGTTGGACGAGGGTGTTGAGGTTGGTGAGGGCGTTGGGGTGGGTGGTGAAGTAGGTGGTGTGGTTGTCGTGGATGGTGGTGGCCCAGATGTTGCGCCAGTTCTGTGCCCAGTCTGGCCAGTCGGGGTGGTTGGCGGGTCCTTCGGGTAGGTCGATGGGGCGGGTGTCCAGGGCGATGAGGAGGTTGAGCAGTGCTCGGTCCACGTTGTAGGCGTAGTGGTTGATGCGGACTCGGTGGCCGTCATCATCGGTGATGACGTAGCTGTCGGGTTTGAGGGTCAGGGCACGGATGTGGTGGGCGTCGACGTGGTGGGTGAAGGGTCCCAGGCGGGTGGTGATGGTGTGTTCGTCGATGTGGATTCGGTAGAACAGGCCATGCAGGACCATGAGGTAGCTGGGGATGGTGATGGCCAGCTGGCAGATGATGGCCAGGGGTTTGTCCTCGGGATGTGAGACGATGACGCCCCACAGGCACAGCGTGGTGATGGTGGCGGTGATGAGGCTCACGATGATCCATGGTCGTGAGGGGTGCAGGTGTTGCGGGTCGCCCGGGTCCTGTGCCCTCGGATCGTCGGGTGTTGTGGTGGCTGGGTGTTGCCGGGTTTGTTGGCCCCATTGTTGTGGGGGGTCGAAGGTGAGGGGTTCGACGGTCATGGTCATCTTTCTTCACACGGTGGCTGCGGGTCAGGTGTCGTAGTGATCAGGTGGTTGGGTGAGGGCGTTGAGGCGGGCGAGTTGTTCCGGGTGGGTGGCGTAGAAGCGCTGATGGTGTCCGTAGGCTTCCCCGGCCAGGATGTTGCGCCACAGTTGGGCTGCCTGTTCCCAGTCAGGATCGGTGATGTCTGCTCCGGGCAGGCGGATACGGCGATGGTGGAGTTCTTCGAGCAGACGCAGGTAGACCAAGGTGTAGTCGAAACGGTTGTAGTCGAGGTTGATCTTGGTCGTGCCCGCCCAGACCTTGTAGCGCTCCATGCCGGTGCCGATTCGGCTGACCTGATCGAAATGGATCTCACGGTAGAACAGATGACCGAAACGCGTCCAGACCTTGTCACGATCAACACCAAAACGCCGCCACAAACCATGAGCCAGCAACCAATAACCCGACAAGGAGAACAGGGTGAGGACAATACATTTGTAGATGTCAACAGTGCCATGAACGGCATCATGGATGAGCTGGGGTGGCCCTCCCCATGTCAATCCTGCTGAGCCCACGAGTCCCATGGGAACCAGAATCCGTGCCTGGGAAAAGATCCGCGGCTGGGCCGGGTCACGACCCACACCCCACGACGGTTCCTGGGGACGATCCTGGCCATCCCCCAGCTGCCCCGACGATCCCTGCACATCCGGAGAAAAACACCGCGGCTCAACACTCATCGCTTCACCACTTTCGTGGCCTTGGCCATTTCCTGCTGGAAATCCGAGTGCAGGCTCTCGAGGTCGTTCTTGTTCCTGCCGATCCAGGACTTCTGGTACTCGGTGTCCAGAGAGTACTGAAGGGCGGGGATGTTGTCCTTGCGGGCGCACGTCATGGCGGCGAGTTGATGGTCCACGCTGAGGTCGGAGCCGTCCTTGGTGAGTTCGGAGGAGGCCTTCGGCGGTTCGCTCCAGCTCGATACCGGATGACCGGCGTCCTTCATGCACTGCACCCAGTTCTGCTTGAGCGGGGCGAGCCGGGAGTCGTGCTCCACCCGGTCGAGGGAGTCGTCCATCCCTTTGGCGACGAGGTCGCCGAGTTGCTGGTGAGGTGCTGTGCCGCCAGTGACGGAGAGTCTGGCCAGACTCTCCGCGGTGCACCCACCCTTGGGCAGTGGCTTGCCCTGGTCGTCCTTGATGGAGTTGTGGTCCAGGGCGGTGCCGTCGAGATTCTGGCCGGTGAGCACGGCGTAGTCCCGGGGGGAGGGGTCCCAGTTGTCCGGTGTGCCATCGGTGGTCGTTGACTGGGTACTGGTCGTTGGGCGTGGGGCATTCGCGGCCTGTGGGGTGGGGCTTGCCTTGGCCCGGATGAGTTTCTCGTCGAACGGTTTGTACCGCCCCGCAATGTCGAGGGCAGTGGTGGTGTTCTCATCCTGCTCCTCGGGATTGGGGACGTAGCTGGCCTTGAATCGGGCGGCACACTGGGCGCGCAGGATGTCGGTCGCTGTGGAGATGGTCGTGAGTTCGGTCTGGGTGGGTTGATACCTCTGCAGGGGGAGCTTCACCTGCGACACCGAGGTCAGCGGTGTGAGGTTGCTGGCGGAAGCACTGACGGAGGGGCCCGCCGTCTGGGCGGACGTCTGCTGCGGTGTCTCGGACGAGCTGCACGCGGTGAGCGCCACGAGACAGGCGCATGCCGAGGCGGTCAGGGTATGAATCGTGGGAGAGGTCATGGGATGTCCTTGGCGAATGCACGGGGTTGTCATGGCTGGGAGTGTGGCCGGGACGGCCCTGGTCTCTGGTGTCCAACGATACCCGGCTAGGACCAGCTGGCCTTTCTGGACGAATGACTCGCATCACTCATGTTGATCGTACGTGTGATCCGTGTCCGGCAAGGATTTATGACTTTGTGGCGACGATGGTGATCTTACTCTCCTGTACCTGGTAGTTGTCGATCTCCGCACCAAGGCTGCACATGACGTTGACTCCAACGGAAAATGCTAGTCTTTCTTGTGTGGAGAAACGCAGTGCCAAGAGTCTTTGCATCCGGATCACAGTCACTGTAGGCACCATGATAGTCACGCTGATTCATCCAGCGATCCGTGGTAATTTACCACAGTTGGAGTCACGAATGGTGATGTTTTCCATAATTGCTGCGGCGATGTTAATACTTTTCTCTATCGCAGGAGTCTGGTCAATTGGAGCATTCTTCATGTTTTCTGCGTCGACTAGGTTCCTTACCAACGTCAGGGGAAGCACCGTCTCCCCCTATCTGTGGGTCGTAGAGCTCTTGGTTTTCACGATCACATGGGCTCCTGTGATGCATCAAATGGCGTTACGTCGCTGTGACGCCATGCTTGGCGATGATTGTGGCAACGCTCCAACGCGCCAAGCACAGCGATATCTCATCCCGTCGTATGCATGTATATTGATCTTGATTCCCTTTTTTGGGATTTTCATCCCAGAAGCATACATGGTTTCTCGAGATGAGATTGTTCAAAATCTTGTCATAGGGATATGCTTGGGCTGCGTTCTTGGTCTGATGACCAATGAAGCCGTGCTGGACAATGTGCTGATGATAGCTGTTCCAGCTGTGGCTGCATTTGTGCTCAGAAGACGCGGATTCAGCGCATATACTTTTACGTCAATGGTATTTCTGGGGAGCCTTGTCACGTCATGCATCCGGAGATCGCCCTTGGTGTTCGAGTCTCATTACAGATGACCATCCGATCATGGTGTGTAGGTGAAGGATGAGTTTCCCGAGTCACGCCCAGGACGATGCCACGGGACGGCCTTCCTCGTAGCCCGACGGCGACTGGACGCCCACCACGGCCTTCTCGTGGAACTCGACGAGGTTTCGTGCACCGGCGTAGGTGCAGGCGGAGCGCACTCCCGAGGTGATGAAGTCCAGCAGGTCCTCCACCCCCGGACGCTGCGGATCCAGGTACATCTTGGACGATGAGATACCCTCCTCGAACAGTGCTGCCCGAGCCCGGTCGAAGGCCGAACGTGACCGGGTGCGGTGCCGCACGGCACGGGCCGAGGCCATGCCGAACGACTCCTTGTACAGCCGTCCCTGCGGATCGACCTTCATCTCACCGGTGGACTCGTGGGTTCCGGCGAACCAGGATCCGATCATCACCGACCCGGCGCCAGCCGCCAGGGCGAGAGCCACGTCACGGGGGTGACGAACCCCACCGTCGGCCCAGATGGACCCACCTGCCTCGGCAGCGGCGTCGGCGCATTCCAGCACCGCGCTGAACTGTGGACGTCCCACCCCGGTCTGCATGCGGGTGGTGCACATGGCTCCCGGCCCCACGCCCACCTTGATGATGTCGGCACCGGCCTCCAGCAGGTCCAGGGTGCCGCGTCGGGTGACGATGTTGCCCGCCACGATGAGGATGCGGCGGCCGGTACGGGCCTCGAACTCGTCACGTACCTTGCGCGCAATGCCCAAGGCCTCGATCATACGATCCTGGTGACCGTGCGCGGTGTCCATGACGAGCAGGTCGGATCCGGCCTCCAGCAGCGCCGTGGCACGTCCGGCGACGTCACCGTTGATGCCCACCGCGGTGCCGATCATGAGCTGGCCGGACGGATCGACGGCTGGCGGGTAGATCGCGGTGCGCAGCGCCCCTTTGGAGGTCATGATGCCGATGAGTCGTCCATCCGGGTCCACCGAGACGGCCACCTTCTGGTGGTGATCGGCCAAGGAGGTGAAGACGTCGTCGGCAGTGGCGTCGGGGCCCACCATCGTCATGTCACTGGTCATCACCTCGCCCACCTGGGCGAAGCGATCGATCCCGTCCGCCTCGTCGGGGCTCACCAGCCCCAGCGGACGCCGGTCGTCATCCACGACGAGCACCACACCGTGGGAACGCTTCTGCAGCAGGTTCATGGCCTGCCCCACCGTCATCTGCGGATCGACGGTGATGGGGGTGTCGAACCGGGTGTCGGCGTTCTTGACCCGGCGGATGGATCGGCACACGAAGGGCACCGGTATGTCCTGGGGCAGCACAGCGATCCCGCCTCGCCGCGCCACCGTCTCAGCCATACGGCGGCCCGAGATGGCCGTCATGTTGGCCACGACGATCGGCAATGGGGTGGCCAGGCCATCGGTGGAGGAAAGGTCGACATTCATCCTCGATCCGACCGACGACCTGTTGGGGGCCATGAAGACGTCGCTGTAGGTCAGGTCGTAGGTGGGTTGATCGTTGAGAAAACGCACGAACCCATTTTGACACGGTGAGTGGACGTCGAATCGAGTGGTCACCGACGACGATGTTCTGCCGGTCGGTCCGGACGTCATTCGGGCCTGGTGATCCTGGAGCGAAGTCCCCCTGGTACGAAGTCTCTGGTGTGTCGGAGTGCAGACGCACAGCCCAGATGGCATGGAAGGCTCTGTGACCAGAACGTGGCCAGGTGGCTCGGCGCTGTCCGGACGTGGAAGGATGGGCCTGTTCCTGCCACGGCACTCAGGAGGACACCGATGACTGCTCAGAAGCTCGACGGAAAGGCCACTGCGGCCGCGATCAAGGCAGAACTGGCCGAACGGGTCACCGCGCTGCGGGACAAGGGGGTCGTGCCCGGTCTCGGCACTGTGCTCGTGGGTGACGACCCTGCCTCACACCAGTACGTCGGTGGCAAGCACCGCGACTGCGCCCAGGTGGGTATCGAGTCGATTCGCGTCGATCTGCCCGCAGACGTCACCGCAGACCAACTCGAGGCCGAGATCCGTGGACTCAACGAGAACCCCGCCTGCACCGGATACATCGTCCAGCTGCCACTGCCCGAACACATCGACACCAACTGGGCTCTGGGGCTCATCGACCCCGACAAGGACGCCGACGGCCTGGCCCCCAACTCGCTGGGGCGTCTCGTGCTCAACGAGCCCGGCCCGCTGCCCTGCACCCCGCGAGGCATCGTCGAACTGCTCACCCGTCACGGCATCGAGCTTCCCGGCAAGGACGTGTGCGTCGTCGGACGAGGTACCACGGTGGGACGTCCGCTGGGACTGCTGCTCACCCGGCGCATCGAGAACTGCACCGTCACCCTGTGCCACACCGGCACCCGGGACCTTGCAGCACACACCAGGCAGGCGGACATCGTCGTCGGTGCCGCCGGCCAGCCGGGACTCATCGATGCCGACATGATCAAGGACGGTGCGATCCTCGTCGACGTCGGCGTCTCCCGGTCGGCGCAGGGCAAGATCTTGGGCGATTTCGCCAAGGACGTCTGGGAGAAGGCTGCGTGGGTCTCGCCCAACCCCGGCGGCGTTGGCCCCATGACACGCGCCATGCTGCTGTCCAACGTCGTCGACCGGGCCGAGCAGCTTGCCCGATGAACCCGGTGAAGGGGGCGGACGAGACACCACCAGGGGACCGGGCTGCGCCGAGTGGACTGGGCACGGGAGAGGCTGACGCCGATGTGCCCCGTACCGCCAGCCAAACGCGCCGGAGCATGAACCTGGACGACCAGCACGACGCGTGCGATGGGGCCGAGAGCGGTGTGAGCACCCCGAGGCGATCCGCCCCGGCCTGCCCACGGGAGTATGACTCGCCGTGGGCCTTGACGTGCGTGCTCGCTGGGGTCGTGGCCGCCATCATCACCACGGCCACCGGCCATTGGCTCGGTGGCTCGATGATCTTCGCGGCGAGCGTCATGGGCGCTGGACTGCTGCGGCTGGTGCTGCCAGCGCACTGTGCGGGGTTGCTCGTGGTACGGCGCCGATGGGTGGACGTGACGATTCTGCTCGGTCTGGGGGCCGTGATGATGTTCGTCGCCCTCCTCGTACCATCCAACTGATCGGGTCACCCAAATGATCCGTTCACCGTCTGCTGGTGCACGGTCGGCGCTCCACGCCTGGCTGGGGCTGGCGATGTCATGAGAGCTCCCGACACGCTTCTGCAGTCCCGGTGCAGGCCTCCGCGCACAATGCGCCAGGCGCCAAGGCGTGCGGACCTGTCGACATGGATGGGCTGGTGCCATACGATATGACACCAGCCCACAGTGGTGATCGGTTCGGTTCCCCTGAAGCGGCGACCATGGGTCGCACGCAAGCAGGTGTTGCCCCAGGTGGAGCCCGCGGTGGGGATCAGGACTCGAGGACGCAGCGGCGACGGCGTGCGAAGCTTCGAGCCGAGGTCAGTCCCTCACCGGTCGGGCCGGCGATGGTGAAGGTGGCGAATCCCTCACCGTCGATTCCGATACCTGCGAAGGACGGGCCGTTCTTCACGAAGATCGTCGTCTGGATGCGGCGGGCCATCTCGTCCAGCCGGCGCACGTCGCGGGAGTGCATGACGGCGGTGTGTCGGTTGCCGTGCTCCAGATCGACGGCCATGTCGATTCCGGTCTCGTAGTCGGTCACCGGTACGACCGGCACGACCGGCATGAGCATCTCCACCTGCACCAGCGGATCCTGCGGATCGGTGATCATGGTGACGAGCTTGACGTCGGGCTCGGCCTCGATTCCTGCGGCGGTGAGGATGTCGTAGGCATCCTTGCCCACCCACTCGGTCTTGGGACGGGTCAGCTCCTCATTGAGGATCATGGTGCGCAGCTTGTCGATCTGCTTCTCCTCGCTGATCACCTGGGCACCCGCCTTCTGGAACTCCGCCATGAAGGTCGGCAGGGCCTCGGAGACGATGATGATTTCCTTCTCCGCGGTGCACGGCAGGTTGTTGTCGAAGCTCGCGCCGGTGACGATGTCGTGGGCAGCCTTGGCCAAGTCTGCGGTCTCGTCGACGAGGACGGGCGGATTGCCCGATCCGGCGCCGATGGCCTTCTTGCCGCTGGTGAGCACCATGTTGACGATCTGCGGTCCGCCGGTGGCGACGAGCATGGAGATGTCACGGTGGCTGATGAGCTTCTTGGTGTTCTCCACCGACGGGGTCGAGATGATCGTGATGAGGTTCTCCGGGGCACCCGCCTCCATCATCGCGCGGTTGAGAACGTCGACCAGCCAGATGCTGATCTTCTTGGCGCGTGGGTGCGGGCTGAAGACGACGGTGTTGCCGGCGGCAAGCATGCCGATGGTGTTGCAGATGATCGTCTCGGTGGGGTTGGTCGTCGGCGCGATGGCCCCGATGACGCCGTAGGGGGCGTACTCCAAGGTGGTGAGCCCGGAATCGCCTTGCAGGGCCTGAATGGTGAGGTCCTCGATGCCGGGGCTGCGGGTGGCGGCGTAGTAGTTCTTGAGAACCTTGTGACGGGCATTGCCCATCTGGGTCTCCTCGACGGCCGACGTGGCCATGAAGTTCAGTGCCTCGTCTGTGGATGCCGCCTTGCGGATGGCGTCGATGAAGGTGCTGCGCTGGGTGAGGGAGCACGACGAGTAGGCCTCGAACGCCTTGCGTGCAGCGGCAACTGCTGCGTCGACATCATCGAAAACACCAGTTGCCGAAGGCGATTCAGAAGTAGTATAGTTTTTTGGTTCGACAATGGTGGACATTGTAGTTCTCCAAGTGCTGCTGAGATGGTCAGGTGACGGCCACTGCGCCGCTTCCTGTGGATGCTGTTGTGTACAAGGGTACGAATTCATTGTCGGCAAAGCTAGGATTTGCGCGGTTTCGGGCCGTTGGTGCAGTTTTCTGCCGTAAAGCCATGAACAAATGTGCAGCGAAAGACCATTTGTGCACCACTGGGCCATGCCATGGGTTCACCGAAGGAGAATGCCGCCTGATGAAAAAATGAGTGATTTTCTCACGGTGAAATGTCGTGTTGCAGGTTCTGGTCACAGCACGGCGGTGTGCTGCGTGATGTCGCTGTGAGGAGATCCTCGTTCTGGCAGACATGTGCCAAGTAGGCATGTGACGTGCGAGCCCCGGAGTCCCGAGTGGTGAAGGCTCTGGGCATGGCAGTGGGGAGCGCCCGGAAGGGCACTCCCCACTGGTTCAAAGAGGTGTGTCAGTTCCCTCAGATGAGGCCGAGCTCACGCACGGCGTCGCGCTCGTCGGAGAGCTCCTTGGCGGAGGCGTCGATCTTGGCGCGGGAGAAGTCGTCGATCTCCAAGCCCTGGACGATGGAGGGCTTGCCGTCGGCGATGGTCACCGGGAAGGAGGAGATGAGGCCCTCGGGCACACCGTAGGAGCCGTCGGACTCGACACACATGGAGACCCAGTCGCCCTCCGGGGTGCCGAGCATCCAGTCGTGCATGCACTCGACGGTGGCGTTGGCTGCCGAGGCGGCCGAGGAGGCGCCACGGGCGTCGATGATGGCAGCGCCGCGCTTGGCAACGGTCGGGATGAAGTCGTTCTCGATCCAGGACTGCTCGACCAGCTCGCAGGCCTTCTTACCACAGACCTCGGTGTGGAACAGGTCGGGGTACTGGGTGGAGGAGTGGTTGCCCCAGATGGTCATGTGCTTGATGTCGTTGACCGAGGCATTCACCTTGCGGGCCAGCTGGGTCTTGGCGCGGTTGTGGTCCAGACGCGTCAGGGCGGCGAAGTGGTCGTTGGGGATGTCGGTGGCGTTGGTGGCGGCGATGAGGGCGTTGGTGTTGGCCGGGTTGCCGGTCACCAGCACCTTGACGTCGTCAGCGGCGACCTCGTTCAGGGCCTTGCCCTGAGCGGTGAAGATGGCGCCGTTCTTGGACAGCAGGTCGGAACGCTCCATGCCGGCCTTGCGCGGCATGGCACCGACGAGGAAGGCGGCGTTGGCGCCGTCGAAGATCTTCTTGGGATCGTCGCCGATCTCGATGTTGACGAGGTTGCCGAAGGCGCAGTCGTCAAGCTCCATGACGACGCCCTCGAGGGCCTTGAGGGCAGGGGTGATCTCGAGCAGACGAAGCTCGATGGGGGTGTCGCCGAGCAGCGAGCCGGAGGCGATGCGGAACAGCAGGCTGTAGCAGATCTGTCCCGCGGCGCCGGTGACGGCAATCTTGACAGGGGCGGTGCTCATGAGGTTCTCCTTGGAGTCGTCGATGACACTTGTACCCACGACTGTACCCGCAGCGGCCCGCTCGGTGCTCGCAGGGAGGGTATTTGCACCGGTGTGTCAACCAAACGTGAGGTGGGATGAGCGGATTTGCGGCCTGGCGCGGTTCCGCCGGACGATCGACACGAGGCTCGGCGCTCGAGGGTCAGCGGAACACCACGGTACGGCGACCGTCCAAGAAGGTACGGTGCTCGCAGAACAGTCGCACGGCCTCGGCGAGGGTCGTCGACTCGGTGTCCTGACCCACGGCCGTGAGTTGACGCACGGTCTGCGCGTGGTCGACGCGCTCCACTCGCTGCTCGATGATCGGCCCCTCATCGAGGTCACCCGTGACGAAATGTGCCGTGGCACCAATGAGCTTCACCCCGCGCTCGTGGGCCTGCAGATAGGGGTTGGCCCCCTTGAAACCAGGCAGGAACGAGTGATGGATGTTGATGCACCGTCCCGACAGGGCCTCACACATCCGCGGCGAGAGGATCTGCATGTAGCGCGCCAGGACGATGAGCTCGACGTCGTACTCGTCTACGACGTCGAGCACGGCAGTCTCGAAGGCGTCCCTGGTCTGCCTGGTCACCTGCTGCCAGGCGAACGGGATCTGGTGGAACTGCGCGATCGGCTCGAGGTCGGGGTGATTCGCCATGACCCTGACGACGTCGATCGGGAGACGACCGGTGTCGCGATTGAAGAGCAGGTGGGACAGGCAGTGCGGCGCTTTCGTGGCGAGGATGAGGGTACGCATGGGGCGACCCAGCCGATCCACTCGGAGCTGGGCGTCGAATCGGGTGGCCACCTCGCGCAGTGCCTGCTCGATCACGGTGGCGGATTCCACGCCCTCCACCTGCAGACGCATGAAGAAGTTGCCGGTGTCGGCACTCGCGAACTGCTGCAGCTCGGTGAGGTTGCCGCCCGCCTGAACGCAGGCCCCCGTCACCGCATGCACGATTCCGGGTCGGTCTTGGCAGGTCCAGGTGACGACCAGCTCGTCGGTGTCGGTTCTCGTGTCGAGCTCGTCGGTGTGACAGTGGGCAGATTCGTCCGTGGGATGCGCTGTAGCCATGTCAGTGACGATACTGGCCCCGGACTTGTGGTGGGGAAGTATCACCTGGCGTCTGGCGGGCGTGGGGTCGCTCGATGCGGCGTACCATCCACCGGGGAATATTTTATCTTGATGTCGAGATAGTTGCGATCCTTGGGTAGTCTGGATGACGTCGGTTCCGACATTTCAAGGAGGAGATCGTGCCAACCATCGTCTGGACCAAGATCGACGAGGCCCCTGCCCTCGCGTCGTACTCACTGCTGCCCATCGTGCGGGGATTCCTCGACGGCAGCGGCATTGACGTCGTCACATCCGACATTTCCCTGACCGGACGGATCCTGGCCCAGTTCCCCGAGCGTCTGGACGACGACGCCCGGGTGCCCGACAACCTTGCCGAACTCTCCGAACTCACCAGCTCACCAGACGCCAACATCATCAAACTTCCCAACATCTCCGCCTCGGTGCCCCAGCTCAAGGCGGCCATCGACGAGCTGCAGCAGCACGGCTACGACATCCCCTCCTACCCCGACTCCCCCCAGACCGACGAGGAGCGCGAGATCGCCGCTCGTTACGCCACCGTGCTTGGCTCGGCCGTCAACCCGGTTCTGCGGCAGGGCAACTCGGACCGACGTGCACCTGCTGCCGTCAAGGCCTACGCCAAGGCCCATCCGCGAACCATGGCCGAGTGGACGCCACAGTCGGCAGGGCGCGTCGCCCACATGGAGCACGGCGACTTCTACGACCACGAGGAATCCTTCGTCTCCCGCGGGCAGCGCCTCGACATCGTCCATGTCGCGGACGACGGGACGCGTACCGTGCTCACGTCCGGCCTGGAGACCTCCGACGGGGAGATCGTCGACGCCACGTACATGTCGGTGGCCGAACTCGACGACTTCTACGCCCACACCCTGGACCAGGCCAAGCAGGAGGGGCTGTTGTGGTCCCTGCACCTCAAGGCCACCATGATGAAGGTCTCTGACCCGGTGCTCTTCGGCCATGCCGTGAAGACGTTCTTCGCCGACGTCTTCGAGCGCTACGGTGACGACCTCGCCCAGGTGGGTGCCAATCCCGATCTGGGCCTGGCCGACCTTCTGGAGCGGTTGGAGGAGCTGCCCCCCGACACGGCCCAGGAAGTGCAGATGGCCATCGCCGAGGAGCTCGCGGCACGCCCCGCGCTGGCGATGGTGGACTCCGATGCAGGCATCACGAACCTGCACGCCGGCAACAAGGTCATCATCGACGCCTCGATGCCCACCGTCGTGCGCGACGGCGGACGCATGTGGAATCCCGAGGGCGAGCTCCAGGAGACCCTGGCCGTCATCCCGGATCGCAGCTACGCCACGATGTATGCGGCCATCCTGGACGACTGTCGCGCCCACGGTGCCTTCGACCAGGCCACCATGGGCGACGTGCCCAATGTCGGGCTCATGGCCCAGAAGGCCGAGGAGTACGGATCCCACCCGACGACGTTCGTCGTCCCCAGCGACGGCGCCGTCGAGGTGCGTGCGGGTGACGAGGTGCTCGTCAGCCAGCAGATGCAGACCGGCGACATCTGGCGGATGAGCCGCGTCAAGGACGTTCCGGTGCGCGACTGGGTGCGGTTGGCCGTCGAACGTGCTCGTCTGTCGCACACCCCGGCGGTGTTCTGGCTGGACGAGGCCCGGGCCCACGACCGTGAGGTCATCGCGAAGGTGCGCAGGTACCTCCCCGAGCACGACACCGAGGGACTGGACATCCGCATCCTGGCCCCGGTCGACGCCATGACGTTCACCCTGGAACGGATTCGCAAGGGCGAGGACACCATCGCGGTCACCGGAAACGTCCTGCGTGACTACCTCACCGACCTCTTCCCGATCCTCGAGGTGGGCACCAGCGCCAAGATGTTGTCCATCGTCCCGCTGCTGGCCGGCGGCGGACTCTTCGAGACCGGCGCGGGCGGCTCGGCCCCCAAACACGTCACCCAGTTCCTGGCCGAGAACTACCTGCGATGGGACTCCCTGGGAGAGTTCTGCGCCCTGGGCGCCTGCCTGGAACACATCGGCCAGAGCGGCGACAGTGCCACGGCACTGGTGCTGGCATCCACCCTGGATCGTGCCATCGGCTCCTTCCTGGAGAACGACCGTTCCCCGGCACGCAAACTGGGTCAGATCGACAACCGTGGCTCGCACTACTGGCTGGCCCGCTACTGGGCCGAGGAGATCGCACGTCAGGATGAGGATCCCGAGCTCGCCGCCCGATTCGGTGACGTCGCCACCGAGCTCGCCGCCCGCGAGTCGCAGATCCTCGACGAGCTCAACGGGGTCCAGGGTGAGCCGGTGGATCTCGGCGGCTACTACGACGTCGACGACGAGCTGGCCACCGAGGCCATGCGCCCCTCCGCGACATTCAATGCGTTGATCGAAGCCCTGTGAGCCTGGTGGCCCAAGCTGGATTCGAGGCTCCGCACCGCCGCCATGTCCGTCACTGCGTAGGCGCGGACACGGCGGCGTCGGTGCGGCAACACATCGTCCTGCCGGTGACGTGACTCCTTGCACGAGGTCCTCGATGGGGCCAGGTGGTATTCGTTCTCACAGCGTCCGACCTCCCAGCCTTGCGGGGCCCAGACCTGCTGGGTCATCCAGTCGCGCCGTGACGGCGGCCCGCTGCGTGAGCTGTGTTGCGTGATCCCGCTATTGTTGGGCACATGCACCATGACGACTCGGAGGGCGACAGTCCCAAGCCTGCAGTGCAGGTGGTGACGAGACATGTCTGACATAGCGACCAACATCATTCTGGTCTTCGTCTTCATCATCATCGGCGGTGTCTTCGCTGCCGCCGAGATCTCCCTGGTGAGCCTGCGGGACTCCCAGGTCAAACAACTCGAGGCAACTCGCGGCAAACGCGGTCGAGTGATCGCACGACTCACCGAGAACCCCAATCTGTTCCTCTCGGCCGTCCAGATCGGCGTGACCCTTTCGGGTTTCCTCTCGGCAGCGTTCGGTGCCTCGGTGCTCTCCCAGCATCTGGCCCCCGTGTTCGTGGGATGGGGAATGTCGGCGGGACTCGCCAACACCCTGGCCCTCATCGTCATCACGGTGGTGATCTCGTACTTCTCCATCGTCATCGGCGAATTGACCTCGAAGCGGCTGGCGATGCAGCGGGCCGAGGCGTTCTCCCTCGCCCTGGCCCCCATGGTCAGCGGTATCGCGACGGCGTTCCGGCCAGTGATCTGGTTCCTCGGTGTGTCCACCGACGTGCTCGTCAGGATCCTGGGAGGCGACCCCCACGCAGCTCGTGAGGACATCACCGACGAGGAGCTGCGATCGATGGTGTCGTCCTCGTCGACGCTCGGCGATGAGGAACGACACATCCTGGACGACGTCTTCGATGCCGGCCAGACCTCGCTGCGGGAGGTCATGGTGCCGCGCACCGAGGTGGACTTCCTCGCCGGTGACCTCACCGCCTCCCAGGCAGCCCAGGTGGTCGGGGACGGGGCCCATTCCCGCTACCCGGTCACCGATGGCAACGTCGATCACATTCTCGGGTTCATCCACATCCGTGACCTCCTCGACATGGATCCGGCCGAGCGTCACGCCAAGGTGCGTCAGATCGTGCGGCCCGTGCTGTCGATACCCGACTCGGTCAAGGTGCTCAAGGCCATGTCGGAGATGCGCCGGGCGAACTCACACCTGGCCATCGTCCTCGACGAGTACGGCGGTACGGCGGGAATCGTCACCCTGGAGGACATCGTCGAGGAGATCGTCGGCGACATCACCGACGAGTACGACGAGATCGAACCCTCCGACGCCATGCACACCCGACTCCGGGACATCGACGGCCTCATGACCCTGGAGGAGTTCACCGACCGAGTGGGGCTCGTGATGCCCGAGGGGCCCTACGACACGGTGGCCGGATTCCTCATGGCACGGACCGGGCAGATGCCAGCCGTGGGACAGCAGGTGCGCTGTCACCTGTCGCCGGTCAACCAGCCCGACGACGAGGACGAGGATCCCAATGTCGAGCTCACCGTCATCGAGCTGGACGGACGTCGGGCCGCCTGGCTGCGGTTGAAGCGGCTGGACGGGGCGGCCATGGAAGGAGCGGTACCCACCGTCACAGCGCGTCCGCAAGGTCCGCATGCCCCCGAGATGCCGCACAGTGGGGGCGGCGCTCCACGTGCCGACGAGGCGAGTGGACCGACCACCGGGCCAGCATAGCCCGAGGACGGTGGGCCAGCCGGTGTGGTCGCTGATGACGACGGCGTATCGTCCGGGCAGGTCGGCAGGGCAACCCTCTCCTGATGCAGCGATCACGTCTGGACCAGCCAGATGTGCACGGCGGGCCGATGCGCTGTTGGCGACTCAGCCGCCATGAGGTGCCGAGAGGTGCCGAAGAATCATCGAAGGGTTAACATTTGATGGCTCGATGTGGTTTTTCGGGTTCGGTTCCATCGCTCCATTCTCAGTCAGGAGACAGTCCGTGAAGAAGAAGTTTCTCGCCATCCCAGCGGTCGTCGTCAGCGCTGCGATGGCCATGACTGGCTGTGCCAAGGCTCCCGACGAGGAGCCCGCCAAGGACACCTCGGCGGCCAGCTCCTCGTCCGGCACCGGCTCGACGGCCAAGTCCGACGTCAAGGCCTGCATGGTCTCCGACACCGCCGGTTTCACCGACAAGTCCTTCAACCAGACCTCCCTGGCGGGCCTGGAACGCGCCGAGAAGGAACTCGGTGTGAAGATCGCCAAGGTGGAGTCCAAGAGCGACAAGGACTACGCCGTCAACATCAAGTCCCTCGTCGACACCAAGTGTGATCTCATCGTCTCGGTCGGGTTCCTGCTCGACAAGACCACCGTGGCAGCCGCCAAGGAGAACCCGAACGTCAAGTTCGCCATCGTCGACGACCAGCCCCAGGGCGCTCCCAACAACCTCAAGCCACTCATCTTCAACACCGCCCAGTCCTCCTTCGAAGCGGGCTACCTGGCAGCCGCCCTCACCAAGACCGGCAAGGTCGGCACCTTCGGTGGCATGAAGATCCCGACCGTGACGATCTTCATGGACGGCTTCGCCCAGGGTGTCGAGTACTACAACAAGCAGAAGGGCAAGGACGTCAAGGTCCTCGGCTGGAACGCCAAGTCCCAGGACGGCCAGTTCGTGCCGCAGCCCGACCCGTTCCAGAACGTGGCTGGTGGCAAGTCCACTGCGCAGACCCTGCTCAACCAGGGCGCCGACATCATCCTGCCGGTCGCCGGCAATGCGGGCAATGGTGCTCTGCAGGCGGTCAAGGCCTCCGGCGGCAAGTCCAACGTCATCTGGGTGGACGCCGATGGCTGCAGGACCCAGGCGTCCTACTGCGACAACATCATCACCTCGGTGTACAAGGGCATGGACGTGGCCGTGTTCGACGCCGTCAAGGCGGTCAAGGACGGCAAGTTCAACGGCGACCCCTACATCGGCTCCCTGGCGGACAAGGGCACCGGCCTGTCCGACTTCCACACCTTCGACTCCAAGGTTCCTGCCGACGTCAAGAAGGAGCTGAAGACCGTGGAGAAGGACATCGCCTCCGGCAAGATCAAGATCGTCTCGGCGGCCCAGCCCCTGAAGTGATCGATCCCCAGCCATCCCGAGGCCCGGGGCACCGGGCCCCGGGACACCCTTCCCCCGGGGGAGCCACGTCTCCCGCAATAATCCCCTGAACGGCCGATAACCGGGACTCCCCTTTCCCCGGGGGAACCTCAGCTGCGCGGACATGGAAGGATGAACGCGTGTCCACTGCCACCGATGAGAGCCCTGCGTCCCCACTGCACGATGCTTCCCGGCCCCCGCTGGAGTCCGGCCTGTCGCTGCGCGGGGTCACCAAACGATTCGGCACCCTCACGGCCAATGACCACATCGACCTGGACATGGTTCCGGGGCGAATCCACTGTCTGCTCGGTGAGAACGGGGCGGGCAAGTCGACCCTCATGAACATCCTCTACGGCCTGCTCGACTCCGACGAGGGGCAGGTGTTCATCGACGGGACGCAGCAGCACTTCGCCAATCCCAGGCAGGCCATGGCGGCTGGCATCGGCATGGTGCACCAGCACTTCATGCTCGTCGACGTCTTCACCGTTGCCGAGAACATCGTCCTGGGGCGTGAGGAGACCACGGCCGGGGTGCTGTCGATGCGACGAGCCCGTCGCAAGGTCACCGAGCTCTCGGACCGCTATCACCTCGACGTCAATCCCGACTCGGTCGTCGAGAACCTGCCGGTGGGCATCCAGCAGCGCGTCGAGATCCTCAAGGCCCTCACCAATGACGCGAAGTACCTCATCTTCGACGAGCCCACCGCCGTGCTCACCCCCCAGGAGATCGACGAGCTCATGGCCGTCATGCGCATGCTGCGCGACGAGGGACGTGCCATCGTCTTCATCACCCACAAGCTTCGCGAGGTGCGTGAGATCGCCGACGACATCACCGTCATCCGGCGCGGCAGGATCGTCGGGCAGGCCCATCCGAACGACACCGAGGCCGAACTGGCCGAGATGATGGTGGGACGTGCCGTGCAGCTGGTCGTCGACAAGCCGAAGGCGCACACCACCATCCCGCGCCTGCAGGTGGACGGCCTCACCGTGGCCGACGACACCGGTGCCGTCGTCGTCGACGACGTCTCCTTCGAGGTGCGAGGCGGCGAGATTCTCTGCGTGGCAGGAGTGCAGGGCAATGGGCAGACCGAGTTAGCCTCCGCCCTGCTCGGGACGATGCTGCCCACCGGCGGAACCATTCGCATCGACGGCAGACGGACCACACACGCCGATCCGGCCAGTACCATCAAGGCGGGCCTGGGGTTCGTGCCGGAGGACCGGCAACGCGACGGCTTCGTCGGCACGTTCTCGGTGGCAGAAAACCTCGTGCTCAACCATGTCGAGCAGTACACCAAAGGCGGCAGCCTGCAGCTGGGCAGGATACGGGAGAACGCCCGGGAGCGGGTCGCGGAGTTCGACATCCGCACCCCGTCGATCAACCTGCCGGTGTCGTCCCTGTCGGGTGGCAACCAGCAGAAGGTCGTCCTGGCACGCGAACTGTCCCGTCCGCTGAGCGTGCTGGTGGCCTCCCAACCCACCCGTGGCGTGGACGTCGGCGCCATCGAGTTCCTGCACAGACGCATCGTCACCGAACGTGACAAGGGCACGGCCGTGCTCATCGTCTCCACCGAGCTCGACGAGATCGAGGCCCTGGCCGATCGGATCGCCGTCATGTACCGCGGCAGGATCGTCGGCATCGTGCCGGCCGGCACGCCACGGGAGGTCCTGGGCCTCATGATGGCTGGATTCAGCCACGAGGAGGCCACCGAGTCCACCGGCGCCTCGATCCCTGATCCTGCCGCCGACCGGACCGTCCTCGAATCCGTCGCCCCGCAGGAACCCGACACCGCGACATCAGAGGAGCCGAACCGATGAGCGATCGACCCGTCCAACCAGAGTCGGCGTCGCGCCACGCCGACGGCCAGGGAGCCGAGGACCGAACCGATTCCACGAGCACCGAGACCACTCGTGTGCCAGTGGCGGAGGGGGCCGCACCTCGCAGGCAGGACGCGGTGGCTCCGGCCGGGTCACACTCCGCCGAGTTCCGGTCAACAGCTGGGCAGGCTGGCGTCGAACCAGCGCCACGACGCCGATTCCCGTGGAACGATTTCTGGGTGACGGTGGCTGCATTCGTGCTGGCCTTCGTCGTCTCGGCGATCATCATGGTGTTCTCCGACTCCGAGATCAACCGGGAATGGAACTACCTGTTCTCCCGCCCCGACGCGTTGCGAGACTCCTGGGACAAGATCTCCGCCGCCTACTCCGCCCTGTTCGAGGGGGCGTTCGGCTCGTGGCAGGCCATCACGGCGACGACCGCCCAGGCCGCACCGCTCATCTGCGCCGGCCTTGCCATCGGACTGGGCTTCAAGGCCGGCCTGTTCAACATCGGTGGTCAGGGCCAGGCCATCGCCGGGGCGACGATGTCTGCCTGGGTGGGATTCAACTTCCACGGGTTGGCGCTGGTGCCACACCTGTTGCTCGCCATCCTTGCCGGATTCGTGGCAGGTGCCCTCTGGGGTGGGATCGCTGGGGCTCTCAAGGCCCGTGCTGGAGCCAACGAGGTCATCGTCACCATCATGCTCAACTACATCGCCAGCGGCATCCTCGCCTGGTTGCTCACCACGGCGGCGTTCCAGATGCCCGGACGCAGCGACCCGATCGCCCCGATCGTTGACTGGAATGCCACCTTCCCACGGGTGGAGGGCACCCAGCTGCACCTGGGCTTCTTCCTGGCGCTGCTCACTGCTGTCATCACCTGGTGGTTGCTGGAGCGCACCACGTTGGGCTTCCACATCAAGGCGGTGGGGACGAATCCGCATGCCGCTGCCACTGCTGGCATGCGCACCAACCGGGTCGTCGTCCGCACGATGCTCATCTCGGGTGGCCTGGCCGGCCTGGCCGGGGTCGAGGTGGCGCTGGGGCCGATCTCGGGTGCCACCCCCACCCAGCTGTCCATCGGGTTGGTGGGCACCATCGGTTTCGACGCCATCACCGTGGCCCTGCTGGGGCGCTCCAACCCGTTCGGCATCATCCTGGCCGGTCTGTTCTGGGGTGCGATGAACCAGGGCGGTCTACGCATGCAGGCCCTGGCGCAGACCTCCCTGGATCTCGTGAGCGTCATCCAGGCGGTGATCGTCATGTTCGTCGCGGCGCCGATGCTCGTCCGGACGATCCTGCCGTTCCTCAGAACCGGCCGCCAACGCAGGCACACGCAGGACACATCCATCCAGACCACGTCCAACTCAGGAGCGGTGGCATGACGACTGGTGACACGATGCTCTCGTCCCCCGGGCAGGCTGCCCCTGCCCCAGACTCGGCACAGGAGGTGCATCTGGCGAGGATCGAGTCGCGGGAGGCCCGCAGCCACCGCATCTCCACGTCGATCCTCATCGCCATCATGGCCGTGCTCATGCTGGCTCTCGTACCTCGCACCTCGGGAACCGCGCAGTTCTCGTTCCTGGATTCCCTGAGTGGCAAGGACCTCGGAACGGCCAAGCTGCCAGGTCTGCCGACCGTGCTCGTCAGCGGCATCCTGTGCGCCCTCGCCGCCGTGGCCTTCGCCTTCAAGCGCTCCCACGGATGGATCGGTACCATCGCCGGAGTCGTCGCCGGTGTCACGGTCGTCGTCGGGCTGCTCACCTGGGCTGCTGCCGGGGCCAGCCTGCCCTTCCAGGTCTCCAGTCAGCTCGAGGGAACGATCTCGCTGGCCACCCCGTTGATCCTTGGCGCCCTGTGCGGTGTCATGTGTGAGCGTTCGGGCGTCGTCAACGTCGCCATCGAGGGGCAGATGCTCACGGCAGCGTTCGCTGCGGCCCTCGTCGGCTCGATGACCCAGTCCATCGCAGCGGCCCTCGTCGCCGCCGTGCTGGCCGGTGTGCTCATGGGTGCCCTGCTGGCCCTGTTCACCATCAAGTATCTGGTCGACGAGGTGGTCATGGGGGTCGTCGTCAACCTCTTCGCCAGCGGCCTGACCGGGTTCCTCTTCAACCAGCTGCTCGTCACCGACGCCGAGAAGTACAATGCGGCACCGATCATGGAACCGATCGCCATCCCGGGACTGTCGAGGATCCCGTTCCTCGGACCGATCCTCTTCAACCAGACGGTTCTGGTGTACATCGGGTTCCTGTGCATCGCACTGGTGTGGTTCCTGCTGTGGCGCACCCGGTGGGGGCTGCGAATCCGTTCGGTGGGGGAGCACCCGGAGGCCGCCGACACGGTGGGCATCTCGGTGACGGCGGTGCGCTGGTCGGCGGTCCTGGTCGGCGGCGTCTTCGCCGGGCTGGGCGGGGCGTACTTCACCATCGGCACGGTGGGGGCGTTCTCCAAGAACATCACGGTCGGCAACGGCTTCATCGCCCTGGCGGCGCTCATCATGGGACGCTGGAAGCCGGGCCAGGCGGCGCTCATGGCGTTGTTCTTCAGCTTCGTCACCCAGCTGTCCACCGAACTCGGGCCGTTGGGCACCCCGATGCCCAGCCAGGTGCTCCTGCTGCTGCCCTACATCGCCACCATCGTCGCCGTGGCCGGCCTCGTCGGCAAGGTCCGTGCCCCGGCTGCCGACGGCACCCCGTTCGTCAAGGAGTGATCCGTAGATGCGTGGTGACGGCTCGGCGGCAGGTGACAGTTCGGGGCTGCGCAACGGCTCCGGGACGCGGCAGGAGGGCGGCTCCCCATCTGGGAGAGCCCCTGGGGCGAGCACCGATCCTGAGCCGCACAGCGAAACTGCATCGCCACGTGATCCGAGGATCAACTGGGACGACCTCGTTGCCCTCGCCCACCACATGACGCAGCTGTCATACTGCCCCTACTCGCGCTACCGGGTGGGGGCGGCCGGTCTGGCTGCCGACGGGCGTGTGGTGCGTGGCTGCAATGTGGAGAACGCCGCCTACGGCGTCGCCCTGTGTGCGGAGTGCGGTCTCGTCAGCGATCTGGTCGCCGGCGGGGGAGGCAGACTCCTCGCCTTCGTCTGCGTCGACGCCGACGGCGCGCCGATCATGCCGTGTGGTCGGTGCCGCCAGCTGCTGTGGGAGCACGGTGGACCCGATCTGCTCGTCTGGACCCCGAAGGGCGTCATGACGATGGCCGACGTCCTTCCCCAGGCCTTCGACGTGACGGACCTCGGCAAGACCGTGAGCAGCCCCGCAACGCTGGGAGAAGGCTGAGGGCGAGGCCCTGCGCCGTCGAGCACCGGATGCCGAGGCGTGCGGGCGCGTCACCCGAGTCGTCGGGTGAGGACCGGACTGTTGGTGGCGTACCGTGCATTGATCCCACCGACCGACGGCAACGGGCCCCACACCGATGAGGAGTGGGGCCCGTGTCGCAAGGAGGCGAAGGTCAGGAGATTCGCTCGGTGGTCTCCTGGCTGAAGACGTGGACATTGCTCGGGTCGATGACCAGACGCACCTGCTCACCGTGCTGCGGTGGACGGCGCGAGGAGATGCGGGCCACGATCTGGCGGGAGGCATCCTCGACGTCGGCATGCTCGGCACCCGTGAGGGTTCCGTAGAGGTAGGCGTCGGCGCCAAGCTCTTCGACGACGGCGACGTCCAAACCAATGCCCTCCTCGCCCAGGCTGAAGGACTCGGGGCGGATTCCCAGGGTGAGGGTGGTCTCGTTGGGGGCCTTGTCGAGCACCTCACGGGCCACCGGCACCACGTAGTCGCCCACCTGGACACCACCGTCGACGACGGTGCCGTCAATGAGGTTCATGGCCGGCGATCCGATGAATCCGGCGACGAAGAGGTTCTTGGGGGTGTCGTAGAGGGCCAGTGGGGAGTCGACCTGCTGCAGGACGCCGTCACTCATGACGGCCACCCGATCACCCATGGTCATGGCCTCGACCTGGTCGTGGGTGACGTAGACGGTGGTGACGCCCAGCCGCTGCTGCAGGGCGGCGATCTGGGTACGGGTCTGCACACGCAGTTTGGCATCGAGGTTCGACAGCGGCTCGTCCATGAGGAACACCTGCGGGTTGCGCACGATGGCACGGCCCATCGCCACACGCTGTCGTTGACCACCGGAGAGGGCCTTGGGCTTGCGATTGAGGAAGTCCTCCAGCCCCAGCAGCTTGGCGGCCTCCAGGACGCGCTGCTGGCGTTCGGCCTTGGGAACGTTCTGCATCTTCAGCGCGAAGCCCATGTTGTCGGCCACGGTCATGTGGGGGTACAGGGCGTAGTTCTGGAAGACCATGGCAATGTCGCGGTCCTTGGGCGGCAGATCGGTGACATCACGATCCCCGATCCAGATGGACCCGGCGTTGACCTCCTCCAAGCCGGCCAGCATGCGCAGCGAGGTGGACTTGCCGCAGCCGGAGGGCCCGACGAGGACCATGAACTCACCGTCGCCGATCTCGAGGTCCAGCTTGTTGACGGCGGCGTGGTCCGTGCCCGGGTAGACGCGGGTCGCTTCCTTGTACTCAACGGTTGCCATGACCGTACATTCCTTTCCACGGGCAGGTACGTGCCCGACGATCCGAGTGGAAGTTCAGACGGGGCAGGGCCATTCCTGCACGACCGTCTGGCGCTGCACTGCAAAACCGTGCAGCTGGTCCCAGTGTAGTCGGTGACACCGGGCAACGCGGCCGATCTCGTTGTCAGGTGCGCGTCAGCACTCGACGATGTTGACGGCCAGACCTCCGCGGGCGGTCTCCTTGTACTTGTCCTTCATGTCCCGGCCGGTCTCCACCATCGTCCTCATCACCTGATCGAGGCTGACGATCTGCTGTCCGTCGCCGGTCATGGCCAACCGGGCCGCTGTCACTGCCTTGATGGCTCCGACGGCATTGCGCTCGATGCACGGGATCTGCACCAGACCTCCCACCGGATCGCAGGTGAGGCCCAGGTGGTGCTCGAGGCCGATCTCGGCGGCATTGCACACCTGTGCCGGGTTGCCGCCCATCACCTGTGCCAGGCCGGCGGCAGCCATCGAGCAGGCCACGCCCACCTCTCCCTGGCAGCCGACCTCGGCGCCGGAGATCGACGCGGACTGCTGGTAGATGGCCCCGATTGCCCCGGCGACGAGCAGGAAATCGATGATGGCGGCGTCATCGCCCTGATCGACCCCTGGGGTGCCCGAGTCGGTGTCGCTGTGTGGGTTGAGGAACTTGAGGACGAATTCCAGCGCCGACGGTACGATCCCGGCGGCTCCGTTGGTGGGCGCGGTGACCAGACGCCCCCCGGCGGCGTTCTCCTCGTTGACGGCCAGGGCCCACACCGTCAACCAGTCCATCGAGTCGAACGGGTCCTGACGGGTTCCGATGCGCTTCTCACGGGCGACGAGGTCGCTGTAGGCGCGCTTGGCACGCCGGCGCACGTGCAGCCCGCCAGGCAGCACACCGGAGTGCGAGCAGCCGGCTTCGATGCAGGAGTGCATGACGTCGTGGATGTGCAGCAGCTCCTGGGCGACGTCCATCTGCGGGTTGAGTGCCTGCTCATTGGCCATGGTGATCTCGGGGATCGTCATGCGATTGTCCGAGCACTGCTGCAACAGCTCGGCGCCGGTGCGGAACGGGTGGGGCACCGCACGGGAGTCCGCGACGATCGCGGGGTGATTGTCCTCACCGTGCTCGACGACGAACCCGCCACCGATCGAGTAGAAGGTGCGTTCGCGCAGCACCTCGTCACCGATCCAGGCGGTGAAGGTCATGCCGTTGGGGTGGAAGGGCAACGACTTGGTGCGGTACAGAACGAGATCCGACTCGTCGAAGAAGTCGATCTCGTGGTTCACCTCGTGGGCGGCGTTGAGGACGATCCGCTTGGTGGAGCGGATCTCGGCGTCGCGGATCGGGGTGCGGTCGGTGTCGACGGTGGCGGGTTCCTCGCCCTCCAGCCCGAGCAGGACGGCAGACTCCGACCCGTGCCCGTGTCCGGTGGCTCCCAACGAGCCGAACAATTCGGCACGTACCCTGCTCACCTGGTCGAACCGGGGATCGGTCGCCAGGTCGGTCACGAACACGTTGGCGGCCCTCATTGGTCCCACCGTGTGCGAGCTCGACGGCCCGATCCCAATCTTGAAGATGTCGAAGACGCTCACTGCCACGTCACCAGTCTGCCTCATCTCGGCATGTCGTGGGCGACTATGCGCCGTTGTGTCTGGCAACGGTCACCTGGCAGGCGTCGGACAGCGTGTTCCGGGGCCTGCCGAATCGGTGCGGTCGTGGTCAGAAAGATCGTGGCGAGACCGGGGAGATGCTGGTGAGATTCGATGTCGACCAGTCGCTCCAGGACAGGTCATGGGGAGACGGGAGAGATGTCGCCGCGAGGCAGTGGCGCCGCGCGGTGGTGTGGGGCCTTTTTCGGAGGTTCACCCATTCTGGCGTCTGGTGCCGCTTGGGGAGTGCAAGGGGTTGGGGTGGCGTGGCCGGTCCGACGTAGAATGTCGACCATGACGACGTTCGTTGCTCGCAACATTCGTGACGACCTTTCCGGGCCTGCCCCGGAGCCGGGGTACCGAGTGCTCGTCGATCGCCTCTGGCCGCGTGGGGTGCGCAAGGCGGATGCCGCACTTGACGAGACGGCCAAGGAGCTCACCCCGAGCACCGAGCTGCGCCAGGCATTCCATCACGGGGAGCTGGACTTCGACACCTTCGCCGCCCGGTACCGTGCCGAACTCGACGACTCCGACGAACCGTCCGCCTTCGTCGACCGGGTCAAGGACGAGGACGTCGTCGTCCTGCTGTACGGAGCCGCTGATCGGGAACACAACCATGCCCTGGTGCTGCGCGACTACCTGGCCGAACTTTCCGACTGAGCCCGCAGCCGCGCTTCTCCTCGTGCGATGTCGATGTGCTGACGACTCCGATTTACTGCGACGGGGCATGTGTTGGGTACCCTGAGCCTCATGGAGAATGCCCCGGAGCCGTCATCCTCCTCGCCCGGTGACATCCGCGAGGACAGGGACGAGACGTGCACCGATGATCCGCGTGACGACCTGACGTGCACCGATGCGACCTCTGCAGATGATCTGCATGGCAGGGCCGATGACGATCCGGGCGACGAGAGCCCCTGGTGGGACGACCCCGGAATGCCGTGGAAGCACAAGCCGGGCAAGTCCGACTACTGGTGCATGGGCTGGATCGGATTCCTGGGGCTGTTCTCCTTGGCCATGCTCCCCCTGCGTGGCTGGCTGCTCGGCCTGAGCCCGCAGGTGCTGCTCGGCGTCACGGGGTCGCGCACCGGAGCTGCTGCGACGGGTGCCCTCGTGTCGGTGGGGAAGGCCAGACACTGGTACTGGTGGATGCTGCTCGGCTCGCTCATGTCCATCAAGCTCGACTGGGTGTACTGGTGGGCCGGCAAGCTGTGGGGACGCGGCATGATCGAGGTCTGGGCCGGTGCCTCGGAACGATCGGCGAAGAACTACGAGCGCATGGAACGGTGGGCCATCAAACTCGGGTGGCTCGGCATCCTCGTGGCCTACCTTCCCATCCCCCTGCCACTCATGCCCGTGATATTCGTCCTTGCCGGGGCGTCGGGAATGTCGATCCTGAGATTCGTCATCCTCGACTTCGTGGCCGCCACGGTGTGGAACGGTGGATTCATCCTGGCTGGCTACGCCATCGGCGACCCGGCAGTGGACGTGCTCAACGGCTATGCCAAGATCGCCAACTGGGTGGCCCTTGGCTTGGTTGCCGTCGTCGTGGTCATCATCATGAGACGTTCCGCCAGGAACGCCAAGGGCGGAGCCAGTCGGAAGGCTGGAACCGGGCACACGGCTGACGACCCCGGGTCCGGGCGATCCGACGCGGTGCAGGCTGGCGGCAGCGCCCGCGCGGCAGAAGCCTCCGGAGTCGGGGACTCCCAGGATAGTGTCATGTCCCGAGCTCCTCGCCGGGCGCAGAACCCGGACTGAGAGTCACTCCACCTCGTCGAGCGCCGCACGATAGCCTCGTGCGGCGTCGTCATTGAACGCCACGAGCAGCACCCGCGCCACGACGTCGGCGGCGAACGTGCCGCACGCCCGAACCGCGATCCGGGTGGCGACGTCCATCGGGCAGCCGTACGCCCCTGCCGAGATCGTCGGGAAGGCCACGCTGTGGGCTCCCAGGTTCTCGGCCAGGGTGAGGCTCCTCGTGTAGCACGAGGCCAGCAGCTGCTCATCATGCACCGTTCCACTCCAGATCGGCCCGACGGTGTGTATCACCCAGCGGCACGGCAGGTCTCCGGCGTCGGTGGCGACGGCGTCGCCGATGGGCAACCCATCTGGTAGCTGGGTCGTGCGCAGTTCCCGGCACTGTGCGGCCAGGCTCGGCCCGGCAGCACGGTGAATCGCGCCGTCCACCCCGCCACCGCCTGCCAGGGCGCGATTCGCGGCATTGACGACGGCGTCCACCGCCAGGGTGGTGATGTCGGCTCCGACGATGTCCAGCTGTGCGGCGCTCATGGTCGATCCCTTCCCATGACAATTGTCATGCCCAAGTCCTGACGTGTGACCATGGTGTCACGGCGCGGATCCGACGATCATTGACATCATGAAGTCAGCCACGCCACGTCCTGGGCACACGGACAACGCGATCGAGGTCAATGACCTCGTCAAATCCTTTCGACGTCCGGGCCATTCACCGCTCCGAGCCGTCGACCACGTCTGCCTGACCATTCCCACCGGCAGCATCGTCGCAGTGCTGGGCCCCAACGGGGCCGGCAAGAGCACCACCATCGACATGATCCTGGGAATGATCGCACCGACCCACGGCACGGTGTCGGTCCTCGGCCACGCTCCGCAGGACGCGGCACGCAGTGGCCGTGTCGGTGTCGTCTTCCAGGGTGGCGGTCTCCTGCCCGACTTCACGGTGCGCGAGACCCTCGAGGTCATTGCCGCCGCACACGGCGCGAGCGATCACGTGGCGCAGATGATCGAGGAATGGAATCTAGCCGACACCGCGGGAACCAAGGTCAAGAAGTGTTCCGGTGGCCAGCAGCAGCGGCTGCGCTTCGCCATGGCTCTGGTCAGCCAGCCAGAGCTCATCATCCTCGACGAGCCGACGACCGGTCTGGACGTCGAGGCGCGACGGCACTTCTGGCAGAAGATGCGCGAACAGGCCAAGCAGGGCCGCACCATCGTCTTCGCCACCCACTACCTGCGCGAGGCCGACGTCTTCGCCGAGCGAGTCGTGCTCATGGCCCACGGACGCATCGTCGCCGATGGCCCCGTCGACGAGATCCGAGGCTCGGTGGCCGGGTCGCGTGTCGAGTTCACGACCGATGAGGCGGCAGACCTTGCTGAGCGAGTGCGGTCCTTCCCCGGCACCAGTGAGGTGAACCAGGAGGGCAGCCGTCTGGAGGTACGCACCAGCAATTCCGACGAGCTCGCCCGTTTCCTGCTCGACGACACGACGGCACACGACCTGCGCATCAGCACGAACAGCCTGGAGGACGTGTTCGTGCAACTCACCAGCGGTGAGGAGCAATCATGAAGACCTACATTCGTCTCGACCTGCGCCGTATGCTGCGCGACCCCGGCACGGTGATCTTCGCCATCATCATGCCCCTGGGCATGTACCTCCTCTTCGGGCCGCTGCAGGACTACTCGTCCGAGGAGGTCGCACACGGAAACGTGGGTGCACTCATCATGGCGTCGATGGGATGTTTCGGCGCGCTGCTGGCCGTCACCGCACTTGCCGCCGAGTCGGCCCACGAACAGGGCCGTGGCTGGAACCGGCAACTGGCCATGACACCGATGACTCCGGGGCGATACATTGCCGCCAAGACGATTGCGATCCAGCTGGTGGCCATCGCCCCGATCGCCCTGGTCTTCATCGCGGGTGCCTTCACCGGGGCTCGGATCGACGGCTGGGGATGGCTCACCTCACCCCTGCTGTGCTGGATCTGCACCCTGCCGTTCAGCATGCTCGGTCTGGCCGTCGGCATGGCGATGCGCAGCGACTCCGCGTCCAATGTGGCGTCGTTCATCGTCGTTGCCGCAGCGTTCGTCGGCAATGCCTTCTCACCGCTGAGTGGTGGCCTGCTCAAATTTGCCCACTGGACCCCGCTGTACGGCCCCAATCTGCTGGCACGCTGGCCGGTGGAGGGCGGATGGATCGCCGATGGTGACAAGATCGTCCACGACTCCGTCTGGTGGGGAATCGGCGGTGTGCTGGGATGGGCCGTCGTCTTCATGGCCCTGGCCTTCCTGGTCAGCAGGCGTCATCAGGACCGCTGAGCGTGACCCCTTGCCCTGACCGGCGACCAAGCTGCTGTGGAGGTCGCCGGTCTCGGAGCACCTGCTCCCGGTGTGTCGTGGCGCAGGGCCCCGCTTGGCCGCGTGCCCTGCCGTCCACCATGCTGAGATGGTCCACGGTGCACACTCATGAGAGGAAAGCATGAAGCTGGTCTCGACGCAGCAGGTTCCCCTGCCGATGGCTCGGGAGCGCCGACAGTCGGTGCTCTACGCGGCAGTCTGGATGGTCTTCGAGATCCTGGCGGTCGCTGGTCTGCTCGAGCCGCCAGCGGTACCGACGTGGCAGCTGGCGCTGGGGCTGTCGTGCGTCGCCGCGTTCTCCGTGACGTATCTGTGGATGTTCCACGTCAATCCGGACGGTGCGGAGTTGTGGGCGTCACGGCGGTTCGTGCGGCGTGGGGCGATCGGAGGATTCGGGCTGTTGTGGGTCCTCGTGGTGGCGCTGGGACTGGTTCGAGTGGGAGCCGCCGTCGCGCTCTTCCCATTCATCATCGCCTACGCGGCGTACACACTGCCGTACGTCGTCACGGCGCTCAACTGGGCCACGGGAGTGGTTGCCGGACTGGGCATCTGGTGGACGGGCACCTTGCCGAGCGGTTGGCTGTTCAGCGTCGCGGTCTCTGCGGCCATCGTCACCGTCACCGGACTGCTCAGTCGATATCGCAGGCATGTGCAGGACCAGCTGCGCGCCGACAAGGAGATGGTCGTCCGACTCACCGAACGGGAACGAATCGCCTCGGACATGCACGATCTGCTCGGCCAGACCCTCACCGTGACGGCGATGAAGGCGGAGCTGGTGCAACGACTGATACACACCTCACCCGACAAGGCCGTGACCGAGGCCCAGGAGGTGCAGCACCTGGCGCGCACTGCCCTGCACCAGGTGCGCGAGCTGGTGAGTCAACTGCACGAGGTGTCCCTGGACACCCAGCTGGTGGTGGCGCGTAGCGCGCTGCAGGCAGCCGGGATCGAGCCGAAGGTGGAGGACCACCGCAGTGCGGCTGCCCAGGACACCTCCCAGGATGACACCTTCGACTCGGTACGGGGGTGGGTGCTGCGGGAGGCGGTGACCAACGTCGTGCGACATTCCGGGGCCGCGCAGTGCCGGATGTGGATCGGCGACGAGAAGCTGTGCATATGCGACGACGGATCGGGCCTCGGTGACGCCGTCTGGGGCAATGGTCTGACGGGGATGCGTCGTCGCGTCGATGCCGCTGGGGGAGAGCTCACCGTGGGCCCTGGCCCGGACGGCCACGGAACCTGCGTCGGCGTGATCGGCTGAGCGCTGGGCACGGTAGCCCCTGCTGGGATGAGTCTCGGTGCCGGTGCCCCCGAGGTTCTCGGGTCTGCTGCGGAGAGCATGGCAAGCTTGTCGACGTGATCAGGATTGCCGTGGCCGATGACCAGACGTTGGTGCGTGGAGCGCTGGCGGCACTTCTCGACATGGAGGACGACCTGCAGGTCGTCGGCAGTTGTGGTCGGGGTGACGAGGTCGTCGACATGGTGCAACGCACCAACCCCGATGTCTGCCTGCTCGACATCGAGATGCCCGGGATGGACGGCATCACCGTCGCCGAACACCTGGCGAGCACCGCCCCGACCTGTCGGGTGCTCATCGTCACCACCTTCGGACGACCCGGCTACCTACGACGCGCCATAGATGCTGGCGTGAGCGGATTCGTCGTCAAGGACACCCCGGCCGAGCAGCTCGCCAAGATGGTGCGCACGGTGCACGCCGGGCAACGCGTCATCGACCCCGATCTTGCCGCAGAGTCCCTCATGCAGGGCCACAATCCGCTCAGTGAGCGGGAACAGCAGGTGCTGCGGCTGGTCGAGGGCGGGGCATCGATGACGGCCATCGCCTCCGAGCTCTTCCTGTCGGTGGGCACGGTGCGCAACCACGTCTCCTCGGCGATTCACAAGACGGGGGCCGCCAATCGCACCGAGGCGGCGGTGACGGCGCGGGGGCGCGGCTGGCTGTGAGGTGACGGTGTCCGAGGACCAGGTGGCATCTGCAGGGCTGCCGACGTCCAGAACGACGTTCCCACTTGTCGAACCGCAGTGACACGTACTGTTCATCTGCACGTCACCGAGTATGTGCCACTGCTTCTCCCGCGTCTCCTAGATTCGTGACCAGCCCGAGGTTCGTGGACCATCAGCTGCACAGGAGCATCCTCGGGGCCGTCGCAGCGGAGAGGCAGAGCGCGTGTCCAAGCCCGACACTGACGAAACGACCGACAAGACCCAGCAGAACCCCACCAAGCCGTCCCATCGGCGCCGTAACATCACCATCGGTGTCTCGGCTGCACTCGTCCTCGCGTTGGGGACGACGGCGGCAATCGGTGCCGCCAATGGCACCTTCTGGGGCAAGCGCCACGTGGGCAGCGAGTACGAGGACGGCCTGCAGGTCTCCGACAACCAAGTGATCAAGCCGATCGGTGAGCGTCTGGTCACCGAGCACGGCAAGTTCATGGGGTCGGCGATCAGCCCGGACGGCAAGGTCCTGGCAGCGACCTCTGCCGATGGCGACCAGATCCTCCAGGTGTTCTCCCTGGGCACCCACAAGCTCGTCTCCACCGTGGGCAAGGGCGGCGACGTCAAGGTGAAGGATGCCAGCGTCGGTCAGGGCGATCCCACGTTCTCACCCGACGGTCGGACGGTGGCCCTCGGGCAGAACACTGGCATACGTCTGGTCACCGTGGACAAGAATGGCAAGGTCACCGGTACCGACTTCATCACCCTCGCGAACCAGGGCGAGAAGAAACCGCTGCCCGGCAAACCGGCCTTCTCAGCCGACGGCAAGACCCTCTACGTCCCGGTCAATGGGCAGAACAGCGTCGCCGCGATCGACCTCGGTACCAAGAAGGTGACCCACACCTGGCAGGTCGGTATCGCCCCGCGCGCAGTGCAGCTGGTCGGCAACAAGCTCTACGTGAGCAACGAGGGTGGACGCCAGGCCAATGGCACCGACAACACGATGAACTCCTACGGCACCGACGTGCCGGCCGACCCGTACCTGGGTACCTCCACCAACGGCACCCTGTCGACCATCGACGTCACCAAGCCCGATGCCAAGGTCGGTAGCATCCGGGTGGGACTGCACCCCACCGCCATGCACTCGGTCGGCCACGCCCTGCTGGTGGCCAACACCGGCTCCGACACCGTCTCGGTGGTCGACACCGGCTCCGACAAGGTCGTCCAGACGATCGCCACCCAGCCCTACTCGGGCGCCAAGGTGGGCTACGAGCCGACCGGCGTCACCACCACCAAGGACGGCCACATCCTCGTCAGTCTGGGGCGCGCCAACGCGTTGGCCACCTTCACCTGGGACGAGAAGGAGCCGCAGGAACCGGTGAAGTACATCGGTCTGCTGCCCACCGACTACTTCCCCGGTGAGGTGGGGATGGCCGGTGACGAGGTCGTCGTCACCAATGTGCGTGGCATCGACGCCCGGGGCCCGGAGAAGACCATCAAGAAGGGGTTCGGCACCAAGGATGCCACCGGTCACGCCACCCACTCCACGACGGGCTCCCTCACTTGGTTCCGCATGCCGGCCGACAGCGAGATCGGCAAGAAGTGGACCAACACCGTCTTCCACCAGAATGCCTGGACCGATGGCAACACCGCGAAGTCCAAGGACTCCAAGGCCAAGCCCGTGCCGGTGCCGGCCCGGGTCGGTGACCTGTCGACGATCAAGCACGTCTTCCTCATCGTCAAGGAGAATCGCACCTACGACCAGATGTACGGTGACGACTCCCGCGGCGACGGCGATCCCAAGCTCGCCCAGTTCGGTGGCGCCGTGAGCCCCAACCAGCACCTCATCAACAAGCAGTTCGGGCTCTACGACAACGTCTACGACATCGGCACCAACTCTGCCGAGGGACACAACTGGCTCATGCAGGGCGACGACCCGGAGTACACCGAGACGAACTCCGGTGCCTACCAGCGCTCCTACGACACCGAGGACGACGTGCTGGGCCACCAGCGTTCCGGGTTCCTGTGGACGTCGGTGCAGTCGGCCGGCAACACCGTGAAGAACTACGGTGAGTTCACCACCGGCATCGAGAAGCCCAAGGATGCGACCTGGCAGAAGTACTACTGCGCCACCAAGTCGGTGCTGGGTGGCGGTGATGCGGCCCAGCTCACCAGCCCGGAGCTCAAGGTCAAGCAGAACTCGCCGATCCCGTCGCTGGACAAGGTGACCAATCACATCTACCCACAGTTTGACACCGACATTCCCGACATCTACCGCACCCAGTTGTGGAAGCAGGACTTCGAGAAGAACGGCCCGGCCAACCTCAACATGCTGTGGCTGTCGAGCGACCACACCGGCGGCACCCCCGACGCCCGAGCCCAGGTGGCCGACTCCGACCTGGCCACCGGCCAGATCGTCGACACCATCTCCCACTCCAAGTACTGGAAGGACTCGGTGATCTTCGTCGTCGAGGACGACTCCCAGAACGGCGCCGACCACATCGACGGGCATCGCTCGGCCACCCAGGTGATCAGCCCGTGGGCGATCCACGGCGCGGTGAACAGCACCTACTACTCACAGATCAACGTGGTGCGCACCATCCAGCAGATCCTCGGCGCCGAACCGTTGAACCAGAAGCTGGCCGCCGCCACCCCGATGTACGACGCCTTCGTCAAGGATCCCGACTACACGCCGTTCACGGCCGTGCCCAACCAGATCCCGCTCACCGAGAACGTCAAGCGCATCCCGGCCTGTGGACTCGACAAGGCCAAGGGCGACGGGGTTGCCACGACGGTGCCCGCCAACATGAAGTCCGTCGCCAAGAAGTGGGAGGACTGGCGCACCCACCAGCCGTTCATCACCGAGAAGGAGGAGGACTCCGTCGATCCGGTGCTCATGAACCGGTTCACCTGGTACAACGCCCACTTCTTCCGCACCCCCTACCCGGGTGACTCCACGATCTACACCCCTGACCAGGTGCCCGGTGCCGGCAAGGACGTCAAGGATGAGGACGACATCGACGTCATGCTCGGCAAGGATGATGACGATGACGACGAGAAGGAGGAGAAGGCCGAGGCCGGCAAGGCCGACAGCCATGATCACCACGACGCCGACGACGATGACGAGAAGGAGGAGAAGGGGGAGCGCTGAGCAGGCGTGAGCCGAACCCTCGTCAATTCGTGCCCGGGGCCGTTGGTCCCGGGCACGAGTGCGTGTGACGGAGTGTGCATGGGGTTGGTCGGACGTGCAGCGCGGCAGGTGGGAGCCGTCTCGTCGACTCGACGCGGCTTGACCCGACGCGGCTTGACCTGACACTGCTTGACTCGACGCGGCTTGCACACCGGCCTCGGCACGGCTTGACTCGGCACGGGTCTCATCGCCTCGTTAGGTGTGCGTGTCAGACGCTGACCGCCGACGCTGGGGTTCGAGGCCACCGACGCTGGGGGTCCAAGTCACGAAGCTGGGGCTCCGAGACCACCGAAGCTGAGAGCCCAAGGTCACAGCCCATCGTCACCACTGCCTTGTGGGTACCTGCTTCGTTGAGTACCGGTCGGGAACTGCCGAACGAGTGGCCGGGGCGCACCCCGGCCACGGGATATCCGGGCGGTCGCGCCATCACGTTCAGGCTGCGACCGTCAAGAGGCTCAACGACGGGTGGAGTGAATCATGGCCGTTCCCACCAGCATGGCGATGAATCCCACGATCACGGCGCACAGACCAAAGACATTGATCGTCGTCGGATCGGTGAAGGCCAGGAACGAGACGATTCCACCAGCGAGAACCACGCAGCCAATGCCGTGAACCATCCGCGAGGCGCGCGATCCGGGACCGCGGACTGAAGCGATGAAGCCAAGGATGCAGGCAACCGCTGCCACGACTGCGAAAATGGTGGTGTGGAGCACCGATCCGCCCGGTGCCGTCGCGAAGCTCTTCCCGGTGGCCGCCATGATGATGATGAGGACGAGGAGCAACACCACCAATCCCGAGGACAACGCTGAGTAGTTACCGGTTGGTCGGTCGGAATTCATCATGGCTACAGCATATATATTCTTGGCTGTGTCATTCGGCGTCGTACTCACCGTCACGCAGTGCGGCAAGATCCACCTCGCGCTCCATGACGGCCCCGTTGCCGATGGTGAGGTTCCAGTCGAGATGACGGTGGCTGCGCCCGTCCAGGACGCCGAGGATGACGCGCATCGTGTCGCCGTGGGTGACGAGGACGATCTCGTCGTCGGCAGGGGAGTCAATGGTGAGGAAACTGCGTGTCCGTGCCGTGACGTCGGCCAGAGACTCCCCGCCGCCCCAGCGCACGTCGGCGACGTCGATCCCGGGTGGGGCAGGCTCGGGGGTGAGCTCCTCGGGCAACTTGCCCTCCATGCGCCCCAGCGTCTGCTCGCGCAGTCGTGCGTCGGTTGTCACGGCCACCCCGAGGGCACGCGCGATGGGTTCGGCGGTCTGCACGGCACGCAGCTGGTCCGACGAGATCACGGCAGTACCCGGTGCGACGAGTTCGACCACCCTGCGGGCCGCCTGCTCGGCCTGGGCACGTCCCAGATCGGTGAGGGGCACGTGCATGGTCTGACCCTGCAGCCGATGCTCCAGGTTCCAGGTCGACTGGCCGTGGCGGACGAGGACGATGTGTGTCACGCACCGAGCGTAGCCCCTGCGGGCAGGGGACCGAATGTGACCGGAACTCGGCTACGTGCACCAAGTAGGCTGGCCACATGTCGTTGAAACCGCATCGTCGCACCGCCCTGGGGCTGGTGGGCAGGGCTGCCGGAATCGCTGCGGGGGTCGTCGCCGACCGCATCGTCGGCGATCCCGAGCGTCATCACCCGGTGGCTGCCTACGGAAATGCCGTCTCCCGTGCCGAACGCCGGTGGTACGCCGACTCGGTCCCCCGCGGGGCCGTCTTCACCGTTGGTGCTCTCACCCCGTTGGCCGTCGCCGGCCTGGCCGTCGACGTCGCGACCCGACGTCACCCGGGGTGGCGAGCGCTCACCACCGCCGTGACCACCTGGGCCGTCGTGGGAGCACGGTCCCTCTCCCATGAGGGACGAGTCATGGCCGACGTGCTGGCCTCCGGCGACCTCGACGCGGCACGGCAACGTCTACCACATCTGTGCGGCCGGGACCCCGAGGCCCTCGACGCCCCCCAGATCGCCCGCGGCACGGTGGAGTCCATGGCCGAGAACACGTCCGACGCCGCCGTCGCCTCGATCCTCTGGTGCGCGGTGGGCGGACTGCCAGCCATGCTCGTGCACCGCGGCTCCAACACCCTGGACGCCATGATCGGCCACCACAACGACCGTTACGAGAACTTCGGCAAGGTCGCAGCCAAGCTCGACGATGCGCTCAACTGGTTACCGGCTCGCCTCACCGGGGCGCTGGCCGCCCTCTGCGCCCCCGAGGTGGGTGGGAACCGCAGCCACACCTGGGCGACGGTGCGCGCCGAGCACGACCACCATCCCAGCCCCAACGGTGGCTGGTGCGAGGCGGCCTGGGCCGCCGCCCTGGCCGTGCAGCTGGGCGGGCGAAACGTCTACTACGGCAACCGGGTCGAGTTCCGACCACTGCTGGGATCCGGGCCGCTGCCCGACGCCGCGGCGGTGCATGACGCCGCCCGTCTGGTGAACCTGGTGACCGGGGCAGCCACCCTCACCGCCGTGGGCGGATTGGCGAGCCTGGCCCATGTGCTGTTCCACGGTGGCGTCGTCCCACGGTCCGTCGCGTCACGACCAGCACACCGAACTGCACGCTCATACCGCAGGATCACTGCACGGGCACCCCGCAGGAGCGTTCCACGATCGACCCATCGAGCAGGCAGGAGACAGCCATGACCGGAATCCTCGTCGCCGGAACTTCCTCGGACGCCGGCAAGTCACTCGTCGTCACCGCCCTGTGTCGTGCGGCAGTGCGTCAGGGGATCGACGTCGTGCCGTTCAAGGCACAGAACATGAGCAACAACTCCATGGTGTGCGCCGACGGCTCGGAGATCGGTCGGGCACAGTACCTGCAGGCCGCCGCTGCCCGGGTGCAGCCCAGCTCGGCGATGAACCCGGTGCTGCTCAAACCCGGCACCGACCGGCGCTCGTTCATCGTGCTGCGTGGCCAACCCGGCGGAGTGCTGGAGGCCGGCCAGTACACCACCGGGCGGCAGGCCCTTGCCGAGGCGGCCTGGGCGGCCTACGACGAGCTCGCCGCGGCACACGATCTCGTCATCTGCGAAGGTGCCGGGTCGCCTGCCGAGATCAACCTGCGCTCCGGGGACTACACGAACATGGGTCTGGCCAGGCAGAAGAACCTTCCGGTGGTGCTCGTGGGAGACATCGACCGTGGCGGGGTGCTCGCCTCGATCTACGGCACCTGGGGGCTGCTCGACGACGCCGACCGTGCCCTGCTGGCCGGCTACCTCATCAACAAGTTCCGTGGTGACGACTCTGTCCTCGCTCCCGGGCTGACCGAGATCACCCGGCGCACCGGGCTCCCCAGTCTCGGGGTACTGCCGTGGGTGCCCGGGGTGTGGCTGGACGGCGAGGACGCCCTGGAGGTCGGACGCTGGCGTCACGAGGGCGATGCCGTCGATCCGACAGCCCTGCGGGTGGCCGTCGTGCGCTTCCCGCGAATCTCCAATGCCACCGACGTCGACGCCCTGGCCGGTGAGGCCGGTGTGGACGTGCAGGTGACGACCAACCCGGCCACCTGCGCTGCCGCCGACGTCGTCGTCCTGCCCGGGTCGCGCTCGACGATCGACGACCTGGCCTGGTTGCGCAGCACCGGTGTCGCCGAGGTGGTGGCCGAGCGAGCTGCACAGGGGCGCACCGTCGTCGGGATCTGCGGGGGCTACCAGATGCTTGCGCGCACCATCAACGACCCACAGGGTCAGGAGGTCATCGGGGGAGCGCAGGTGCCGGGACTCGGCCTGCTGCCGGTGGATGTCGACTTCGCTGCCGAGAAGACGTTGACCCTCTCGCACGGCACGTGGCAGGGCATCGAGGTCGGGGGGTACGAGATCCATCATGGCACCACCACTGCCGACACCGACGCCGAGCCGTTCCTCGACGGGGTCCACGTCGGATCGGTGTGGGGGACGATGTGGCACGGCGCCTTCGAACACGACGAGTTCCGGCGCACCTGGTTGGGCCAGGCCGCCCAGGTGGCCGGTTCGTCCTGGCGTCCGCACACCGACGAACTGGGCTACCAGGCCCGTCGGGAGACCATGATCGACACCTTGGCCGATGCCCTCGTCGAGCACGTCGACGTGGACACCCTGCTCACACTGGGGCGCTGAATCCGGGTGGCCTCACCCGCTATGCTCGATGTGAGCGGTCGAAGTGGGAGGAAGTCGGTGTGAGTCCGGCGCGGTCCCGCCACTGTGAACCGGCACATTGTCGATCTGCCCCGTAGATCGACACACTGAACGGTGCAGCCAGATACTCCGTCGATCGCAGCGCACATCATCGGGCGAGGAAACCTGAGGAGGCCATTGTGAACTCTGCCCCATCGAACCCACCCCGCACCCTGTACGGTGTCGGGGTCGGCCCCGGAGACCCAGAACTGGTCACATTGCGGGCCCAACGCATTCTGCAGGAGGCGGACGTCGTCCTCGTACCGTCCACCGAGGCGTCCGCCGGAGGTATGGGGCGAGCCGAGGAGATCATCCGCGCGGCCTGCCCGCACATGACGGGACGCATCCAGCCGGTGCCGTTCTCCATGGCCCAACGTCGTGGCCTGGGCACCAAGCGGATCGAGTCGTGGCGAGCCTCGGCCGATTTCGCCGTGGATGCCTTCAACGACGGGGCACACAGTGTGGCCCTGGCCACCGTTGGCGACCCAGCCGTCTACTCGACGTTCACCTATCTGCGTGCCAACGTCGAGGAACGACTGCCCGATGTCGTCATCGCCCTCGTGCCCGGAATCACCGCCATGCAGGCCATCGCCGCCGCTGCCGGCACCCCACTGGTCGAGGGGCGCGAGATCCTCGCCCTGGTGCCGGCCACCGTCGGCCCGGAGAAACTCGGTGAGGTGCTCGACGTCGTCGACTCCGTCACCGTCTACAAGGGTGGGCGCAAGATGCCCGAGGTGCTCGAGCAGATCCGCGAGCGGGGCCGTGACGCCATCATCGGCACCGACGTCTCCCTGCCGACCCAGCACCTGCTCGGTCTGGCCCAGGTGGAGGCCGACGAATCGGCCCCCTACTTCTCGACCGTCCTGTCCGTGCCCGAACGCCCCGTCACCGGAGGAAAACTGTGAGCCCCACACCCACGCCGTCCACCCCTGAGTCCCCGGACGACCCCACGCCAGCACGCGACGCTGCGTCCTCGACCGGCGTCCCGTCGACGACCGAGGCCAGCTCGCGCTCGACGACCCCGCAGGCGGCCCGTCCCACCCAGCACGCCTCGGAGCAGGCCCTGGAGGATCTGGACCACTCGCTCATCGACCCTGCCCCGATCCCCGCCACCAGTTTTGCCGAGGGGCAGGGCAGGGTCGTCTTCGTCGGTGCCGGACCAGGTGCTCCGGACTTGGTGAGCGTGCGCGGAGCCCGCGTCATCGAGACCGCCGACATCATCATCTGGGCCTCCAGCCTGGTGCATCCCGACATGGTCGCCCGGCACAAACCCGACGCCGAGCTCATCGACTCCGCCGCCATCCCGCTGGAGGACCTCGAACCCCTCTACACCCGAGCTCGTGACGAAGGTCTGTTGGTGGCCCGGGTGCACACCGGGGATCCCTCCATCTACGGAGCCACCGCCGAACAGCGTGACCTGTGCCGTCGCATCGGCATCGGCTTCGAGACGATCCCCGGCATCTCCGCCTTCTCGGCTGCCGCGGCCCGGATGGACGTCGAGATCACCGTGCCGGAGGTCTCCCAGTCGCTCATCCTCACCCGGCTGGAGGGTGGACGCACCCCCATGCCCGACGGTGAGACCGTCGCCTCCTTCGCCGCCCACGGGGCCACCATGGCCGTCTACCTGTCGGCGGCCCGCAACAAGGCCCTGCAGCAGGCTCTGCTGGAGGGCGGATACGCCCCCGAGACCCCTTGCATCATTGGGTACGCGGTCACCTGGCCCGAGGAGATGATGTTCCGCTGCGACCTGGCCCACCTGTCGGAGACGATGCGCAACCACAAGCTGTGGAAGCATGCCGTCGTCCTCGTCGGACCCGCCCTGGCCGACGGCCCGATCGAGACCCGCAGCCACCTCTACCACCCCGGCTTCCGCCACGAGTACCGCGCAGCCGACGCCGACGCCCACGCCGACCTCACGACCCACGGCACCCGGGGCGTCTACGACCAGAGCACCACCCCCGACCCGAAGGACAACTCATGATTCGCGTCCACGGATACCTCGGCACCATCACCGACGCCATGCGTGACGACGTCGCCCACGCCGACCTCGTCGTCGGTGGGCAGCGTCACCTCGACGCCCTTGACGTCCCCGACGACAAACGCCAGAAACTCGGCCTCATCGGTCCTGCCGTCGAGCGCATCCAGTCTCTGCCGGACGACGCCCGGGTGGTCGTCATCGCCTCGGGAGACCCCCTCTTCTTCGGCGTGGTGCGTCGCATCCGCCAGGCAGGCCTGAACGTCGAGGTGGTGACGGCCCCGACATCGCTGCAGGCCGCCTTCGCCGCCGTCGCCCTGCCCTGGGACGACGCCCAGTTCGTCTCCTCGCACTCCAAGAGCGTCGAGACCGCGATCCGGCTCGCCAGGATCCACCCCAAGGTGGGGGTGCTCACCGCTCCGGGGCGTGGCCTCGCCGAGCTGGTCGACGGGCTGGCCGGGCGCGGTAAGACGTTCGTGCTGGCCGAGAGGATCGGCGAGGAGAACCAGCGGGTGCGCGTCCTCGACGAGGATGCCGCCAGGGCCGTGGTGGCCGACGAAGATGTTGCCAGCCCCAACGTCGTCCTGGTGCTCGACCACCACCCGGACTCTCCGGAAGCCGTGGGCGTCAACCCCGAGCTCGCCGGAGACGTCAACGTCAACGCCCCCGATGATCCGCAGCCGGGCACCGACACCAACCCGGACGGCTCGGACCGGGACCCCATCATCGGGCAGGTCATCAACTCCGACGCCGCAGCAGCCCATGCCGAGTCCATCGACCACGCCCTCAAGCGGGAGACCAAGAAGTACGTCGGCCCCTCGCGCACCGGGCTGGCAGCCGCCTGGGGGGAGTGCGACCTCATCGTCTCCCACCTGGCCCTGGGCGCCACGACACGTCTCATCGCCCCGCTGCTGGAGTCCAAGAAGACCGACCCGGGGGTCGTCGTCGTCGACGAGGCCGGACGGTTCGCCATTCCGCTGGTGGGCGGTCACGTCGGTGGGGCCAACGAGCTCTCCCGCACCATCTCGGCAGCCCTGGGTGGTACCGCCGTCGTCTCCACCGCCACCGACTCGCTCGGCGTGCCGGCCCTCGACCAGCTCGGCTGGGCCTACGAGGGTGACGTCGCCGGTGTCACGGGTTCGATCATCGCCGGACGTCCGGTGCAGGTGGTGCGGGAACATCCGTGGCCGCTGCCGCCGCTGCCCAAGAACGTCTGCGAGGAGGCCAGCGACCCGGCTGCCCGGATCATCGTCTCCGACCGCACCGCCGACGCCGCATCCGCAGCCGTCGGTGGCACCGACCTGCCCACCGTCGTCCTGCACCCGCGCTCCCTGGTGGTGGGCATGGGGTGCAACAAGGGCACCGACGTCGACCACCTGCGGACCCTGCTCGACGACACCCTCGCCGAGGCCGGGCTGGCCCCCGGATCGGTGACGATCCTCACCAGCCACGAGGTGAAGGCCGGCGAACTCGGCATGATCAAACTCGCCCACGAACGCGGGTTGGAGTACCTCACCCACTCCGCCGAGGAACTGGCCGCCCAACAGGTGCCGACCCCCTCCGACGTCGTGGCCCGTGAGGTGGGCACCCCGAGCGTCTCGGAGGCCTCGGTGCTGGCCCAGGGGGCCGAGCTCGTCGTCACCAAGCACAAGACCCCCGAGGCGACGATTGCCATCGGACGCGTTCCGGCCCGCGGCCACCTCTCGGTGGTGGGCCTGGGGCCCGGATCCCGAGACCTGCTCACCCCGCGTGCCCTCCAACGCATCCAGGACGCCACCTTCATCGCCGGGTACGCCCCCTACGTCAAGCAGATTCGCGGCGTGGTGCGTCCCGGGGCGACGATCCTTGCGACGAAGATGGGCACCGAGGAGGAACGCACCGCCGCCGCCATCGAGGCGGCCCGAGAAGGACGCAACGTCGCCTTCGTGTGTGGCGGTGACCCGGCCATCTACGCCATGGCCTCCCCGACCCTGGAGATGGGCACCGACGGCATCGACGTGGAGATCGTGCCCGGGGTCACCGCGGAACTCGCCATCTCCGGAATCCTGGGAGCCCCGCTGGGCCATGATCACGCGACGATCAGCCTGTCCGACCTGCACACCGACTGGGATCTCATTCTCAAGCGGGTGAGGGCGGCTGCCGAGGGAGACCTCGTCACCACCTTCTACAACCCCCGCTCGCGTACCCGTACCCATCAGTTGCCCGATGCCCTGGCGATCCTGGCGGAGCACCGGCCACCCTCCACCCCGGTGGCGGTCGTCTCCCATGCCGAACGACGCCAGCAACAGATCATCATGTCGACCCTGGCGGAGTTCCAGCCCGAATGGGTCGGTATGACGAGCATGGTGGTCGTCGGGTCGTCGACGTCGAAGTACGTCACCTCCGGGGATAACCGCAAACTCTTCGTCACCCCACGCGACTACCACTGGATGGGCGGGGCCATCAGATCCGACAAGCACAAGAACTACTCCCACCGCGACCTGCCCAAGGCCGACGAGACGACCTACAGCGCCACGCCGCCGGCACGGAGCACGCGTGTGGACGCCGCAGCGCAGGCGACGTCTGACGCCGATCGCCCTGCGCACACCACTGGAACCGACACGGACAAGGACGTGTGATCATGACTGACACCCAGATCGCCAGCGGAACCCCGCTGGTCATTGCCGCCCACGGCACCCGCGACGAGTCGGGCGTGGCCGAGTGCCGCGCCCTGGCCGAACGGGTCGCGAACAAGCTTCCCGACGTCCCGGTGGAACTGGGGTTCGTCGAGCTCGCCGAGCCGAAGATCCCCGAGGCGGTGCAGGCCGCCGTCGCTCAGGCGCCGGTCGTCTCCGAGGAGCCGACCGAGGGGGAACAGCCCGTCTCCGCCGTCGTCGTACCGCTGATGTTCAACACCGGTGGCCACGTCCGTGAGGACATTCCCGAGGCCATCGACGAGGGCCGTGGGGGCGCTCGGGTGGCCTATTCCGCGCCGCTGCTGCCCGACGTGCGGATGCGCAAGGCCCTTGACCGGCGTCTGGCCGAGACGTTGGCCGCGGGGGAGGGGCGCGAGCAATGGCGGGCCCGCGACACCGCCGTCGTCCTGGTGGGTCGGGGCGCCCTGGTGGCTGACGCCAATGCCTCGCACTACACCCTCACGCGGATGTTCTGGGAGGAGAACGACCTGGCCCGCGTCGAGCCGGCGTTCATCCAGGTGACCCGCCCCTCGGTTCCCGAGGCGCTGACGGCCCTGCACGCCCAGGGTGCCCAGCAGATCGTGGTGCAGGGCAACTTCCTGTTTCCCGGGTTGCTGCACGTGTGGATGACCGAGCAGGTCCAGGCGTGGCAGGCCAGCCATCCCGGCGTCGAGATCCGTATCGCCCCGGTCATCGGCGACTGTGACGAGGTGGCCGAGGTCGTGGTGGACCGGTACCGCGAGCCCCTTGACGAGGTCGGGCTCGGCGAGGGGGCCCCGGTCTACATGTCCGGGCTGCGGCTGCAGGGACGCACGGTGCTGGTCGTCGGGGCCGGGCACGTGGCCGAACGTCGCGTCGCCCGTTTGCTGGACGCCGGTGCCGACGTCCACGTCGTTGCCCCGAACTCGGGCATCCAGCTCACCCGGATGGCTCGCAAGGGGCTGGTGAACCTGGAACGACGCGCCTTCCAGAACGATGATCTCGACGGCGTCTGGTTCGTCCAGGCCCTCACCAATGACCCCCAGGTTAACGCCACGGTGGCCGCCGAGGCCGAGAAGCGCGGTATCTTCTGCGTGCGCGGTGACGACGGTCGCAAGGGCAGTGCCTTCACCCCGGCCACCCAGCAGGCCGGCGGTATGACGGTGAGCGTGGTCGGTGACCGCACCCCGCGTCGTTCTGCCAAGATTCGTGACGAGGTGTTGCGAGCCCTGCAGGGCTGATCGGCACTTCGACTCCTCTGCTGAAGAACTGAGATTGTGGGCCCCGCAGCTGTTGATTGCGGGGCCCTACGGGAGTGTCTGGTTGCGGGGCTGATCGGGTGTGGAGCTGGCCGGGTGTGGGCCGGTTGGATCGGTCGGGTTGTTTTCTGGGCTGATTGTCTGCCGTTCCGGGGGTTGACCGCCCTTCGGCACCTGTGCTGAGTCCTCAGTGAGGTGTGCCAGCTCCTGCAGCTGGCTGGTTGCGGGAGTCTGCGGGTGTGGCTGGCTGCATCTTTGATGCCTGAGCTGGAGCTCTCAGCAAGGTGTTGCGGGCTTCCGTAGTTGGCGGGTTGCAGGGCTGGTCGGGTGCGGCTGATCTGGTGCGAAACCGACTGGATCGGTCGTGTTGTTCCCGGGCTGACCGTCTGTCATTCCGTTCCCGGCTGGCCACCGCCTGACCGGGGATGGCCCAGTGATGGGGCAGGCCAGGGTGGGGCATGACAAGGCCCGATGCCGAGCCGACTGTGATGCACTGATCGTCGCGATCCACCGATCAACACTGCCTGACCATTCGAGGCTGACCGACACGGGCCTGATCGACACGGGGCCTGCCGAGGCCGGCTCCGATGAATGGCAGCCCCGGCGATGGGATCGCGGCGATGGCAGCCGTGGCCAATCGCGCCTATCATCGTCGGGTGATCTCCCACGACCTGCATGCTCTGGGCTTCGACGCCCCCGATCTCGATTCCCTCGTCAACTCCGCGGCGCAGGCTGGTGCTGTCGGCGTGGAGGACGTCGGTGGTTTCGATCTGTTGGCCGCCTACACCGACCCGTCGGGGGCGCGCCTCGCCATGCTCAGCCGGGATGGTGAAATGGATACGATGGCCTCCCTCGTCGCCCCGACGACACACGCCGCCGAGGTGCGGCGCTACCGTCCCACGGTGGCCTTGGTGGAGCTCGTGGAGGGGGGTTCGCCGCTGTCGCAGTTGGCGGTGAGCGGTGCCTCCGGCGGGGTACACGGCAAGCGGGTCGCACGGTTCCTGGCCAATGCCGACGATCCCGTCGAGTACCCGCTGTGTGCCGAGCCCGGCGACGACACCTCGGCATTCGTCCAGCATCTGCGCGTCGGGGCCGTCGCCAACGGATTCATCCGGGTCCACGACTCAGAGGAGGCCTATGGAGCCTCCGAGGAGGGCGGTTTCGGTCCTCGCAGCGACATCCAGTTCTCCGCCGGACACCTCATCAGCCCGTGGCTCATGGAGTTGGAGGCAGGTCGGGCGAGCCGCGCCGAGGTGAGTGCGGTCGCAGAAATGACGATGGTCGTCGACCAGTGCGAGAAGCGCACCAACGAACTCACCGGGGAACAGTGGTGGCGATGTATGGGCAAGGTCGGATTCCCCCTCACCCTGGCCCTGCCAGCCGGGCTGCCGACCGATCCACATCCGGGCTCGGTGCTCTCGGGCCAGGTCGTCCCAGTGATCTCGTCGGGTACCTGGGAGGGCGACGCCCTCTGGGGCTGAACTGCCCTCCTGCTCGGCCTGTGCCCATTCGTTCGTGGCACACCTGTTTTTCCTGTGGCGCCCCGCTTCCCTGTGGGTTTCCCGAGGCGTAGGGTGCCGCCCCTGTTTTCCTTGGTCCCGAGCTCTGCGCCCAGCCCTTCCCTCGCTGCCTCCTGCCCCATGCATCCGGTTCTCCCGTGGTGTCCTCATTTCTCCCAGGGTTACTCCTCGGCTGTGTCCGGTCTCGTTGTCGTCCACTTCTGCTCTAGGGGTGGAGGGAGTGGAGCACAAGACCGCAGCTCGCACTTTCACTTACACTGCAAGTTTTGCAGTGTAAGTGAAAGTGTGCGCGGGCCCGGGTGAGGTGGTGGTCCGGTCTGCCGAGCGAGTCTTGGCCCAGCGATCCTGTGGCAGATGTGTTGGGGATCGTGGGGTTTGCCACGTGGTGTGGCACGGGGCGGCTTGTCGAACCGAAATACCACGGGGGTGCGGAGTACCGCCTCGGATCGTGCTCTGCAGGTCCACGTGCTGGAGTATCCCGCGTAGCTCGACACGTTTGTGGCAGATGTGTTTGAGACCGTGGGGTCTGCCACGTGGCGTGGCACGGAGGGTCTTGTCGAACCGAAATACCACGGAGGTGCGAAGTACCACCCGTCACGAGGGACGTTCCGGTGCCTTGAACGGGTGCGCATCCTCTCGTCGGCGGCGTCCACAGTTTTTGCAGTGGTGGCTTCTTGGGATCGTCCACGTCCCATCGGTGGTGGCCAGCCAGTTGCCGTGCCCGGTGCGGAGTGGTGAATTTTGTCTGCAATGCGGGGCGTGGCCCGTTCGTCTCCGTGGCAGATGTGTTGGGGATCGTGGTGCCTGCCACGTGGCGTGGCACGGGGTGCCTTGTCGAACCGAATTGCCACGGGGGGTGCGAGGTACTGCCCCGGCCGCACCCCCAGGTCCACGTACTGCAGCGTTCCACCTGCCCGACGCGCCTGCGGCAAGGGGCTGGCGGGCGGCTACGGCAAGGGGTTGGCGGAACGGCACGTCGCGAGTTGCGTGCACAGGTGCTAATCTGCGTCGCGTGCATGGTGCGGCCCCGATGAGGTCGCGGTGAACCCGGTGGGAATCCGGGACTGTTGCGCAGCGGTGACGGTGACGACGTCGGCTAGACCACTGGGAGTGATTCTGGGAAGGGCCGACCGAGAGTGATCCGAAGTCCGAAGACCCCATGCATGACTTGTGTCGTTCGGGCCTCGCATCAAGGTCCTCGCACCCAGAAGGAACAGCTATGCCTTCCTTAAGACGGTCGGCCGAGCGTGACCGCCGGTTGCCGGTGGCACCCCTGGTGATCATCCTCGTCGTGCTCATCGTCGTCAGCGCCGTCGTCTCGCTGACCATTGGTTCGGAACCATTGCCAATGCGTGGCGTTCTTGACACGATTGGGGCCAGGATCACTGGCGAGCCGGGCCCCAACCCGACGATCGATGTCATCGTCTGGGATCTGCGTGCTCCCAGGGCACTGCTGGCGATCATCGTCGGGGCCGGACTCGCCCTGGCCGGAAGCGGTATGCAGACCTTGGTGCGCAACCCGCTGGCCGATCCTTACCTGCTGGGTGTCTCGGCCGGTGCGAGTGTGGGGGGCCACCGCGGTCATCGCCCTGGGGATGTTCGCTTCCTGGGGCCCTCACCGACTCACCCTCGGGGCCTTGGTGGGGGCATTGGGCGCCGCCGGTCTGGTGTACCTCATCTCCATGGCCCAGGGCGGCATGACGCCGCTGCGGCTGGTGCTCTCGGGCGTCGTGCTCTCTGCGGCGTTCTCGGCACTGGCGAGTTTCCTCGTCTTTCGCAGCTCGGATCCGCGTGCGGCGCAGTCGGTGTTGTACTGGATGCTGGGATCGGTGGCCGGTGCCACCTGGGACGGGTTGTGGGTGGCTGCCATCGTCACCGCTCTGTCCGCCGTGCTCATGATCGCGTTCTCTGGCTGGCTCGATGCCCTTTCAGCTGGCACTGACGTCGCTCGATCCCTCGGCATCCCCGACACCAAGGTGCGCAAGGCACTGTTCGTCGGCAACTCGGTACTCGTCGGGGTGCTCGTGGCGGTCTCCGGCGGCATCGGATTCGTCGGGCTCGTCATTCCGCACATGTCCCGGCTGCTCGTGGGAGCCAGTCACCGGTCGATGGTGCCCGTCGCCGCCGCCATCGGCAGCCTCTTCCTGCTGTGGGTGGACGTCGGCGCCCGCGTCATCGCGGCACCACAGGAGGTGCCGCTCGGCGTCGTCACCGGGTTCATCGGCGCTCCCATCTTCCTGTACCTCATGGGGCGCAGCCAGTACCGATTCTCGAGTGAGTCATGACACGTCTCGAAGTTTGCAATGTCCAGTGCCGCATCAACGACCGCGTCATCGTCGACGACGTGAGTTTCACCGCCGAGCCGGGGAAGCTCACCGCCATCGTCGGCGTCAACGGAGTCGGCAAGTCGACTCTGCTGCGATCCATCGCCGGGGTGCGCCAGTTCAATTCCGGCGACGTCCTGCTCGACGGCACCTCCGTCACCGACTACACCCCCATGCAACGTGCCCGGCTCATGGCCTTCGTCGGGCAGGAGGAGTCGCCATCGCCTGACCTCCTGCTGGGTGAGATGGTCGCGCTGGGACGTACCCCGCACCGCAAGCCGTGGCAGGTGGGGCAGCGTTCCGAGCGGCGGATCATCCGGGACTGGTGGGACTGGACCACCTCATCGATCGTCGTTGTGACCACCTGTCGGGCGGTGAGCGGCGCCGCGCCGTCATCGCCCGTGGCCTGGCCCAGGGCGCCGACCTCATCATGTTGGACGAGCCGACCAATCACCTCGACGTGCGTCACCAACTCATGCTGCTGGACACGCTGCGCGCCAGCGGTCGGACGGTGGTCGCCACCATCCACGACCTCGGCATGGCTGCTTCGCATTTCGACCACGTGGTCGTCCTGGCCGACGGCGGAGTGCTCTCCGCAGGTCCGGCTCGTGAGGCGCTCAGCCCATCGAACGTCGCGACGGCATTCCACGTCGTCGCACACCATGTCACCACTCCCGACGGCAGCCAGGAACTCGTGTGCACCGCACCGCTGCCCAATCCCAACCGAGAGGAAAACTGAAATGTCCACCAAACTCCTACCCGTCGTCCTGGCCTCCTGCCTGGCTGTGGGACTCACCGCCTGTGGCGGTGGATCAGCCTCCAAGAGCGGCGAGTCCGCCAAGGACTCCAACGAAGTCACCGTGACCAACTGTGGCAAGAAGGTCACCTACCCCAAGAAGGCCGAGCGACTCTACGTCAATGACGGCAGCATCATCGCCATGGCGCTGAGCGCCGGGGCGCAAAAGCAGATCGCCGCGATAAGTTCGGTAGATCGGGACAAGGAGATCCTCACTGCCAAGTACGGGGCCGACACCATCAACAGTCTGCACGAGGGCGTCAAGGGTTACATGACCCTTGAGTCGGTCATCGCCAACAGGCCCGACGTCGTCGTCGCCGGGTGGGACTACGGATTCTCCGAGGCGAACAACCTCACCCCCGACAACCTGCACGACAAGGGCATCAACAGTTACCTGCTCACCGAGTCATGCCGACAGAAGGACGGGCAGAGCGCCCGCGGTGTCATGGACCCCTGGAACGCAGTGCGGACCGACATCACCAACCTTGCCACCCTCACCGGCAACGAGCAGACCGGCAAGAAGGCCGTGCAGGACATGGACGATCGTCTCGATGCTCTTCAGAAGGCTCCGAAGGCCAGGAAGACCCCGACGGTGCTGCTCTTCGACTCGGCCAAGGACACGGTCTTCACCAGCGGAAGCAAGGGCGGTCCACAGGCCATCATCAACGCGGCTGGTGCGCAGAACGGCGCCCACGACGTCAACGACACCTGGGTGCGTATCGGCTGGGAGAAGGTGGCGACGATGAACCCCGACGCCATCGCCTTCGTCGACTACGACTCCCAGCCCTACAGCGAGAAGATCAAGATCCTGGAATCGAATCCGGCGACCAAGAACCTGGACGCGGTGAAGAAGAAGCGCTACCTCAACCTCCCCATCGCCATGTGGACCTCCGGCCCGCTCAACATCGATGCCGCCGAGCACCTGCGGGTCAGCTTGGAGAAGTGGGGGCTGGAGCCCAAATCGTCGATCAAACCCCAGTTGAGGATTCCAGCCTCCGTGCCCGGACACGAGGGCTGAGAGGCAGACCCGCACCGCCCCGACACCCTTTCAGGGGAGCTCACTGCTCGGGGAGTGCGCAGGCCCGGTGCCCGTGAGCGATTCTCAGCGGTGATCGTTGGTGAGCTCGGCGGTGGAGGCGATGGCGTTGACTGCCGCGACGGCGATGGCCGAGCCGCCCCGACGCCCCAGCAGGGTGATGTACTCCAGCCCCAGGTCGGAGTCGGCCAAGGCCTGCTTGGACTCTGCGGCACCCACGAATCCCACCGGGATGCCGACGACGGCAGCTGGGCGCGCCCCGGTCTGTTCACACACCTCCAGAAGGTGGAACAGCGCAGTGGGGGCATTGCCGATGGCCACGACTGCCCCGTCCAGATGATCCTCGGCGGCCCACAGATCGACGGCGGCGCACGTCTTGGTCGTGTCGTTGCGCTTGGCGAGCTCGGCCAGGCGCGGCTCCTTGATGTGACAGACGACCTGCACCCCTTCGGGCAGTCGGGAACGGATGATGCCGGTCGCCGTCATGGAGGAGTCGCACAGGATGTTCGCGCCAGACGCCAGCGCACGACGCGTGGCCTCGACCACACCGGGGGTGAAGGCGATGTCACCGGCAATTGCCGGGTCTGCTGCGGCGTGGATCATTCGCACGACGACTCGCTCGACATCGGCGGGGAATCGCGCAAGATCCGCTTCCTCGCGGATGATACGGAATGACTCCTTGTAGATGTCGGATCCGTTGTTGACGTATGACATGACCACTCCTCGCAGCTGGATGACACCTCGAGCCTAGCGTCTCGTTGGCCAGCAGAGAGTTCTGCAGGTCACTGGTACAGGCAATGAACGCGGCGTCACGGATCGTGAGTGAGAGGACGTGGCGGCAGGGGTGGTGCCGTGCAAGGCCTGGTTTGTCAAATGTGCATGTCCCCGATTACATGTGTGCAGACCGATGTGAAACAATGAAGCCCGACAACAGAACAGTCTCGTCGCATCTGGGCGGAAGCCGGGGAATTCCGGCACGGTCGCGCCACTGTGAACACTTCGTGCAACTCTTTGCCCAAGTGGGAGTCAGGAACGCCGTTGTGGACGAGCCTTTCCAGCACGGAACGCAAGATTCCGAGAAAGGAGAAAGTCCCTCATGCACATTGCAGAAGGAATCCTCTCACCGGCGCAATGCGGTGTGTGGTACGCCGTCAGCGCACCATTCGTCGTCTGGGGTGCCGTTGAGGTCGTCAAGGAGGTGAAGCGCCACCCCGAGAACCGGCTGCTGCTGGCCACCGCCGGTGCCTTCACCTTCGTGCTGTCGGCCATCAAACTGCCCAGTGTGTCCGGTTCGTCCTCCCACCCCACCGGTACCGGAGCCGGTGCCGTCCTCTTCCGTCCCCCGGTCATGGCCTTCCTCGGCATGATCGTCCTCATCTTCCAGGCTCTGCTACTTGCACACGGCGGAATCTCGACGTTGGGGGCCAACACCTTCTCGATGGCGATCGTCGGCCCGTGGGTCGGATACGCGTTCTACAAGCTCACCAAGGTTTGCCACGGGCCAGATGCCTTGGCGATCTTCCTGGCCATGGCCACAGCCGACTTCTCCACCTACTGCGTCACCAGCGTCCAGCTGGGCATTGCCTTCCCCGACCAGCAGTCCGGTGTCGGTGGTGCTGCCGCCAAGTTCCTCGGTATCTTCGCAACCACCCAGGTGCCGTTGGCCATCGCCGAGGGATTCCTCGGCATCCTGCTGTTCCGTTTCCTGGCCAACGTCGCCGCACCCCAGCTGCGCAAGCTTGGTGTGCTTGCCGACGAGCCGGCCGAGTCTGCTGACGCTGCGGAGGTGTCCCATGCCTGAGAAGTCCGTTCACAAGTCTGATACGTCGCTGACCAAGAGGTCCAAGTGGGTCACCCCGGTCCTCATCATCCTGCTCATCGCGATCTTCGTCATCTGCATGGTCTTCGGTGGCCGCAAGACCACCCATGACGGTGAAGGTTTCGGTGGAACCGACGACGCCGCAGCCGATGCAGCCGAGGAGGCCGGTGCCAAGCCATGGATCGAGCCGATCTTCGAGCCTTCCTCCGGCGAGGTCGAATCGGGTCTGTTCGCCATGCAGGCCGCCCTCGGTGCTGGAATCGTCGGCTACGCCCTGGGCCGGATGTCTGGCCGCAAGCGCGGTGCCGAGGAGGCCATGGCTGCCTCTGACCTGAGCGATGCCACGGCCGTCGAGGCGGGAAAGACGAATGCCGCTCCCGCCAACCGGGTTGCCTGATGCAGATCACCTCTCTTGACGATGCCGCCTGGGATTCTCCCTGGCGGCATCGTCGTGTGGGGGAGAAGGTGGCGCTGAGCACCGGCCTCCTTCTCACCTCCTTGTGCACCCCGGAGGTGCTCGTCCATGGCGCACCCATCGGCGTGTGGCCGGGTGCCCTCATGGTGGCAGTCGTCTCGGTGGTCGTCATCGTCAGATTCGCGCACATCCAGCCCCGAGTGCTGTGGCAGGCCATGGCGGCCCCGATCGTCTTCCTCGTCATCGGTGGTATCTCGGTGCTCATCAGCGTGGGCACCTCGACCGGCGGGCCGGAGTGGTGGCGTGCCGGTGGGGTGAGCATCGGCCCGGCATCTGCGGCGCAGGCCGCGTCCTTGGTGGAACACGGCCTGGGCGGCACCCTGGCGGTGATGGTGCTCGGCGTGACGACACCGATGGTCGACCTGCTCACCTGGTTGCGCACATTCCACATTCCCGATCCGCTGCTGGAGATCTCCTCGCTCACCTACCGGCTCATCTTCGTGCTGCTCGGAACGTTCTTCACGGCCCAGGAGGCCCAGCGCAACCGTCTCAGCGACGACGCCCCCAGCCGGAAGCGACGCTGGGAGAACACTGCTGCGCTTCTGGGATCGGTGGCCGTGCGGTCGTGGAATCGTGCCGAGCGGCTCAATGACGGCTTGACGAATCGTGGATTCGAGTCGTCCCTGGTGACCTTGACCATGCCACGTCGGGCCAGCACGAAACTCATGGTGTCCACTGTGGTGAGCCTGGTGGCGATCTGGGCGATCACATGGGCGACGACAGGAAGGTTGTGGCGATGACCGACAACGAATCCAGAGGCACCGGAGAATCCAACGACACCGGGTCGGACAAGGCCCGCAGTGGTCAGATGGGTGGGAACGTCTCCCATGCCCTCCGCACCGAGACAGGACCCCGCACCGCGACAGGTCACACACCACCGGGCAATTCCGGGACGAGCTCAGCGGCGCACGGTGCTGGGGCCAGTGAGGTTCATGACTCCGACGATGCTGGCGGGGACGACGCTGGCGTGGCCCACAGTGCTGATGTCACCCAGGATGCCGAGGGTGCCCCTACCGTCCTGATGCAGACCCGGGCCATGTGTGCCACCCATCCCGGGCGTCCCATGGTGCTGCGGGACGTCGACCTGCGGCTGCATCAGGGGGTGCGCGTCGCAATCCTTGGCGCCAACGGCTCGGGCAAGACGACCCTGCTGCGCTGCCTGTCCGGCTCCCTCGAACCGGTGTCCGGTGAGGTGCTGCGTGAGGGCAAACGTCTGGAGCACAACAAGAAAGCGCTGCGGGAGCATCGTCGCGTCGTCCAGCACGTCCTGCAGGATCCCGACGACCAGCTCTTCAGTGCAGACGTCTTCCAGGACGTCTCGTTCGGCCCGATGAACATGGGACTCGACGAGGACGAGGTGCGCGAACGAGTCACCGAGGCCCTCACCCTGCTGGGCGCCGATCACCTGGCCGAGCGCGCCACCCACCAGCTGTCCTACGGGGAACGCAAGCGTGTCGCGGTGGCCGGAGCCATGGCCATGCGACCCAAACTGCTCATGCTCGACGAACCGACCGCCGGGCTGGACCCCGACGGTGTGTCGCGGATGATGGCGGCGTTGGGACGGTTGCACCAGACCGGCACGACGGTGGCCATGGCAACCCATGACGTCGATCTAGCCCTGGCCTGGGCCGACGAGGCCCTCGTCGTGGTGGATCACAGTGTCGTCCAGGGGCCGATCGACGAGATGCTCGCCGACTCCGACATCGTGGAACGGGCACACCTGCACCTGCCGTGGGCGCTGGATCTTGCCCAGCGCATGGAGCTGGGCAGCCTGCCACGCACCATGGACGAGGTGGTTGCCGCCCTCGAGGCGCGGTGAGCCAAGTTGGCCCGGCACCAAAGCTGGCCCGACCCGGTATCGGAAGCAGACCTGACCCGGCCAGCTTGGCAAACCCGGCCCGATATCAAAGCTGGCCCCTGCCCGGGACCGACGCAAGCCCGGTACGGCACCAAGGCAGGCCCGGCATCAGGGCCAGGCCGGTGTCACAGCCCGGCAGACTCCGGGTGCTGCCCCCGTCGAATTGCCGAACTACCACGGCGGATGGCCGCCACGAGCGATGGTTCGACACGGGCTGCTTTCGACACGGGCGGCTGGGGATCCCCGGAGTTGTCAGGTGGGCGATGTCACGTGAGGACTGGTGCGAGCACCACCACGCGAGGGAGCTGTCGGGGGAGCGGTGCCACGTGGGGAGCTGGTGTGGGCTCCGTGTGGGAAGCGTGAGCACTGCCACGCGAGGTGGCGGTCTGAACCTCAGCTCTTGACCCAGCTCCATGCGACGACGGTGCGGGCGGGTTTCCACCCGCGCAGCCGCCCGATGCGGTCGGCGTTCTCCACCGAGAACCGCATGAGCTCACCGCCCAGCCGCCCCGACAGGTCGACAACCAGGGTCTCGGCTTCCATCGTCACCCCGTGGACGACGATCCTTCCACCCTGCGGCAACCGTGCCAGGCAGGCGTCCACGAGCTCAGCTGTCGCCCCGCCACCGATGAACACGGCATCCGGGGTGGGCAGCCCGTCGGGCAGCCCCTCGGTGAGGTCGTGATCGATCACCGTGAACTGTCCCGGTGCGGTGAGATTCTCGGCATTGGCACGTGCGTTGGCGGCTCGGTCGGCCCGCCGCTCCACCCCGACCGCGGTACAGGTGGGATCGGTACGGCACCACTCTACGGCGACCGATCCGGCGCCGGTGCCCAGATCCCACAGCGTCTGCCCGGGCATGGGGCGCAGGGCGGCCAGAGCCACCGCGCGCACCGGATGCTTCGTGATGAGCCCGTCATGGGCAAAGTGTTCCTCGTCAAGGCCGGGAGTGCGGCCCAGTTTTGCGGTGTCAGGGTCAATGGTCACGGCTCAAGGGTATGCCGGGTGAGCGAAAACTCCCTTGGTGTGTCAGAATCGCGGTACCGGCCAGGAGGAATCCGGTGTGAGTCCGGAGCGGTCCCGCCACTGTGAGCCCCGTCGGGCGTGCCTCGACCACCGAGGCGCCTTGATGCGCAAGCCAGGTCGTCCGGGTCGGTGCTGAGTCAGATCGACGCTGCCATGATGCGGGCGAGGACCCGCGAGGAGGTTTCCATGCCAGCAGGCCAGAGCCCCATCACTCAGGACCCGAATGTCGTCCAGGATGGCCGCACCACCAGACAACGGCGTCTGAGACCGGTCGTCATGGTCAACACGGGTGAGGGCAAGGGCAAGACCACTGCCGCCATGGGAACCGCGCTGCGCGCGTGGAATCACGGCTGGGACGTCGGGGTGTTCCAATTCGTCAAGTCCGGTCGTTGGCACGTCGGCGAGCAGGATGCCCTGCAGGCCCTGGGAAGTCTGCACGAGAGCACGGGTGCCGGTGGACGCGTCACCTGGGAGACGATGGGCACCGGATGGTCGTGGACCCGCGCCTTCGATGCCGCCGAGGACCCCGCCCGGGCCGCCCAGGAGGGGTGGCGGTACGTCAAGGAGTTGCTCGACGACGAGGCGTTCGACTTCTACCTCCTTGACGAGTTCACCTATCCGCTCGACTGGGGTTGGATCGACGTCTCCGAGGTCGTCGAGGTGCTCACGCACCGTCCCGGGTCGCAGCAGGTCGTCATCACCGGGAGGCGTGCTCCCCACGCGCTCGTGGAGATGGCCGACATCGTCACCGAGATGACGAAGATCAAGCATCCCTTCGATCTCGGCCAGCGTGGCCAGGCAGGAATTGAGTGGTGATGAGGATTCCACGAGTGCTGTTGGCTGCTCCGGCGTCCGGAGGAGGCAAGACGACGGTGACGACCGGGCTCCTGGCGGCCCTGCGCGCCGCCGGCCACACGGTGGCTCCCTTCAAGGTGGGCCCCGACTACATCGATCCGGGCTATCACACCCTGGCGGCCGGACGTCCGGGGCGAAACCTCGACGCGGTGATGTGTGGGGAGCACCGCATTGCCCCGCTGCTCGCGCATGGATTCTGCACCCCCGAGCCGGCCGATGTCGCCCTCATCGAGGGCGTCATGGGGTTGTTCGACGGTCGTCTGGGAGACGGCGTCGGGTCCAGCGCCCACATTGCGGCCCTCACCAAATCTCCGGTGGTGCTCGTCATCGACACGGCGCATGCTTCCCTCACCCATGCTGCCGTGGCGGCCGGACTGGCACATTTCGATCCCCAGGTGCGCATAGCCGGGGTGATCCTCAATCGGGTTGCCTCGCCGCGACATGCCGCCGAGATTCGACGTGGTCTGGATCTGGCGGGACTGCCCGTGCTCGGTGAGATTCCTCGCAATCCCGACATCTTCGTGCCCTCACGCCACCTGGGGCTGGTACCGGCTGCCGAGCGTGAGGAGTCGGCCCGTCAGGTGGAACAGTTGGCGCAGTTCATCGGCGACCACGTCGACCTGACGGCCCTGCTGCACATTGCCGACGCCGCCCCGCAGCTGGACGCCCAGCCTTGGGACCCAGCAGCGGCGTTGGCGGGTACCGGCATCGAGATTCCCGGGGTGTCACCCGACCGAACGTCGGCCGATCGGACGCTGGCCTCGAGCGCCTCCCGGCAGCCGACCCCTCACCAACCAGGGCAGGCTCGACCCACCGGAGGGGCCGGCCGGCCTGTGGTGGCCATGGCCGGGGGACGCGCCTTCACCTTCCGATACCCCGAGACCGCAGAACTGCTCGAGGCCAGTGGGTTCGAGGTTGTTGACGTCGATCCGCTCACTGCACCTGCCCTGCCGCAGGACTGCTGTGGGCTGTACCTGGGGGGAGGGTTCCCCGAGGTGCACGCCACCGAGCTGTCGGCCAATACGAGCCTGCATGACGACATTCGCCGTCGTGCTGCCGAGGGGATGCCGATCATCGCCGAATGTGCTGGGCTGCTGTACCTGTGCCGGCACCTCGACGGACACGACATGGCGTCCGTGCTGCCCCTGGACGGAGCCATGAATCGACGTCTCACGATGGGTTACCGCACGGCCACCGCCCCGGCCGACACTCTGGTGGCGCGGGCTGGTGACCAGGTGGTCGGCCACGAGTTCCACCGCACGCAGGTCGTCGTGGATGCAGAGCTGCAGCGAGACACCGATTCGACACGGACCAGTGATGGCGCTCCCCAGAGCTCCTCGCCGCATTCCAGCGGGCCGCACCCCGACCCACGTCCCGTGGCGGGCCGGTCGTCGTCCACGACTGACCATGCTCAGACACTGCCTGCAGCGTGGACCTTCCCGGGACGAGACGGCGTCGTGTCGGACGGCGTGGCGTGCGGCAGTGTCCACGCCTCCTACCTGCACCTGCACTGGGCGGGGACCCCGCAGGTTGCGGCCCGATTCGCGAAGGCTGTCTGGCAGTACGCGCAGCGTCCCCAGGGTGCGGGGGAGTCCATCGCCGTGGACCATTCGCCTGCTGACACAGGAGCTGCTCGCCCCGATGCCACGACTCGGCCCGATGGGCATGCACACCGTTGCGGGGAGGTTCTCCCCGCTGGCGACGTCGACACCGCGAGCACGGACCGGCCGACCGGGGCGGCAGCCCCCGAGCTGGTGCAGCCCGGCGAGGCCACTTCGGCGAGTCGGGACGAGTCGGTTCCCGCAGCACCAACAGCCGCCAGCCCGGCGGTGCAGGAATCTGCACCGCCACCTCCGCCCGCCGTTGAACCCGACCTGCGCCACCACGGCGACCGGGACGTGCGCCATGGACTCATCGACCTGGCCGTCAACGTGCGTGTGCAGCAGACCCCGGCCTGGCTCATCAACGCCATCGTCAGCACCGGGAACTGGGCCCACTACCCAGACCCCAGCGCCGCCCGCAATGCCCTGGCCGCCATGCACCAGGTCCCCCGGCAGATGTTGCTGCCCACCAGCGGTGGGGCGGAGGGATTCACCCTCATCGCCCATGCCCTGCGCCCGGAACACCCGCTCGTCGTCCACCCACAGTTCACCGAACCGGAGTCTGCCCTCATCCAGGCGGGGTTCCAGGTGGCCCGGCTCATCCTGGACCGGGCCAGCGGGTTCCAGCTGACTGCCGAGGCCGTCCCCGACGATGCCGACCTCGTCGTCATCGGCAACCCGACCAACCCCACCGGGCGACTGCACCCGCGTGAGGTTATTGCACGGCTACGTCGTCCCGGGCGTATTCTCGTCGTCGACGAGGCCTTCATGGACGCCACCGACGAGGCGGAGTCCATGATCGGCCCGCACATGGATGGCGTCCTCGTGCTGCGCTCACTCACCAAGACCTATGGGTTGGCCGGTGTCCGCGCTGGATATGTCGTCGGTGATCCGGCGCTCATCGAACGCCTGGCCGCCCAGCAGCCGCCGTGGTCGGTGTCCACCCCGGCGGCAGCGGCGATGGTTGCCGTCACCGGAGACCTGGGACGAGCCCACCGTCTGGATCTGGCCCGTACCGTGCCCGGCCAGCGCGACGACCTGGTGCGGCGTCTCACCGACATCGGCCTGCCACCGATCGACTCGGGAGCGCCCTTCGTGCTGCTGGACACCTCGTCGATCTCACCGCAGTCGATCCGGCCAGCCCTGGAGAGCCAGGGAATTGCCGTGCGACGGGGGGAGACATTCCCCGGTCTGGGGCCCACCTGGATTCGACTGGCAGTACGCGACTGTCGCATCCACACCCGTCTTGCCGAGGCTCTTGGCGCCATTCAGGCCAGCCCGAGCGATTTCGACCTGCCCGCCGCCCCCGACCAGCACACATCCTGAGGAGAAGAACCATGAAACACAGCGCAGATCTCATTCCCGGCACCGTCACCCTGGTGGGAGGCGGCCCCGGCGACCCCGGGCTCGTCACCGTCGCCGGGTTGCAAGCCGTGCAACAGGCCGACGTCATCCTCTACGACCGTCTCGCGCCTCAGGACATCATGGACGAGAACCCGAGCGCCGAGAAGATCCCGGTGGGCAAGGTGCCGCGCGGAAAGTACGTGCCCCAGGAGGAGACCAACCTGCTGCTCGTCGAGCACGCCCAGCAGGGCAAGAAGGTCGTGCGGCTCAAGGGTGGCGACTCCTTCGTCTTCGGACGCGGCGGTGAGGAGTGGCAGGCCTGCGCGGCAGCTGGCGTCCCGGTGCGGATCATCCCCGGCGTCACCTCGTGCGTGGCCGGACCGGAGCTGGCCGGGGTGCCGCTCACCCACCGTCACATGGTGCAGGGATTCACCGTCGTCTCGGGCCACGTCGCCCCCGGCGACACCCGTTCCGAACTCGACTGGGCGCAGATCGCCAAGACGGGCACCACGCTCGTCATCCTCATGGGGGTGGCCAACATCGGCAGCATCTCCGAGAAGCTGCAGGCCGGTGGGCTTGCCGCGCACACCCCGGTGGCCGTCATCGGGGATGCCTCCCTGCCCACCCAGCAGGTGCTCACCTCGACCCTGGCAGAGGTGGCCGACGACATGGAGCAGGCCGGGATCAAGCCGCCGGCCATCACTGTCGTGGGTGACGTCGCCGGGCTCGACCTCGAGCACACCAGCGTCCACGAGCCCTCCGACCACTGACGCCCATCCGTCCACCGGCCCCTTCTGACCACTGATTCGGGGGCGCCGACTGCCGGCCCTGCTCCGACGCGTCTCATCCTGCCCAGCTGATCCCAGTGCCCAGTTCTCGTCGTCCGCCCGCCAGACGTGCGCGTATCCAGGCCTCGGCGTCCCCGACCCTGCTCACCTCGTCGTCCCAGGCGGGTTGGGCACCCCGCGAGATCATGACGACCCGGATCCCCGACTCGGCTGCGACGACGAGTTTGGCATCGGGCTTCACCCCGCCGGAATCCTTGGAGACCAGCACCGACGCCCCGGCCAGTGCGGCACGTTCGTGATCGACGCTGAACGGCCCGCGCTCCCGGCGCACCACCCAGCCGTCCGGTAGCTCCTCGGCAGGGGAGTCGACACAGCGCAGCAGCAGATCGCGCTCACCCAGGTTCAGGTAGTGGGCGGTGGGCTGGCGTCCCACGGTGAGCACCACCCGTCCCGGGATCCCTGAGACGACGCGGGCCGCCTCGTCGTGATCGGCCACCCAGGTCCACGACGCTGCCTCGGGCAGGTCACGCCAACTGGGCCGTCCCAACCGCAGCAGGGGGACGTCCTCGGCCTGGCAGGCCTGGAAGGCGTGCCAGTGCATCGTCGTGGCGAAGGCGTGGGTGGCGTCAACCACCGATCCGACGTTCTCGGTGCGTAGGAAGGTGCGCAGCCCGTCCACCCCGCCGAAACCGCCGACCCGCACCTCGCCGGGAACTCGGGACGGTGCCGTGGTGCGTCCGGCGATGGAGGTGACGACGTCCACCTGCTGCTCGACGAGCCGGGCGGACAGTTTCCCGGCCAGACCGGTGCCCCCCAGAACCAGGACGTCCATGTCGCACACCTTCCATCCATTCACGACTGGCCTTGGCTCGATTGGCCCCAGCACAATTTGGCCCGGCTCGATTGGCACCGAGCAGCACTGCCGAGGCCAGACGTCGGCCTGGGCCGTCATGTGCCCCAGGCTTTCACGCGGCCAAGGCTCCCATGCGTTCAGAGACCTCATGTGCAAGGATAGATCCCGCGGCGCGGTGGAACACCGGTGTGAGTCCGGGACGGTCCCGCCACTGTGACGCTGGGGACAGCGAAGTCAGACCACAACCGCCCGCTCATCCCCAGTCCGGGGATGGTTGCCGGACGTCACCTGACGGTTCCAGCTGCGCGGACACAGCTGCGGGAACGGGGTACGTTCTTGACCCCGGGAGAGAACTCCATGTCTGTCAGGTTGCCAGCCTCCTTGCCGCCCCAGAGCCTGCTCGCTCGTACCGCCAGGGCCATCACCCCGGTGGATCCGAGGATTCGGCACGAGGCCCACGAGCGTCAGCAGATACTCACCAAGCCGGAGGGATCTCTCGGGCTGCTGGAAACCCTCTCCGAGCAGTTGTGCGCGATTTACGGACAGGTTCCGGGGCCGATCCCCAACCATCCCGTCGTCGGCCTGTTCGCCGGCGATCACGGTGTGTGTGCCCAAGGTGTCTCGCCCGACCCTCAGGAGATCACCTACCAGCAGGCCATCAACATGGCTGCTGGGGGAGCCTGCGTGGGGGTGCTCACCCGTCAGATGGGTGGCAAGGTCATCGTCACCGACGTCGGCATACTCAAGGACCTTCCTGCCGGAACCGGAGTCGTGGATCGCAAGATCCAGCACGGCACCGACGACATCTCCGTCGGGCCGGCCATGAGCCTCGATGATGCCGTCACTGCCTTCGAGGTGGGCATCCAGACCGGTCTGGACGCCATCGACGAGGGAGCCGACACCCTCGTCGCCGGTGAGATGGGCATCGGCAACACCACCCCGGCTGCCGCTCTCATCGCCCTGTTCACCGGAAAACCTGCCAAGGAGGTCACCGGGCACGGGGCCGGGGCCGATGAACGTCGCCGCGCCCACAAGATCGCCGTCGTCGACAAGGCTCTCGCCGTCAACGAACCCGATGCCGAGGATCCCGTGACGGCCATGGCCCTGGTCGGCGGGTTCGAGCTCGCCGCCATGGCCGGCCTCATGCTCGCCGGTGCCAGCAGGCACGTCCCCGTCATCATCGACGGTGTCCTGGCCTGCTCGGCGGCCCTCACCGCCACCGCCATCGCTCCAGCCACCCTGGACCATCTCGTCGCCGGGCATGCCGGGGCCGAGCCGGGTATCGTCGCCGCCACCGAGAAACTTGGTCTGCCCGCCCTGCTGGATCTCGGTATGCGGCTGGGGGAGGGTTCCGGGGCCATCCTTGCCTTCCCCATCGTGCAGGCCGCAGCGCACATCATGGCAGAGATGACCACCTTCGACGAGGTCGGGGTGACCGACGTCAAGGTGACCGGCGAGACCGACTTCCCCGGCTCGGCGGAGGCTGAAACCAGTGAGGACGCCGCCCGATGAGTGTGCACACCCCGACACCAGTGGATTCCCGTCCCAGCCGCGCCATCGTGCTCGGTGGGGCACGCTCGGGCAAGTCGACCTTCGCCGAGTCGCAGCTGGCCCAGTGCGAGGTCGTCACCTATGTGGCCACCAGCGCACGCAACCCCGACGACCCGGAGTGGACCGAACGCATCCGGCTGCACCAGCAACGCCGCCCCGAGTCGTGGCGCACCGCGGAGACTCTCGACGTCGCCGCCGTGCTGCTCGACGACGATCCGAGCCCGGTGCTCGTGGACTGCCTGGGGGTGTGGATCACCCGCATCCTCGACGAGGTCGGCGCCTGGAACGACGAGCCGGGCTGGCGCGATGGGCTGAGGACCCGCGTCGACGAGCTCGTCGACGCCATCCGACGCACCCACCGACGGGTGATCCTCGTCTCCAACGAGGTGGGGATGGGTGTGGTCCCCGACACTGCTGCCGGACGCCTCTTTCGTGACGAGCTCGGACGTCTCAATGCCGCCGTCGCCGGTGCCTGCGACGAGGTGTGGATGTGCGTGGCGGGCATCCCGCGCAGGTGGGCATGATGGGAACGCCAACGGATTCCCAGGACGGTGCCCCCAGAACCACCTCAGCCCGCGGCCCACTGGGGGGTCTGGCCGCCGCCACCTCACTGTTCACCATCCTGCCCGCCCCCATGATCGCCGACGTGGACCGTCGCGTGGCCACCCGTGCCATCCGCGCCTTCCCCTGGCTGGGACTGTGCCTGGGCGTGGTCGGCGGGCTCATCGCCGGGGGAGTACTGGCGATGGGAGCCGGATCGTGGCTCGCCGCGATCCTGGCGCTGGTGTGGCTCACCGGTGCCACCGGAGGTTTCCACCTGGACGGTGTCGCCGACACCGCCGACGGACTCGGCTCGCGACGTGACCCAGCCCGGGCCCTGGAGATCATGAAACAGTCCGACATCGGGCCGATGGGTGTCATCGCCCTGGTGCTCACCCTGCTCGTCGACCTCGGCGCGCTCAGCTCGCTCACCGGTACTGCCGGGGCACTGGGTGCCGGATCGTGGTGGCGAGTCGGGCTGCTCGTGATGCTGGGGCCGTCAGTGGCCCGTGCCGCGATCATCGTGGCGACGATGCCGTCCATCCCGTGCGCCCGACCCGGCGGGTTCGGTTCCCTGGTGGCTGGGGTGAGCACCCCGCGCACCGTGGCCGTCAACTTCGCTGCGCTGGAACTGGTGTGGGCCGCCCTGGGCTGGGCGGTCGGTGGCTGGCAGTGGGCCGTGACCGTGGCGGTGGCCACGTTGGTGGCGCTGGGCATGGCGTGGCTGTGGATCAGACACCTCGTCAAACGGTTCGGCGGGCTCACCGGCGACTGCTACGGCTCGATCAACGAACTCACCCAGACCGTCACCTGGACCCTGCTGGCCCTGGCACTGGCCGTGGTGGCCTGAAGACGCGGCAGAGGATGTGCCATGAGAACGTGGCAGTGTGTGAAGACGGTGAGGGAGGACGCACGATGACCAGTGGACGGCGCGACGAGGAGCAGCGCGAGGGCGACCTCGCTGAGAAAAACCCGGCTGGGGCCAGCCTGAATGCAGCCAATCAGTGTGAAACCGGCCGGCATGGTGCAGATCGGTGTGGTGTCGACCGGGACGCAGATCGACATGGGGAGAAACCGTACGGCACGCAACGATCCGACGATGCTGGTGCCACGCCCGGACGGTTCCGGGACGATCGGGGCACCCCGGTGCAGATCGGTGAGATCCGTCGAGTGGTGAGCCTCGTCCCCTCACTCACCGAGGCCATCGTCGCCACCTGCCCACAGCTTCTGGTGGGCTGCACCGACTTCTGTGTGCGCCCACCAGACATGGACGACGTGGTCGGTCATGCGGTGCGCCGGGTGCGGGGCACGAAGAACCCGGATCGTGCCGCGATCGCCGAACTGCGTCCCGACCTCGTCATCACCAATGACGAGGAGAATCGCGCCTTCGACGTCGAGAAACTACGCGCCGACGGTGTGCCGGTGTGGGTGACGCACATTCCCACTGTTCCAGACGCCCTCACCAGCATGGCACGGCTGTTCGACGCCCTGGGGTGCGCTGAGGAGCCGAGTTGGCTCACCGCGGCACGCCAGGAGTGGCAACCCCCGTTCGACGGCCCCAGGCTCACTGCCGTCGTGCCGATCTGGCGCGACCCGTGGATGTGCATCGGCCCGAACACCTATGCTTCCGACGTGCTGGCGCACTGCGGAGTCGATCTGGCACCACTGCCCGACGACGGCACGCGCTATCCGCACGTGGAGCTCGAGACGATCCTGGAGCTTGGCGCCGACCGCGTCATCCTGCCCGATGAGCCCTACTCCTTCGGTCCCTCCGACGCCGCCGACCTGCCCGGTTGCGACGTGCGATTCGTCGACGGTCAGCGTCTGGTGTGGTACGGGCCCATGATGGTTGGTGCTCGGTCCCAGCTGACGTCAACTGTGCGTTGACCGACCAAACGTGACACAATGTGCCGTATGCCCTGTTGGGCCGTGCCTCTGTAGCTCAGTAGGTAGAGCGCCGCTCTTGTAAAGCGATGGTCGCGGGTTCGATTCCTGTCAGAGGCTCCATTGGCCACCTCGGCCGTATCGGCAAGGACAACCTCGTCGGTAGGTCGGTGCGTGCGCACCGTCAAGTGGGACGGCTGCCGGCTCTGTCGCCCATCGGATTGGGCTTCTCCCCACCTCCCCTGGCAGTCCTTGCCGCTAGGAGTCCTGGGTGCGAGATGATGGATCCATGGCACAGAAGATGAATGTCGAGAGTTTCAATCTGGATCACACCACGGTGGCAGCACCTTTCGTGCGGGTGGCAGACGTCAAGCACCTACCTGTCGGCGACACCCTCACCAAGTACGACGTGAGATTCTGCCAGCCCAACCATGACCATCTGGAGATGCCGGCGGTCCACTCGATCGAGCACTCCTTCGCCGAGTGTGTGCGCAACCACAGCGAATCCGTCATCGACTTCGGACCGATGGGCTGCCAGACCGGTTTCTACCTCATCATGGTTGGCGAGCCCGACGTCCCGGCCGTCTGCGATCTGGTGGAGACGACCTTCCGCGACATCCTGGAACTCGACGCCACCCCGGCCGCCAACGAGGTGCAGTGCGGGTGGGGAGCCAATCACTCCATCCATGCTGCGCAGGAGGCTGTTCGCACGATGCTGGATCGACGCGATGAGTGGGAACAGGTGACGGCCTGATCGAGGATGGAGGTACTCCCACCGGCACCTGACAACGGCGCGAAAGTACACTGAACCGTTCCACTTCCTGCGACGACGGAGGATTCTGCTGTGATCGACCTCACCGACATCCTGCCCCTGGAGGCAATTCGGGTGGAGGCGTCGGCCTCCGACTGGCCGGCAGCCATTCGTGCTGCTGGCGAATTGCTGGTTGCCACCGGTACGGCCACCCCGGAGTACACCGAGGCCATGATCGACAACGTCAGGCAGAACGGTCCCTACATTGTCGTCGCTCCCGGATTCGCACTGGCCCACGCCCGGCCCGATGAGTCAGTACGACACACCGGGATGTCCTGGGTCCATCTTGACGAACCGGTGGCCTTCGGTCACCAGACCAATGATCCCGTCACCATGGTGGCCGGACTGGCCGCCAGTGACGCTTCGGACCATCAGGACGTCCTTGCCGCGCTGGCGACCGTCCTGGCAGATCCCAGCAGACGTACGGCCTTGGAGACGGCGCACACCGCCCAAGACGTCGTGTCGATCCTGTTGGGGAGGAACGACTCGGACGGTGGACGGCAGGCCGCATCGCCTGCCACCACGACCTCTCGGAATCTCCTGCTCACCGTCTGCGGGAATGGGGTGGGCACGAGCCTGTTCCTCAAGAACACCACAGAGCAGGTTCTGGATGCCTGGGGATGGATGCCGTACCTCGGCGTCGAGGCCACGGACACGATCTCGGCCAAGGGACGGTGCAGTGAGGCCGACGCGATCCTCACCTCCGGTGCCATCGCCCAGACCCTTGGGGAACTCCCCATCCCAGTGGAGGTCGTCGACGACTTCACGTCGATCTCCGAGGTGGACGCCGCGCTGCGTCGCATCTTCGACGTCTGATCACCAATCGTCCACACAGCCCTGCGTCACACCGAAAGTCACCCATGAGCATCGTCCTGGCCATCGTCCAATTCCTTGTCAACGAGGTCCTCAGTGTTCCCGCCTTCCTCATCGGCATCATCACCGCCATTGGTCTTGCAGCCATGCGCAAGGGGGTCGGGCAGGTTGTGGGAGGAGCCATCAAGGCTGTCCTCGGTTTCCTGCTCATCGGGGCTGGCGCCGGGTTGGTGGTCAACTCCCTGAACCCACTGGGCACGATGATCGAGGGTGCTCTCGGCGCTCATGGAGTCGTTCCGACGAACGAGGCGATCGCCGGCATTGCCCAGCAGCAGTACGGGTCGCAGGTCGCCTGGATCATGCTTGCCGGATTCCTCGTCTCGCTGGTACTGGCCCGCGTCACGCCGTTGCGATACGTGTTCCTCACCGGGCACCACATGTTGTTCATGGCGACCCTCATCACGATCGTCATGGCCTCTGCCTCGATGCCCACCCCGATCGTCATCGGACTGGGATCCTTGTTGCTGGGCATACTCATGGTGAGCCTTCCCGCCCTGGCGCACCCCTTCACCCGCAAGGTCACCGGTGGTGAGAACATCGCCATCGGGCACTTCGGCACCTCGGGGTACATCGCCTCCGCTGCGACCGGGCGTCTCGTGGACCCGCATGGGCGGAGCCGTTCGACGGAGGAGATCAAGGTTCCCGAGGGTCTGCGATTCCTGCGCGACTCAATGGTGGCGACAGCCCTGTCCATGGTCCTCATGTACGTCATCATGGCCATCGTCTTCCTTGCGCGACGTGGCAGGACGGTAGCTTTCACAGCCTTCCCCGACGGGGCCACCGGGATCGGCAACTACATCATGTCGTCGGTGACCGAGGGCCTCGAATTCGGTATCGCCGTCGCCGTCATCCTGTTCGGCGTGCGGACGATCCTCGGTGAGCTCATCCCGGCATTCCAGGGCATCGCCAAAAAAGTCGTGCCGGGGGCGGTACCGGCCCTCGACTGCCCCATCGTCTTTCCCTATGCCCAGAACGCGGTGCTCATCGGATTCATGTCCTCATTCATCGGTGGTCTGATCGGGCTGACGCTCCTTGCCGCCTTGCTCGGACCTGCCTTCGGACTGGCATTGATCCTTCCCGGCCTGGTGCCTCACTTCTTCACCGGTGGCGCAGCGGGTGTCTACGGCAATGCGACCGGAGGACGCCGCGGCGCCATCGCCGGAGCCTTTGTCAATGGCTTGCTCGTGACGTTCCTGCCAGCTTTCCTGCTCAAGGTGTTGGGGCCCTTCGGGTCGGCGAACACGACTTTCGGTGACGCCGACTTCGGATGGTTCGGCATTCTCATCGGTTGTGGTTCCCGGGCCGGTGTCGTGCCGGGAACGGTCATCCTCACCCTGATCGGCGCCATCATTCTGCTGTCTGCCATTGCGGTGCAGAAGAAAGTCGTCGAGAGGGGATGGGATCCAGCTCCGGCTCGGGGCGCCGCAGGTGATGGTGCCGTCACCAGCACTGGCGAAAGCATTACCGCACCCGGCGGGGAGAATGCCCCGGTGCCCTCGTCCCGCAGTCGAATCCCGCGTCCTGCAGGAGCCCCGAGACCTCCCTCCAGGCAGGATCTCGGGTTGTGACGCCGCGCAGCCGGTGTGACACCCGAGCGTTCACCTGAGCAGGTCGTGTCGATTCGTTGACCGCTGACAGTGCAGCGAGCCACGGTTGCCCATGTCGGGGATGTGGCTGGCTGCGTCACCGACGAGATTCTCCTTTCACTGCGGGTACGAATGTCCGCAGTGCATGATTCGTTGGCCCAACACCGGTGATCTCTGCCCCGGTAAATCTGGCGGTGACCTTTCCCCGTCCTGGATCTTTCCCCAGCAGATGACGGAAAGGTGCCCCGCGACTGTTGGGTCGCGGGGCACCTTTTGTGGATCACCTAGGAAGTCACATGACTTCTGATGATTCCTGATTCAGTTGTCACACACCGGTGGCGGGCAGCCCGGGCTCTACGCAGACATCAGCCTTACCAGCCTTGTCCTTGGCCACGGCACCATGCTTGTCGGCAGTGGCGCCCTGATCCGGCACGCAGGTCGTGGGAACGACGACGCAGGGTTTCCCGTTCTCGTCGGTTCCACCCTGGCCTGGCACGCAGGCCGTGGGAGTGCTGCTCGGAGCCGGAGTCACGCTGGGTGCCGGGGTTCCACACGGCTTCCCGTTCTCGTCGGTTCCGCCCTGGCCTGGCACGCAGGGTGTCGGGGTTGGGGTGACCGACGGAGTCTCGCAGGGGTTGCCGTTCTCGTCGGTTCCGCCTTGGCCTGGCACGCAGGGTGTCGGGGTTGGGGTCACGCTGGGCGTGTCGCTTGGCGTGGGTGTTGGGGTGTCCGACGGGGTCGGTGTCGGAGTATCAGATGGTGTGGGTGTCGGTGTCGGCTCCTGAGCGGCGTCCCAACTCACGGACACCGAGGCGCTGGACTCGCTGTCGTCCGAATCAATGATGACCGTCGTCTGACCGTGCTTTTTGCCAGACTTCTCAAAGAGGACCTTGCCGGACAGATTGGACTTCTTCACCGAGGTGCTGATGGTGGCCGAGCCGGCCGGGGCATCGGCGGGCACCTTGAGGTAGAGATCCTTGCCGACCGGGGCCTTGTCCTTGTCGATGGCGTTGCCGTCGGCGTCAACGATCTCCCAATCACTGGCGGGATCGCTCACGGTGAGAGGCAGCGTCTTCTCGGAGCCACCGAAGCGGATCGGGCCGACGGGCTGGCCGGCGACCCCAGTTCCCGAAGGGCCGGTGACGGTGACCTTCGCCACCTTCTTGTCAGAGTCCAGCGGGGCACCGGTGTTCTTGGGGCCAGTGAGGTAGCCATAGAGGTCTCTCACAGCCTTTGCAGCTTCCGGCGAGGCAGCAGGTGCAGGCCGACCGTCACCAATGAACTGGTTCACCTTGTCAAGTTCGCGGCCGTCCACGTAGTGGAGCAGGGAGAACCGGGTGGCTGAGATGGCCTCTTCCTTGGTCAGGTTCTTGATGCCAGATTCTGATTCAAGCTGGTCGATGCTCTTCGAGGGGTAGCCGTTCTCGGTAATCCACTGGGCTGCTTCCTGACGCTGTGTGTCAGATGTGATAGCCACAGGAGTTTTGCCCTTGAACTTGTACTCGCTCCAGTCGCCCACCGACATGGTCGCCTTGGGCTTCTTGTCGGTGGTGAAGTACTCGGTTCCGGGCTCGACGCAGTACACATAGGCGTACTTGTCCGGCCCGATCGCCACCTTCATGAGCTCATCTGGTGAGCCATCGCCCCAGCCAGCATTCGGGCCATTCATTGACTTGTCACTGGGAACGGTGACGAGTCCAGATTCGATGGGGGTTTCAAGCCTCGGGAGTGGTTTCGGGTATCCCTCGGAGAATCCCGGATTCGTGGGCTGGTCGGCGTCTCCGGGGGCTGCGTTCGCCTGGACCGGTGTCAGGAAACCGGCACCGCCGACGAGCGCGGACAACACCCCCAGACCAGCGTTGATCAGTACCTTGCGCATGGCGCCCTTTCTGTGAGCAGGTAAGAACATGGCCTCCGCCGTTGCGCATGCAGCATGCCTCTGATGATGGGTTTCACCGGATGTAGCACGCTGGTCATGAAGCACACACCGAGGTCAGTCTTTTAGACTCTGCCGACCCTACATACTTTCAGAGTAGGGTGTCAAAACGGTATTGGCATAGGGGTATAGTCGTCCGGTATCAAATGAGAACGAAAGTTAATACCTGTCTGACACAAATCGAGAGCACTGATGAATCTCCTTGTCAGACGGCAATGGCCTCCCGCAGTGCAGCTAGGGCTGTCGGATGCGTCAGGAACCCGTGGGGAGCGGGACTGCGATGCGGGTGTCGTGTGACTGGCTGACAATCTTGTGGTGATGTGTGGAATCACAAGGGGTTCTTCCGTTAAGGTACTGAAGAAATGGAAGCAAAAACTCGACCATCACGTGAAAATATGAGATTTGTCACATACCTGGTGAGGCGATGAATCCCTCGCAGTTCCCGTTGAGTTGTACCTGCTCACCCGCGGGGATCCAGGCAGCCATACCGTGCACCAACTCGTCGGTGCCACTCGGGCTGGTGCACACGACATAACCCCCCGTCATCAGGAGGATCCGTGGTTGATCGGAGTGCGGTGCCATTGCTGGTTGATCGACGTCAAGGTCGAAGCGATACAACTGGAACTGCGGGTACTGCGTGTCATAACGTCCCATGCCAGCTCCCACACTCACGAGCTCGACCAGGTCGATGGGTTGCGTGACGAAATTGACGATCGAGATGAGCCGGTCGATGTCGATGTGCTTGTGGGTGAGCCCACCGCGCACGACGTTGCTCGAGTTGGCGGCAAGCTCCACCCCGGTGCCAGTGAGGTAACAGTGCAGGGTGCCGGGATCCACCAGCAGCGCATCCCCGCGGTGCAGATGACGGTGATTGAGCAGCAGAGCGGCCAGGATGGACGGATCGGAGGGGTGGTGCTCGTCCAGAGCAACGGCAGTGCGGGCGAACACACCCAGCTCTCCCTCGTCATCCACATGGTTGACGGCGGCTGACGTCACCTCGCTGACCCAAGCCTCGCGTTCCGGTCCACCGCTCAGACAGTCGAGGAACACCTCGGCCAGGCCGGCGGAACTGCGGCGTTCGGTGAGCGGGCCGATGACCTGGTCCAACGAAGCATGCACGTCGAGTGCATCGAAGAGGGTGCGCGTCTGGATCGGGTCGCGGAAGCCGTGCAGCACGTCCACCTCGTCCATGGCGACGAAGATCTCCGGTTTGCCCCACGGATCCAGAAAGGTGCGATCGGGGGAGTCCAAGGTCAGGCCATGCTCGTTGTCGGCGGCGAACCCCTCCCAGGCCTGTTCGTCATTGGGGTGGGCCTGCAGACTCATGGGGCGTGCCGCGGAGACGATCTTCATCATGTAGGGCAGTCGTTCTTCGAACCGCTGCCCAGCTGATCCGAGCTCATCGGGATGCACGTGAAGGTGTTGCGTCAACGGTTCACCACTGCTCAGCTGCGATGGCGCCAGGGGGTGGGCGCCGAGCCAGTACTCGGCCTGGGGGTTGCCGTCCGGTTCGGTGCCCAGGATGGTGGGGACGCCGGTGGTGCTTCCCCATGCGTACTGTCGAATACTGCCTGTCAGACGCTCCATCGCCCGTCCTCCCACAGTGGACACGGATACCTCAATCCTGCCACGACCATTCGTCGGGGTGCGGAGCAGACCCGTCGCACCACGTGAGGAGGATGCGGAGAAGTACGCGCGTGGGTCGTGCCGGGATGTCTGTCCTCACCCAGTGTCAGAATCTGTCGGAAATCCCGGTGCGCACAGACGATCCAGTTGTGGACAATCCCGTTGTGCTCATGGGTGCAATCCCGGTGAATTCGTGGGCACAATCCCTTTGCACTCATGGGGTGCGAGTGCTAAGAATGATCTTGGCACTCGGACATGACGAGTGCTACCGACTGGAGCGATGTTGCGAGTGTCGATCCGGTCGGGGACCCGGTGATGAGATCACCTGATCGTCCGTCGCGGGCATCACGGGGCAACAACGCGAGGCCGACACCTCGCAGTACATCTGACGTCCAGGGCACACAGCCCACCGGAGCGGAGGACTCCCCCAAACATGGCGAAACTCATTGAATTCAACATCGAGGCCCGCCGCGCACTCGAGCAGGGCATGAACACCCTTGCCGACGCGGTCAAGGTCACTCTCGGCCCCAAGGGTCGCAACGTCGTCCTGGAGAAGTCCTGGGGCGCACCGACGATCACCAACGACGGCGTGTCGATCGCCAAGGAAATCGAGCTCGAGGACCCCTACGAGAAGATCGGCGCCGAGCTCGTCAAGGAAGTTGCCAAGAAGACCGACGACGTCGCTGGCGACGGCACCACCACTGCCACCGTCCTGGCCCAGGCCATGGTGCGCGAGGGGCTGCGCAACGTTACCGCCGGCGCCAACCCGATGGGTCTCAAGAAGGGCATCGAGACCGCCGTCGAGGCCATCAGCGCCCGACTCTCCGAGATGGCCATCGACATCGAGACCAAGGAGCACATCGCTGCCACCGCCACCATCTCGGCCGGTGATCCCAGCGTCGGCGAGACCATTGCCGAGGCCATGGACAAGGTCGGCAAGGAAGGCGTCATCACCGTCGAGGAGTCGAACACCTTCGGCATCGACCTCGAGCTCACCGAGGGCATGCGTTTCGACAAGGGCTACATCTCGCCCTACTTCGTCACCGACACCGAGTCGATGGAGGCCGTCCTCGAGGACCCCTACATCCTCATCGTCAACTCCAAGATCAGCTCGCTCAAGGACATCCTTCCCGTCCTGGAGCAGGTCATGAAGTCCGGCAAGCCGCTGCTGGTCATCGCCGAGGACGTCGAGGGCGAGGCCCTGGCCGGTCTCATCGTCAACAAGATCCGTGGCACCTTCAAGTCCGTCGCCGTCAAGGCCCCGGGCTTCGGTGACCGTCGCAAGGCCATGCTCGCCGACATCGCCATCCTCACCGGTGGCCAGGTCATCTCCGAGGAGGTCGGCCTGTCGCTCGACGCCGTCACCCTCGACCTGCTCGGCAAGGCCCGCTCGGTGCGCGTCACCAAGGACGAGTGCACCATCGTCGACGGTGCTGGCGACGCCGAGCAGATCGCCGGCCGCGTCACCCAGATCCGCAAGGAGATCGAGAACTCCGACTCCGACTACGACCGCGAGAAGCTCCAGGAGCGTCTGGCCAAGCTGGCCGGCGGCGTCGCCGTCATCAAGGTCGGTGCCGCCACCGAGGTGGAGCTCAAGGAGCGCAAGCACCGCATCGAAGACGCCGTGCGCAACGCCAAGGCTGCCGTCGAGGAGGGCATCATCCCCGGTGGTGGAGTCGCGCTCATGCAGGCATCCAAGGCCGCCACGATCGAGGGCTTGGAGGGTGACGAGGCCACCGGTGCCCAGATCGTCCTGTCCGCCTGCTCCGCCCCGCTCAAGCAGATCGCCACGAACGCCGGTCTCGAGGGCGGCGTCATTGCCGAGAAGGTCGCCAACCTGCCGGCTGGTGAGGGCCTCAACGCTGCCACCGGTGAGTACGTCGACATGGTCAAGGCCGGTATCATCGACCCGGCCAAGGTGACGCGTTCCGCCCTGCAGAACGCGTCCTCCATCGCGGCCCTGTTCCTCACCACCGAGGCCGTCATCGCCGACAAGCCCGAGCCTGCTCCGGCGGCCCCCGCCGGTGATCCCGGCATGGGTGACATGGGCGGCATGGGTGGCATGATGTGACGTGCCATCGGCAATGCTGATCTGACGCAGTGCTGGTACAGACACAGCGCTGGTACGGACATGGGGCGGCTCGGTTGGGCCGCCCCATGTCCGTGTCTGCAGATCTACCCCGTGTCCTGCCGATCTGCTGTGCCTCCCGATCTGCCGGGGCGGGAATATTTTCCGGCTGAGGGGCCATCCAGTGCCAGCCGATCGCGTCCAGGACATGCAATGTGGCTTCCCGATGGGTGATGGTGAGTGATAATTGATGATCTCCCAGCGTCACTGCTCGGCGTGTGGTGCCGTCGGTGAGCATCGCGCACACCGTTGGGCGCGCCAGTCCCAGTACCGGACGGGAACGATCACGACAGAAGGACGACGATGAGCACACTGCCGCACGGTGCGGATGAGACCACACGACTGGTCCGCGACACCCCGCCCTCGGGTCCACACCGCGGAATCGGTGCCATTGCCGCCGTCGCCACCCTGGGCTCCCTGCTCTTCGGCTACGACACCGGTGTCATCTCTGGCGCCCTGCCCTACATGTACATGCCCGGTTCCGCCGGCGGGCTGGGACTCACCGCCGTCCAGGAGGGGGCGATCGGTGGAATCCTGCTCATCGGAGCGGCCATCGGCGCCATGGTCGGGGGAGCGATGTCCGATCGGTGGGGGCGGCGTCACAACATCACCACCCTTGCCATCATCTTCCTGCTCGGGGCCCTGGGGACGACGTTCGCTCCCACCGTGGGCATGGTCTACCTCTTCCGCTTCGTCCTGGGATTCGCCGTCGGTGCCGCCTCGGCCACCGTGCCGATATATCTCGCCGAGAGCTCTCCCAAGCGTATTCGCGGAACGGTCGTGGCCATCGACCAATTCATGATCGTCACCGGCCAACTGCTGGCCTTCACCATGAACGCCGTCATCAATGCCGCCCACGGGGGGCCGCAGATCACGGTGCGGCGCAATGGCAATGCCGATCCGCTCGGCATCACCCCGGGCCCACATTCCTGGGACGAGGTTCTTGGCCTGCAGACCTCCAAGGGTGGCCCACTCGACGAGACGACCTACCATGCCTTCCTCGACAACCTCGTCATCTCCTCGGGCAACGGTGCGGCGTGGCGATGGATGCTCGTGCTGTGCTCCATCCCAGCCATCGCCCTGTGGATCGGCATCCGCCTCATGCCCGAGTCGGCCCGCTGGTACCTGTCCAAGGGACGCCTCACCGACGCCATCGGGGTGCTGAAGCGCGTTCGGGACGAGGCCAAGGACGGCCCCATCCAGGACGAGATCGAGGAGATGCTCGCCGCCCAGCGTCACGAGAAGCAGGATGCCCACCAGGGGCATGCCCTGGCACATGTGTGGCGCACACCGTGGCTGCGCAAGCTGCTGTTCGTCGGCATCTTCCTGGCCATCGTCAACCAGACCACCGGCGTCAACACCGTCATGTACTACGCCCCCAAGGTACTGGAGTACGCCGGGATGACGACCTCGGCCTCCATCACCGCCCAGGTGGGCAACGGCGTCATGTCGGTCATCGGGGCAGCAGCCGGGCTGTGGCTCGTCTCCCGATTCAGCCGTCGCAGCCTGCTCATCTTCGACGTGACGGCGGTGGGGGTCATCCTGCTGGCCATTGCCGCGACCTTTCACCACGCCATCGCCTCGCACATCGCCGACGGGACGACGCCACCGCCCTGGGCGCCGTACCTGGTGCTCGTGCTCATGGCGGTGTTCATGCTCGTCGTCCAGTCGACCAATGGCACCGTCGTGTGGACCATGCTCGGTGAGATGTTCCCCTCCCATGTGCGTGGCGTCATGAACGGAACGGCGATCTTCTTCATGTGGATCGTCAACGCCGCCATCACCTTCACCTTCCCCGCAATGATGGCTGGGCTCGGCGGCAGCGTCACCTATCTCGGCTACGGGCTGCTCAACCTCGTCATCGCCGTGGTGCTGGTGAGGATCATGCCGGAGACCCGGGGCAAGTCCCTGGAACAGATCGAGACGGAGATGGAGCAGCGGTACTCCTGAGCCGGGTCGCAGCCATCGCGTCAGCCCTGACCCGCGGGCTCACCCGGTACCATGCCCGGGTGAGCACCTCGCCCAGCAACCAACCCTCCCCGCAGACGTCAAGCCCCGGTGAGGCACGCGACATCACCTACTGCGACGCCTTTCTGGCGCACGCCTCGCGGCTGCCGCCCATGATCGTCGTCGTGGCGTCGTTGGTGATCCTGGCCGTCGGGCAACTGATCGTCTCGATGCCAGCCACCGCTCTCCTTGGCACCAACCCGGCACCGCGGACGAGCTCGGTGGTGGTGCTCCTCTCGTTCTGGGGGGTGTGGCTCGCGCTGTGGGCATGGATGCGATTCGTCGACGGACGCCCGATGCGTGCCCTGGGGCTGGAAGGCCGACGCACCGAGGTGTGGATCGGTCTGGTGATCGCGCTGGTTGTCCTGGGTGGAGATCTCGTCGTCATGACGGCGGCTGGGCAGGGCCGGCTGCACTGGGCCCACCCGCACCCCGCCCAGATCTGGCAGGTTCTCGGTCTGGCCGTGCTCTTCGTCATCCAGGGCAGTGCCGAGGAGGTCGTGCTGCGCGGCCATCTCATGCAGACCGTTGCGGCGCGGTGGGGCATCATCGCCGGAGTTTCGATCCAGGCCGTGCTCTTCGCCGTGCTGCACAGTGCCAACCCCGGAGTGTCGGTCGTGGCCGTGGTCAACATCGCCCTGTTCGGCCTCATGCTCGGCGTCCTCGTGCTGTGGCGGGGCAGTCTGTGGCCAGCAGTGGGATTCCACGGGGTGTGGAACTGGTTGCAGGGGCCAGTGCTGGGATTCGACGTCTCCGGGATGGATTTCGGTCAGACGATCCTGCGCCAGACACACCCGGCAGCTGCATCGACGCTGTGGACCGGCGGAAGTTTCGGGGCCGAGGCAGCGCTGCCCACCACGGTGTTCCTCGTGGTGGTGACCAGTCTTCTCATCGTGGTGTGGCGGTCCGGGAAGATGCCTGGGAGGCCCGCGCACCTGTCGAACTGAAATCCTGCGGATACTTCGCAGGCCACTGGGGGTGCTCGTGGACGGCCACGATCCCCGCAAGGGATTCCAACGTGGAGATCTGGTATTCCATGGTTGACGCCGCGGCACGGCTCAGCCCGGCCAGGATCATGCCCTCGGGCCCGTCCATCGCGGCCACCGAGTTGACGTGCCACGCATTGTCATAGGGCAACCAGCCGTTCTTCACCCGTCGATCGACGGTGTGCGGAATGGCAGCCGTCATTCCCCAGGTCTGCTCGTCGTCCACGTGGCCCAGCAGGGTGATGGCGTAACGCCGCATGGATTCGGGGATGATCGGGTTCTTCATGGCGAAGTGGCTCATGATGACCACCTGGTCGCGGGCAGTGGTCGTCGTGAGCCCCCAACCCTGGGTCGAGGGCGTGGTCTGGTCGGCCCCCATGGAACGCAGCACCTTCTGCACCGCAGGAGCCTCACCGACTCTCGTCCACAGCTCGGTGGTGGCGTCATTGTCGGACTCGGTGATCATCGGCTCGATGAGCGACTTCTCGGTGGCGGTGAGGTCACGCCCCTCCCGGTGGGCCTGGACCATGACGGTGGCCATCACCGAGAGCTTGACGACACTCGCCGTGATGTAGGGATCATGACTGCCGGTGTCGAAGGCATAGATCGTGGCGCAACCCGGATACCGCATGGCCACCGCAGCGCTGCCGCGGCGATTCTGCATGTAGCTGCTCAAGCTGGATTCGTAGCTGAACCTCTCGGTACGTCCCGGAGCGGCCGGATCCTTGCCACGGGGGCTTGAGCACCGCAGGGAGGCTGGTGTGGCAACGCTCGGTGTCGGGTTGGCGACAGTTGGTGAGCTCGCAGCGATGGTGGGCCGGGCCGACGCGCTCAGAGCTGGTCGTACCGTGGGCGAGGGCAGGGCGTCGTCCGATCGACTCGGACCGTGTTGGGCTCCGCAGCCAGCAAGCAGTGACAGACACACCAGGCAGACGGCGCCGCGAGTCGGTGCCCGACGCAGGGTGTGGTAGAGCGCGGTGCGCCCGGCGAGATGATACGGCTGCACGTCATGGCTGGCCGGGGCGAGTGGCACACGCCGGTGGCCGCGCAGAATCGCCCTGTGCCGTATCACCCTGTGTCGCATGGTCCCGGGCCGCGATGCATGCTCGGTCTGCTCCCCGGGCTGTGCTGCATGTCCGGTCGGCTCATGATGTGGCAAACGGATCACGGCGTCACCCCATTCCTGCCTCACCGTTCAACTCCGCGGAGTCGATGATACGGTACGAATACCCTTGCTCGGCCAGGAAACGTTGCCGATGCGAGGCGAACTCGGCATCCACGGTGTCCCGGGAGACGATGGCGTAGAACCGCGCCGTGCGGCCTTCCTTGGGGCGCAGCAGCCGCCCCAGTCGCTGGGCCTCCTCCTGACGTGACCCGAATGCCCCCGACACCTGGATGGCCACCTCGGCACTGGGCAGGTCGATGGAGAAATTCGCCACCTTGGAGACGACGAGCAGATCGATCTCCCCGTCGCGGAACTCCTGGTAGATCCGCTGACGCTGCACCGAGGACGTGTGGCCAGTGATGAGCGGACAGTCCAGTTGCTCGGCCAATTCCTCCAGCTGATCCACGTACTGGCCGATGATGAGCGTCGGTTGACCGCGATGTCTGAGAACCAGCTGCTGGACGACGCCGTTCTTGCTCGGCTGGGTGGCCGCCATCCGGTAGCGCACGTCCGGCTCGGCCAGAGCGCAGGCCATCCGCTCGCCATCGTCGAGTGTGACGCGTACCTCCACGCAGTCCGCCGGGGCGATGTAGCCCTGGTTCTCCAGTTCCTTCCACGGCGCGTCATAGCGTTTGGGGCCGATGAGGCTGAAGACGTCATCCTCGTGACCGTCCTCCCGCACCAGGGTCGCCGTCAGCCCCAGCCGTCGTCTCGCCTGCAGATCTGCCGTCATGCGAAACACCGGCGCAGGCAGCAGGTGCACCTCGTCGTAGATGACGAGCCCCCAGTCGCGGGCCTCGAAGAGCTCCAGGTGGGGATGCACGCCGTGCCGCTTGGTCGTGATGACTTGATACGTTGCGATGGTGACCGGGCGCACTTCCTTGCGGGACCCGGAGTACTCGCCGATCTCGTCGGGTGTGAGGGTGGTGCGCCGCACCAACTCGTCTTTCCACTGTCGGGCCGAGACGGTGTTGGTCACCAGGATGAGCGTCGTGCAGCGAGCCCGTGCCATCGCAGCAGCTCCCACGACCGTCTTGCCAGCTCCACAGGGCAGTACGACGACGCCGGATCCGCCACTGAAGAATGAGTCCGCAGCAAACTTCTGGTACTCCCGCAGCTGCCAGCCGTCCTCGTCCAGGGCAATGTCGTGGTGTTCCCCGTCCACGTACCCAGCGAGGTCCTCGGCTGGCCACCCCAACTTGAGCAGGGCCTGCTTGAGGGTGCCCCGTTGGGAGGGATGCACGATCGCCGTGACCTCGTCGATCTGCTCGCCCACCAGACCGCGCACCTGTTTGGAGCGAAGCACCTCGGTGAGGACTGCCTTGTCGGTGCTCAGCAGCACGAGACCGTGGGTCGGATGTTTCTCGATGCGCAGCCGGCCGTACCGGCTCATGGTGTCGGTGACGTCGATGAGCAGGGAACTTGCCACCGGGTAGCGCGAGTAGCGCATGAGGACGTCGACGACCTGCTCGGCATCATGGCCGGCAGCCATCGCATTCCACAGCCCCAGCGGGGTGAGCCGGTAGGTGTGGATGTGTTCGGGTGCTCGCTCCAGCTCGGCGAACGGGGCAATGGCATGACGGCACTCGTCGGCCAGGGGATGATCGACCTCCAGCAGCAGGGTTCGGTCGGACTGGACGATGAGGGGACCAGGAACGTGAGACATCCTGTCAATTATGACTCAGTCATGGCCTGGTGGGCACGGGGTGCGGAACGGAGACGGCGATTCGCCGGGGAGCTGACAGCCCAGCCCAGAGGCGGCAATGGCAACGAGGATCGTGGCTGGGGCCAGGGGTCACTGGCCTGGTCTGGTGGGGTTTCCCGGCGATTGCCGGGGAGTCTGGTGCCGCGCTGGAGCGCTCCGTCCCGCAGATGGACGTGATGCGTCATCGGGTGGTGCACTACCCGTGACGGTTGGTGTTGGGTGGGCGGTTGATGTCGGGTTGGCGTCGGGCGACGACGTGGAACGTGCCGTGTCACTGGGGCTGGGGGTTGCAGGCGTGCTGGGCGATTCCGACGTGCCCGGCTCCGGGGTGTTGCGTCCGGAGGCGCTCGGCGTGGGCGTGGGAGAATGCGGCTGACGACGTTGTGGTGAGGAGGTTCTCGGCATGGTGCCCCGCCGCCGCGCGGCGTGTGAGCGGCGGCGGCGTGGTGCGCGATGCCGTCGAGAGCTGCTCCTCTTCTGCTCGCCCAGCTGTTCCTCGGAGCCCTCCCGCTGCTGGGAAGATGCCTCTGGTTCACCGGCGGCCCCGGAATCTCGATGGTCCACCGGGGGTGGGACGACGAACAGTGCCCGCCACGGGCTGTGAACCTGAGTCGGAGTGACCGCAGCCACCTGCACCAGCACATGATCTGTCGAGGTGGGCCACGGAATCGTCGCCGTGGTCTGCGCGGTACGTGCCATCTGACGTCCGTCCACCGTCACGTCGTACTCCAAGCTCTCATCGCTGCGTGGGGCCTGCCAGGTGAGGGTGAAGGACTGGGCATCGTTGTGGGCCAGGCTCAGATCCGCCACCGCCGGGGGCACCGAACGGGGACCGGGCGGAGGACTGGACGTCCATGCCGGTGCACTCACCGCGGAGGAGGCCGGCACGGAGTTCTGCGGTGGGGCAGTGGAGTGTTGACGCAGGGCGACGATGGCTGCGACCACCCCGAGGAGGGTGATCCCAGCCGCCGTAGCGGTAATGGCTCGTGACCCCACGCCTCAAGCCTAGGAGATGCGGGGTGTCTGCACAGCACAATGGTCAGGATCATCGCCGCTGAGCCAGCATGGGCACATCTGGTGCAGAGACGTGCGCCGTCGCGAGATCGCGCGGTCAGGCGCTCTCGAGGCGAGCCCGCACCATTCGTGGCAGGGGGATGATTCGCATCCCGCCACCACCACGGTGCACACATCGGGCGGCACCGCTGGCCACCGCCAGCACCCGCACGACGCTCTGACGAGCCTGGCCGGAGTCGTCGACGTGGTCCAGACGTACCCAGGCGCCACGGCTCTGGGCCTCGCGCAGCAGGCTGGCGATCTCGTCCGTGCTGCTTGCCGACGGTTCCGTGCTGGCAACCAGGGCCTCGGCCACCGTCTGTGGGTCGACCGGCTCGGAGGCCGGTTCCCGGGCGGGTGTGCGGAATCGTGCCGGGATCGGGGAATTGAGCACCGTGCCGTGCTGATCGCGAGCCACCGGGGCGAGTCCCTGCGCACGCAACGCAGCCAAGGTCACCTCGGGCTCTGCCTGGGCGATGAGCAGGGTGGGGGCCACTCGACGCAGACCGAGCTCGCTGGCCTGGTCGCTGCGCAGCAGTATCTCAGCCGACGCCGGGTCGTCCACCTCGATGAGGCACGATGCAGCGGACACCGACACCCTGCCGTGGTCACGCACCACGTCGTCGAGCAGGATGAGCAGGCCCTGCGGCACCGCGGTCATGGAATGCTCCGCCCACCAACCACGAATCTGCTCCCGTGTCCAGCCGGCGTCCAGACCACGGCGCAGCGAACCACGGGAGAATCGTCGGACACCGGCAACCCCTGTCGACTCTCGATCGGCCAGCAGGGCGAGGTCACGAGACATCGCCGGGGTGAGTGGCCCCGGGGCGACGACAGTGAGGTCGGACTGCAGGATGAGATCGGTACCTGGCTCAGGCATCCCCGGATCGCTCCGGTCGTCGGCCAACCGGCTGCGACGCCCCAGGGCGATGACTCCCAACAGCGATGCCTCGTGCAGCACCGCGTCAATGACCTCGCGGGCCTCGGCGACCGGCCAGGTGGGGTGGAACCAGGCCAGCCTCTCGCTCACCTTCTCGGTGTCGACCGGTGTACCCACCGGTGCGCTGGCGATCTGGGTGACGATCTCGCGCCGCCACGTCTGGGCGGTGGCCGGTGATGGGGCATCGAGTGAGTTGGAGAGCTGTCCCGGGGTGCCTGTCATGGTGAGCCATGCGTCGTGCAGGGCGAGCCATCGTTGCCACAGGGTGGACTCACTCCAGTGGTCGGAGGCTTGGCTGGGAAGCCAGCCCCGGGCGTCGGCCCCCAGCAGATCGGCGCTCACGGCGAGCCACAGGTGGAACCAACCGTCCTCGCGTCGGCACACTCGTGACAAGGCCTTGAACCCGTCACGGCGAGCCATGCCGCCGTTTCGCAATCGGGCAGGATGCATGTGGTCGACGGCCTCGAGCAGAGCAGACATGGCGCTCACGGCCTCCAAGGCCGTCCCGATGGCGGCGGTGCTGACACGATCGGGGTCCTGGGCCTCGGGCCAGGCGGGCGGCTGAGGGGCCACGACGTCGGGGAAGAGCCTTCCACGACGCGCGTGCAGGGCAACCTCCCTGGGCAGGATGACGGTGTGGTCGTCCACGGGACGCAACAGGTGATGCGCCAGAGCCAGCTCGACCGGAGTGGTGGCGTCCTGTGGGGAGAGTGGCCGGTTGGCGTGGGGCAGTCGGCCGGTGGGGCTCCAGGCGAGCCGTTCGATGACCGGGATGACGGCGGGGCCAGCAGCCGCCAGCCGTCCGGGGACGTCGTCAATGACCGTGGTGCTGCGTGGCGCCAGTCCGGCGGGGAACGGCCCCAGCAGACCAGCCGCAGCCCCCACCACGTGCACGGTGTCGTGGTCTTCGAGCAGCAGGAGGATGTCCCCGAGGTCGTCAAGCGTCGTATCGACGTCAGCCGGGGTGGGCGGGCAAGCCGTGCCCGGCCCTGGCGACGCGGCTGGCCGGTCTGGCCTATCAGTGGTGTCACGGCCTTCGCCCGATTTCCTCTGCTCCCCACTCCTCGGGCAGGTGTCGGTCGTGCATGCCATGACGATGTCGCGACGCGGCACGTCGCCCAGCGCAGCGGCAGCGGTGAGTACGCGCAGCTGCCAGGCATCGAGGGACTCGACAGCTGCCCGTGTCGATGCCGTCGTCGTGGCGCGCTCGGCGAGGTCGGGCAGGGACCGTGGCGCCGGGTTGGCGAGATCGGGGCGCAGGGCGAGCAGCTGGGTGAGCTCCTGGGTGGACAGGCTCCGCAGTTTCCCGGCAACAGTGATGGCTGAACTCACGGGATCTCCGGGGTGAGTTCTCGGTCGGCAAGGATGAGGCTCAACGGAGCCATGACGAGGGCGCCGATCTGACACACCCAGCAGATCTGCTCGAACGTCGACCTGGTGGGTGAACCGATCACGACGAGCGTCACCATGACGACTCCCAGCACTCCGACGAGCTTGCGCAGTGCGGGACCCATGACGGGATTCGTCATGGCGAAGCAAGCCACGACGAGGGCGCCCAGCGGAGCCGTTCGCGGCACCAGGTGCAGGAGGAATCCGATCATCATTCCCCACCCCAGCACGAGCACCAGATCGGTGATGTCACGGTGGGCGCTGTGCGGGGTCCCGGTACCTCGCCAGGAGGCGGGGATTCGCTGCCACAGGGTCTCGAGTGCTGCATCCTCCGGCAGGGGCTGTTCGACGGCGGCCGACAGCTGGAGAGCATCCGTGGGACGCTGGCTGGCTTCCCTCGACGCGGTGGAGAGCTGGGAGGTCATGACTCGGAGCGGCTGATGCGGATCCACCTGGCCTGCCATGTGGCCGTGAAGTGTCTGCGTCGTGGGGAACGCCGCAGTGGGATCACGATGTGGCCCGCTGCTGGGCACCACGTGTTCCAGGGCCGGCCCCTGGGCGGGGGTGTAGGCCGTCGGAGGGGTGGGCGGGTCGAGGACCGGCATCGCCGTCGGGGCGACGTCCTCCAGGGGGGCGGTGTCGGGCATGGCCAGCCCGTAGGGGGCCGAGGCAGCTCCGAGAACGTTGATGACAGAGCCGATGGGAGGGTTGTGGTGCGGCGGTGGACAGGTGGGCGGGGTGGTTTCACGACCGGTCGAATCGGGGCTGATCGGATCGAGGTCGGTCGAGTCGGATGGTGCAGCAGTCGGTGCGCACGCATGTCTCGGGTGCTCAGCGGGGCCAGATCGTGCAACCATGCCCACCATCCTAGGTGTGTCCGGGAAAATCCCGAGTCATCCGGGGTGAGTCATCGTCCAGGGCTGGTCATCGTTGGGTGACGATGACTCACGGGGTTGGTTGGCACACACACTGGGGCTGGTTGGTGTTCATGGGGTTGGTGGGCACCGCATCCACGGGGCGGCTGGTCGTGATTCTGCTTCGCCGGTCGCAGCGTCCCCCTATACTGACTCTCCAATGACGAGCCCACGGGCCCGACGCGCCAGGTGAGGATCACCGGACGCACAGCATGAGCAATGACGCTCGGGCGCATGGGCAATGGGCATCCGAACACGACACGGAGGAGAGGCCATGGAGGTCATCATCTGCAAGGACACCACCGAGATGGGCGAGATCGCCGCTCGTCACATCATCGCCGTGCTCGCCCGAAGCACGCATCCGGTTCTGGGGGTGGCCACTGGTTCCTCCCCGCTGTCCACCTACCAGGCCCTGGCTCGGCTCGCCAAGGCCGGCATGGCCGATTTCAGCAACCTCTCCGCCTTCGCCCTGGACGAGTACATCGGTCTGAGCCCCGATGACGAGCGCTCCTACACCGCCACCATCAAGCACACCGTCACCGAGCAGCTGGGGCTCGACCCTGCCAACGTCCACGTGCCGGAAGGCTCGGCGCGCGACCTCGTCGCAGCATGTCAGAACTACGAGAAGGCGATCAAGGCCGCCGGCGGGGTGGACATCCAGATCCTCGGCATTGGTGGCAACGGTCACATCGGTTTCAACGAACCGAGTTCCCCGTTCAGCTCTCGCACCCGTGTCATGACACTCGCCCCGCGTACCCGTGACGACAACCAGCGGTTCTTCCGTGCCGACGAGGCCGTGCCCACCCACTGCCTCACCCAGGGGCTGGGGACGATCATGGAGGCTCGCCATCTCGTCCTGCTCGCCAATGGTGAGGCCAAGGCCGACGCCATCGCTGCAGCCGTCGAGGGGCCGGTCAGCGCCATGTGTCCGGCGTCCGTGCTGCAGTTCCACCAGCAGGCAGTCGTCATCGTCGACGAGGCAGCGGCGTCCAAGCTCGGCAACGCCGATTACTACCGCCACGTGCAGAAGAACCAGCTCGATGGGTGGGGTGTCGCCGGCCAGCGGGGCTGACGCGATCCACTGCGCGGTGGAGTTGGTTTGCTGCTGCCGGTACTCTTGACATACTGTCCGGACAATCGAGTGTTTCGGGCGATGACGTATTTCGTGACGACAGGAGTGAGCCAGAGATGCCAACCGGTAAGGTGCGTTTCTACGACGCTGCCAAGGGGTTCGGTTTTCTGACCAAGGATGGCGGTGGAGACGTCTATGTCAACGCGCAGGCGCTGCCGGACGGCGTGTCGGCGCTGAGGCCCGGCCAGCGAGTCGATTTCGGCATCGTCGAGGGACGACGTGGGGAGCAGGCGCTCTCCATCCAGGTTCTCGACACCCCGCCGTCCGTCTCGAAGGCTGCGCGCAAGCGTCCGCAGGAGATGGCGGTCATCTGCGAAGATCTCATCAAGATGCTCGACCGGATGGGCAATGGCTACCGACACGGGCGTCACCCAGATCCGCGCAGCGCCGAGCGGGTGGCCAAGATGCTGCGGGTCGTCGCCGATGAACTGGAGCTGTGATGAGCCAGACACCTTCCGAACCAGTCGCCGCCAACCACGAATCGGCCGCTGAGGCTGAGAAGGAGCCGGCCAGGCCGCGTCGTCGCGCACGCGCGACGGCCAGGCCCAAGGCTGATCCCACCATTGCCAGGGCAGTCGACGAGGCCCGAGAGGCAGCCGAGTTCGAGGCCAGGGATTTCGGTGTCGGTGACTATCTGGGAGCCGTCGTCGACGGGGAACGGATGCTCACCCACCTGTTCGAGTGCACCCATCCGGGATATCGGGGATGGCGCTGGGCGGTCTCCATGGTGCGCGCCTCCCGTGCCCGCAACGTCTCCGTCAGTGAGGTGTGCCTCATCCCCGGTGACGACTCCCTCGTCCCCCCAGCATGGGTGCCGTGGCGGGATCGTCTGCAGCCAGGCGACATCGCCCCCGGGACACTGCTGCCGACCCCGGACAACGACCCCCGCCTGGAGCCCGGCTACACCGGGGGTGAGCTGGCCGCCGATGAGGACCCGGCCGAATGGGCGGCGACTCGCGCCATTGTCTCCGAGCTGGGGCTGGGAAGGGAACGCCTGCTGTCCCAGGCCGGACGAGATCGGGCAGCCGAACGGTGGATGAAGGGCACGGGCGGTCCCTCCGACAAGTCCACCAAACATGCCCCGCATCCCTGTCAGACGTGTGGCTACTTCGTGCGGCTGTCCGACAGTCTGGGACGGATCTTCGGGGTCTGCACCAATGAGTACGCGCCCTTCGACGGGACGGTCGTCCACGTCGAGCACGGCTGTGGTGGCCATTCCGATGTCGTCGAGAAACATACGGGAATCGAGATTCCCGAACCGGTCTACGACACGATCGACACCGATCAGTCGATCTTCTCCGAGTGATGCCGCCCACACCCTGATCCTGCCCACCCCTGAATCGGCTGGGGCTGGTCGGCATCCACGACGAGTGCCCCCGGTCTCGGGGGAGGCACAGGATCGGATGGACGGGCTCTGGCCAGGGCCGCTCTCAGTGGTCGCGGATGGCGTTCGTGCGGCCGCGCCGCCGGATTGCGTACACCATCCCACACAGTCCCAGAACAGTCGCGGACACGCAGATCCACAGCCAGTCCCGATAGCCTGCTTCGGTGAGGGCGTCCAGTCGAATCCAGCACACGAGACTCGCCACCGCGAACAGGATGGTCCCGATGATCGAGACCATCACGCCGTCCTCGTCGAGGGGAGGGACCGTCGCCTGCACGAGGAGGGGGCCCCGCGACGATGTGTGCGCATCTGCGGTGCTGACGACGTGCTTCTGGCTGTTACCCACGCCACCATGGTAGCGGCGGAGTCTGCTCGACAGACGAGCTCTCGCCAGCCGAGCACTGCCGGAGAGGCAGCTTCCGGCGCAGGCACAGACCGGCGAGGCACAGAGATGTCGGGTCCGATCACGAGGCTGAGCGCGTCGGGAGGATGCCGCTGCCAGGCGTGCTGACCGGCGGGACGGTGGCCAGGGTCGCCGGGTCCTCGTGGCGTAGGATGATGAGATCTGGGCGAGGACGTCCAGCAGCACGTGCCTCGTCGTACCAGCTGGGGAATCTCTCGAGGAAGTCCACCAGCGCCCGAACATTCCGGGCATTGTCGTCGGAGAGGTACGGTACGGCCCGGTCCAGCGCTGCACAGGTGGCCTCCACATGGCTGGCGCGAGAATATCCCACTCGCATACCAGGCGCTGGACGCAGAGGAATCTGCGGATCACCGCCGAAGAGGCGGTTGAGGCCCAGGTAGCTCGGGACTCCGGCGCGGGCCAGCTCGAACTCGAGGGCGTCGTACTCCCGGCGGGTGCAACTGGTCGTCAGCGTTCCCCACGACAACTTCTCCAGCCACAGATCCAGCACCCGCCAACTCTTGACCAGTTCGTTGGGCGCGACGAATCGCCCTTCCAACAGATCGTCAGCCGTGCGTTCAGTGGGGCTGCCGGCTCGGTGCATGACGATGTGCGGTCGCCTCCGGGCACGACGGAACAGATGATTGCGCCCTACGTGCCGATCCGGTTGCGCAGGTGTGGGGAATGCTTCCAAGGCCCAGTTCCGCAGCTTCGCGGCAAGGACATCGTCAGCACCGAACACGTCGCGAACCTCATTGATCGCCAGGGCGTGCAGTCGAAACTCACCCATGAGCTCCACCCTAACTCCGGTACAGAAACACTTGGTGAATTTCACATGTTGGGTTCATGTCACTTCTGGGGGTCGATGAGGTGCCGGAGACGACGGTGGGTGTGGATCTGCACGCGTGGCAATGTGCAGGGTGCTGCGTCCACGTGGCAGGATGGCTGCCATGACAGGTGAGCGACGGTCGTGGACTGCTGCCCTGTGTTGCTGCATGGGGTGGGCCCTGACGGCTGCTCCAGCGGTGGCTGCACCGGCCAGCCTCACCCTCGACGTGCCCGACCTCGGCGAACCGGTGGGGATTGCTGCCGACCTGTCCGAAGGACGGTACTGGGTCACGGATGGCACCACCTCGGGGCGTACCACAGTGGTGTCGGTGGGCGATGACGGCAAGCTTGGCACGAAGCTGAACTGGCAGGCTCCGACCACCGACGTCCAGGCTCTGTCCTGGTACGACGAGCATCTCTACGTCGGCGACATCGGCGACTCCGCACGTCGTCGGGACCACATCCAGGTGCTGTCCCCGATGAGTCTGAACGGCGGCAGCGCTAGCTGGATGGCCTGGGACTTCTCCTACCCCGATGGTCCACATGATGCCGCCGCCATGGCGGTGAGCCCGCGCGGGAACATGTACTTCATCACTCGTGGTGACAAGCCCGCGATCTACCGCACCAGGTCCAACCCCAGTCGCACCGGCGTCAATGCCCTGATCAAGGTGGCCGACGCTCCGGCTGGCGTCACGGATGCCACCTTCCTCGCAGATGGCAGCCGAATCGCCATGCGCACCGACAACGCGATCCACGTCGTGGACGCCTACTCATGGCACACGATCGGGGCGGCCAACTTCACCGATGGTGGTGGTGAGGCCATGACGACCGACCTGCGCCAGGCGAACCTGGAACTCACGACCTCTGCCACGAAGGTCACCACGGCACAGATCCCCAGCAAGGTGGAGAAGATCGCGGCGGTCCCCACCGCCAGCTCAGACCACACGGCATCACAGAAACCAACTGCAGCCACGGAGCCCGACTCCAGCAGGAGCACCTCGAAACGGCCGGTCGGAACGGTGGCAGCCATCATCGGTGCCGTTGTGCTGGCCGTCGTGGCAGGAGTGTTCGTGGGGCTGTGGGGCCGTCGGGAGGACGCCTAGGCTCGGGCATCCTCCTCGTCCAACCCCCGCAGATCACACGCCGTGGTGCTCGAGCCGTGGCTCAGTGCGCGTCGTCCAGCTCACTTCTCGTCGGCGATTCGCTCGACGATCCAGTCCAGGCATGCGATGAGCGCCTCGACGTCATCGGGATCGACGGAGGCAAAGGTCCCCACGCGGATCTGGTTCCTGCCGAGCTTGTGATAGCCATCGATGTCGACGATCCCGTTGGCGCGTGCCACCTCGCACAGTACGGTGGCATCGATCGCCTCATCGAAGTCGATGGTGGCCGTCACTGGGCTGCGGTACTGCGGATTCTCGACGAAGGGACGTGCCCACGGGCGGTCACTGGCCCACGAGTACAGTAGCTGGCTCGACCGGGAGGTACGGGCAGCCACCCAGTTCATGCCGCCCTTGTCGAGCACCCAGGACACCTGGTCCCGAGCCATCTGCAGTGCCGACAACGAGGGGGTGTTGAAGGTCTGGTCCTTGACGGAGTTGTCCAGGGCCTTCTGCAGATTGAGGATTCCCGGCACCCATCTGGCCGAGGCGGACAACTCGCCGATGCGCTCGATGGCAGCCGGGGAGAGGAACGCGAGCCACATGCCACCGTCGGCGGCCAGGTTCTTCTGTGCGGAGAAGTAGTAGGCATCGGTCTGTGACACATCCACCGGAATCGCCCCGGCCGCCGAGGTGCCGTCGACGAGAACGAGATCGTCCTCGTCGATACCCTCCGGACGTTCCACGGGTACCCGCGCACCTGTGGAGGTCTCGTTGTGTGGCCAGCAGTAGGCGTCCACATCGGCCACGGCAGAGGGCAGGCAGACAGATCCCGGTTCTGCGGAGAAGATCGCCGGGTCGGCCAGGAAGGGGGACTGTTGCAGTTCGACAGCAAATTTGTTGCTGAACGCACCGAAGACGCCACATGCAGCCCGGTTGCGCACCAGGCAGCATGCCGCGGCGTCCCAGAACAGGGTGGCACCCCCATCGCCCAGTGCCACCTGGTAGCCATCCGGTGCGTGGTACAACTCGGTCAGCCCGGCTCTCAGCTCGGCCACGACCTGCTTGACGGGAGCCTGGCGGTGTGATGTGCCCAAGATCGACGTGGGGGCAGCCAGACCAGCCATCGCCTCGGGTCGGATCCGGCTCGGACCACACCCGAACCGCCCGTCGGCGGGCAGCAGGTTGTCGGGGATCCTCAGGTTCTGGACGAAGTCATCGGGAGCAGCATTCATGATCCCAGTCTCTCAGCTGTTCCGGGTGGGTGGCCAAGGTGTCCAGCATCATGGCGAGTTGTCGGCAGTGTGCAATCATGACGATGAGACAGACCAATGGAGGTGACGGCATGGTGCTTGCCTCACAACGTGTACTCCGGCCGGACGGAGGCTTTGCCCCCGCGACCATTCACATCGACGCCGGTCGGATCACCGCGGTGGAGGATCGGATCAGTCCACAGGCCGAGCAGGTCGACCTCGCCATCGTCCCCGGATACGTCGACACGCACTGCCACGGTGCAGCAGGAGCGGATTTCACCGACGAGGACCCGCAGAAGGTCCGAGCAGCCATCGAGCACCACCGTGCCAATGGCACCACCACCCAGTTCGCCAGCACCGTCACCGAACGCATGGACGACCTCGTCGATCAGATCCATCGGCTGCGGCCCCTCGTCGCTGCGGGGGAGCTTGCCGGGATTCACGCCGAGGGGCCGTTCCTGGCCGAGAACCGCAGGGGTGCCCACAACCCCGAGCTGCTTCGGGACCCCAGTGATGCGGCCGTCACCCGGCTGCTGCAGGCTGGCGAGGGCGATCTCAGGGCGGTCACCCTCGCCCCCGAGCGTGAGTACGGGATCCGGGCCGTGCAGACCTTGACGGCCCACGGGGTGCATGCGGCATTCGGACACTCCGATGCCGACGCTGGCATCACCCGGGAGGCGGTGGACGCCGGGGCTGATGTCGTCACCCACCTGTTCAACGCGATGGCCCCCATCCACCACCGCGAGCCCGGCCCCGTGCCCTGGCTGCTCACCGATTCCCGTACACTCATCGAGCTCATCTGTGACGGGGTGCATGTCGCTCCCGATGTGCTCCGCATGGCGATTCGTACTGCCGGGGTGGAGCGCGTGGCCCTCGTCACCGATGCCATGAGCGCCACCGGTCAGCCGGATGGTCGGTACATGCTCGGGACGCTCCCGGTGCAGGTGAATCAGGGGCGGGCCCGGATCCGTCATGCCGACGGTTCGCTGGGGGCGATCGCCGGATCCACGCTGACGATGGGCGGGGCCGTGGAGTTCCTCGTGGGCAGCGTGGGCGTCGCCCTGGCCGACGCAGCGACGATGGCCGCCACCACTCCGGCACGCTGGTATGGGCTGGACGAGGTGGGCGTCATCGAGGAGGGACGTCTCGCCGACCTGTGTCTGGTTGACGACGCGGGTCATGTGGAACGGGTCATTCGTCACGGCGAGGAGGTTGATCGGTCCACCGTCGTCCGATGCGGCTGAGGGACGTCTGCTCGGGACGTCGGAGTACCGGTCGATCGGTTCTCCGAGTATGTCGTGTGCTGGGAATCTGGCTGGCATGGTGCTCCTCCACAGCGGGAAACCGGTGGGATGCGCAGCTGGTACGGGTGGGGCGCGAGCCAGGATCGGGCTCGACGGTGACGCGGATGGATCGTGGACGTGCAATGATTCACCTGTCAGTGCAGTGATTCACCTGTCAGTGCAGTGATTCACCCGGCAGTACGTGGGGATCAGATCGGAGGACGAGATGAGCGAACTCATTGACACGACCGAGATGTACCTGCGTACGCTCTACGAACTGCTCGAGGAGGGCATCGACCTGCGTCGGGCCCGCATCGTCGACCGGTTGCACCAGTCGGGTCCGACCGTGTCCCAGACCGTGAGCAGGATGGAGCGTGACGGTCTCGTCGTGCTGCATAGGGATCGTTCCCTGGGGCTCACCCAGACAGGCCACGATCGGGCCCAGGCCGTGATGCGCCGGCACCGGCTCGTCGAGTGTCTGCTCACCGAGGTCATCGGGCTGGATCGCGTCGACGTCCATGACGAGGCCTGTCGATGGGAACACGTCATCTCCCCACAGGTCGAGCAGCGCCTCGACATCATCCTGGGCCATCCTCGGGTCTCACCCTTCGGCAATGCCATCCCATACGCGCACGGTCAGGTGCCCAGTGACTCGGCCCAACACTTCCGGGACGACTCCGAGCCCCTCACCAGTTTTCTCGAGGGGCGAACCGGCCCCGTCCGATTCCGTCTGGTACGCATGAGTGAGTTCTTCCAGGCCACTGAGCCCAACCTTGCCATGGCGGAGCGGGTGGGGATGCTTCCCGGTGACGTCATGGCTGCCTCTCGTGATGACGATGCCATCGCGGTGCGAACCACCACGGGTGAGGTGAGGTTCCCCGAGGCGGACGCCGAGGGATTGTTCGTCACCGGGGCGGACGACCAGCGATGAGCGGTCATGAAGTGCCCCCGGTCGACCCGCTGACGCCTCGCGAGATTGCGATGCTGTGCGATCACGGTTGGGTCGACGCCGCCGACTCCCTGATGCGCACTCGCCAGGCCACCGGTCTGGGGGACGCCGCCGAGCATCGGGCCGGCAGCCTTGCCAAGATCGTGCGGCGCGTCCTCACCCTCGATGCCGAGGATTTCGAGGTCATGGCCGAACACGTCCCACCACGGTTCCGGCAATCACTCATTGACGCCGGATTTCCCCATGAGCCGCGCGCCGAGCATCGCGGTGCCCTGGGAAGTCTGGTGCCGCTGTATGAGGTGATGCTCGAGGTGCTCGACGTCCGAATGGTCCGTGAGGAACCCCAGCACGTCGTCGTCACGGCACACATCATTGGCGAGTACCTGGAGCAACTGGCGTGGGAGCCCGTTCTGGGTGACGGCGGCGACCCGATCACCCTGCCGTCGGTGGTGGGGGAGAAGTGGGGCGGTGATGGCCACGACTGCGCTCACACCTCGGCCATGAATGCCACTGCCCATCGCAGCCTCAATGCAGCTTCCGGCGACGTCACCGGATACACCGCGTACCTGGACAAGTTCCATTCCCGGCTCGGTGAGGCGTTGGGGGTGTGCGCGATGAATCATGCAACGATCGGCGTCGGTGAACGCCCGGACGTGGGCATCACCTGCCCGCATCCGTGTGCTTGGGTGCTGCGGGGTAGCCGAGCACAGCGTCGTGGACTCGATGCCCGGGTGCGACTGGCTCGCATGTACCAGGAGTCCTCCCTCGTTGCCCTGCGTCATCACGCCCCGGTCGGGCATTTCTTCGGGGTACCGTCGGCCCAGGAGATCTCTGCGGCATGGATCGACACGTGGAACAAACTCAACGAGCAGTGGGCGGACGGCTGCAACCCGTTGCTCGACGAGGACGCCCCCGGGTGGGGCGTTCAGGCGCCTCAGGAGGCGCTCCCCGGTCTGTCACGGCTCGTTTCGGTCATTGCCTGCCGTCCGGTGAAGGCCGGGCACCTGTTCGCAGACCTCAGCGCGGCCGTCATCGACGAGCTGGACGGCGATCAGGCTGATTGACTTTCATCGGACTGAGCCGAGACCGTCGTCGTGATGCGGCCGCGCAGTACCACTGCCACGTGGGTGCCTGGCGGAATACGGGTGTGACACGACGCGTTGACCCGGTGTACGCCCGTGACCGGCAAGCAGACATCCGGAGGAAAATATGGCAACCACCGCTATCACCAAGGACACGTTCTCGTCGACCATTGATTCCAACGACGTGGTTCTCGTCGACTTCTGGGCCGGATGGTGTGGCCCCTGTATGCGGTTCGCACCGATCTACGAGGAGGCCAGCGAGCGTCATGACGACGTCGTGTTCGCCAAGGTCGACACCGAGGACCAGCAGGAGCTGTCGGCAGGACTGGAGATCACGTCCATCCCGACTCTCATGGCCTTCCGCGGCGGTTACCTCGTGTTCCGTCAGGCAGGGCTGTTGCAGGGCAAGCAGCTCGACGAGCTCATCGATCAGGTGAAGGCCCTTGACCCCGAGGAGCTGAAGAAGCAGTCCGAGGCCCAGAAAGCCTGACTGCCGTATCGCGTGGTGACGCCGGTCTGACTCAGGTCAGGTCGGCGTCATCGTCACATGGTGACGTCACGTGGCACGATAGCCGAACTGTTCCCACGACGTCACGCCCCGTCACCTCATCTGTCTCAGGCCAGCAACTGGGCCACTCGCTGGTGCGAGATTCCCATCACTTCACCAGCATCGCGCAAGGACACGCCTGAGTCATGCAGCATGCGAGCTGCCGCGGCGGATTCGGTGGAGGCCACCCCACGAAGACGTTCGGCCTCTTCCGATGCCTGACGGGAAGCCGCCAAATGTTCAGCGACCCCGGCAGGAGGAATCACCTCGATGCGGATCTCAACTTCGGACTCGTCGACACCGGCGAGCCATGCCAGTGCCTCCGCCATCTCTGAGCGTGCTTGACTCAAATGTCGCACCTGTGACACCGCGCCAACATCTGGGGCCTCAAGAACCCACCAACCATCGGCGCGTTCGGCAGTCACCGTGAAAACTTGGCTCACCGCCACCACCCCTTTCCCAGCTCGTTGGCAAACTCGTCGAAGAACTTGTGTGCCGCGACGTCAGGAACCTCGCCATGCCGACCAAGTGTGTGAGTCGTCGAACCCACTCGTACACCTGTGTGGCGCGACAGTTCCACGGTGGTGAACTCCAAGCCGCGTTTCCTCGCAGCCTTCTGGAGCTTCCTCAGCACGTCACGGCGTTTCACAGAAAAACTCTAGTGCCCCACGACGTAAGTGTCTAGATGGAGTTTACACGGATCGTGTGTTTCAGCGCATGGCATGTTGTGTGCGCTCTGTCACCCAGGAATGGTTCTGGACACTCGCGTGATTGCTACATGTGATTTTTACGATGAATGAAGCAATGGGCGTCACGAGAGTCGGGGGATGCCGCTGCGAAGAAGAGCGCTGATCGGGTTGCATTCGTGATCACTGGAGAACCGCATGTCATCGCACTCGGGTACGAAAGTTGGCTTGCGGGACTGACAAGTGAGGTGTCTCATTCTTTGGCGGCCCCGACAGGATTCGAACCTGCGACACATGGTTTAGGAAACCACTGCTCTATCCCCTGAGCTACGGGGCCTCACAGCCACTGCAGACGAGTGGCTACCACACGAAATCGGTGGCCGACTACCCATGCTACCAGAGCCGACCTGCAGGTCAGGCATGAGTTCTGGCTCGTGGGGTCCACGACGACTGCTCACCTCATAGGATTGATTCCGAGAACCTGTGAAAGGAGCCCAGTGATGAGCGAGAGCGGGCTTGATGCCGCCCAGGCCAAGATGCGCGATGCCGGGGTCGACCCCATCGCCATTGACGTCTTCAGTTCCTACTACACCCAGATCGAGGAAGGGCGCACCGGGATCATTCCCGAGGACTCCATCAGTCCTCTCACCGATCCGGACAGACTCGACGACGTCACGGTCGACGACGAGGTGGCTGCTGATGCCCTTGATCACACGGTGATCATCAAACTCAACGGAGGGTTGGGCACCTCGATGGGACTGGACCGGGCGAAGTCCCTGCTTCCGGTGCGGAACGGAAAATCCTTCCTCGACATCATCGTCGGCCAGGTCCGGGCGGCTCGGGAACAGCATGGTGCGCGTCTTCCCCTGTTGTTCATGGACTCCTTCAACACGCGGGATGACACCTTGGAGGCACTGGAGCAGTACCCCGATGTCCAGGTGGACGGCCTGCCGCTGGACTTCCTGCAGAATCAGGAACCCAAGTTGCGTGCCGATGACCTCACCCCGGTGGAGTTCCCGACCGATCCCAGACTCGAGTGGTGTCCGCCGGGCCACGGTGACCTCTACACCGCTCTGCTCGGTTCGGGCATCCTGGACCAGCTGCTCGACAAGGGTTACCGGTATGCCTCGGTCTCCAATGGCGACAATCTCGGTGCCACCCCGGACGCCCGTATCGCCGGATGGTTCGCCGCAACTGGTGCGCCCTACGCCGCCGAGTTGTGTCGGCGTACCGTCAACGATCGCAAGGGTGGGCACCTGGCGGTACGCAAGTCCGACGGTCACCTCGTGCTGCGCGACACTGCCCAGACCGCCGATGACGAGATGACATACTTCACCGACGAGTTACGCCATCCGTTCTTCCACACCAACAATCTGTGGTTCGACCTGCGAGCCCTGCGTGAGGTCATGACCGAACGTCATGGCGTCATGGGCCTGGCCCTCATCCGCAACGAGAAGACCGTTGATCCCAAGGACTCCTCGACCACTCCGGTGATTCAGGTGGAGTCGGCCATGGGAGCTGCGATCGAGGTCTTCGAGGGAGCCACCTGCATCGTCGTCGATCGCGCCAGGTTCCTGCCGGTGAAGACCACCAACGAGCTGCTCCTGCTGCGCTCGGACGTCTACGACCTCGATGAGCGATTCCACCTGTGCAAGACGACCGACAACGTCTGCGAGGTCGACCTTGACAAGCAGTTCTACAAGCGGGTGGGTGATTTCGACCGACGACTGGGCGAGCCCCCGTCGCTCAAGGACGCCACGAGCCTCAAGGTTGCTGGCGACTGGACCTTTGGTGCGCACGTCACCGTCACCGGTGACGCCGTCCTCAGCACTGACGAGCCGGCCACCGTGCCGGATGGTGCCGAGCTCTCCGGCGAGGTGCATCCCGCAGACATCGACACTGTGTCTCGAGCATCTCAGTGAGTGAGGAGGCCGCGCGACGCTGCTGGGTGGCTCTGGGGTACACCCTGACCGGCCGGCAGCTCACTGCTCCCGACGCCCCCACCTGGCAGGCGTGTGACGTCGTCGCCTGGCTGGCCGACAACGGTTGGGACGCCGGTCGACTCGTCGAGCGACGACAACAAGCCCAGCAGGCCCGGCAACCCTGGCCGGATCGACTGCCGGAGGAACTCATGACGGGCCTGGAATTTGCCCGCTACGGGGCGTTGCTGGCTCAGGTGAGGAAGCACACTGGTCTTGACGGGTTGACGTCAACCATCCATCGGGGGCCACTGCGCATTGGCCCCCAGGAGGCTCGTCTCATAGCAGAACTGCCGCCGCACAACGTCCTGCACTGATCAGTCCCCTGCGGTGCAGCCCTGAGCGGACGAGCTGTGAAGGATGGTAGGGCCCGTGCACGTGCTGGTCCTCGCCGCTCAGCACGCGACAGCAAGCGCTGAGGCGAGCCGCATGCCGAGCACCGTAACGGCACGACGCGTCCCCACAATCCGCAGATCATCTCGGTCGGAGCTGTCTTCAGCCAGCACTGCTCTCAAGGGCGTGACGGCATCACTTCCCGGAGTTCTGCGCCGCCAACAGATCACGGATCTCGGTGAGCAGGTCCTCGCTGCTGGGGGCCGGGGCCTCCTCCTCGGACAGCTTGCCGGACTTGCGGTGCTCACTGGCGATCTCGACCGGCTTGACGATGCCGAAGTACAACACAGCAGCGATGATCAGGAAGGCAATGGCGTCCGTGATGAATGCGCCGACGTGAATCCCGCCGGGAACCCATCCTGAGAAGTTGGGGGTGCCGCCCAGTTTCCCGAGCAGATCCAGGATGATGGTCGTGAATGATTTCACCACCGTGGCGAAGGCAGTGCCCATGATGAAGGCAACTGCCATGTCGATGAGATTGCCTCGCATCAAGAAATTCTTGAAACCCTTCACAGGTGTCGTCCTTTCCATGTGTGTCCTTTGACAGATCGTGAGTGGGCAGGCCGTTCCGCCGGCCTGCCCGTCAACGTGTTTTCACCGTACGACAATTCCGATCTGTCCTTGTGAGTTCTGTGTCGCCACTCGTGCAGCGGACTGCTCATCGGTGGAGACGACAACCAGTTCGGACTGGTCATTCGACATGAGTCCGCCGCCACCCTCGTGCGGTAGACCACGGATCACGGCATCCTTGGCGATGATGCCGGGACCGTCATCGCCACTTGCCACCACTGAGACGCGTTGCCCCACCCGCAACATTGACAGCAACGAGGAATCCGACAGCTGCACTCCCACCAGTGCCGTTCCCGGTTTCGCGTGGGATCTGGTGAGTAGGTGGGACGAGGTGAGGATGGCCCCGGTCGGCACGTCGATGCTGACGGACTGCCCGATCACCTCATCGACCCGGCCGAATTTCCCTTCCGGAACCATGGACTCGGGCACGCAGATGGTTCCCACCTGCTTTGCCTGTACCCGGGAACCCCCGCTGATGGGTTCCTTGGCATTGACGACGCACACAGTGCCTCGCGGAGGACGTTGTGCCGAGGAGAACGTCAGCACCGCCAAACCGGTCAGAAGGGCGGCCAGGATACGGCGGTGTCGGCAGACGAAGACATGAATCGAACGCCGCCAGCCTCGCCCCATGGTGCCGCCGCGCTCTGAGTGGCTGGCGCGACGTGTGGCCCTCGTGGAGAGTGCAGAGGATGCAGGCCGCCCCGACCGGGGTCGCCGACTCGGGTGGGCGGGGGAGAGCTCTCCTCGAGATGATGCCGGGAACGATGCGGACGCACGACGACCGGAGCGATGATGTGAGGAAGTCATACCCCTGTTGTCGTGGGCACCGGGACGAACCGGCAGTTGTCCACAGGCAGACGTCGATGGTCAGCTGGCCACGGTGTCAGCTGTGGACGAGGACTCCGACGACGCGGAGGCGCTGGAGTCCGAACCAGCAGAAGATGCCTTGTCCCCGTGCGTCGGAGTGCTGACGTTGCTGCTGCCCGAGGTGTGATTGTCGGTGGAGTAGAAACCTGACCCCTTGAACACGACACCCACTGCGCTGAACACCTTTCGCAGGGTGCCATTGCATTTTTCGCACACCGTGAGGGGATCATCGCTGAAGCGCTGCACGACCTCCAACTCCTGGCCGCAATTGGTGCAACGGTACTGGTACGTGGGCATGAATCTCCTCAATCCGTGCGACTGGGACAGTCGAACACTGGCACATGATAAGGCGCTGCGAGCAGTCAAGGAAATTCGCCCAGCAGATCACCCCAGAGGGTGCAGACCAGTCTGTGTGAACGCTGCATCCACCGGCAGGTCCCACGGCTGCCTGGGGACCTCGTCGACGATCTCGCAGTCGTCCACCACGGCCCACACCGGTGCTCCGGTACGGCGGTCCTCCAGAACTCGGTCATACCATCCGCCACCGACACCCACCCGATAGCCACGTCGGTCCACCCACAATGCCGAACACAGGATGACGTCACACTGCTTGATGGAGTCGGCCGGTAGCAACGGGCCGCACGGTTCGGGGATCGACCAGAGTCCGGGCCGCACGTCCTCTGGTGTGAACCAGGCCCATGCTGGGTGTCCCAGTCCGTGTCCACGGCCGTCGGTGAGCACGGGTGCCAGGACGCGAGTTCCGGCCGCGACGAGTCCGCGAGCCAGCTCAAGGGTGTCGGGTTCAGGAGAGCGAGACAGATAGGTGCACACGGCTTTCACCCCGGCGAGTTCCTCGAGCGCGGTCTCGGTGCGTCGAGCGTCCACCTGGGGACGGCTGGCCAGCCGTTGCGCACTGGTGCGCGACCTGTGACTGCGATCCCGCCACTGCCGCTTCATCTCAGACGTCTGGGACGGCAGCTCGGAGGGGCGACGCGGTTCATCGCCCTCGTCAACCCGGTGCACGGGATTCCTGCTCGGGTCGTCCGGTGTGTTCGGCTCGGCATCACTGCCGCTGGGGTTGTCGGTCATGGACTCACCATAGGCAGTGGCCCGAGTCGTTGTGTCGTTTTCTGTATTTGCACCTTTACCATCTAGGCATGGCGTTGTTCCGTAGGAAAACTGTTGAACCAACCGAGGAGCCGCTGGAGACCGTCGAGGCGCTTCCCCAGCCTCCCGCTGGCGACGACCAGGGACGACGCTCGGTCCAGACGTACCGCGATTATCTGTTGTCTCTGGTCCCACCACTCGAACCGTTCGGGATGGGCATCACCGATGCGCTCGGGCTTGCCGTGTGCGAGAACGTCCCGTCCCCGATCGACGTGCCACGGCGCACGGTGGCCAGTTTCGATGGATATGCCCTCATGGCCTCGTCCACGAAATCTGCCGGACGCCCCGACAAGCTCCGACTGCAGCTGGACAGGCGCCCTCCCATTCCCATCATTGGTGGCACCGTGGTGTCGATCCAGGGAGGTCAGGAGCTTCCCCGTGGTGCGGACGCCGTCGTCAGCGAGAATCACATGGAGAACGGTGAGGTCGTCCTGTCCCAGCCAGTACGCCGCTGGGACGGCTGCACCCTTGCCGGCAGCGACTACCTCAGCGGTGAGTCGCTCATGGAGAACGGTGAGATCCTCCACGTCGGTCTGGCGGCGCTGCTCTCCCGTGCCGGGATTGACCGGGTGCTGGCCCGACCACGTCCGCGGATCGTCGTCATCGGTACCGGCAACGGCCACAGCCACGAGGCAATCCCCGATCTGGACGTCACCGCTCGCACCATCACGGCTGCCGTGCATGCCCGTGGATTCGACGCGTGGCGAGTCGAGTGCCTGGGAGACGACCGGGAACGTCTCACGCAGACCATCAGCGACCAGTTCATCCGTGCGGATCTCGTCATTGCCACCAGTGATCGTATGACGGCTGGCGGATACGATCCGATTGCCGCCGTGCTGCACACGTTCGGCCCCACCGAGTTCAGTCAGGTGGCGATGGCACCTTCTGGAATGCACGGGTTCGCCCTGGCCGGTGCCGGCATGACGCCGGTGCTCATGCTTCCGCCCGGACCCGCACCGGCACTGACGTCATTGCTGTGCTTCGGTCTGCCTCTCATGCGCAAGCTGGCCGGGATGGACGTCAACTCCGATCGGTTGACGGGCCGGTGGAGGCATGATGTGCAGCCAGACCCTGCTCTCACCACCTTCCGGGCCGTCAAGTGCATCGACGCCGAGGGTGGCCCGCAGCTCACGGTTCTGGACACCGGGGACGTCGCCAGTCTGCCGCTGCTGGCTGTGGCAGATGCGATTGCCGTGCTGCCACCCGGGGAGCAGGCCATTGCGGCAGGAAGTGCCGTGTCGTACTGGCGTCTGGACGCATGAGCCCCGAGGCGATGAGGAAGCGCAACATCCCTGAGGCGATGAGGAATCGCGTGGGCCTGCCGGCTGGGCGCATCGTGACGGTGAGCGGTACGGTCTGCGTCGAACGTTGGGAACCAGCTGCGTGGTGACCCGGTGAGAAGGCGATTCCCCACGGTGACCACCATCTGGCAGGGCTTGCAGCATCGCAGCCGGTGGCACGGGCACGGGGGTGCCCGACGGCTGCATGGTGACCATCCTGGTGGGAACTGGCCCGTGATCCTGCGCAGCGGCGCCGTCGTGCTGCGTCCACTACGGCGCAGTGACGAGGACGACTGGATCGTTCTACGACAACGCAATCAGGACTGGCTGGTCAGATGGGAGGCGACGCGTCCACCGGGCAGCCCAGAGAAGGCGCCGACCTTCGCACAGATGGTGCGAGGCAATCAACGGCGTGCCCGCCGCGGTGAGATCCTGCCCTGGGCACTGGTCTGGGACGATGGGTGGCCCGATCATCCGACCAGGAATCCGTACGACCTCCCGATCACTGGTCAGGTGACGGTCTTCGACATCTCCTACGGTGCAGCACTGTCGTGCTCGATCGGGTACTGGATCAGTGCAGACCATGCAGGTCGAGGTGCCGTCCCCACCGCCGTCGCCATGGCCTGTGACCACTGCTTCAGCGCGCTGGGAATGCATCGCATCGAGATCTGCGTGCGCCCGGAAAATGTCAAGAGTCTGCGCGTCGTAGAAAAGATCGGAATGACGGAGGAAGGGCTGCGTCACCAGTACCTCCACATTGACGGGAGTTGGCGGGATCACCGGGTGTTCCGCATGTTCCCCAGCGACCATCCGCAGGGCGTTCTCCACGATCTGAAGAAGAATTTCCCTGCTTCGGGGATGGGCGGTGGATCAACGACATCGCGGCCGTGACGGATTTCCCTGATGAGTAGGGTCTCGACAACAATTTTCCACCGGTGTGCCGGAACTCTTTTCGCGGACGAACCCGGAAAAGATCTGGGCAGTGAAGTGTGAAATCACACCGCTGTCATTTTGACGACACACCGTGTCTGGTGATTCGGGTGGCAGCTCGGTGCCTCTAACGTGTTCCTCGTGGTAGCAATCATCATTGGCGCTCTCGTGGTGGCATGGCTCGGGTACTTGGTGCCTGCGTTCGTCAGCCGCCACCGTGACCATGCCGATGAGGACTCCGCCACCACTCAGTTCCCCGAGACGATGACCGTCGTCTCCGAGAGTGGATACACCATCAGCTCGGACACGCCGGACACGCAGGATTCCGATCTCGAGGTCTCCACCCCGTTCACCCGGGCCACGGCCAAACAGGAATTGCGGCGCGCGTGGGCAAAGGCTGCCCGACGACGCAGAAACACCTTGTTCATTCTGCTCGGTCTGACGACCCTCCTTGCCATTCTCGGTGCCACGAACACCATTTCCTGGTGGTTCACCATCGCTGGGACGGTGCTCATTGCCGGATTCCTCGTTCTGTCGCGAGTTTCGGTGGTACGGATGGCACGACGATTCGATGCGCGGCTGGCATTGATCAATGAGGGGTGGGATGAAAGAACCACCGCCATGGAGATCCCAGATTCCTTTCGCGACGCGGTCCAGGAGGCCTCCGAACCCTCCGGATTCTCCATCGACCTGAACAGTCCGATCGAGGATTCCGCAGGTTCCCTGTGGGAGGCTGTGCCAGTCACTGCCCCCACATACATCTCCCAGCCGCTGTCGGCCCGTACGGTACGCACGATCGATCTGTCCTCGCTGGGCCCGGTTCCCGGCGAGGTGACCAGCCCAGTCGCCACCCGCGGTGACGAGGAGGAGACTCGAGAGGTGGCTGTTCGCCGGACGGCGTGAGGTGCTGGCTGCGCAGTTCGCGCTCGTGCGCTGTGGGGTCCGTGCCGGAGAGATCATCCGGTGAGAGTCAGGGCTTGCGGGGATTGCCCAATTCGTGGGCCGGTGTGGGTCGCCGGCGGAGGAGAGAACCACGGTTCGCGGGAGCGTGGGGATTGCGGGAGCACCTCCGCATCCGGCGGGGCTGGCAATTGATCTGCCGGTGCACCTGTAGTAACGTGACACCTTGTCTTGGGGCATTAGCGCAGTTGGTAGCGCGTCTCGGTCGCATCGAGAAGGTCACGGGTTCGACTCCCGTATGCTCCACCAAGATGTCGGAGGGGCGGCCCGCGTGGTTCGTCCCTGTGTCAACTCTGTGTCAGCAAGGTGTGGTACCGTGCCATCGGGAAGCGCTGGCGTCAAGGTGCAGGGCGCTTCACTCGCTGCCCAGCGGCACCACCTAGGTGCGCGAGTTCAGCGACCTGCTGGTGACGCGTCGCCGCGACCCAGCGCGTCAGCCTATGGGTCGTCCCGATCTTCTCACAACCAGTCCTTCTTGCGGAAGATCAACCACAGGATGAATGCCGCCGCGGCCATCATCGCCAGCGACAGGGGATACCCGTACTTCAGGTGCAGGGACGGCATGTTGTCGAAGTTCATGCCATAGATGCCACTGATGAGGGTGGGCACGACGAGGATGGCAGCCCAGGACGAGACCTTCTTGAGGTTCTCGTTGCGCTCCTGGTCCACCAACGTCGAGTTGACGGCGAGCACCTGATTGAGCAGCTCCCGGATGTCGGTGATCTGGTTGACGATGCGCGCCAGGTGGTCGGCGACGTCGCCCAGATACCCCTGCAGGCTCTCGGAGACCTGATGCTTGTTGAATCCGGCCCGCAGCGAGCCGACGATGGGAATGAGCGGGTTGATGGCACGTTGCAGGTCCATCGTCTCGCGTGAGAGTCGGTAGATGCGCTCCGGGGCGGCCGGGTCACCGGTGAACACCTGGTACTCAATCTGCTCGATGTCCTTCTGCAGACCGTCAATGACCGGGTTGGTCTGGTCGACCACCCCATCCAGGACGGTGTACAGCACCGATTCGGATCCCTTGGAGAGCATGTGGGCATTCGAGGGGATGCGGGGGCTCCATGACAGGGTCGCCAGCTCGTCGGGAATGCGCTGGGTGATGATGAGCACGAAATTGTTCTGCTTGACGACCTCGGCCTCCACGAAGGCCACGTCCTCACTGGAGTCGATGTAGAACGGCGGGTGCAGCACCATGAACAGGGCGTCGCCGTGGCGCTCCAGCTTGGGTCGCTGGTGGCCTTCCTTGAGGTCCTCGGCCAACAGCGGGGTCAGCCTCATCTCGGTGATGACGTGATCGATCTGGGTCCTGTTGGGCTGGTGGACGACGGCGACTCCGAGACGCTCGTCATGACCGTCCAACCAGTCCAGGGTCTGCCGGATCCCGGCACGTTCGGGCACGGTGGTCTCGTGTCCGTCGGCGAACCACTGGATGCCCACCGGCCCGGGTCTGGTGACGACGTCGGATGCCCGGTTGGCCAGACCATTTCCGCTGCTGCTGGTGCGGATCCGTGCGATGGTACTCTGACGCACTTTCCCGTTGATCTTGTTCATCACGCTCCCCCTGTGGGTCAGGCCCTGTGAATCAGGGCATCGTGGCTCGGGCACCCGATACCGGTACCTGAATCATTGTGCTCCGCGGGCCAGAATCACTGGTCCCGATCGGATCGTTTGTTGGCACGCCGGTCGTCGTCCTTGTACATGCCGGGCGTGTCGAGAACGATGTTGGTGCCCCCTGCGGCATCGGCAAGTTCCCTGGGAGCCAGCCACTTCGCGAGGTGATAGACGCCGACGGTGACGATCGTGCCCAAGGCAATACCGCCCAGGGTGAAGGACTCGGTGAACTTCAGGGACACGTCACCAATGCCAATGATGATCCCGGCAGCAACGGGAACGATGTTCACCGGATTGCCGAAATCGACCCGGTTCTCCCTCCAGATCTTGGCACCGAGCAGTCCAATCATGCCGTAGAGCACGACGGTGATTCCACCCAGGACGCCACCGGGGGTGGCTGAGATGATGGCGCCGAATTTCGGGGAGAACCCGAAGAGGATGGCCACGAGTGCGGCGACGGCGTACGCGGCGGTGGAGTACACCTTGGTGGCCGCCATGACGCCGATGTTCTCGGCATAGGTCGTCGTCGGTCCGGCACCAGCCAGGGTGGCCACCATCGAGGTGGCACCGTCTGCCGCGATGGCTCGTCCCATCTGGTGGTCGAGGTTGCGGTCCGTCATCTCGGCCACGGCCTTGACGTGGCCGGTGTTCTCGGCGATGAGGGCGATGACCACCGGCAGGGCCAGCAGGATGAAGGACAGGTGGAATGCCGGTAGGTGGAACCCGACGACGTTGCCGGCGCCGAAATGGCCTGCGCCATTCGAATCGACCGTGTACGTCCACGAGTCGAGGTCGGTCATCTGCGGCAACCCCACCCAGTCGGCGGCCCGCACCCCCGACCAGTCGACCCGGTTGACGGTGGTGCTCACGCCGTCGACGGTCTTGTGCATCGGCCCGAGAACCAGGTCCTCCAGCCACGAGAGCACGTATCCGATGATGAGCGCCACGAAGATCGCGATGCGGGAGAGGAATCCCCGCGGTGCCACCGACAGCGCCACGACGAGGACCATGACGATCAGCGCGGTCCACTGATCCACCGGCCAGTACGTCTTGGCGACGACCGGTGCCAGGTTGAACCCGATGAGCATGACGACGGCACCCGTCACCACAGGAGGAAGCAGTCGGTGCACCACCTTGGCGCCGGCGGCATGGATGATGATGCCGCACAGGAACAGCGTCAGGCCGACGACGAAGAGTGCCCCGGAGACGTCATTGGGTTTGCCGCCGGAGGCGTAGATCGCTGCGGCCACCCCCGGGAACGAGGCGGAGGAGCCCAGGTAGCTGGGTACCTCGTGCTTGGTGACGAAGATGAAGACCAGGGTCGCGATGCCCGACATCATCACGGCCAGCTGGGGGTTGAGCCCCATGAGGATCGGAAAGACGAAGGTGGCCCCGAACATTGCCACGACGTGCTGGGCACCGAGCCCAATGGTACGGCCCCACGTGAGTCGCTCGTCTGGTGCGACGATTTCCCCGGGTTCGAGCTTGCCTCCGTTGTGGAGTGTCCAGATCATGGGTTCTCCCTTCCGGGGACAGGAGTTTACCGAAACTGGCGCAGGCACCCCATCTCACGTCGGGGGCGGCCCATCCCACATGGTGTGACCGCGAGGTGCGTGTGTCGCAGGCTCATGGCCCTCAGATCCATGAGTTGAACCACATCCTGGCCAGCCAGGCCTTCCGGGTGAGCAGACCGTCGGTGAGGACGGGATAGATGAACACGAAGTTCACCGCCACCGCGACCACTGCCGCCCCCACGATGATGGCACCGATTCGCCGCCGCTCGGGTCGCTGGGCCGATCCCATGATCCTGCCCAGCCAGATGGCCAGGATCGTCACCGTGAACGGGATGATGCAGATCGCGTAGAAGAAGAACAGTGGCCGGTCGGTGTACTTGAACCAGGGCAGCCAGGTGGACGCCATGGCCACGATCGGCAGGGTGAACCGCCAGTCCCGTCCAGCGATCCACCACACGATCCCGGCAGCCAGGGCGATGGCAGCCATCCACCACAGCACCGGTGTGCCCATGCCCGAGATGACCCGCAGGCAGGTGTCGCCCACCGCATCGCAGCCATCCTGGCCGGGCTTGATGTCGTTGACGGCGTCGATGCCGATCGGACGTTGCATGATGAGCCACCCGGCCGGATGGGCCGAATAGGCGTGGGTCTGGTGCATCATGTAGTCGCCGGTGTGGAAGTTGTACATCTGCACGTGGTAGTCCCACAGCGCGGCGAGCGGGGTTCCGACCACCTTGGCCAGCCCGGGATCTGCCCGGGGGCCGCCCCACCCCTTGCCGAACGTCATCGTCGAATAGCTGCTGAGCCAGCGTCCCCACGATGCGAGGTATGTCGCGGCACCGACGACCACCAGGTACAGGAAGGCCGGAACACCGTCCTTGAGGATGGACCACCATGCGGCGCGTCCGGCACCGGCCAGCCGTCGCGCCGAGACGTCCCATGCCACAGAGACGATGCCCATCGTCGCCAGGACGAACATGGAGTTCCACTTGACGGCGCAGGCCGCTCCCAACATGATCCCGGCCACCAGACGCCACGGCCGCCACCACAGCCGCGGTCCGAACTGTCCGGCCAGGCTCAGCTGACCGCGCTGCCGGATCTCGTCGGCCAGATGATGACGGAACCAGTCCCGATCAGCTGCCACCGCCGCGACCCCGGCAACGAGGAAGGTGGCCTGGAAGATGTCGAGCAGCCCCACTCGACTCATGACGAACTGCAGGCCGTCCAGGGTGAGCAGGATGCCGGCAATGGCACCCACCATCGTCGATCGGGAGAGACGACGGGCCAGTCGAATCGTGAGGACGATCATGAGGGTGCCGAACAGTGCCGAGGAGAACCGCCACCCGAACGACGTCATCCCGAAAAGATGTTCGCCGATGGAGATCAACTCCTTGCCCAGCGGGGGGTGGACGACGAACTCCGCGTCGGGGGTCCACCCATTGCTCGTGCCAGCAGCGATCTGCGGATTGATCGTCTTGGCGTCGCCCCACGTCCCCTCGTAGCCCTGGTGCAGCATCGTCCAGGCGTCCTTGGGGTAGTAGGTCTCGTCGAAGAGCAGCTTGGAGGGGTACGAGAGGTTCCACAGCCTCATGATCAGCGCGACACCGCCGATACTGATGGTCACGAGCCAACTCACGAGGCCGTCATCCATGCGACCATCGTCAAGTTTGTCGAGTGTGGTGGCGGTGTTGCTGCTTTGGGTCACGTGCCCATGCTAAGGGGTCGGACACGTGCTTTCATGTCACACTTGGCCCTGTGAGCTCTCAGACATCCACCGGAATGGTCATTCTGGCCGGTACCCCGATCGGCGACACGGCGAGCGCATCGCCTCGCCTGGTGCAGACCTTGCAGGGCGCCCAGGTCATCGCGGCCGAGGACACCAGACGGTTGACGGACCTGCTGCACCGACTGCAGATCAGCACCTCGGCGCGGGTCGTGTCCTACTTCGAGGGCAACGAGGCCGCACGTACCCAGGAGCTGTTGGAGGCCCTGCTGGCCGGCCAGGACGTCGTGGTCGTCACCGATGCCGGAATGCCCTCGGTCTCCGACCCGGGATTCCGGCTCGTCTCGGCCGCCATCGAGCACGGTGTCCGGGTGACCTCGGTCCCCGGTCCCACGGCGGTCACCACGGCCTTGGCGATCAGTGGGATGCCCACCGACCGGTTCTGCTTCGAGGGTTTCCTGCCGCGCAAGCGAGGGGAGCGGCGACGTCGTCTGCAGGAGCTGGTGGACGAAACACGCACCACCGTCCTGTACGAGGCTCCGCACCGGGTGACCGACCTGCTGCACGACGCTGTCGAGATCCTGGGGGCACAGCGACATGCCGCGATCTGCCGGGAGCTCACCAAGACCTACGAGGAGGTCCACCGTGGCACCCTGGCGCAGCTGTGTGACTGGGTCGAGCAGGGGGTGCGCGGTGAGATCACCCTCGTGTTGGCCGGGGCAACTGCGCAGACCGTCAGCCTCGCCGACGCCGTCGAGATGGTTGACGAGGTGGTGGCAGACGGTGAGAAGACCTCGCGGGCCGTCGCCGGGATCGCCGCTCGGACGGGGCTGCGGCGCCGTGAGCTCTACGACGCCTTCCTTGCCGCCCGTCGCGCCGGGGTCGGTGCCAGCCAGTCGGGCGATGGGCACGCGGAGGCTCCAGACCGACCCAGTGCAGAATGAACCAGTGCAGAATGAATGAGTGCCCCACGACCGAACGAGCAGTACGGGAGATGCAATGAGCCTCACTGACGTCCTGGCGGAAAGATCCCTGCCGCCCCTGCCCGAGCCGCTGGCCAGCCCGTGCATCGACTCCCACACCCACCTGGACACCGTCGAGGAGTTCACCGGTCTGGCTCCCGAGACCTCGCTGCACCTGGCAGCCGAGGTGGGGATCACCCGGCTGGTCCAGATCGGCTGCGACGTCGCCGGGTCACGGTTCGCCGAGCAGTTCGCCCGCAGCCACGACGGGGTCGTCGCAGCGGTGGCCATCCACCCCAATGACGCTGCCGATCTCGCGGCCCGATCCCGCAGCGAGCTCGACGAGGCCCTGGCGACGATCGACGAGCTCGCCGCAGCAGGACCACATGTGCGTGCCATCGGAGAGACCGGCATCGACCACTGGGGCACCGAGGAACCCGGCTGGCAGGTGCAGCGCGAGGTGTTCGCCGCCCACGTGCGCATGGCCCACGAGCATCACTGTACCTTGGCCATCCATGATCGGGAGGGCCACGACGACGTCCTGCACATTCTGGACCAGGAGGGTTGGCCAGAGCGCGTCATCATGCACTGCTTCTCAGGAGGTGCCGACCTGGCCCGGGAGTGTGTGCGTCACGGAGCATGGCTGTCGTTTCCCGGGGTGCTCACCTTCAACAACGCCGAACGGACCCGACAGGCCCTGCACGCCACCCCCGTCGACAAGATCCTCGTGGAGACCGACGCCCCGTTCCTCACCCCGCACCCGCGACGTGGCAAGCGCAACGGTCCGTACCTCATTGCCCACACCATCCGATTCCTGAGTGAGCAACTCGACTGGGACGAGGCATCCTGTTGTGAGCAGTTGCGGCGCAACACCCTTGCCGCCTATGGAGGGCCCTGGGAGGACGTGCACGGGGTGACGCCCCTGCAGTTGCCGGCGAGCGGTGAGGAGACACGATGAGCGGGCTGCTCGACCCCACCTCGTTGCGCTCCGTCGCCAACCAGATCGGACTGCGCCCCACCAAGACCAGGGGTCAGAACTTCGTCCACGACGCCAACACCGTGCGCCGTATCGTCGCGCTGGCCGGAGTCGATGCGCACGATCGGGTCATCGAGGTCGGCCCCGGGTTGGGATCCCTCACCCTCGGCCTGTTGGAGACGGGGGCGTCCGTGGTGGCGATCGAGATCGACGAGCTGCTCGCCGAGCAGTTGCCGAGAACCGTCGGTGAGCGCATGCCCGAGGCTGCTGACCGGCTCGACCTCGTCGTCTCCGACGCCCTGGACGTCGTCGAACTGCCTCCTGCAGGCCTGTCCGACAACAACGGAGCGGGGACGAGCGCGCCAACCGCCCTGGTGGCCAACCTGCCCTACAACGTGTCGGTACCGGTGCTGCTGCACATGCTCGAACTGTCCGATTCATGGACCACTGGTCTGGTCATGGTGCAGCTCGAGGTGGCAGATCGTCTCGTGGCAGGTCCCGGATCGAAGGTCTACGGGGTGCCGAGCGCCAAACTGGCCTGGTTCGCTCAGGCCGAACGGGTTGGTACCGTGCCTGCGAAGGTGTTCTGGCCGGTGCCCAATGTGGAGTCCGGCCTGGTACGCATCGTCCGTCGTGACCCGCCACCCACGTCGGCTTCCCGTGCTCAGGTGTTCACCGTCATCGATGCAGCCTTCGCATCGCGACGAAAGATGCTGCGTGGCGCCCTGGGCGGTCTGTGCGGTGGTTCTGCCCGAGCCGCCGAGCTCATCGACGCCGCCGGGGTCGATCCCACGGCTCGCGGTGAGTCCCTCACCGTCACCGACTTCGCGGCGATCGCCGAGGTCCTGGCTCGGGCCGGTGTCTGGGGCTGAGGCCTGGGCAGGATGCATGGTTCGTCGGTGGTGTCCGAGGAGTGCAGCGGTGCAGATGTGGATAGGTTGATGTCATGAGTGCAGAAGTCTCGACCGTGCCCGTTGCCGTGCGTGTCTCGGCCAAGATCAACCTTTTCCTGGGGGTCGGTCGGCGTGGCGAGGACGGCTACCACCCGCTCGCCACGGTGTTCGAGGCCATCGGGCTGCATGACGTCGTCACCGCCACGGTGCGTACCGATGACGCCATCACCGTCACGACCAGTGGTGAGGATGCCGATGAGGTTCCCGACGACAGGACGAACCTCGCGGTGCGAGCAGCCGATCTGTTGCGCTGCACCCGGCGCCATCCCCATCTCGGGGTGGATCTGCACCTCGACAAGGCGATCCCGGTCGCCGGCGGTATGGCAGGCGGTTCTGCCGACGCAGCTGGCGCGCTGCTCGCCTGCTCGATGGCCTGGGGGTTGGACGCCTCTGCCGAGGAACTGCACGACCTTGCCGCCCAGTTGGGGTCCGACGTCCCCTTCTGCCTCATGGGTGGAGTGGCCCTGGGAACCGGACGTGGTGAGCGTCTCGTCCCGGTCCCCACCCCCGCCACCCACACCTGGGTCGTCGCCACAGCTCACGAGGGACTTCCCACCCCGTCGGTCTTCGGCAGGTTCGACGATCTCGGGGACGTCCACGAGGTGTGCGTACCCACCCCACTCATCGCTGCCCTGGCCACGTCGGATGCCGAGGACATCGCGGACGTGATGGGCAACGACCTGCAACCTGCTGCAGTGAGTCTGCGCCCCGACCTTGCCGACGTCCTTGCCGAGGGGCGGCGTGCCGGGGCCCGGGCGGCCCTGGTGTCTGGTTCGGGGCCCACCTGCGTCTTCCTGGCCCTCGACGAGTCAGCAGCTCACCGGATCGCCGCACGGCTCGTCCAGCTGCCCCAGGTGCGCACCACTCGCATTGCCACCGGGCCGGTTGCTGGGGCCCAGCTGCTCCCCAATGCTGTGGGAAGTGCCCGGGATACTGCGGGGAGTGCCCAGTGAACGAGGCAACGACGGGTGACCCGGATGGGCAGCCGGTGGTCAGTGGCAGCAGCGCCGATGCCGTCGACAGGATCATCGCAGCATGGAGTCGTGAGCGTCCCGACCTGCCGGTGCACTCCATGGAGGTCTGGTCGCGGGTGACACGCCTGTCCCGGCGGTTGGATCGGGCACGCTCGCGGGCCTGTGCCGTCGCTGGGCTGGAGATCTGGGAGTTCGACGTGCTGGCAGCGCTGCGCCGCTCCGGTACGCCCTACCAGCTCAGCCCCGGAGCCCTGCTCGCCGAGCTCGAGGTGACCTCTGGCACTATGACGAACCGAGTCACCCGGTTGACGCAGCGCGGCTGGGTACGTCGTCTTCCCAACCCCAAGGACGGTCGGGGAGTGATCGTCGAGCTGTGTGAGGAAGGCAGGCGACGCGTCGACTGGGCGCTGGAGGAGTTGTTGGCCTCCGAAGGACGTCTGCTGGAGACGATGACTCCCGACCAGATCGATGGACTCGGTCAACTGCTCAAGACGGTGCTGACGCGTCAGGAAGAACTCGATCAAGACTGCGGATGAGGTGTGGCTCGGGGCTCAGACGCGCCATCCCGTTGAGAGCCAGGTCGACGAGGTGGGCGGCGACCAGTTCCTTGGACGGATTGCGATCCTCCACCCACCACAGTCCGGTCATGCCCACCATCCCGGTGAGGGCCTGGGCGTAGATGCTGGCATAGGTGGGGTCCAGCCCATGGTCGATGAACCGATCGACGATGAGCCCCTCCACCCAGGAGGCGACGTCGGAGAGGATCGACGCATATGATCCCCGTGACGAGCCGACGGGGGAGTCCCGGGAGATGATGCGAAACCCGTCAGGGTACTCATCGATGTAGTCCAACAGCACCATGACGGCAGCCTCCATGATGCGGCGAGGCCCACGACGAGACTTGCTGAGCACACAGCGCAGTCCGTCCTGCAGCAGACGCACGTGTCGATCGACGACGACGGCGTACAGACCGTCCTTGGAGCCGAAGTGCTCGTAGATCACCGGTTTGGAGACCCCTGCCCGGGATGCGATCGACTCGACGGAGGCCCGATCCGCTCCCTCGGAGGCGAACACCTGGGTGGCAACCTCAATGAGCTGCTCGCGGCGTTCCGCGCTCGTCATGCGCACCCGGTGGGCTGGCTGTCGGGATGTGTCAGACATGGGGATGAATCTACTCCCAGGTCGGTCCCGTGCCGGCATGAACCGTTGGCCCGGCCGACACATGAGGATCATGGGTACGGCAATCATGAGTATGGCATGAGTACGGCAGGGTTGTCGCCGCAGCGGTGTCCATGCGCCATGAAGCGCTGATTTCCGGGTTCGCAACTTTTCGGGCTCGCGGCGTGCAGAGACGTCCCCACGGCGCAGGAAATGTCCCTCCATCTAGCAGGAAACGTCCCTCACTTAGCAAAAAATGTCACTGTGCCGTAACCTTGAGGCGCTCGGATGAGTGATCCCCGGTTGGTCTATCGGCAGGGCCCGCCTGACTTTGAATCAGGATGAGCGATGCAGGTTCGACTCCTGCCCGGGGAGCTCAAGACGGTCTGTCACGAAGATCGTCGTGTGCAACAGGGGAGCGACGTTGAACTCGACGAGTGAACGATCGGATGGTGTGGCAGCTGTCATCGTGCTGGCTGCCGGTGGCGGCACGCGCATGAAGTCTGCGACGTCGAAATTGCTGCACCGTGTCGCGGGACGTCCCATGCTGTCGTGGGCGGTTGCCGCAGCGCGCGGTCTGGACCCGGAGAATCTCGTGGTCGTCGTCGGCCACAAACGCGACCAGGTCGAGGCCCACCTGCACGAGGACGCCCCCGACGTGCGCACTGCCGTGCAGGCCGAGCAGAAGGGCACCGGTCACGCCGTCGCCTGTGGCCTTGACGGCCTCGGCGAGTTGGATGGCGAGGTCGTCGTCACCTACGGCGACGTGCCCATGCTCACCGGCGACACCCTGCGCGATCTCGTCGCGGCCCATCGCGAGCAGGGCAACCTCGTCACGGTGCTCACGGCCGACCTGCCCGATCCCACCGGCTATGGACGCATCCTGCGCGACGGTGAGAAGGTCACCGGGATCGTCGAACACAAGGACGCCAGCGAGGATCAGCTCGCCATCACCGAGATCAACTCGGGGATCTACGTCTTCGACTCCGCGGCCCTGAGCCAGGGGGTCGCCCAGCTGTCCAACGACAATGCCCAGGGCGAGTACTACCTCACCGATGTGGTGACCATGGCTGCTGCCGGCACCGTCAGCGCTCCCGGGCACCGTGGAGTGGGAGCCTGGCGCACCGACGACCTCTGGCAGACCGAGGGTGTCAACGATCGCGTCCAGCTGGCGCGCATGAACCGTGAGGTCAACCGCCGCATCGTCGAGAAGTGGATGCGAGCCGGGGTGACGATCGTCGATCCCGACACCACGTGGATCCAGCCGGACGTCGACATCGAGCAGGATGTGCAGATCGAGCCGGGAACCTTCCTCAACGGTGCCACGACGATTCGTTCGAACTCGATCGTCGGCCCGGACTGCACCATCACCGATTCCGAGATCGGCCATGACGTCGTCATCACCCGTTCCGAGGTGACCCTCACCGACATCGCCGACGGTGCACGGGTCGGGCCGTGGGCCAACCTGCGGCCGGGAACCATGCTGGGGCCACAGACCACCGTCGGTGCCTTCACCGAGACCAAGAATGCCCAGACGGGGCGTGGCACTGCCATCAAACGGCTCAGTTACGCCGGGGACGTCCAGCTCGGTGACGGGGTCACCGTCTCGGCGGGGACGGTCTTTGCCAACAACGACGGCGTTGCCAAGCAGACCAGTACCGTGGGGGACGGAGTTTTCCTCTCGTCGAGCACGACGGTCGTCGCCCCGGTTAAGATCGAGTCAGGATCCTTCATTCCGGCGGGATCCGTCATTGACGCCGAATCGGCGTCGGCCCAGGACCCGGACGACACGTCCGATGCAAGTTCAGACAACCCGACCTCGGAGGCGGACCTGTGAGTGGTGCCACACGACCCAACAACAAGCATCTCATGGTGTGCTCGGGACGCGCATACCCCGAGCTGGCAGACGAAGTAGCGCAGGAGCTGGGTGTCGAGCTGGTGCCGTCGCGGCAGGTGACCTATGCCAATTCCGAGATCTACGTGCAGTTCCAGGAATCCGTGCGTGGCTGCGACGCCTTCGTCATCCAGTCCCATGCCGCCCCGGTCAACGAGGCGCTCATGGAGCAGCTCATCATGGTCGACGCCCTCAAGCGGGCCTCTGCCAAGCGGATCACCGTGGTGTCGCCGTTCTACCCCTACGCCCGTCAGGACAAGAAGCACCTGGGGCGAGAGCCCATCTCGGCTCGCCTGGTCGCCGACCTGTACCGGGCGGCTGGTGCCGATCGCATCATGAGCGTCGACCTGCACGCCGCCCAGATCCAGGGATTCTTCGACGGCCCGGTCGACCACCTGTGGGCCCTGCCGGTGCTCTCGGACTATGTGCGTGAGAAGTACCAGGGTGAGGAGATGGCCGTCGTCTCCCCGGATGCCGGACGAGTGCGTCTGGCCGACATGTGGACCGACAAGCTGGGCTGTCAGCTGGCCATCATCCACAAGCGTCGCGACCCGAACAAGGCCAATGAGGTCACCACTCACGAGGTGGTCGGTGACGTCAAGGGCAAGACCTGCCTGCTCGTCGACGACATGATCGACACCGCCGGCACCATGTGCCAGGCCGCCCAGGCCCTCAAGGATCATGGTGCTTCCCGCGTCATCGCCGCGGCGACCCATCCGGTGCTCTCCGGTCCGGCTGCCGAGCGCCTCAACAATTCGTGCATCGAGGACCTCATCGTCACCAACACCCTGCCGATTCGCAAGGACGTGGAGATCCGCAACCTCACCGTGCTGTCGATTGCTCCGCTCGTTGCCAAGGCCATCCAGGAAGTCTTCGAGGACGGTTCGGTCACCAGCCTGTTCCGCTGAGTCCACGCTGGTCCTGCAGACACCACCCACTGCCGCCGAGGAGTTGCCTCGGCGGCAGTGTTTTCCCAGGTCTTGTGTTCTACCGGCAACCGCAGTTATCATTGCTGGGCTTGGCGAGGGGTTCTGAGTCATGGCCGGCTGCGCACCCGAAGTGATCGATGGTGGCGCGGGGCATCGGCTCGACAACCCGTGATCGACTGGCTGTCTCCGCCCGGAGACCCGTTCCGCTCGTCGAGCTGTGTCAGTTCCGAGTGAGGAGAATGAACATGGCGAACGTCATCACACTGAAGGCCACCGAGCGCACCGAGTTCGGCAAGGGGCCGGCACGTCGGCTTCGTGCTGCCGGGCAGGTTCCCGCCGTTGTCTACGGCCAGGGCCACGACCCCAAGCACATCGTCCTCGAGGGCCACGAGTCCATGCTCGCCCTGCGTCAGGAGAACCAGCTGCTGTCCATCGAGGTCGAGGGTCAGAGCCCTGTCCTTGCCCTGCCGAAGGAAGTTCAGCGCGACGTCATGACGGGCTTCCTCAAGCACGTCGACCTGTTGTCGATCACCAGCGGCCAGAAGGTTGGTGTGCAGGTGGCGCTGCGCGTCGAGGGTGAGCCTGCCCCCGGCACCATCGTCAACACCGAGTTCAGCGAGATCGACGTCGAGGCCGACGCCATGTCCATCCCGGACGCTCTCACCATCTCGGTCGAGGGCCTCGAGGCCGGCAGCTCGATCCTCTTCAAGGACATCACCCTGCCCGAGGGCGTCGAGCTCGTCGACGACCCCGACGAGGTTGTCGCCTCCGTGCAGTTCCCCGACGCCGAGGACCTCGGTGACGAGGAGGAGGACGCCGAGGACGAGTCCGAGGAAGCTGCTGAGTGAGTTGGCTCATTGCCGGGCTGGGCAATCCCGGCCCGGCGTACACCAGGACCCGACACAATGTCGGGTATTTGGTTGTCGACGAGTTGCGCCGCCGCGCGAACGAGAGATGGACGTCCGCGCGGGCGCAGCGTGCCGACGTGGTGCGCACCCGCATCGGCCCGGCCGGGCTGGGGGCACCTGGGGCGCAGACCGAGCCAGTGGTGCTCATGCGCTCACGCACCTACATGAACGAGTCGGGGATCGCCGTCCGCAAGGTCGCGGACTTCTCACACATCAGTCCCGACCACCTCATCGTCGTCCACGACGAACTCGACCTGGATCTCGGACGAATGCGACTCAAGGCCGGTGGCGGTGACAACGGTCACAACGGGTTGAAATCCATCCGTGCCCATCTGCGCACCGGCGACTTCAACCGGGTCCGATTCGGTGTGGGACGACCGCCCGGGCGCATGAACCCCGCCGACTACGTGCTGGGCAATTTCCCTGCCCGCGATCAGAATGATCTGGATCTTCAGGTGACCCTGGCAGCAGACGCCGTCGAGATGATCATGACCGATGGCCTCGCGGCGGCCCAGAACCGCTACAACACCTGAATCATCTTCTCGGGTCCAGCTGGTCAAACCCCCTTCCGACAAGGTCCTTCGCTGATTCGACAGCTGCGTCGCACTGATGGCGCTGCGAGGCTCCTGACCGAGCATGGGAATTGTCGCTGTGGCAGCGGGGGGTGAACGCGCTCCATCAGCTTCCCCCGTCCTCCCAGCCACTGGTCCCCACAAGGCTGCCCTGGCACATACACTGACCCGGTGAGTTCTGATGGTTTGATCACTCTGCTGTCCCAGGAACCCGTGCTGGCACGTGCCAGCACCGACGCCTTGGCTGGGCGTGTCCCCACTCTTGATCTCACGGTGACCCCGCCAGCTCGTCCAGCAGTGGCGGCCATCCTCACGAGGCAGTTCGCCGGCACCGAACGACTCCCCATCCTGCTGGTGACGAGCACCTTCCGGGAGGCCGAGGAGACCACCACCACCCTGGAGTCGTGGCTCGGCCCCGACGAGGTGGCCTACTACCCGTCCTGGGAGACCCTGCCGCACGAACGTCTGAGCCCTCGCACCGACACCGTGGGGCGACGCATGGCCGTGCTCCGTCGCCTCGTGGGCAATGCAGCTGCCCCAGCACCCTCCGTGGTGGTGGCTCCGGTGCGTGCCCTGCTGCAACCCCAGGTTGCCGAGTTGGGCGGCATCACGCCGGTGGAACTGCGAGTGGGCGACAGCCACGACCTCAGCGACCTTGCAACCCAGTTGGTCGCAGCTGCCTACTCCCGGGTCGACATGGTGGAACGCCGTGGCGAGTTCGCGGTACGTGGCGGGATCGTCGACGTCTTCCCGCCCGTCCTGGACCACCCGGTCCGCATCGATTTCTTCGGTGACGAGATCGAGGAGATCCGCTCCTTCGAGGTTGCCGACCAACGCTCCACCGACGAGACCCACGAGGTCGTGCTGTGCTCGCCATGCCGTGAACTCATCCTCGATGACGCGGTGCGCGCCCGGGCCCGACAGCTGCTTCCCGATCATCCCGAGCTTTCCGACATGCTGGAGAAGATCGGCCAGGGGCAGGCCGTGGAGGGCATGGAGGCCCTCATCCCCGCGCTCGTCGACGACACCGAGCTGCTCGTCGACGTGTTCCCGGACACGGCCACCGTCATCCTGTCCGATCCAGAACTGGTGCGATCGCGAGCGGCCGATCTGGTGCGTACCTCCGAGGAGTTCCTCAACGCCGGTTGGGCGGCGGCAGCTGGCGGCGGGAATGCCCCGATCGACCTGGCCTCCGGGGGCTACCGCAGCCTGGCCGAGGTGCGGCGCCGGGCGCTGGAACGCGGCATGTCGTGGTGGTCCATGTCCTCGTTCTCCCTGGACACGACCACTGCCGATGGCACCGCCGCCACCGACGAACTCACCGAGCCGCAGGACGACTGGACCAGTGCACCGCAGACCGTCAATCCCCAACTCGTCGAGGTCGAACCCTGGCGAGGTGACGTCGAGGCTGCCGTGCAGCACCTGTCCGCCCGACTGACCGATGACTGGATGGTCGTACTCACCGCTGAGGGTGAGGGGACGGCCCGCCGTATGCACGAGCTGCTCACCGAGCACGGGATCCGGGCGTCCATCGTCGACGACGTCGATGCCACCACCACCGAACCCACCGTCCAGATTGTACGAATGCACCAGCGTCGTGGTTTCGCCAGCCAACGGTTGCACCTGGTCGTCCACTCCACCGGCGATCTCGTCGAGAGCCCGGACCAGGACAATCCATCCGCCCGACGGATGCCCCGACGGCGTCGCAACCAGATCCAGCCCATGGAACTCAAGGCTGGCGACCTCGTCGTGCACGAACGGCACGGGGTTGGCCGCTACGTCGAGATGATCCAGCGTACGGTGGCCGGAGCCACCCGCGAGTACCTCGTCATCGAGTACGCCCCTGCCCGGCGTGGCCAACCCGGTGACCGGCTCTTCGTGCCCATGGACTCCCTGGACCAGATCTCCCGCTACGTCGGTGGCGATGCCCCGAGTCTGGACAAGATGGGCGGCGCGGACTGGAAGAAACGCAAGAGCCGTGCCAAGAAGGCGGTGCGCAAGATCGCCGCCGAACTCATCAAGCTCTACGCCGCCCGCCAGGCCACCAAGGGCCATGCCTTCGGCCCCGACACCACCTGGCAACGGGAGTTGGAGGATGCCTTCGCCTACGTCGAGACGCCGGACCAGCTCACCACCATCGCCGACGTCAAGGCAGACATGGAGCAGGTGGTGCCGATGGATCGTCTGGTGTGTGGCGACGTCGGTTACGGCAAGACCGAGATCGCGGTGCGAGCTGCCTTCAAGGCCGTCCAGGATGGCAAACAGGTCGCCGTGCTCGTGCCCACCACCCTGCTCGTCCAACAGCATCTGCAGACCTTCACCGAACGCTACGCCGGCTTCCCGGTCAATGTCGCGGCATTGTCGAGGTTCCAGACCGATGCCGAGGCAAAAGCAGTGCGGGAGGGCATCGAACGCGGCACGGTGGACGTCGTCGTCGGCACCCACCGACTGTTGAGCAGCCAGGTGAAGTTCAACGACCTGGGACTGGTCATCATCGACGAGGAGCAGCGCTTCGGTGTCGAGCACAAGGAGGCTCTCAAGCAGCTACGAGTCAATGTCGACGTGCTCGCGATGAGTGCCACCCCGATCCCTCGCACTCTGGAGATGGCGGTGACGGGTATTCGTGAGATGAGTACCATCACCACCCCGCCGGAGGAACGCCATCCGGTGCTCACCTTCGCCGGCCCCTACGACGAGGGCCAGGTCGTCGCCGCCATCCGGCGTGAGCTCGCCCGCGAGGGGCAGGTGTTCTTCATCCACAATCGGGTGCAGTCCATCGAGAAGACGGCCAAGAAGATCCGCGAACTCGTTCCCGAGGCCCGGGTGCTCACCGCCCACGGCCAGATGCCCGAGAAACAGCTCGAGCAGATCATGGTGGATTTCTGGGAGCGTCGCGCCGACGTCCTGGTGTGCACGACGATCGTCGAGTCCGGCATCGACATCTCCACCGCCAACACCCTGCTCATCGACCGTGCCGACCTCATGGGACTCTCCCAGCTGCACCAGCTGCGTGGCAGGGTGGGCCGCTCCCGGGAGCGCGGGTACGCGTACTTCCTGTACCCGGCAGACAAACCCATCTCCCAGACGGCCCACGACCGGCTGGCGACGATGGCGGCGCACACCGATCTGGGTGCCGGCATGGCGATCGCCATGAAGGACCTGGAGATTCGTGGGGCCGGCAACCTGTTGGGTGGCGAGCAGTCCGGCCACATCGCCGATGTCGGTTTCGACCTCTACATTCGCCTGGTGGGCGATGCGGTCTCGGAGTTTCGCGGGGAGAAGGATGCCGACGAGGAACCCGAGATGCGCATCGAGTTGCCGGTGGATGCCAGTCTGCCGGCCGACTACGTGGAGACCGAGCGGTTGCGTCTGGAAATGTACAAACGACTCGCCCAGGTACGTGACGACGCCGAGATCGACGCGATCGCCGAGGAACTGCAGGACCGCTACGGCCCCCTCCCCGAACCGGTGCAGAACCTGCTGGGGGTGGCACGGTTCCGACTGTTGTGTCGAGCTGCCGGTGTTCGGGACGTCGTGCCGGCCGGCAACAACATCCGATTCTCCCCGGTGCAGCTCCCCGAGTCGCGCGTCATGCGGTTGAAGCGGCTGTACCCCGGATCCGTCGTCAAGCAGACGGCCGGGATCATCCTGGTGCCCAAACCCAGGACGGAGCGGATCGGAGGACGCATGCTCCAAGGGCATGAACTGCTCGACTGGGCATCGAGCGTCATCACCTCGGTCATCGCTCCCCGGCAAGGCTGACTCCCACTCGTTTCGGTGCCCTCATCCCGACATCCACGTTGCTGCGCGATCCTGCACAGCTTGTCGTGCGAGGGTCGTTGCCACACCGAGCCCGGGGCGGTGATCATCGCACAAGGAGCAGACTGGACGGCCGCCTGCCAATCATCCCTCAGCGCTCGCAGCCAGGCCGTTTCGGTGATGGTCCCGGCCAGATTCACCAAGGTTGGCCGCAGAGCGACCAAGGGACGTAGTATCGACGGTGATCGCACGTAGTGCCGCTGTTGCGGCGTCCACTCAGGGGAGAGCCAATGATCTCGTCTCGTTCCGTCCCGCTGCGAGCCGTTGCCGGTGTTGCCGTTGCCGCGCTGGCCCTCACCGGCTGCAGCAATCGTCCCTCCGACGGAATCCGGGCAGGTGACAGCGTCGTGTCGATGAAGACGGTCGATCAGACCACCAAGGACTGTGCGAAGTACGTCCAGAATCCCAACATGCCGGCCAACCAGGTGGTGGCGACCGCCTTGGCGCAGGGGGCTGTCGCCGACGAGGTCCTCAGGCGCACCAACCGATCGGTGTCCCACGACGAGCTCACCAAGATTGGTGAGATGAACCGGATGGACGTGCTCATCAAGGATCCCAAGTGCCGTGTTCTCTCCGACTCGGTGAGCAAACTCGTCTACATCGCCACGAATGACGGCCAGGACAAGACGCTCAAGGAGATCCACGACGTCGACGTCGACCTCAACCCCCGGCTGGGCCGATGGGATCCCCAGAACGTCGTTGCCGGCGGAGTCTCATCCCTGTCGGAGCCTTGGTCCGGATCGCAACAGTGACCGAGCGGCCCCAGGCCAGTTTCGACGAGCTCGTGGCGGTCATGGCCCGTACTCGCCATGACTGTCCGTGGGATGCCTCCCAGACCCATCGCAGCCTGGTCACCTATCTCATCGAGGAGACCGGGGAACTCGTTGATGCCCTGGAAGCCGGCAGTGACGACGACGTCGTCGAGGAACTGGGTGACCTGCTGCTGCAGGTGGTCTTTCACAGCCAGATCGGTGCTGAGCAGGGCCGTTTCGACATCTCCGAGGTGATCGGCGGAATCGTCACGAAACTGGTGCGGCGTCATCCCCATGTCTTTGCCGAGGAACAGGTCCCAGAAGACATGGACGTCACCTGGGAGCAGCGCAAGGCTGCGGAGAAGGGCCGCACCTCCAGTCTCGACGGTATTGCACAATCGCTCTCCAGCATTGCCCGTGCCACGAAAGTCGTTTCACGGGCACGCAGTCATCAGGTTCCGGTGGACCTTCCCGACGAGCCGATCGGCACCGAGGTCGGCGAGCAGATCCTCATCCTCGTCGCCCGGGCCCAGGCCAGCGGCGTCGACGCCGACCAGGCCACTCGTGAGGCCCTTCGTCGTCTGGAGGGGCGCATCGCTGCCGCCGAGTGAGCAGGATGTCATTCGCGCGCGGCGCTGACCAGACATGGCTGTCGGCACGGGACGGGCGATCCGATGCCTGCCCGGCGTCATGTTCGTGGACGGTGCTGCTGCGCGCCTTGAACAGCTCCGATAGTCTGGGGGCTGGACGAAAGATCCTCTCTGAAAGGTTGGTCCATGGCAACCATCGAATTCATCGATGCACGTGAGATCCTCGACTCGCGCGGCAACCCCACTGTCGAGGTCGAGATCATTCTCGACGACGCGACCGAGGCCCGTGCCGCCGTTCCGTCCGGTGCCTCCACCGGCGACTTCGAGGCCGTTGAGCTTCGTGACGGCGACAAGGATCGCTACAGCGGCAAGGGTGTTCTCAAGGCTGTTGAGAACGTCAAGGAGACTCTGGCCGAAGAGGTCATCGGATACGACGCCTCCGAGCAGCGCATCATCGATTCGGTGATGATCGAGCTCGACGGAACCGACAACAAGGGCAAGCTCGGCGCCAACGCCATCCTCGGTGTGTCCCTGGCCGTCGCCCGTGCCGCCGCCGACTCGGCCGAGCTGCCCCTCTACCAGTACCTGGGTGGACCGAACGCCCACGTCCTGCCCGTTCCCATGATGAACATCCTCAACGGTGGAGCCCACGCCGACTCCGACGTCGACATCCAGGAGTTCATGATCGCCCCGATCGGTGCGGACTCCTTCCGTGAGGCCTACCGCATGGGCGCTGCCGTCTACCACGCACTCAAGAAGGTCCTCAAGGACAAGGGCCTGGCCACCGGTCTGGGTGACGAGGGCGGCTTCGCCCCGAACCTGCCCAGCAATGCCGCTGCCCTCGACCTCATCTGCGAGGCCATCAAGGCTGCTGGCTACGAGCCCGGCAAGGACGTCGCCCTGGCCCTGGACGTCGCCGCCTCCGAGTTCTACGCCGACGGCAAGTACAACTTCGAGGGCTCGGCCAAGTCGAGCGCCGAGATGGTCGAGTACTACGAGCAGCTCGTTGCCAAGTACCCGCTGGTCTCCATCGAGGACCCCTTCGACCAGGAGGACTGGGAGTCCTGGACCGCCTTCAACGAGAAGGTCGGCGACAAGGTGCAGATCGTCGGCGACGACCTGTTCGTCACCAACCCGCAGCGCCTGGCCAAGGGCATCGAGACCAACGCCGCAAACGCCCTGCTGGTCAAGGTCAACCAGATCGGTTCGCTCTCGGAGACCATCGACGCCGTCGAGCTGGCCCACCGCAACGGTTACCGTTGCATGATGTCGCACCGTTCCGGTGAGACCGAGGACACCACCATCGCCGATCTCGCCGTCGCCCTGAGCACCGGCCAGATCAAGTCTGGAGCCCCGGCCCGTGGCGAGCGCGTCGCCAAGTACAACCAGCTGCTGCGCATTGAGGAGGAGCTCGACGATCAGGCCGTCTACGCCGGTCGTTCCGCCTTCCCCCGCTTCCAGGGCTGAGCGGTGACGCAATGCTTGTGAGCAACTGACCTTCGGCCCGGCCCCGTGAGGAGCCGGGCCGAAGCTTTGGGAGGCGCTGCCAACTTGGGTGCTATGTGCTGCGTGTCCCATCGTGATGGCCATACCTGTGGCACAGTCCGTCCCAGGTGAGCCTGCTCGAATTCTGCTGGCTGGTGCACGAAGATGGGAATGATGACGAACTCACGTAGACCCGCCACCCCAGGTCATGGTGGCCAACGCCGTCGCGGTACGTCCGCCCCCGGCTCGGGAGCAGACCGGCGTTCTGGTACCAGACGCCGTCAGGACGCGGGGGGACGCACCGTGCGTACCAAGGAGCCACGGCAGGAGCAGGACAGTCTGGAGGAACAGTCCGTGCCAGACACCGGCCTGTCCCTTGCCGCTCGGGCGATGATTTTTGGTGCGGTGATCTTTCTCATCGTCCTCATGGTTGCCCCCAGCCTCAATGTGTACTTCGACCAGCGAAGGCGTCTGCAGGAGTTGCAGCAGCAGGAGACGGACACCAAGTCCTCCATCGCGGCCCTCAACGATGAGACCCAGCGGTGGAAGGATCAGGATTTCGTGCGTACCCAGGCCCGTTCCCGGCTGGGGTGGGTGAAACCTGGCGAGGTGGGTTATCGAGTCATCGGGGACGACGGTGAGGTCATTGGCATCTCGGACCAGGTTGCCGGTCTGTCTGCCAACCGCCCCAAACCCACTCCGACGGTGTGGTGGAAGTCCTTGTCGCAGTCCGTCACCACGGTTGACCGTCCGCCCAAGGCGAAGAAGGATGAAGGGGCAGTCCCCAAGGCATCGTCCACCCCGCTGCCGGGAAATCGTGGTTCGGCGGCAGCGAGCTCAACTGCACAACCCGCACCACATGCGTCATCTGGCCCCCGATGACCGCGTGTGGCTGTCGATCCTGTCTGCAGCCCAGTGGCCAGCCGTCTCCCACCAGCACCATGCCGAACCGAAGGACATGAACACCCATGGATCTCCAACCCTTCACACCTGCCGACGTCGCCACCGTGCGCGACCAGTTGGGACGCGAGCCGCGTGCTGTGGCCGGTGTCGCCTGGCGCTGTCCGTGCGGACGCCCCGGGGTGATCGCCACCGAGCCGAGACTGCCCAATGGCAGTCCCTTCCCGACGACCTACTACCTCACCTGTCCACGTGCAGCTTCGCTCATCGGCAGGTTGGAGGCCTCTGGACTCATGGCGCAGATGACCGAACGGCTGGCCGAGGACCCCGAACTTGCCGAGGCCTACCAGGCGGCTCATGAGCGGTATCTGGCGGATCGGACACAGATCGCCGCGGAGCAGGGTACGGGGCCGGTTGCACAGATCGAGGGGATCTCTGCTGGCGGCATGCCCACCCGAGTCAAGTGCCTGCACGCCCTGGCGGCCCAGGCCCTGGCCAGCGGCCCCGGCGTCAATCCTCTGGGCGACGAGGTCGTCGCCGAACTGGGAGAGTTCTGGACCAATCCGTGTCATCCGGAGCACGTGGCCCCAGAGCGTCCAGCCGCCCCCCAAAACCCCGATGATTCCGATGACTCCGAACATTCTGATGACTCCGGGCGCCCCGGCAGCTCAGAACCCCCGTCACCGTCCTGAGCCACCTGTGCCACACGAACCCGGGTCGTCCCGGAACCTGGCCACCCCACCCACAAATCCACCAGAGCACCACGAGTCGGAGGCCTCATGAGCACCTCAACCCCACCAGTCGCGGCCATCGACTGCGGCACCAATTCCATCCGCCTGCTCATTGCCTCACTCGATGAGCAGGGAGGTCTCGTCGAGCATGCCCGCAAGCTCGAACTGGTCCGACTGGGGCAGGGAGTTGACGCCACTGGGGCGTTTCACCCCGATGCCTTGCAGCGCACCTTCGATGCCTGCGAGAAGTACCGTCACCTCATCGAGGCATCCGGGTGTGACACGATCCGTTTCGTCGCCACTTCCGCTGCCCGCGACGTCTCCAACCGTGACGAGTTCGAAGCCGGGGTACGGCAGCGTCTCGGTGTCGTACCAGAAGTGATCCCTGGTCTGCAGGAGGCACGTCTGTCCTTCTCCGGAGCCGTTTCCGGGGTGACGTGCCCTGCTGATCCCATCCTCGTCGTCGACTGTGGTGGTGGCTCCACCGAGCTCGTGCTGGGCAGACGCGACGGGTCGATCATCTCCTCGGTGAGCCTCGACGTGGGGTCGGTGCGACTGCGGGAGCGTTTCCTGCATGACGACCCACCCACTGCAGAACAGAAGGATCAGGCACGGGCCCTCGTCGCCGGTCTGCTGGACAACTGTGCGGTGGACGTGGCCGAGGCCCGCACCGTGATTGGAGTTGCCGGGACGGTGACGAGCCTCTCGGCGATCAATCAGGGGCTGCGGGAGTACGACAGAGCTGCGGTGCACCGATCCGTACTGGACGCAGCGGACGTGCACGCGCTCGCCGAACGACTGCTCTGCGCAACCGTTGACGAGGCGGAGACCATGGGGCCGCTCAAACGTCGCCGTGCCAAGGTCATCTGTGCAGGTGCCCTCATCATCGACGAACTGGTCGGCCGGCTCAGCTGCTCCCAACTCGTCGTCAGCGAGGCCGACATCCTTGACGGGATCGCCCTGGATCTGTTGCGTCGGTGACGATTCCCACGAGCTTTCAGATATCGTTGCTTGGTGGCACCCTCCTGTGAGGCCCTCGTAGCCCAACGGCAGAGGCAGGCGGCTTAAACCCGCTCCAGTGCGGGTTCGAATCCCGCCGAGGGCACAGCGAGACTGGTTGGGATCTTCCGTGGCGTTGTCTACGATTGAGCCAACCGAAGTTTCTGCAAAGGAAGGCCAATGGGCAATCCCGTTTTCGGGCGAGCAGATGTTTTTCAGCCTCGCCACCCCCAGCAGTCCGCCAACCATGGCTCACCGGCCGGTGAGTGGGGCACGTCACAACAGCCGTACCTGCAGGGCCAGGGAATGGCCGGCGCTGCTGCCATGGGGCAGCCAGGAAACTTGGATCAGCCACGTCAGGCGACCATGACCTTGGACGATGTCATCGCCAAGACGGGCGTCGTCCTGCTCGTCCTCGCAGCTGCAGCAGCCCTCACCTTCTCCTTCGTCGGGACGAATCTTGCAACTGCTGGGACGATCACGGTTGTCACCAGCTTGGTGAGCTTCGTCACAGTGCTCATCGTGAGTGCCCGCAGACGCGTGCCGGCGGGTGGGGTCATGGCCTATGCCCTCGTCGAGGGCGTGTTCATCGGTGCCTTCTCGGCAGTTTTCGAGGCCATGTATCCCGGAATCGTCGTTCAGGCGGCGTTGGGTACTTTTGCCGCGGCCGGAGTCACCTTGGCCGTGTACAAGTTCACCGGGTTCCGCGTCACCAGTCGGTTCCGCAGGATCGTCACGATCGCAACGTTCGGGTTTGCCGGTGCCATGCTGCTCAACCTCATTCTCGCGCTGTGCGGGATCAACCTTGGCATCCGTGACTCCGGTGGCGCGGTCAGTGGCATAGCGATCATCGCCTCGATCGTGGGGGTCGTGCTGGCAGCATCCAGTCTCATCATGGACTTCGACTCGGTACGCGTCGGTATCGACAACCATGCGCCAACCTCCGAATCGTGGCGGGCGGCATTCGGTATCGCGGTGACGATGGTCTGGCTCTACACGGAGATCCTTCGAATCCTCAGCTACTTCCGGGAATGACGGGTGACGGCGTCTGCATGTGACGCGCACCCGGTGAGGTCGACGATTGATGGCCCCCATTGTGGGGCCATCGTCATGTCTGCGGTGGTACGGACTCGGATCACTGGCTGGGGACGTCACCCAGGTGCCGTTCCAGGCAGCTGCGTGTTGCCGATCCCCAGGAGAGTCGCCGCCATTGCGGCAGCGGAACCCATCGCGCGAGCCGGGTCGTCCCACCGACGTCCAGGACGATGGGGTCAGTGGGATCTGGCGCAGTGGCGCTGTAGATGATCCGCAGGGCGTGGAAGTCCTCCAACTTGCCCGATGGGGCGCGGCCAATCCAGTGGTCGGACTGCAACTCCAGTATCCGATTGAGACGCACGTGTTGTGCGGACTCCTCCATGACTTCTCGCAGGACGGCCTGGGCTGGGGACTCCCCGGGCTCGATCCCGCCTCCAGGCAGGGTCCACAGACCGGGCACGGACGTCTCCTCGGAGCACTCGGTGCCCAACATGCCCCGGCCGGAGCGAACCACGGCACATGCCGAGACTCGCTGGTAGGGGTGGACGGTCTCACCCGCGTGTCGATCGGTGGTGAGGTCCGGCACCCCACGGCGGACGAACGGCATCCTCGTGTGCCGGTGTCGTTTGGAGATGTGCACGGTCACGCAGATGTCGTCGTCGACGAGCTCGGCAGACAGGTAGTCGCGGATGACGTATCCCTGAGACCACAGAACCTCGTGTGGATTGACGCCGTGACCGACCGAGAAGGTATGGATCACCCCGCTACCTGGCATTCCCACGGCGGTGACGATCACCTCTCCATTCAACCACTGCACTCAAGATGGTGGCGGCGGGGTGAGGGTCACGTGACCTCATTGGTGATGTCACGTCCCTGCAGGTCATGCACGGTGTGGGCGTCGTCGGTGTCCACGGTGATGGTGGGCAGTGACGTTCCGTGACTCATGTCAATGCTGAGCTTGGGAACGTCGGAGTTCTTCGGGTCCTTGGAGTTCGCGTCCACCAAGGCAGCCAGGACGGCTGGGTCGACGTCCGTGGGACTGAACAGGTCTGCAGGGGAGTCGTCCTGGCGCGGTACCGACCAGACGGGGAGTTTTGCCGACCGGGTGCGGCGGATGACGAGATCCTTGCCGTTCTGCGATGCGGTGGAGTTCTGCTCAGGCGCGTCAACGACGATTCCGTGCGCAGGATCAAAGGTGATCGATCTCACCAGGGGGGAGGCGCCGACGGCATCCTTGAGACCTTCGGCCATGCCCTGAGCAGTCGTGAAGTCGAGCACATTGATGACCGAACCGTCAGGTCGGAAGAACACCGGGCGCGTCTCGGGTCTCGTGGTGACAGTCATGAGAACGGTGCCGGCGTTGTACTCGACGATCTGCAAGCTCTGGTTGGACTCGGATCCGGCGAGTCGGGCAGCGGTCGCCAGGATGCTCGGGATCTTGCCCAGGGCGAACTGTGCGGGGTCGAATGGCGTCGATGACACCTGGGTGCTCTGGGTGTCGCTGGTGGAGACGACTCCCCCTGACCACGTCCAGGTGAGCAGACCATCCGGGCCATTGACCGTGAGACTCACCTGGGTCTTGGTGATGTCGATCTTCGTCACCGGGGCAGCCCCCGACGCCTGGATCAGATCGGCCACGATGCGCGTGGCGTTGCCGGGGCGCAGGGGTGAGGCTCCTGGGTCAATGGTGCTCACTGGCGTCATCTCGATACGTTCTGGGTCGGGCGCGGCGGATTGGGAGCTGCACCCGGTTGCGATGGCTGTGCACAGGGCAACGGTGACGATGCTGGCAGCACAACGGCGGTGAGAACGGTACGGCACAGGGAAAGTGTACGAACCGGTGAGGCGGGAGTGTGGCAGGCAGGACGGTGCCGGCACACCATCGGTGTGAATTCACGTGCAAGGGGTTTCTGGCTTCCGCCTGGGGACAGCGTGGGTCACACCAGCTGGCAGGCAGGACAGGTGGTGAGCATGTGAGCGCTGCCGATCCAGTCACGTACCCGATGGGGAGAGTTCCACAGGAGGTGGGGCCCACCCGGTGCAGGGCGTCGACATCGACACGGGAATCAGAGAGCTTCACAGAAGGTGGGGCCCACCACTCTCGACCATCTCAGGGTTGACGCGTCGGCAGCTGCCCCACACATGGTGGGGTGTACCGAAGGCGATCGCGATGACTCGTGTCATGGTGCCAGCAACCCCACAGGTGGTGGGGCACACCATGCCACCAAGGCTGAGTCGCATGTTCGACGCTCAACATCTGCGCGCATCAAGACGATTTTGTTTTTCCTCGAGAGGTGTGTATTGTTTTCCGAGTCCTTGCGGGGTTGTCCGGGTTTCTGGGTGGTTTTG